>Ga0207986_1000002_pt1 | contig 137200 bp, 93 predicted proteins | sample ETNtaG_26_FD_185764 | JGI IMG/M metagenome (GOLD analysis project Ga0207986, IMG submission 185764) | Marine microbial and viral communities from oxygen minimum zone, Eastern Pacific Ocean - ETNP201302SV89 (SPAdes) (version 2) | ecosystem: Environmental > Aquatic > Marine > Oceanic ... | reverse complement strand
CCCGTGCAGTGAAAGTACCGGCATTGGTGAATGTACGTTTTATACTGAGTGCATAGTCAGTACCGGTAACGTCTAAGGTAACACCAGCCTCTATATTTAAATCACGTTCAACAACCACAGCACCGGCAAGTTCTTTAGTAGCAGTACCGCCTGCAGTAAGATCGTAATAGGTATCCGCAAATATATCCTGGTTACCACCGTCATAAATCACTTTACCATTATTAATAGATATTGCACCTAAGTGTGCTACTACACCTGCTAATTGCAATTTACCATCACCAGTGAAAGTGATCACTCCATTTTCTGCATTAAAACCACCTTCGGTATCTATAATCCCTGTAGTAATGTTTAGGATACCATCAAAATCACTTGCACCAGCTATAATTAAACTATCCGCTGCAACAGTTAGAGTACCGTCAATATCTGCAGCACCTCCCACCTCAAGTGTGTTTCCGTTCAATGCAGTCGTATTAGGACCAGCTATAAGTAAATCACCAACAAGAACCACCCTGCCGGCAAGTGTTTTAGGACCAGCACCGCTTGCAGTAAGACTGTAATAGGTATCCGCAAGTATATTCTGGGCAGCTACCCCGTCATAATTCACTATACCAGCGGCAGAATTTAATGTACCTAAGTCTGCCACCGCACCGCCTAATTCCATACTACCAGTGCCAGTAAGGGCGATGGTTCCACCTACGGCAGTGAAAGTTCCATCGGCATCTAAGACACCATTAGCACCGATTGTAAGACCGCCGGCAATAGCGGTAGCACCTGCTGTCACGTCAAGGGTGTCTGCTCCAAGTGCAAGCGTATTACCAGTCGCTATCGTTAAAGCACCATTAACAGTCACCTTACCACCAAGTGTTTTTGTACCAGACCCTGTTCCTGGTGCTATGAGGTTGTAATAGGCATCCTCCACAATGGTTTGACCACCAGCAAAATCATAAGTCACTGTACCAGCATTATCAGTTAAGTTTGGACCTAAGCTTGCTACCGTACCGCCTAATTGCAAATCACCAGCACCGGTGAAAGTGATCGTTCCGCCTGACGCGTCAAAAGAATTATTGGCATCTAAAGTAGCGTTATTGATTGTAACAATGCCGGGAATGGTCGTAGTACCCGTCACAGTTAGGTCGTGATCTCCCATTGCAGTAGTAACACCAGTGTCTATCGTTAAATCACCATTAACAGTCACAGCACCGCTAAGTGTTTTTATTGCACTAACGTCCGATACTTGAAGATGTTTATAGATATCCTCCACAATTAATTGACCAGCTTCAGGAGCATTATACTTCACTTTACCAAAGGTAGGAGTTAATACACCTAAGTTTGTTACCGTAGAGTCTGCAATGAGTACACCACTATCATGAGTAAAGGTGGTTTTTCCCGTAGCGTGAACATTAATAACACCATCAACATGTACTTCGCCCGTAGAAGTAGTTATTTCGCCAGCAGAACCTGTAGCAAAGTCGCCATTTATCTTAAAATCACGTGTGTTGACATTTATAGTTCCGTTAATAGTAACATCAACTATAGTTTGATCGGCATCAAGTGTAAGAGTTTTTGCAGCCTGGACTAGAATATGGTCAGTTACTCTAGGCAGCATATTCTGCTCCCAATTTATAGCGTCACTCCAGTTACCCGTATTAACAAACGTATAGAGCATTGGTCCAAAATTCCAATACAACAGTCTATTAGGAAGTGTATTGTCTACGTCCCAAGAATCGTCTGCGTCAATACTATTGGCTACGGTTCCATCAACTCTCAGTACCCTTACAAAATTAACAGCTTCAGATTGTCCTACATTATTTATGTAAGCTTTTGTTGCCCCACTAGTATTAAGAAACAACTCATTTTCATCTGCACCTGTTAAGGTAAGAGTATTAGCAACTGTATATGTTTTCGTTGATTCAAAAATGAGGGTATCTTTATCGGCTGAAATAGCAGTAAAATTGAAAAAACCCATATTGTCACCTGCAAAAGTGGCATTGCCTGCACACGTGAATGTGCTGGGGGTTAATGCAGACCAGGTGCCATTATTTGTTAGCGTCCTTCGGTTTGCTAGGGTGAGATTAAATTCTTTCATTTTTACAATAGTGGGTGCAACAACCTCAATGTTTCCCGTTATATATGCTGTATGTTCACCGAGCTCGATGATCTGCCCACCTGAGTTAAATTGCACATCCTTAAGTCCATCAATGGTGGGCGATAGTACAGTAAGGCCTCCATTAGATACAATTTTTGTGAGACCAGGAGTAAATCCTCCCGCATTAAGATTTAGGCTTGTAAACGTTTCATCACCTTCGATCTCGAAGGTACCGTTATTTGTTATTGGCCTTGCATTATGATCAAAATCGCTACCTGCTGTTGCAAAAACGGCACCTACATCAATCGTAAGTGTACCGGTGGCAAATTCAAAGTTATCAACAAGGCTGACTTTATCAGCTGTATTGCTTATGCTTACACTGTAGAAGACCTCCCCACTGCTTTTTATGGATTGTGCTCCACTTCCAGTAAAATCGACAGTACTGGTGGTAGCATTTAAGGTACCGCCATTCTGCGTCCAATTTCCCTCTACAGTAAATGATCCGGTAGTGGCTTTGAATGTTCCTCCATCTATCGTTATTCCACCTGCACCAATGGCCCAGGCTTGTGCGGGGGCTGCCCCCGAAAATCCATCAGCAGTCCACACAATTCCGTCTGCTGTTATAGTTTGTCCAGCAACAAGATTGCCTGAAGTGTTTGTGAAAGTTCCAGCAACATTAAGCGCACCACCCAGGGTCAGCTCGCCTCCATTATGTTGTATATCGCCGTACGTTACGCCGGGACCTGTCAGGGTAGTATTGGAACCTGTATCATACAAAAACTTAGAAGTAGCATCAAGAGTTAACGTCGCGCCAGTCAAATCCCAGGTACCACCTGATACTTTTGTAACACTTCCAGCATTCATTGTGAGTGTTTTACCATCTGAAATGGTGAAATCCTCTCCTCCAGTATCAAGTGAATCTTCGATAGCTGCCGTCAGGTTAAATGTTGTAGCACCTCCACTGCAGAAAAGGGCATCAAATTTACCTGATGTTAATGTTCCAGAAACTATATGTGCACCTCCATCCAAATAAATTCCGTTTCCATCGGCATCCTCCAAATCCGCAGAATCGAAAGCCAGATTCCCTCCAATATACAGTTTAGCGGTACCATCCATATCTAATTTTCCAGCTATAGTGGCAGCTCCAGCTACATCCACAGTAGCAGCAGTTGCTATTTCCAGCTCACCAGTACCGTTAATGATAAGAGCTCCATTGACAGTCACCGTTTGTCCAGTAGCTACAACAACTTTATCACCGGTTTCTATGGTAAGATTGTCAACCTGGATGTCTGAATTGAATGTTACTGTACCAGAATAACCCAAGCTCAATATGAGTAGACTGGTAAAAAACATTTTATTGATTCGTGTTGTTTGTGTTTTCATGATTTTCTCCTTTTGTATTGTTTGTATTCTTACTGTTTTCTTCATTTTTTTAGTTTGCATTTTCATGATTTCTTTCCCTTAGTTTTATTATTGTATCAATTCAATTATTATGTTATTAATCAACGACGACGTTACCAATATTATTTGGAGAGCCGTTTTGGTCATCAAACGTTTGTGAGCTACCGTCAAAGGTCACAGTTCCATTACCCTTTGTCCATACTGCACCGTTCAAAATTGTAATGTTTCCCCCTATATCAACAGTTGGATTTCCTCCATCTGTAAGATCCAGAGTCCCCTGTCTAAATGTCAAATCTTGGCTTATATCAAGATCGTCTGAAATTGCAATTGTATTGGCCGGAGCCCCGGTGTTAATTATCTCTACGAATTCAAATCCATGGCCACCAGGATCCACATCTTGATCTGTTTCCCCTTTGAATATAACTTTACATAAATTTCCTGCTGTGAAAATCCCATTATTGTTCCAGTCTCCTTTAACTTCCAATGTCGCCCTAAAATTTCCAATTAGAGTACCATCAATAGTGAGGTCCAGCATATAGGCATTTCCATAATTTGGGATTGTTACAGTATGCGGGGTATCGATTAGTACATTATCAGTTGAATCTGGTAATACTCCACCAATCCAAGTAGAAGGAACATCCCAATTCCCATCACCTGCGCTCGTTATCTGAGCTGTCAGGACAGAGAAGAGCCCAAAAAATACAACAGGGAACAGTTTATGTAAATTGGGCATATTTAGATCAAATATGAATTATAGATTTATTCCAATAATGAGTAAGCCATCGATCCAACTAACGTTCCCAAGATCATCATTATGGTCATCAACCACACCAAAAGCAGTAGTAGAACGAATACCTAAACTTAGTATAAACATCTCTCCAAGGCTTAATCCATATGCATTCTCCATCGTAAAACCGAAGCTGCCTCCCATCATTCCTGTACCCAATTTGAATTTACTTGGCCCTGCAGGGATACTGAGGGTTGCTGTAACCATCATCCCTGTATAATTTGCTGAAAATGGGTTTGTTTTTTGAAAATCGAATGTACCGATTTCTAATCCTGGCCTGTAGGTTAAACCAAGCCACTGAAATTGGTAAGGGGTTTCAAAAACCAATTTGAAATCAATGCCAGTATTATACTTTATGATAGTCATGCCGGCGGTATCTTTTACATAACTGGGCAGTGAACCAATGAAGCCTATGGTAAAACCGGGGTTTGTAAATCTAATTGCCGGAGATTCATTGCTACTCTCGGTCTTACTAATATCATAAATCCCTTTTCCTTCGTCTTTGTCTTCGTCTTTGTCTTCTCCTCCTAAGATATCTATCTCTTCATCAAGCCAGTCTAGATTCTCCTCCTCTTCATCATCTCCCCATAGAGCTTTAATAGACTCGTCTTCACCTTGGGAATGGAGCATCTCAGTTGGAAAAAATAGAAATATCACAAGTAACAACATTATCATATGGTGGGTATTGGTGAACCGCTTGGATAATATATTCATTGAATTCTCCCTAGAGTTTCGAAACAATTAGATATTTTTCGTTATTTCTACGCGTTCGATATTATATACTGCAATCATCCACTATAAATATAAATGCGGCTGTGAACTTAAAGCAAACCTAAACATCAAAAAAACCACACAAGAGCTCCCTTATGTGACGTCTGTCACATTTTTTTTTACTTTTTGTGATCCTTATCACATTTTTTCCATATTGATTCGTGAAATAATGGACATAAATTCAAATTAAAATATGACCTTAAATTTGATATTATATTTATGTACAATAGCAGTATGCAGGAGATAGGTTCATGATTATCGGTGTACCAAAGGAATCATTATCAGGAGAAACCCGGGTAGCTATTCTTCCGGAAGAGATTCAGCGACTAAGATCTGATGAATTAGCGTTTAGGGTTGAGACGGGCGCAGGCATAGGATCATTTATTGCAGATGAGAAATATTCAGATTCAGGGGCTGAGATCTTGCCTGATGTATTTCCGGACTCAGATCTTATTGTTCGAATAAACCCGCCGTCTGAGGAAGAGGTCTCCAGGTGTAAAGACGGCTCTTGCCTGATCTCCCTGTTAAACCCTTTTACCAATCATGACCTCGTCAGGAAACTGGCCAAAAAAAATATTTCATCGTTCTGCCTGGAGCTGATCCCCCGCTCTACCTATGCACAGTCCATGGATGTGCTCAGTTCTCAGGCAACCGTCGCCGGCTACAGGGCTGTCCTGAATGCAGCATCCCATATGGGGAAGTTCTTTCCCATGCTCATGACCCCTGCAGGGACAATCAGACCGGCTCAGGTACTGATAATAGGAGTAGGCGTTGCCGGACTTCAGGCTATTGCTACCGCCAGCCGGCTGGGTGCCAAGATAGAAGCGTTTGACGTTCGCCCTGCCGCACGTGAACAGGTGGAATCCCTGGGGGCAAAATTTCTCTACATGGAACTGGATGAATCCGCTGAAACGGACAGCGGGTATGCAGTGGAAATGGATGAAGAATTTATCCGAAAGGAAATGGAACTCCTCCATAATGCGTCAAAGCGCGTTGACGCCATTATCACCACGGCCCTGATCTTTGGAAAAAAAGCACCCATACTCATTAAGGATTACATGGTGAAAGATATGCATCCCGGTTCCTGTATTATTGACCTGGCCGCTGAAAATGGCGGGAATTGTGAAATGACCCGGCCCGGTGAAATAAGAAACCATAACGGAGTGATCATCGACGGCACATTGAACCTCCCTGCTCAGGTTCCTTTTCATGCCAGCCAGATGCTGTCAAAAAATATTGCCAAACTGCTGACGGAAATTATTGAGAATGGAAAAGTAAAATTTGATATGGAAAACGAAGTTATCAAAGGATGCCTTGTCACTCACGAAGGAGAAATTATTCACGAAACAACCAAAAATATTATTGAAGGAGAATCGAACTAATGGAATTGATTATTCTATTGTTTATTGCTGTGCTGGCAACTTTTGCCGGTGGTGAACTCATTGGAAAAGTACCACCCCAGCTTCACACTCCCCTCATGTCAGGCTCAAATGCCATTTCAGGTATTACCATCGTAGGGGCATTAATTGCCGTAGGTGCCAGTGGAAATGACACATTACTGGCAATCATAGGATTCTGTGCAATCGTATTCGGTACCATCAATGTGGTTGGCGGTTATCTGGTGACAGACCGTATGCTAAAAATGTTTAAAAAGAAATAGGTCTGTACACAATGAAAGAGAATTTGATTCTTATCGCTTATATTATTTCCGCCATCCTGTTTATCATAGGTATTAAACGGCTGGGAAAAGTAGATACGGCCAGGCAGGGTAATTTCCTTTCTGCAGTGGGTATGCTCATTGCCATTATCGCCACACTGTTCATGATGGATGCGATTCCATTGGAGTGGGTATTAACCGGCATTGCCATTGGGGCGATTATTGGGGCAGTTTCTGCGACAAAAGTTGCAATGACAGCCATGCCAGAAATGGTTGCGATTTTCAACGGTTTTGGCGGGGGCGCATCCGCTCTGGTTGCCTCTGCAGAATTCTTTAAGATTCATGGCGGGTCTGCTGCAAATAATGATACCACAACACTGATTACCATCATGTTATCCGTCATTATCGGTTCTTTAACATTTACGGGCAGTTTCATTGCCTGGGGCAAACTGCAGGGCAAGATCTCTGGTCAGCCTATAACCTATCCGGGACAAAATATGGTAAACGGACTGATCCTGGTAGGGATGGTCATCTTTGGCTATCTTGCAGTGACGAACATGAGCGGTTTTGTTGCAGAAACAACTGAGATCAATATGCTCTGGTTCTCTGTTGTCATTGTAATCGGTTTGTTCTTGGGCATTCTTTCTGTTCTCCCTATTGGCGGTGCGGATATGCCCGTTGTGATATCACTGCTTAATTCATACTCCGGAATTGCCGCAGCCATGACAGGCTTTGTGTTACAGAACCACGCCTTGATTGTCAGTGGCTGCCTGGTAGGAGCATCTGGTCTTTTTCTCACCAATATCATGTGCAAGGGTATGAACCGGTCCCTTGGGAATGTACTCTTCAGCGCATTCGGGAAAGTGGATGAATCTGCTGTACAGAAAACAACCTCAGGTGTTACTGTGAAAGAAATGAGCCCAGACAATGCAGCTTATACCATGCAAGCGGCAGAATCCGTTATTATCGTACCCGGCTATGGCATGGCCGTTGCCCAGGCACAGCATGAAGTGCGGAAATTGTCAGATGAACTGGAAAAAACAGGTGTAGATGTGAAATTTGCTGTTCATCCTGTAGCAGGACGTATGCCGGGGCATATGAATGTTCTTCTTGCAGAGGCCAATATCTCCTATGATAAACTCTTTGATATGGATGAAATCAATGATGATTTTGCAAGTACGGATGTGGCCCTTATCATTGGGGCAAACGATGTGGTGAATCCTGCTGCCCGGCATGACGAATCCAGCCCCATCTACGGTATGCCTATCCTCAATGTGGATCAGGCGAAAACCACCTTTGTCTTAAAGCGATCCATGAACCCAGGTTTTGCTGGAATCAGCAACGAACTTTTTGGCTATGAAAATAACTATATGGTTTTTGGGGATGCCAAGGCGACTGTTTCTCAATTTGTGGAAACTCTGAAAGAGTGATAATCTAAAATCCTGGGCCTTCTTTGAATGAGGCTGTTCATTTGTATTTATCTTTTATCAATTCTCATGGCTAGCAATAAGACAGGGAAAAGCGAAACAGCTGTTTTCGGTGCTGGATGTTTTTGGTGTGTTGAAGCTGTGTTTCAGAGATTAGACGGCGTACTGACTGTTATTCCGGGATATTCCGGAGGCATGACAGAAGATCCAACCTATGAATCAGTCTGTTCAGGGTCTACTGGGCATGCTGAAGCAGCAAAAATTACGTTTGATCCAGATATAATCACATATACTCAACTTTTGGAAATGTTCTGGAGATCTCATGATCCTACAACACTCAACCGTCAGGGGAATGATATGGGAACACAATACAGGTCTGTCATTTTTTATCTTAATGAAGAACAAAAACAAACTGCTGAACTGTCAAAATCAGAGATTGGGAAATCTAATGTATGGGCTGGCCCAATTGTGACAGAAATTGAACAATTAATCCAATTTTATCCTGCAGAAGATTATCACCACAGCTATTATAAATCAAATCCAGACCAGGATTATTGCAGGTTTGTCATTGAGCCCAAGCTGGAAAAACTATTTAAAGAATAATCCTTTTCTTGATGTAAACCTCCAGGTTAATTCCAAAATCCTTTTTTGCGTCCACGCTTCTCATGAGATCGTTTTTTCTCTTTTCTATTTTCTCTCATTTGATCTTTGACTTCCTGTCTTAATCGGCGTTCAAATCCAATAAGTTTTGCTCTTTGGGTATTATTTAAAACACCTTCCAAGCCAGTGATGAATTCCCCCTGAAGATCAAGTTTCTTGTTTTCAAGTTCCGCAAGATTTTCCACTTGAGATTTTATATCATTATCTTTGATTTCATCTCCCCGCTCGATTTTCTCCTGCAATGTTTGCATTAGTTGTCTCTGTTCCTGGTGGATCTTTTCCAACTCTTCACGATGACCCCGAAAACGAGGAAAAAATTTCTCTCCCTGTTCTTCAGTTAGTTTTAAATGTTCTGTGAGCTTCCACACAGTCATCATTTCCATTTTCTCAGAACGCCTGTCTTTCTTCTTATCTTCCTGGGCTATGCTGTTTGAGATGAGCAACGCACCTATAATTAATAAAATGATATGCTTCATTGTGTTTTCTCCTTGATTTGGTTAATAATATCAAAATTCATTTCATCTAAAAATTCTACTGTGGTCCATATATCATCACTGGCATCCACCAGCATAATGGATAAATCTGTTAAATAATTTTCTAATTCTAAATCAACCTCCTGTGTTACGAAGGTTAAGTTATCTTCAAACCATGGATCTGATCCTTTATCAAACTGTGTTACAGACGATATCCCCACAAAAAGAATAAGGATACACATAGACAGTCCAGAAAAAAATCGGTGGCGTTTGAGCATGTTCCTTTCTCTTTGATAATGCAATGCATCAAGAAATTTATTTTTATCATCGATTAAATCAGTTTCAGCCATAAGGTGTTTTATTTTCTGTTCAAACTTCATTGGAATCTCCAAGCCACTTTTTTAATTGTTTCATTCCGTGATGATAGTTCACTTTGGCAGAATTTTCACTTATCTTAAGTATAGCGCCAATGTTTTTATACGGTAATTCCTGGGATATTCTCATCATTACTATCATACGCTGTCGCTTTGGAAGCCTTGATACACTATTCCATACATCTGTCTTTGTCCATCCTGTCTCCAGGCTTTTATCCTTTGCCCCTGAGTCAGGTACCTCATCAAGGTGGAGCATGCTTCTCCATCTATTTCTTTGAATAAATGAATGAGCCGTATTAAGGTTAATTCGAAAAAGGTATGTCTTAAATTCTGCTTCAAATCGAAAGCGTTTAAGTGATTTATAAAGTTTAATGAAGACATCTTGGGTAAGATCTTCAGCCTCCATAGGGTTGTTTGTATACTTGAGAAAAAATTGGTACACATTATCCAAATGTTTTGTGGCCAACTCATTAAATGCAGTTTGACTGCCATTTTGAAAGTTTTTGATGAGTTCATTATCTTTTTTCATACATAACTACCATATTTGACACAGTAATGTATAAAAGGTTAAAAAATAAATCTACACTGTGGAAATAGAAAAATAATCAATAAATAATTCATATTCAATTTTCTTCATTCTATTATCCCCTGTCTTGTGTCTAATTTTCACCTATGAATTATAACCAGGGAGATATCTCAGCTACCCCTTCCCAGAAACAGGCTATAATTCATCCGCCCTCCCCTTTGATGATCCTGGCCGGTGCAGGAACTGGCAAAACGTTTACCCTTGAGCACCGGATTGTATATCTTATTGAACATTACAATGTAAACCCTGCAACTATTCTGACAATTACTTATACAGAAAAAGCAGCACAGGAATTAAAAGAGCGTATTTTAAACAAAGCAGGTAAATCTGCCCATGCCATGACAGTTGGGACATTTCATTCGTTCTGCTACCAGTTACTGCGTGATTTCAGTGCAGAAAAGCTTCCAGCCCTATTGGAAGAGAGTGAAGCAATCCACATGCTTTTGAAACGCTTTGATGACCTTGGGCCTTTTGAGTCAGACGAATTTCCATTAAATCCCCAGCGGGCTGTCATAGAAAGTTTTATTCCGTTTTTCAATCGATCCCGGGATGAACTCTTAGAAATTGATAAGCAAAAAACACCCGGGACCACAGAAAATGGGTTTCCCCCTGAAACTGCTGCTCAACTGAATGACCTGAAACGCATCTTTCCATTATTCCAGCAGTGGAAACATGACATAAAAGTGGTGGATTATGGCGACATGATTCTGCAAGCCTATAACCTCCTCAAGAGGAATGATACTGTATTACAGGAAGTTCAGGAAAAATATCAGCATGTGATCATCGATGAATTCCAGGACAATAACTTTGCCTTAAATGAAATCATCGGGCTTATTGCACAAAATCACCGTCAGATTACAGTTGTTGGTGATGAAGACCAGACCATTTACAGTTTCAGGGGTGCTAACTCATATAATATTTCTGAATTTAAAAAACGGTTCGGTGGTGAACCTATAGCACTTGAAGATAATTTTCGTTCTACTCAATCCATCCTGGATCTTGCTAATGCATCCATAAAAAACAATACAGAAAGGGAAGACACAAATTTATTCTCAAAAAACGGTAAAGACGGCCCAAAACCAAAATTAACCTGGGGTGAAAAAAATGATCAGCTGACTTTTCTAAACAATAGGATTTCGGAGCTGCTTAACAACGGAATGGATAATAAAGATATTGCCGTTTTGTGCCGAACTCACTCCCAGGTAAACGCCGCTGCAGGAGCATTATTAAAGTCTGGGATTCCTGTCCAGGCACGGATTCCAAAATATTTCAGTATCACGGCTGTGTTGGACCTGGTATCATGGTGCCAGGTAATCGCCGATGGAAAATTCCAGGACAATGCCTTGTTTCGGCTCATTGAAAAGCGCTGTGGAGCAGAAACGGCTCACATCCTCTTCAATAAATGGCCGCGCCGGGATGAAACTCCCCGTCTCAAACTGATCAATGCCGGTCAAACAATCATTGAGGAATTTCCCCGCCTCAGGGAATTGCTGGATGACATTAAATCGTTCCAGAAGATTATTCAAAAGAAATCTGCCGGTGAGATGGTCTGGGAGATTTGTGTAAAAACGGATCTTTTAAGGCCATATCACAACCGATACACCCTGGATGATCGTCTTGCCATGCTGAACGTAGGTGATTTTCTGAAACGTGCTCAAAACTTTTCAAGACGTAATCCAAAGGATCATGGCTTGAGTGCTTTCAATATATATGTGGAAGCTGTTATGATTTCCGGTGGACTGCAGACGATCATACCTCAAGAATACAAACAACTCAATGGTGTAAGAGTATCAACGATCCATAGCGTAAAAGGCGGTGAATATCCCATTGTATTTCTGCCCTTTCTACGCTCAGGAAGTTTTCCGCTGAACTTTAGATCAAGGGTAATGGTTTCCCGTCCGCCTGATGAATGGTTGTCCTATGAAAAATCGTCTCACATTACTCCTAAAGATCATCACATTGAGGAAGAACGCCGCTTGTTTTATGTGGCTGTTACACGTGCAAAAGAACAATTGTATTTGTTGGCTCCTAGAAAAGCCACGTCAAAATTTGTCAAAGAATTACCTGAAAATATCATGGAGGAAACCGTCATGCAGGACGTCAATACAAACAAGAAGTCATATTCGGATTTGCGTATCAAATACGAACAAAAAATACAAAAAGCCCTGGCCAGCGGGCAATTTGATAAAGTGCACGATTTGGCAAACGCGCTGGAAGCTATACATCACACTGAAAATGGTGATGATTCAGGATTGGGCTCCAGCGATTGGGAAAAAGAGCTGGCTCAAGAATTAGAACAGGATTTTGAGCCCACCATCAACGGGAGACTCTATCTCTCTGCCAGTGCCATCGAAACCTATGAACAATGCCCGCTGAAGTATCGGTTCGGCCGAATCGACGGCATTCCGCAAACAGCCAGCAAACCTCAGTTAGTATTTGGGAACATCATCCACTTCGTCCTTCAGAGATTTCATGAGCCTGGTAAAGAATTGACAAAAGATCGGATTGTTAAATTATTGGAAGAAGAGTGGAAAAAAGGTGAATTTGATTATACAGTTCGTGAAGAGAGGTTTTTTGATCAGGGACAGGAAATGCTTTCCCGTTATGCAGAATTAATGAATGACAATCCACCAAATGTCATTGCGCGGGAAGAAAGATTCTCGTTTGATTTAGATGATATCACTATAAACGGTGCCATTGACCGCATTGATAAAGATGAAAATGGAGTGCATATAGTGGATTATAAAACCAGCAAATCCTCAACTTCAGCTAAGTCAAATCTGCAGCTGGCTGTTTACAGTATGTATCTGCAACAATCGGATTCAGAGAAGTTTGGGGGAATACCTGCAAGCGCTTCATTGCATTTTTTAAGAGATGAAGAAAAACCCATTCGATCTCATTCATTTAAAGCTGACGATTTGGAAAAAACAGAGGAAAAGATCAATAAAGTAGCGTCAAGTGTTCGAAGGAAGGAATTTGAAGGGAAAACCGGAAAACATTGTGACTGGTGCGATTATAAGCATCTTATCTGCCCAGCCTGGGAAAATTAGATAATGATCTTACAATTAACTATGGTCCAATTTTTGACAAAATAAACTCCAGTACCCCTGTAAATTTATTACCTGTAAAGAAAATTGAATCAGAAAGTGAAGAATAAACAGTATCAATTACAGTGTCTTTAATCAAGAAAAAATTGTTCGATGAAATTGAATATGTTTCCAAGATGCTACTCGAATCCTGATTAATTTGTATAATTAATGTGGTATCGTTTCCTGAAAAATCACTAACCACAATTGTTGTGAGCAATGTATCTAAAGTCTCTACATTTAGGTTTAATGCGTAATCCTCCTCGAAAGAATAATCCTCTCCCCGTAAAATGAAACTAAATGTATTTGCAGTATTGATGACAACAGGAAAGTTCTCCACGAGTCCATGTTCTGGGTCTGGAGGCCCCACACAATTCCAGCCAACCAGGAATCCAGTTATACATAAAAGATTTCCAATCCTATTCATCTTCATCCTCAATTTGTTTGACATCTTCACCCTGGCCCATTTGCAGTTCAGTAATTTTATCCATGGGTTTTTCAAGAGCCCTGCTTCTCGCTCCACTTAATTCCTCATAGTGCGTAGATACAGTACTGATTGTTTTACCTAACCGTTCCAGTTTGTCTGTGAATTTTATCCATTGTTCACGAAATGTTACTACCAGTTTCTGTACTTCACCTGCTTTTTGCTCCATATGAAAATTGGCTACGGCCGACCGAATCAATGATAAAATTGCATATAATGTGACGGGAGAACATAGTAAAATCTTTTTCCCCAGGGAAAAATCAATTAATTCATGATCTTCCTGGTTTAAAAAGGAGTAAATACTTTCGTTAGGAATAAACATCAAAACATAATCTACTGTCCCCGCATTTGGATCAATATATGATCGGCCGGAAATTGCTTTCACATGATTACGCACATCTTTTAGAAATGCTTTCTTTTCATTTTCCTGTTCTGTTTCATTCTCCGAGGCCAGGAAATTCTCATAATGACTCAAAGGAAATTTTACATCCATGTTAATGTGTTTTCCATCGGGAAGGTTGAATTTGAAGTCCGGACGATCAGTACCTTCCTGGCTTTGCTTTTCATAGTTAATCCCTTCAGTGAGGCCAATAAACGAAAGGATATCTTCCACCATACGTTCACCCCATTGACCCCGTGCCTGGGAACTTGATAGAATTTGCCGTAATTGGGTCGTGGTATCAGCTAGCTCTGTAACACCTTTTTTCGACTCCACCATTTGACCGGTGAGTTCTGTGGTCTGTTTGTTCAGACCCTCAAGCTGTTTTTTCATTTCCACTAAACTGGAATCAATAAGTTTTTTCTTTTCATCCAGTTGAGCGTCGCTGCTTTTCATGAGATCACCAAATTTACTTTCAGCGATCTTCATGAATGTTTCAATATTCTGGTCCAATGCTTCTTTGGAGAGATTGCCAAAGGCATCTTTTATCTGCTGCTGATCCGGGAGATTATTCCGTTTTATCAGTAGAATGACCACTGCGCCAATAACAATACCAAGGAGTAATAATAATAATCCAGTGCTGAAAGACATGAGGGAAACTACTTTAAATTATAAATTCTGTAACTGGTTAATGATCATTAATTGACCCCTTTTAATCCCAACTCTTCAGCTTTTTCTTTCAAGGCATCGATCACGAATTGGATATGTTCGGTCACATCAACATTCAATTCATCAATGCCTTGAAAAATATCATCTCTGCTCACACTGGCGGCAAACGATCTCTGCTTCAGTTTTTTCTTCACAGATTTGGGTTGCACTTCCAGGATTGATTTTGAAGGACGGACATAGGTAACAGCGAAAATAAATCCCGTTAACTCATCCACGGCAAATAATGCTTTAGCCATATCAGTATCCCGAGGAACGCCAGAATAGGTGGCATGGCCCATTATGGCATTGCAAATAGACTCCGGATAACCCTGTTCTTTCAGGATTTCGTTGCCTTTAAAGGGATGCTCTTCTGGCGTTGGGTACATTTCATAATCAAAATCGTGCAGTAAGCCCGTTAAGCCCCACGTATCAGTATCACCATTGTATTTTTCCGCCATCTTCCGCATGGCCTGTTCTACGCCCAATGCATGCCTGCGCAGGGAATCGCTTTGTGTATATTCGTATAGAAGAGCTAATGCATCTTCCCTTGTTGGATTACTGTTCGTCAACTACACGCCCATAAAATCTAAAACAAGACGGATCACATTCCCCGTGGCACCCGCTTTGGGCCCGTAAGGTTTTTTCTTTGCATCCCAAGCCGTTCCGGCGATATCATCCCAAGCCGTTCCGGCGATATCAAAATGACACCAGGGGATACCTTCACGCACAAATTCCTTGAGAAATGCTCCGCCGGCGATAGTGCCTGCCTGTCCGGGTGAGCCCATATTCTTCACGTCGGCGATCTTGGATTGAACCTGTTCGCAATATTCTTCCCAAAGGGGAAATTCCCAGACCTTTTCGCCAGTCCTTGCTGATGATTTTTTCACTTTTTCTATAAGCTTTTCATCAGTTCCCATAATCCCGGTGGCTATATGGCCCAAAGCAATAATTACAGCTCCGGTCAATGTAGCAAAATCAAGAATGAAGGCCGGATCGTAGTGCTTACTGACGTAGCTCAACGCATCTGCCAATATTAATCGGCCTTCTGCATCAGTATTCAGAACTTCAATTGTTTTACCATTATAAGCAGTAAGAATATCGCCAGGCTTGTAGGCCTTGGCTCCGCTCAAGTTTTCCGTAGAGGAAATAGCCGCCACAACATTGATCTTGGGTTTTAAAGCAGCGATGGCGTGCATACAACCTAAAACAACAGCCGAGCCACACATATCAAATTTCATTTCATCCATTTTTCCGGAAGGTTTAATAGAAATACCGCCGGAATCGAACGTCAGTCCTTTGCCCACCAGCACTTTCGGCTTCACTGATTTTTTTGTGCCCCAATATTCCATGAGGATGAATTTAGGCGGCTCGTCAGTTCCAGCCGCAACGCCTGCCAATGCCCCCATGCCCATTTCAGTAAATTTTTCACGATCAAAGACAGACACCTTCATTTTGCCTCTGCGACCAATCTTTTTGGCCTCATTAGCCAATCGTGTTGGCGTGGTTACATTTCCCGGGTGATTGCCCAAATTACGGGCAAAACAGACCCCATTTGCCGTGATTGTGCCTTTATCTAATCCCACCTTCGATCCACCGGACACAGTGACCTTATTCAGCTCAAACAGTTCGTCCTTCTTTTTCGTCATATAATCATTGAATTGATAACTGCCCAAAACTAATCCTTCAGCTAATGCCCGCCCAAATGGGGCGCTGGCCTTTCCGCCAAAATTTTCGCAGGCGACGTGGGCATATTTTTTAGAAATGGCTTTCTTGGCCAAAGTGCCTCCAATCTTGCGGATACATTCGGTTTCAAAATTATCGGCCTTTCCAAGGCCAATCACTATGACTGGACCGTTTTCAGCATAAAAGATTGTCGTTTCAGAATGTTTTCCTTTAATGTCACCGCGCTGGTGAGCTTTACTAATCTGTTCACTTAATAATGCATCAATGCTCTTTCCATTCTTTGTCATGGAACCATCTTCGTATATGCCGACAGCCAATGCATCTGCAGTGATACTTGCCAATGCATTTTGCGAATGATTTAATGTTGATAAATGTGCCATCACAATCCCTTTTAATTACAATTTAATTCAAAATATTACTGTGCATTTTGCTGGTTCCTCAACTGAATATTCAATTAAAATATCAATATATAATGACTACTTTAATTTCTTTTAATTCAAACCAATCCCAGAAATTGGTTCGATCCAGTTTTACTATCCCATCCTGGAAACTAAATCTGACCCTTTTACGATACAATGATTCGGTAAACCATTCAGAGTTTTCTCGTTTATAATAAATTGCAATGTATGGAGGACTGTCTTCTTTCAGGTCAGGAATATTCAGGGTGCAAATCGCCTCATTGAATTCACCCTCTTCGGTGATGAATTCCACCTTCGTGAAATGGTATACTCTTTTAGTGAGTTGTTTATATTCTTTAAATCGGTCAGAATTTTGTCCATTAATACAGGACGAGGAGGCTAAAACCCCGATAAATAGCCAAAAAATATATCCAGGTTGGAATTCAGCAATTTTTATCACTTCTTTTTACGTTTAAAAAACCCTCTTTTCTCTTTTTTTTGGTCCCCTGTTTTATCCTGATCATCTTTTTTTGGTGAATCCATGTTTTCCAAGCGACGTTCATAGTCACTCATTTCCTTTTCCTCATGGATATCAACAACTTCATCGACAATTTCATCGACAATCTCTTGATCATCAGAACTCAACATTTGTTTCAAAGTATTTTGTCGTTTTTCACTTTGCTCTTTTAATTGGACGACTAAATCAGAAACATCTTCGTGAAATTCCGCTACAGTCTTTTCCATTCTCCGAATTAATTCTTCTTGCAGGGGAGCTCCATATCCTTCTCCAATTTGCTCAATAATAGTCTCAAAGTTTTCTAAAAGATATGATTTTTGAAGTTCTTCAGGTTGAACTTCCTTGGGTTCATTATTGTTATCCATAACTACTCCTGTTTTTTTAGTTTCAGTAAATCCATTTCACTTGGGGTTAATGCAAAAGACTTCATTGGTGATAAAAGGATATTAACAGTATCATAAGTTTCGCTGGCAGAGAACAACCCAATTGTAGTTCCAAAAAAACGATAATACCATTGAACGTCTTGCCTTGGATTTGTTTGTATGTTCCAAAATTCGCTAATCAATAATCCTGCCAGTGCAGTGACACCAAAAATACGCAATTTCCATGGTAATCGTTCTATGATTGATGGTCGGTAAGAAATTTGTTCTAACTCCCAAATTGGAACAGAAATAATTGAAATGGGAGTTTGGATTTCAATGTATTTCCCATCATATGACCTCATAGTACCCCCAATTTTTTTATTGTCCCTATGTTTCATTACGACAAGCTGGTTTAAGGGTATGGATTTAATCACTTTATCGGTATTAAGATAAGTTAATTCTCCACTAATATATTTCCTGTCCGATTCGGTAATCGTCTTTTGTCTATTGACATAATTCTGTAGCGCTGCAAACTCCCTGAGAGTGTAGGATTTTTGTGACAATCGCTCGTGACTGTATTCAATAAAAACAATTCTCACTATATATCTGTTTTTGTCTACTTCATAAAATTGACCACTGACAAACCCCTTTATTTCAGGAAAAATAGTGTAAAATATATTTTCTGCCGGATCAATTTCACTTCCCACTTTTTGGCTAAGTGGAATTATCTCCCCTTCCTGGGATATTCCAAGCGACCAGAAGAAAAGCAGCGTAAAGAAAAGATTATTTTTCATCAATCAGGGTAATGATTTCATCTAATTCAGGGAATCGGTCTAAAGATTTTTTTGAAAAAATCAACTTTCCGTTTTTTTCCACTTCATACACACCACCACCAGATGGTGTTAGGGAAAAATTAGTTATGCTATTTCCATATTTTTCAAGGAGTTTGGTAGCCATACTGGCTGCTCTAGGTAAATAATTTCATGCATTACAGTATTCAATGGATATGTTCATTTGTTCCTCCTTTTTTATCTAAAAACTAAATGCTGTTTCAATGGATGTTTGCTTTATTGGTTCAAGTCCAATCCCTTTATCCCGGTAAAACTGACGATAATCCCAAATTAAACTTACACCTTTACTCACTTCCCACCCAATCCTATAACCGAATACTGTATTTTCTGATTCAATTTTGAAAGGATCTTTATCATTGTTATGCTGATAGTATGCTGATGCTTCGCTGAATTTTGGTATATTTTCAGTATTCAGTGCCAAGACTGCATTGAAGCTGTTAAATTCAGTAGTATCGGCTTTCATGCTGGTATAGGATGCATCAAAAGTGGCGAAATTAAATAGATTAAATCCTGCTGATCCAAAAAGACCATTAGTGGATTCATTTGAATTAGGACTGTTAAAACTTGACATGTCCTTTGTAAATACTGTGGTTGTATCACCACTAAAATCTGGAACTACACGAGTGAGATCATAAGCCTGGTCAAAGAACTGTGGTAGAAAGTAATCTTCTTTAATACGGAATTCCAGGGTCAAATTCAGAAACTTGAAGAGATTTGCTCTAACTCCAGGAATTGTTATCCCTGTCCCTTTTCGATTTGGTCGGGTGAATTGTTCATCATTTACGGCTGGAAAATCCAACATACTATATTCAGAATAAATTTCAACTGTCATAATTTTTGTCTTCATTATCGGGTAACCGATGTCAAAAGAAAATCCTGTTGCAGCAGCCTGCTTTCCTTCAATATTAAATGGAGGTTGTTTTAATGAAAGATCACTTTCATCATCATCTAAAATATTATTACCATCAGCATCTATATCCCACATACTACTGTCAATATCAGGATGTGGGTCAGGAATTCCATCCCCATCAGTATCGTTCCACAAAGTACTATTCTCAGGGAAATCATCAAAAATATCTGGATAGGTATCATCATCTTTATCAGTTAATCCGGCAAATTGATTCATATCTGTCACTACGTTAAAGCCCAGTTTCAATGGAAAGGTTTTTGATAGTGTATAACTGCCTCTTATACCGATGAGTGATCCGCCCCTGGAAAAGTCTTTCAAATTTGCAACAAATATATTCCCTGTAAATCCTGACAGATTAAAGCCACTGTTTATACCCACACGACGAACCGATGGAAACTCCATCATATTTGAATATCCATTTACCAGACCGCCATATCCAAGAGTTACATTTTCCAGGCTTCCCCATTTAACCCAGAAGGGATCAGTCTCCTTTCCCCAGCGTATAAATAGAATTTTATCAAGAATGAGTGCAGGGTCCTGATCAATATCCCACGTGTCTTTCAGTATATTTCCTTCGTTATCAATATATAAACCAAGATCCAACCCGATGCCAACTTTTCCAAAAGAGAATTCAGGACGCAAAGAAAATTGGTTGTACATTGTTCCATCAATAGTCGCTGAACCAATGCTAAGCCCCATACTAAATGATTTTTCAGATGGCGCTTTTTCTAATATTTCCTCTTCAGGCTCTGATGGTTCAACAGGAGAATCCTCAATTGGTTCCTCTTCTATCTCCTTTATTTCCTCTTCAGGTTCCGGTGCAGGTTCTTGTTCGATTTGTTTTTTCTCAACTTTTTTTGGTTCTTCCTTCACATCTTCTTTTATTTCTTCCTCCTGAGGAGGCTCTTCTACTTCAGGATCTGGATCTTCCGGGTATTCATTCGGGGTTGCAGGTGCCTGAATAATATTTCCTGCAATATCGGAAATAACTTTTGTTCCGGGTGTCAATGAAACAGTTTTACCCGTTACCAGATTCATAACATCTACTATTCCTTCCATTCCATAAAATTGATCAACACCAGATGGATTTACAACAACTGCAAATTTTGTACCTTTTACCGATGCAACGGACACAGGAGTTTCTACACGAAATACTTTTGATTTTTTTTGTATTTTTATATCATTTAAAATAGTCCCTAATTCAATATTTATAGTACGCGTATTTGGGGTATCAATAAATTGAAACCGGGTATTTTCCTTTATTTTAACAATAGAACGGTCATCTAAATAAATTGCCGCTGCAAATTCCTGGCTTCCCACCTCACACGCATCACCATTATTAATTTCGGTCCCAGGTTTAGCAACTTTGTCATACCCAGACCTGCCCAGTCTTTTTATCATAACCTCACCTTTTGTTTTTATCATGCGGGCAATCGTTTCAGGCTGTACCACCCCCAAGATAGAAAGAGATAAAAAGATAATCATTGTTCCCTTGTATTTAGAAAATATACTCATATCTTCGAAAAATATTTCATCTGATCATGATAATTTAGTGAAAAATTTATTCATTTATTTTAAATAAGTCATTAGAGTTTATACAAAACTGGCAGCGAAAAGTTAATTATATTTGTTTTATTATTATATATTTGATTGCAAATAATCTCTCACTAAAAATACAATGGATTCATAATTGTGGTTTGTTGCTGTCATCATCCCAATCTCACACATACGACTGGAGGAATAGCCATTGACTTTTTTATTAATATTGTTTAGAGATCCTGCCTCGTCTTTTGTAGCATTTTTTGTTAATTCAGGTATAAGTAATCCCCTGTCACCAGCGAAACCACAACAACCATAATTTTCAGGCATAATAACCTTTGTCGCGCATTTTTCTGCAAGTGAAATCATTAAATCAACATTTTCCATTTTTTGGGTTGAGCAGGTAGGATGTAAAATAATATCACGATCCAATTGTGGTTGATCTTTTCCTTTCACCAATTCACTGAGAAAAGGAAGAACATCTACAAAATCTAATTGTTTCCACTTCTCTTGATAATTTTTATCAAGGCCTGCTCCAGCCTCTATCAGATGAAAAGAACATGGAGTCGTATCCAATAAAATAGGAATGTTCCCTTTTTCAGAAGCATCATAAAGCAAATCAACAGTTTGTTCAGTCATTGTTTTTCCAGCCTGTGTATAGCCTTTTGAGCTAAATGGCATCCCGCAACAGGTTTCTTGTATTTTTTCCGGTATAAACAATTGAATATTTGAAAATTTACATAAGTCAATCAACACCTTGCTTAAAGATTTCCTGGCATTATTTGCACTGATTACCCGACCGATACAGGAAGGATAATAAATGAAATCAATATCATTTTTAAATTCTGAAGCACTTAGGCTAACAGGTGATGTTGATAAATGTTCATTCCAAATGGGAGTGGAACGGTTGGATGCTCTATTTAATACTTTCGAAAGTGAATGGAGAAAGGAATTTCCGAATAACTGGCTGCACAAATTTGTTATTGTAATTAACCCCCGTAAAAGTGACTGGGTAAATTTGAAATGACCCTGGACCCAACCTGCACACCATTCACCAAATTTTGAATGGGATTCTCCTCGTAAATATTGAACAAAAGTTCCTGTGTTTATATTTACGGGGCACATGACCTCACATAGACCGTCTGCAGCACAGGTTTTATTAGAATTGTAATCAATATCTTCCAGTATTTTTTTCCGGTTGATCTCAGTATCTTTTGCATTCATTTGTAGTTCTCTTGCAATTGCAATCCTGTGCCTTGGTGTTAAAGTCAATCCAGCTGACGGGCAGACAGATTCACAAAAACCACATTCAATGCATAAATCCACACTGTCATCCACAATTGGAATTGGTTTTAAATTCTTAATATGAAGCTTTTCGTCTTTGGTTAATAGGACATTAGGATTCAAGATACCTTTTGGATCAGTCAACTGTTTCACTTTCCACATGATATTATATAATTCACTGCCCCATTCATATTCGACAAATGGAGCCATATTTCGACCGGTTCCGTGCTCTGCTTTCAATGCTCCGTCAAATTTATTTGCTGTTAATTCCACCATATCCCGTAATAATCCATCGAACCTGTCAATCCCATCAGAACTATTCAAATCCAGTGAGGCAACAAAATGCAGGTTTCCATCTTTCGCATGTCCAAAAATCACTGCATCATCATAATTCCAATTTTGACAAATCATGCGTAATTCTTTTACTACCTCAGGCAGGTCTTTATATTGATAACATAAATCCTCCGTAATGACACTGGTGCCCTCTGCTCTTAATGCTCCCACAGTTGGATATAATCCTTTTCTCAGTTGCCATAATTGTGTTCGTGTTTGTTCATCTTTTGTTGGACCAAAAACAGAAGCACAGCTCTCTTTTTTTAACCTGTTGCTTATCTCTCCTTCGACTTTCGTGAGAATGGCATTATCGGATTCTTGAAATTCAAACAATAAACCCGCCATGTCCTTTTGGATTGTTTTGTAATCGTAAGATGGATTTTTCAAGTAACGGGAAGTTTTGAGAGAAGCATCATCTAACAGTTCAACCGCATCTGCACCTTCATTAATAAATATTGGCAGTGTTTGAATAGCTGTATCAACAGATTCGAACAGTACAAGCCCGGTGGTTTTAAAAGGTGGATCGGATACAGTCTTTAAGGTTACTTCAGATATAAATGCAAGGGTTCCTTCTGAACCAACCAATAAATGAGAAAATATATCCAAAGGATGATCATAGTCAATAAACGCATTAAGTGAATAACCTAATGTGTTTTTAATACGATACTTAGAGCGGATTTTATTTGTTAGTAATTGACTGGATTCTATTTCCCGTTTGCATTGTAGCAATCCTTCAGAAAGACCAGAATCGGATGTAATAAAATTCTCATAATGAGCTCTGATTGAAGTATCATACGTATTGCCATTTGGAAGAATAAAACGGATTGAATCCATTGTATGATACGAATTCTGTTCAACTCCGCATATCATCCCTGAGGAATTATTCGATATAATTCCTCCCACTCTTGCTACAGTGATGGAAGCGGGATCAGGTCCTATTCTTCGGTTATATGGTCTCAGGAGGATATTCGCTCTGGCCCCAGTCACGCCGGGTTGAAGCTGAATTTTAGCTCCATTATGCAGTACTTTGGTTGACTCCCAATGTTGAATTGTTTCCGCAAGAATGCCCTCTGTCACACTTTGGCCTGATAAGGAAGTACCACTTGTTCGAAATGTTACAGGAGTTCGTGATTCGTTGCAATAAGCGAATAAGGATTTCACTTCCTCCTCATTATAAGGACGAACAACAGCTCTGGGTACCAGCCGGTACATGCTGGCATCATGTGCATAAGCAAATCGATAGAGTTGACTATCAAGTATCTGATTTTTTGGAAATACTCTGGAGAGATCCAAGAAGGATTCCAGTAAACTGAAATTTTAGAGAGAAAAAACCTGATTATGAAACATGGAGGTGTTTCCGGAAATCATCAGGAACGGGAATGGATCGGTTATTCCTGTAGTCATAAGTAACTAATATAAATTTAGCTTGAAGAATTGGGGTGTCTTCCCCTTCTTTAAATATGGATGTCGAAATGTCAAAACTTTTATTTCCCACCTTGGAAATCCGCTGACCAATATCAAAATGAGCAGGATGACTGGCCTGTTCAAGATATTCCACTTTCATTGATACAAGAATGGTACTGATTTCCTGGTCCCACCTATGCATACCGTACCCAAGATCTTTGTAGAAATTCAGACGGGCAGTTTCCATGTAGGAAAGATAAGCCGCATGGTTTATGTGGCGTAAGCCGTCCATATCGACCCAGCGAGTCGGGACTTTTGTCCAAAAACCGAAATCATTTCGGTTAGAGTATTTAGATTTCATAAAATGAAATTATGTGCGTCTCTCTTTTTCGGAACGTCTCTCTTTTCCACTTCTGTTATTAGAAATAACTGATTTCGCTTTCATTCTCCGATGTAATTGTCTTCTGTCTGATTGTCGTCTTTCTTTATTCATTTGATCCTTTCTTATTAAGGATTTTATTACAATAGGGTGATCTTAAATGTCTAACTGATTAAGGAGTGCTGTAATGATTTCTTCCTGCGATGGCCTTGGTGCATCGGGAGAGATTATCTTCCCTTCCGGGTCTATGAAAATGTATCGTGGAATACTATTCACTAAATAGTTTTTTATAAATTCAGAATTCCAATCCTTGTCTGCAAATAATTGAATTCCAGGCAATTCTTTTTCTGCAACCATTTCTTTCCAGGTACTACGGTCTTTTTCTGTATCAATTGATATACCGACAAATGTTATTTTCTTTTCATGATACTTCTCTTCCAATTTTTTCAAGAAGGGAATTTCTGCCTTACAAGGTCCGCACCAAGTAGCCCAAATATCAATATAGACATATCTCCCCTGTAAATCATCTAATGAAGTAGTCTTACCATTATAATTTTCATAATTGGCAAATTTTGGGGAATCCATTCCTTCGGCAAGCGTTTCACCCATAAGTATTTTTCGATTGTACTCCTGTTCAATTCTTTGGATCAGTTGGTTTCTGCTTTTCTGTTCGCCCGCAACAAGGTTGGTGTCAATCCCCTGCACATTTTCAAGTAAGTCTATAAACTCTTTCTCAATCTGTTTGATTTTTTCTTCAAAGGCTCTCTGTTGTAGTATAAAAAGAGTATCAGAAAAAACTTGTTCCTGAAACAAATATTTCCGTGCTAGATAGTTATTATTTACAGAGCCTTTTCCCGTATATCGTATGGATTCATCAAATTCTTTTGTGTTTAAAGTGAGGTGTAGGTTATATCCATTTCTCAAGAATAATGAGGTGTATTCATTCCCATCAGAAAATGAATAAAAATACTGTTCCGCTGGAATTCTTAACGTATCGGAAAAACTGCCGTCACCCCGCAATTCTATTTTTTTGGTAAACTCTTTACCCTGAATAATTATTTCGTTGCCATTTGGATTCAAAACCTTTCCGGAAAAAGTAACAAATGTTTCTGATAAATTTTCACCAAACAGAACAACCAATGCTGCCAGGGCTATAATCAGTTTTTTCATAGAAGATCCAAAATAAAGATGGTACAAATTAGCCCTAGAGTCTGTATGAAAACAATTGATAGTAAATATCCAGATTTTTTTTCTTTAGTAACTCTTCCTTTTTTCTTATCGTTTCGCTTCAAGATCGGGCTATGCCTAATACATAACATAGATTTTGGTAGTATCTTTGTATATTTGGGTCTGAAAATGGGTGACTTTAACTGTGAATTATTGGTTGATTAAGCGTGTTACACCACTGTTGTTGATTGGATTGGCCATTATAATATTATCTCTGGCGGGGAGAATGCCCTGTGCGCCCGGCAAACCAGCGATGGCGGTTTTATCTTAGCTGGTTCAGCAAATTATCAGGGAATGCTTTTAATGACCGATGCGGAAGGAGTGTTGGAATGGAGTCAGGTATATGAAAACGACGGTGACGATGATGTGCTGGTATCTACCTCTACCAAATACGGGCTGGCAAGTTCAGGCAAACCAGGAAAATGGTTTTGTTGAAATAGCGCTAAAGCACATTGATTCAACCAAAATAATTGAAATTATGAATATGAATAGCCTCATTGGTCAATGCTACCAATTTATAGTTGTATACTAGAAATACACTTTGTACCTTCGTAAAGTAAAATGTGGACAAATTCAGTATACTTTTATAAAAAAACTTTTATCTAATCATAAAAAAAGGAGATTAAATTGATGAAACAATACTTCATGGGATTTTTTACAGGTGCTTGTCTTATAGCAAGTGCGGTTATGTTTATAGGTGCTTCAAGCAAGGATATGGGTAATATAGTTGTACGATCTATAACGGTCATAAATGATAACGATAAACCCTGTATTCGGTTGGCATCATCACCAAGGCACGATGGATATTTTATGACCTATAATGGTGATGGTAAAAGGACAGCCTATGTTGGAACCGGTACCGATGGAGGTGGCATTCTTAGAACCCACAATGCTGCTGGTGAACGGACATTTGCTCTTGGTACTGCTAAAGGTGGTGGTGGTCATCTTGTAACATTCAACCCTGATGGTAAACAGACAACCTATCTTGGAAGCGGTACAGCTGGTGGCGGTATCCTTAGAACCCTCAACTCTAAAGGTCAAGAAACCCTCTATTTAGGGACTGCTAGAAATGGTGGTTTTGGCTTTATTTCAACCTCTAACGCTGATGGTGGTGAGACCTCCTATCTTGGGACCGGAATAGATGGTGGGGGTCATCTTGAAACCCACAACTCTAATGGTAAAGAGACTGTCTATCTAGGAACTTCTGATACGGGTACTGGGGTGTTAATGGTTAAGAATAAAGGCAAAATCATTACGTATAACTCTGATGATAAACAAACATCCCAACTTGGGACTGCTGCAGGAAGCGGGAAAGTTCAGATTTACAACAAACATGGTGTAGAGGTTGGATATTTTGGAGCTGCGAGAAATCATGACGGAATGATAATACTATCCGACCGCTATGGTGAGCCTGGCTGGGGAGAATCAGGTAAGAATTAACCCCCCTGCCTGCATAAGTCTAAATATAGATTTCTCTTTAATAACATCAACTCCTGCCCTCCTGTTTTTCAAAGCAAAGCGTAGCTGGACTAGAGTATTTAGATGTATAAAGCATCAAAACAGTCGTTTTGACACCCAGTGCGTAGTAATTGCTGTAATTTAGATATTGATAGCATAATTGTTTAGAATAAGAAATTGGGATACTTGATATGATTAAACGCATTATACCACTGCTGTTGTGTATTGGTCTGGTATTCTGGACATGTGAAAAAGATGAAGAGCCTTTGCCTGAAGATTGTTCAGGTGTTGCCGGTGGCAATAGTATCTGTGGTTGCACTGACAGCACTGCTACAAACTATGACTCTACAGCCACCTTTAATGACGGCAGTTGTGCATACTACATTGATAATGGTGAATTTTTCCTCCGTTTTGATGGAGTGGATGATTATGCAGAATCTGCTATCTAACTAAAATAGATGAAGCTGGTACCATTATCTTTAGTGTGGGATTGAGCCATGTGAATCAATCTGTAATCGAGTTAGATGATGGGGATGTTGTAATGGGTGGATTTGGCTTTCGAGAAGGAAATAGTGGCGGCCCCATATCACTTCTTCGTCTGGATCCATCTGTCATAGAATCAAATAATTATTGATCACCAATATGCTTAGAGGTCAGAATGATCAAAGTATATCCATGCCCATGAAAATATTATATGTAAAAAGATTATTCTAATATGCCCTTTTGCTTGTATTTATTCCGATACTTGGAATAGAGTGTTTTATGCCTATCTGATAAATCCACGCGCCTTCCCTGAATAAATGCCATATTCACCTGTGTACGAACATCCAGTATATCGCCATCCGCAATAAAAAGGGTGGCATCTTTACTGGCTTCCAGTGACCCCACCTTTTCTTCCACCCCAAAAATCTCTGCTGGTGACAGGGTGATGGACCGTAAGGCTTCCTTCCATGAGAGACCATAGGAAGCTGCCTTGGCCGCATAATAGGGAAGGTTCCGAATATGAGGTGTCTGGAATGGGGATTCACTATTGGATATACAGAATTTTATTCCAGCTTCATACAATTGAGAGGGAGTAATAAATGCCTGGTCATACTGTTCAAAGCGGCGCATGGGAGTGGAATGAGTCTGCGTATATATGACAGGAATTTCTCTGTCTTTCAAGAGCTGGGTTACCCGCCAGGAATCTTTCCCTCCAACAAGCACCATCTTCACACTTTGTCTCTCAGCCCAGTATACGGCTGCCTCAATCTGCCGGACTTCATTGGCGTGGATAAACACGGGAATTTCACCGGAAATCACCGGCAGCATTCCCTCCAACCGTAAATCATGCTTGAATGAGGGACTCCCGGTTGCTTTGAGCTGTGCATACGCACGGGATTCCTGAATCAAATCATCAATTTTCTGGATAGATTTTAAGCGTGAATCCTTATCCTTTTTTTCTTTCTGTTTTCCCGGCTTTGGTTTGGGGATATTCATGGAAGGCCAGAATAGATGCAGTCCAACCGGGTGCTTTAACGTTGCATCTTCCCAGGTCCAGCCATCCAGCATCATAAGTGAGGATGTGCCGGAAACAAGCCCTGAACGGGGCACTGACAGTGCCAGGAGGACACCATTAGACCGGGTAATGGGTATGAGTTCGGAATCAGGATTATAGCTCACATTGGCCCGTACATTGGGATTAACAGCCCCCACTTCTGCATAATCCCTAGTCGCCCGAACTGCACCAATTTCCTGCAGTCCAAGAGTAGAACCCGCCGAAATGAGACCGGGAAAAACATGCTGTCCGGAAGCATCTATTATTTCCGCTTCAGCAGGAATATCCAGATTATGGCCAACTGAGGTGATTTTTCCATCAACAAAAAGTATATCTGCATTTTCCAGAATGCCGTGAGATATGGTATGGATTGTCCCTCCCTGGATCAGGATGGGATGATCCTGATTGGGAGCCGGCATCTGATCGGAAGATAACAGATAGCTTACGATGATGAATATACTGGAGATGTGCTTCATAATTTATCCAGGCAATGTTGATGATCTGCAGATTCCTCTTCATGGTGTTTCCATTCCTTTTTTTTCTTATCATCCTTCCTAGATAATATTTTATTCACCAGGTTCCTGCGCAATTTCTTATCTCTCTTTTTCAATTTGTTATCCTCTTCCAATGAGAAATATCGAATCCCATCGATCCAGGTTTGTTCGCATACTGCCCGGGTTGATAGAGGATGATCCGTCCAGATTACAAAATCTGCATCTTTTCCAACCTCCAGTGAACCAACCCACTTATCGATCTTTAATTGAATAGCCGGGTTCAAGGTCACCAATTTCAGCGCTTCTTCTTCGGAGAGACCACCATATTTCACACCTTTAGAAGCCTCTGTATTCATTCGCCGTGCCAGTTCACGGGAATCCGAATTAAAGGATACAGTCACTCCCACATCCGTCATCAGTGCACCATTATAGGGAATGGCATCCATGACCTCATACTTATACGCCCACCAATCCGAAAAAGTAGAGGCATTGGCTCCGTGTTCCTTGATACGGTCAGCAACTTTATACCCTTCCAGTACATGCTGAAAGGTCCCCACGGTAAAACCAAAATCTTCTGCAACCCTGGTGAGCATGAGTATTTCATCCTGACGATAGGAATGGCAATGTATCTGCCTCTTCCCTTCCAATATCTCCACCAGTGCTTCTAATTCCAGGTCTATCCTTGGCGGCGCCTTTTTTTTCCATTGCTTGGGATTGTTGTTATAATCACTCCATTTCTCCTTGTATTCCACAGCCGATGTAAAAGCGTCCCGTAAAATCTGTTCAACACCCATCCGTGTCTGGGGATAACGGGTTGTATTGTCATCACCCCAATTAGACTGTTTGACGTTCTCACCCAGGGCAAACTTGATCCCTTTTACTGCGTTGGAATACAGCAAGGCATCAGGTGTAGCTCCCCAGCGCAGTTTAATGACTGCATTCTGGCCCCCGATCGTATTCGCAGAACCATGAAGAATATTGGCTATAGTCAAACCACCCGCCAGTTCCCGGTAAATGGTAATGTCATTACTGTTCAATACATCCTGAATGCGCACTTCAGCAGTGATTGACTGGGTCCCTTCATTGATGGAAAAAGCAGCGGAATGGGAATGGCAGTCAATCAGCCCCGGAGTTACATGTTTTCCAGTTCCATCAATAACCATTGCATCTTTTGGAAGGGTAATATTCTTCCCTATTTTCTTTACCCTGCCATCACTGAACAGGATATCATAGTCTTCTAATATTCCCTGATTTCCACTGGTCCAGATAGTGGTATTCTGAATCAGGACAACCTGATCTTTCAATACTGTATCTTCCCATCCATAGGCACCTTCCGGATAGAAAAGAGATAGTTCAGACCGGGTTTCGGGTTTTTTCTCTTCTTCCTTTGTTTCTAATTCACCTGTTCTCAACGCATTCCAACTGAGTTTGAGATCGTGGGCAGTACCTTCCATTTTATTATTTAAAATATGCCCGGTAAACCGACTGGGTGCAGCTGTGGAATCCCATATGACCTGCCAGCTGATGTAGCGCCCTCCCACTTTCAGCTTGGATAGTTGAAATTCAGTGGAATCCTGAAAGATTTTTCCACTGTATCGGTCTTTTTCTTTCTTCAGTTCAAGTTGATACGATTCTTTACCAACGGTTAATTTCCAATTTCCATCTACAGAAATATTATATTTGGGCTTGACGGGGTATTCCTCTCCACCTATCCAGGTTGAAATTATGTCTGATTTGTCCTGGAAATAATCACCATCCACTACAGTGAGATTAGCCAGATAACCTTCCTTGATTTTTCCTAATTGATTTCCCACCCCCATTTGCTCAGCCGGGATCGTAGTCAAGGCAGCCAGGGCAGCGGATTCAGACAGGCTTCTCTTTACAGATCGATTCAGGTTTTTCCGAAATTCGTTTCCTTCCAGGCCGTAGGCTGTGAGCGCAATTGGAATATTATGTTCAACCAGTATTGCTGGATTATCCGGTGCCATATCCCAGTGCTTCAGTTCTGCTGTGCTGTAACGAAGCTCCTGGTAAGGATCAGAAATGTCCGGAGTAACAGGAAAATCCAATGGAAGAATCAAGAAAGGATTTTGGGCAGCTATTTCCGTAATTCGCCGGTATTCATAGCCGCTTCCTTTCAGCCAGAAGTTCAACCTAAACTCTTCTGCAATTTTTAAAGATCGTAAGGCCGTCAATTCATGATTGGTTTCAACAATGAATGGCCTCTGAGCTTTAAGCCAGTTACCTAATATTTCCAGGTCACGGTTTTTCTTCAGAGACTCATTTAACTGTGGATAACGTCTGGATTTTCCACTGGCTTCCCGGTACCAGTTGGCATCAATAAAAGTCTGCCGTAAAAGAGCCACTACACCTAGCAGTGCATTAGGATATGTACCCCTTCCCCAGCCATGTACTTCATAAGCTATATCCTGGGCGACACCTGACTGGAGAATAGTCCCTTTCTTATCCAATTGGACCAAAGCTGTCTGACCCTGAAAAATGCCAGAATCGGGTACAATATGAGCAGCTGTAAAGCCCAGCTTATGCAATGATTCCAGTTTCTTTTCATCCGGCTGGTACAAGCGGGACAAATCCCGCCTGGTATGAACCTGGAAATTCCAGTGGGCATCATGATCGGGAGTGTCTCCTGATTTTGCGGGTATTTCTACCCAGCTGTCAATAAAACCCGGGTATATAGTTTTACCGTTCATATCCAGAATGGTTGCATCTTTTGGAATTTTTATATCTGTACCTACTTTTTCGATTAATCCATCCCGCATGATTATTATGGCATTCTCCTTTATGGTTTCCGGCTCTACATACACCTTTCCACCCTGAAGTGCCCAGACTCTAGGAGAATGGGTTTGGAGTCCATCTGGGGGTTCTATCTGTCCCAGAACTGCACTTGCAAGAAGTGATATCAGATAGAATATTTTTAACATTTCATCATAACATATTTAAGTGGAATGAACATCAATTTCATCAAACCAATCCTTAATTGTACCTACTACGTTTTTAAACGTCCTTTCTTCAAATGGAGATGATAATCCTGCTAATTCCACAAGTTCAGCAAACGGCTTGCTTCCCCCTGCCTTGCACAACCTATGGTAATCTTGCCAGGCCGCATCATGATCCTGATCAAACTTTATCCAGAACTGCATAGCGCACACTTGCGCTAATGTGTAATCGATGTAATAAAATGGCAATTGATAAATATGAAGCTGACCCTGCCAAACACCGCCAGATTTCGGGAAGCTCAAATCATCGTAATCCCTATGGGGAAGATACAGTTTTTCCAGCTCAGACCACCTCTCCTTCCTCTCTGTTGGAGTTGCATTGGGGTTGCTGTACACCCAATGCTGAAAATGGTCCACGCAGGCACCATAGGGAAGAAATAAAACAGCGTTCACCATGTGCATATAACGAAATTTTTCCGCTTGATCCCCGAAAAAACGTTCCATCCATGGCCAGGTAATGAATTCCATACTCATCGAGTGGATTTCGGCGGACTCCATCGTGGGCCAGAGATAGGTTACCAATTGTTGCTTTCTGCTCGAATAACATTGGAAAGCATGGCCAGCCTCGTGAGTGAGTACTGTTACATCATGGTCCGTCCCATTAAAATTAGCGAAAATGTAAGGACGCTCATAATCAGGGAAGCTGGTACAAAATCCACCGCCGGCTTTCCCTTTTCTGTTCACAAGGTCAAGGAGTTTTTCATTGACCATTCTGTCAAAGAACTCCCCAGTCTCTGATGAGAGTTCATGGTACATCTTTTGAGCGGCTGCAACAAGCTCATCCGGTGTCCCTTCAGGTTTAGGATTGCCTTCAGGAAAATTAATTCCATCGTAGAAATACAGTTTTTCAAGATTCAGAATATCCTTCCGCTGCTGATACAATTTCCCCGCCAGAGGGACAACATGTTTAACGATCTGCTCACGATAACCTGCAACCGCTTTTGCATCATAATCACTTCGGGACATTTTCAAATACCCTAAAGGAATATAGTTCTTATACCCCAGCTCAAGAGCCATCCTGTGTCTCAGCTTTACCAGTTGATCGTACAAACTATCAAGCTTTTCTGAATTTTCTTCAAAAAAACTGAAGCGAGCCTCGTAGGAACTTTTTCTGGTACCACGGTCCAAATCGGTGTGAAACGGTCCCAACCCGGTTAAATTATATGTTTCGCCCTTAAATGGAATCTTGGCACTGGCCAGCAAAGCTGTGTACTCATTTTTGAGTTTTGATTCTTCAATGAGCATTTCCTTGATTTTAGGATCAAAGGTTTTCAGCTCCATTTCAAGGAGATTAAAGTACTGGCGTCCCCACTCATGTACCAGTTCATCCCTGTACTTGGATGAAACAACCACCTTAGCAAAGCGTGTGCTGAATTCGGACATTGACGGAGCAATCATATCGTAATACTCATTCTCAGTTTTTGTTTCTTTACTTTCTGTATCCCGGGCAAAGTCTAAATGAGCCATTGACCCATACGTGGAACACTCCGAAAATATTTTATTCACTTCACGGATTAAATCGTTTTGCTCATCAACGTTTTTTGCGTACTCAAACTTAGAGATGATCCCGTCAAACCGCGGTTTCAGTTTGTTTACATCAATCCGTTCGTAGTGATAATCATTATATGTTTTTATACTCATTCCTTAATCCAAATCTTGACCTATTCAAACACATTCATCAGTTCACCAAAAAGCTCACTCTCTTCTTTTATCCGGCTCTCATTTCCCAACACGCAGTAACGGTTCTCATTCATCATCGCATCAAGAATTTCAGCCATGTCCCGAACCTGCCCACATGAAGTGCTCAGCACCTCGTCCCTGTTCTGCTGGATATCTTCCTGAGAAATATGGCTGATATAGCGTGATGCAGCAATACTGCCTTTCATAGAGGGTGTCAGCGGTGCATCTAATTGCGAAATTGTCCCTATGATATATTTGCTCATCTCTTTCTCTTCCAAGTCAAACTGCCGGTAATAATCCGCCATCTGATCAAATGCATCAAGCGATGCTCTGAGGTTTGGGTCACGGTAGGTCCCCATAAACACATTTCCACTCCTGCCAAAAACCGCAAAAGCACCGTACGCACCACCCTGAACACGAATTCGATTCCACATATAATCTAACCTGGCAATCCTTGAAAATACAGCCATTGAGCCGGTGTACTTATGCCCTAAGTGCTTGAAATTATATCCCTTGGCCACATACTGAACATTCCCAGGTGTCATTAATCCTTCATTTTTGGATGAAAGTGCAAATTGGTAATCATGCGTTAGCATGTCTCCGGATCTCAATCCATCAAGAAATGTGGAGAATGAACCGGCAAATGCAGGATAATCATCCCCTGGCTGAGTAACACTTACCAATAAGTTGTTCTGATAAAATACGTCTTGCGTGATTTGTTTAAGCGTTTTTACCAAATCATCGTATTTCTCATCGAAATTTCCCTCTAAATCAGAAATGAATTTATAGTATGATAATCCCGTCGTGATTTCATTGTATGTACCAGCCTGAGAAAAGTACGAAAACAGCCGTGATGACGCAACCGAATGTCCTGACTGGGTTATGAACATTTCCTTTCTGGATTTTAATTCCTGGACAACTTCACGAATTCTGTTTTTATCTTCAAATTGTGTTCGGTTGATTATTTCTTCCATCAGCTCAAAAAGCTTAGGAAGCTTTTTACTCAGCGCTTTGCCTGTGACTACCATTTTAGGGTAGTATGTTGAATCGTCCCTATCTTCTACATAATTGCTGTTGGCAAAACCAATTCCGCCCGTGTGAATGTTCATCTCATTTGATAAATCGGAATAGTGATATTTTTCCGTGCTGACCTCCCCAAGCAATTTTGCCAGAACCGGAAGATACTGGATTTTGTCCTGCGGTATTACCGTCGTATCAAAATACAGGTTCACATACGAAATTCCACTGGTAAAAATGTCATGACTAAGTACAGTTACACCGGATTCTGTCTTTTCTTCCAAAGGGAGTATTTCGGCTTCTCTTTTGATATCATCCATGGATAGTGAAGGAATTTTCGCCAGATCTTCCGGAGAGTCCGGGGTAGACTGTTTTCGTTTCAGACTTTCTGTGTCAGAAATTATTTTTTCAACATCGCTCTCAGACAACCCTTGTTTCAGGGCAGCCATTTCACGGCGAACTACTTCAGCATTTTTCTCCGCCAGATTCTTTTCAGGAGAAAGAACCAGCAGATTACGGTGAGTATTGTTTACTAAATATGTATCGATCAACTCCTCAAAGTAATTCGTTGTTAAAGCTGATTTCATTTTCTTTAATGGAGTTTCATATTCAAGAGGATGGATTGGATTCCCACTATGATTCCATGTATTCATTACCTGCATGCAATACACTACTCCTTTAGGATAGGAGCCAAAATCAGCTTCCCGCAAATGAAATTCAGTGATATTGATTGCTGCTTCAATCAATTTTTTGTCTATTCCATTTTTTACGATATTCTCTAAAGTACGAGACACAAGTTCACGGAATTTTGTTTTTTCTTCCCTCTCAGAATTCTTCACAATGACGCTGAAAAACGGCTGTCGTAAATGGTTATTATAGCTCCCGAACACATCCTTTCCCAACCTGGATTCCAGCAGTGCTTTTTTTAACGGTGCAGCTGGAGAATCCATAAGGATATACTCAAGTATCTCTATTGCCATACTTAATTCCAGATTGTTGGATTCACCAGTCACAAAATTCATGCTCAGATACGTTTTCTCCTTCTCATCTTCGTCTGCTGATATAGGATAATATTTTTCAATCTCATCTGGTTTATCCCAGGGCTTAACCAATGGAATATCAGAATCAATCTCAGATTCAGCAAATTCCTCCAAATATTCTTCATGGATGAACTTGAGCCGATCTTCGACTGAACCATCACCATAGACAAAAATCCTGCTGTTAGAAGGATGATAGTAACGCTTATGAAAATCGATAAATTCTTCATAAGAAAGGTTTGGGATATCATCAGGGTTACCGCCGGACTCAAATCCATAAACATGGTCAGGAAACAGAGAGTGCTGGATACTTCTGAACAAAATTTGCTCCGGGGATGAAAATGCCCCCTGCATTTCGTTGTACACCACACCTTTTATGGAAATCTCATCCTCTTTCTTATTCAATTCATGATGCCAGCCTTCCTGCATGAGGATCTCCGGTTGTTCATAAATATTGGGATAAAAAACCGCATCCAGATACACATCCATCAGATTAATAAAATCTTTCTCATTGGTGCTGGCAACCGGGTACATTGTCTTATCTGGGAAGGTCATAGCATTAAGAAATGTCTTAAAGGATCCCTTTAAGAGTTCTACGAATGGCTCTTTAATAGGATACTTACGCGAACCGCACAAAACGGAATGCTCCAAAATATGCGGTATGCCTTTACTGTTTGCCGGCGGGGTGCGAAACGTAATTGCAAAGACTTTATTATCATCATCATTCTCAATGTGAAGTAATTCCGCACCGGAATCATGCCGGAATAACCGAACCACCGAATTGATCTCAGCGACTTTCTTTTTTTCTACTAACGCGAATCCGTATGTTTTTTTTGCAATGTTCATATCAACCAACTATCCTGTACACTCAATCTGCGGTCAGTTTGCTTCCCTTACAACCGGGCAGGCGACCCAGTGTTCGGAACCGGTGTCAACTAGTGACGGAATATCACCGGCGCATTCGGGTTTGGCAATGGGGCATCGTGTACGGAAGGCACATCCAGAGGGCTTATTCATGGGTGTCGGAATATCACCTTGCAACACAACCCGTGTTTTGTTTTTTCGGGTCGGGTCTGGTAGCGGTACAGCAGATAAGAGTGATCGGCTGTATGGGTGCCGTGGATGATGATAAACCTCTGAGGAGTCGCCCATTTCAACGATATTCCCCAGGTACATTACAATGATTTTATCAGAAATATGTTCGACAACGGATAGGTCATGAGCGATAAACAAATATGACAGATTAAATTCATCCTGCAGGTCCATCATCAAATTGATCACCTGTGCCTGAATGGATACATCCAAAGCAGAGACAGGTTCATCGCATATAATGAGTTCAGGATTGGTCGCCAGTGTTCGTGCGATCCCAATCCGTTGGCGCTGACCGCCTGAAAACTCATGTGGGAAACGTTTTGCCTGTTCTAGTCGCAGTCCGACTTTGTCTAAAAGCCAGGCAACACGGTCTTCCATATCTTTACTGCTCATATTTTTATGAATTTGCAGGGGTTCGCTGATGATTTGTGCGACCGTCATCCGCGGATTTAAAGATGCGTATGGATCCTGAAAAATCATCTGCACCTTGGAGCGGTATTGCTGCATCTTTTTGGGATGTAGGCTGGCAAAATCTACAATGCTATTTTCAAAGCGGTAGTTGATATTCCCGCTTATTTCAACATCCGGTGCGACATGGTAGAGGATGTTAATCATCGCTCTGCCAACGGTTGTTTTGCCACATCCAGATTCACCCACCATACCGACAGTCTCATTCTTCCCGATGGAAAATGAGACACCATCAACCGCTTTTACAGAAGCTACCTTTTTAGAGAATACTCCTCCAAATACAGGGAAATGCACATGCAGGTTTTTGACATCTACTAAGGTATTATGCTGGCTCATGCAGAAGCTCCCTGCTTTACTTCATGACATCTGACAAAATGATCCGGCGAAATTTCAACCAATGGGGGTTCATCGGTGTCGCAGTGTTCCGTCCGCAGGTCGCAGCGGGTGCAAAATTTACACCCGGACGGCATTTCAAGGATATTGGGCACCATTCCCTTAATAGTTTCTAACCGTGTTTTCGAAGCATCTTTGTCCGGTCTGGGGATGGAAGCCAAAAGTCCGTGAGTATAGGGATGTAGCGGATTATTAAATAATTTTTCAACCGGAGCCGATTCCTGAATGATTCCGCCATACATTACAACAACACGCTCACAGGTTTCTGCAATTACTGCCATATCGTGGGTGATGAGTACAACAGATGCATCCATCTGTTTCAACTTTAAATTTGTCATCAGGTCGAGAATCTGTGCCTGAATAGTTACATCTAATGCTGTTGTTGGTTCATCTGCGATCAGAAGCGATGGATTTTTTGCCAAAGCCATTGCTATCATTGCCCTCTGCCGCATCCCGCCTGAGAACTGATGCGGATAATCGTTCATCCGTCCCCTTGGGTCAGGGATGCCCACCACCTCTAATAATTTTACACCTTCATTAAACAAGCGGTCATACTCCTGATGGTATTCTTTGGATATAAGCTTGTCAATAATAAAAATAATCAGAGCAATCAAATTTGGAAACAGACTTCCAAGTATGAAATAGGTCAGCATATTAATAATATTAAAAGACCAACTCTGAGCTAACTGGGAGAAGAACAATACAATACATCCAATAATTATAGATGTACGGATTCTATGTTTTAAGTCAAGGTTTATTACCTTTCGGTTTGTATTGATACACCAATCTTTTAGGTATTCTTTGAAGGTTTTGGGATAGAGTGATTCCACGATCTGTATTCCGACAGTAAAAACTGGGTTCAGCGATGTCATGGGTTCCTGAAAGATCATAGCAATTTCATCACCACGCAGAGTCCGCATCCGCTTGAACATATTCTCTCTGAATTTTCGCATCACTTTTTTCTGTTGGGAAGAGAAGAACAAATGCTTGGTGACAATACCGTCAAGGATGAAGGATATGAAAAAGAGTAAGATACCAGTCAAGGGTAGCGCATTATGAAGCATGATCCACCCAGTAAAGAATATCAGTGCGAATGATTTTCTGAGATTTTCACTGATGTGGTTAAAATACCGATATTTGGGTGTTTTTTTCACGCTCTCTAATTCATGCCCATCAAATATCTTTTCGCCCTTGAAATAAATTTCACCTTCAGAAACTTCTCCAGGGGGATTGGGAATTAGCTGGATCAATGATAATACCGAAACAGATTTTCCAGATCCGGATTCTCCAACAATCCCCAATGTTTCACCCTTGTAGATATCCAGATCAATACCATTAACAGCCTGTGCCCAGTCTTCACCCACTTTAAACCGGGTTTTCAGCCCTTTAATTTCAACTAATTTTTCTCGGTTCATCGCAGCCTCGAATATACTTTTGGATCAAACGCCTCTCTGACAGCTTCACCAATAAATACGATGGAGAGCAGGGTCAGAAACTCTGCTGTAACAGGTGAAAATACCATCCACCATTTTGTGATATTCTGTAATCCAACACCTAACATTTGTCCCCATGACGGGGTTGGAGGGGGCAAACCAAAGCCTAAATAGTCCAGACCCACCAAAGCCATGATACCCCCTACCACAGAAAATGGGAAGTAGGTAATCACCGGCACTAAGGAATTTGGCAGAATATGCTTAAAAATGATTTTAGAATTGGTTTGCCCCATAGAAAGTGCGGCACTGACGTAATCCTTCGTTTTTTCCCGATAAAATTCTGCACGCATGAGGTAGGTGAGCATAATCCAATTGACTAAGGTGTAAATAAAAATCAAAAGTAGAAAAGACGGCTTCAGGATGGAGCTCATAATAATCACGACAAACAACATGGGTAGACTTGACCATATCTCAAGAATTCTCTGGAAGAATAAATCAAATATTCCTCCGAAATATCCCATTGCTCCACCAATACTAACCCCGATGACGTAATTGAGAACAGTCAATACTAAGGCAAAGGAAATAGAGATATTAAATGCATAGCACAAGCGGGCAAAGACATCACGCCCTGTATCATCGGTTCCGAGCCAATGTGTAGATGACGGCGGGTCGTACATTTTATTGCCTTTTGTGGTGATATCTTCATATGGGCTGAATGGATAAAATGGCATAATGAGCCAATTTTCTGAATCGGAAGTTTCCCAATCTTCTTTCAAGAGACGATATTTTGCTTCTCCGGGAACATCTTGGTTAAATTCTTCGCCAGCATAATATGCATTTACTCCTGGAATTAAATCTGCAACAGCTGGGAAATAATATGTGTCTTCAAAGTTCACAATGAGTGCGCGATTGTTGATGAAGAGGGGAAGTAAAAAGGAGAGTCCGTACATCCACAATAGAATGACAAAAGAATAATATCCTCGTTTCATGGTCTTGAATTTCAGCCATCTTTTCTTGAAAATCGAAAGAGAAATTTGGTTATTATTATCTGCCATTACTTAAATCGAATCCTTGGGTCAACAAGTGCCAGGGCAATATCTGAAATAATATTAGCCAAAAGTCTTATCACAACAACGATAACAAGAAAACCCATAGTGATGGGATAGTCTCTATCTAAAATTGCCATAAATCCCATTTTTCCAAAGCCGTCAATATTGAACACCAGCTCAATAAAATAGGAACCAGATATAACTATGGCAATTATCCAGCCAATTCCTGACGCAATTGGGATAATAGAATTTCGCATGGCATGCATCCAAATCACTCTTTTTTCGGTTATACCTTTGGCAAAAGCTGTTCGTATATAATCCTGTGACAGGTTTTCAAGAAGGCTGTTTTTCATAAGTACCGTGAGTTGGGCAAAACTTGCGATTGTCCAAGCAATAATTGGTAGGATCATGTGGTGAAGTTGATCCCAGAATTTTCCCCACAGGGATAAACCATCCCAGACATCCTTGGGGGAATGAAAGCCACCTAAAGGAAATACATCCCAAAAGGAGCCTCCGCCAAATAGAACGAGAAGCACACCGCCAAGTGCCCATCCGGGTATGGAATAGGCAACAAAAATAATGACGCTGGATACAAAATCAAATGGTGAACCATGGTTTAATGCTTTGCGGATTCCCAGTGGAATACAAATAAGATAAGAGAGAATCCATCCGGATAGCCCCAACAAAATGGAAACTTTGAAACGGGGTTTCATAACCTCTGTTACGGGTTGCTGATACGTATAGGATTTTCCCAGATTTCCAGTGAAAATACCCGAAAATTCAGTTTCAAAAATAGCGCCGTGGTATCTTCCGTCATCTTCGACATCTTCAGGATTATCTAAGGATGCACTGTAGATGTTGTTTTCCGTTCCATCTGTATTGTAAACGGATAAATTATCACCGTCTTTTCTGACTGTGACATAAGTACCCTTCCCCACATATTTTTCAATCTCGGCCTGGTCTGTCTCAAACACGATATTCCGATGTTTTATTGCACGCGGCCAGCCACCCAGCCAAATTAGGTAACGCTGCCAAATTGGTTTATCAAATCCGTAAAATCGTTTTAGCTCTAAAAGGGCAGATTTTGGCAGGGATACACCACCCACCAGATCTCCGCTACCGGAGGCGCCTCCTTCTCCCTGAGTCATCATCCCCATCTGGATTTCTTGAATTGTTTTTTCCAGTGGGCCACCCGGTGCCATCTGCAAAATAATGAACACCAGAAGTGTGGACCCAATGAATGTGGGTATTGTCAGGAGCAGTCTGCGGAGAAAATAGGTGCCCAAAGGAGTCTTATTTATCGTGCTCTTTTAAATAGTCGGGCCAATAGCGCTGATCTAATTCACCAACGGGGAGGGATGTGTTGTTTGTCATGCCTTCGTTCAGTTTTTCCTCCTTTGCTGGATCGTACCACCACAAATCATAAATAGAAGCATAATTCCCCCCATATCTGGATACCATATACTCGGGATATCCAAATTTATCCCAGAAAAGCAGTCTGCGGTAATTTCTCGCTATGCCAAAACAGAGAGGATGCACATCATTAACAATACCGTCAATTTCTCGGACTATTTCAATGCGTCGTTCTCTATTGAAAGTGACGTCGTATTCTTTCAGGATCTCATCTACCCGGTCGTTTTTGAACCCCCAAAAGTTGATATTATCGTTCTGGTCTGCAAGTTCAGATTTAAACCATGATTCCGGATTTGGGATTACACCGCCTGTCATTGCATGCATGTGAATCGTAAAATTCCGATCCATTACATTTTTCCAGATGGTATTTCCATCCATGAATTTGATCTGCATATCAATACCATAATCTCTCAGCATCTGTTGCACTGGAGTGACCATATAATCATGCCCTTTCTGAATTGCAATTTCAAAGATTAGAGGTTTGCCGTCTTTACTCAACAATATCCCCTCTTCATTTTTCTCTGTATAGCCAGCATCCTTCAAGAGTTGAACCGCTTTATCGGGGTTATACAACAGCTTTGGATTATCCGGGTTTTCATATACAGACCCATGGTAAAAGGAATGCATCATGTCATATTCATTATAATACATTTCACGGTTCATTTTTTCTCTGTCATACAGATAACCGAAAGCATACCGTACCCGCTTATCATCGAACGGCCATTTACGCATGTTCAAATCATACCCGGATGTACCGGCGGGACGTTCTGAGAATATCCGGTGTTTCTTTACCCAGCCTTTCTGTACGGATTCGAAATCACAATCTTCTGTCCAAACCCGTGCTTGGGATACCTCGAAGAAATCTGCTTCCTGCTTTTTAAATTTTTCGAAAGTAAGCGGGATGTTGTTTTTTACTACACTGCAGTAAATCTTATCAAAATTAAAACGATAGCGGTTTTGAGGTGTATCCTTTGCCCACCAGTCTTTCCGTCGTGTGAGCGTATAACTCTCCTGCACAGCGATGTCATCTTCATACAAGGCATATGCACCGGAAAAAGGGAGCATCTTGAATTGGTATTTCTCAAGATATTCCGATCCGTCTATATCTTTGATATAATGAGACGGCATAATGTACATAGATGCGGAGAAATAGAGGAAATTTCTGAAATTCTTGTTTTTTGCCTTTACGCTGACAATGTATTTGCTTTCTGCGACCGGCCGCTCAAATTTACCATATGTTATCTGAAGGGAAGGAAAGAGTATTGTCTCGTCCATCAGAAGATCCCATGTAGCAACCACATCTTCAGCTGTGACCCGTCTTCCGTCTGACCAGCGGGCAGCCGGATTGATTCGATACCAAAACTGCATATTATCATCGGATACTTTCCAGTGGGTTGCAAGACGGGGGATTACTGGTTCAGCTGTCAGCGGGTGGGTTTCTAACAGTGTTTCGTAGCAGAGGTATTGGATTTCACTGTTTTCGACATAGTTTGAATTTTGTCCTTCCATTCTAAGGGTTGCGGGAAATCTCGACGTGATATGTTTGAGCTTTCCGCCCTTTTTGGCACGTGGATCACCGAAATAAATAAGTTCATCTTCCGAGATGACATAGGTTTCATAGCCTAGCGATTCAGCTATTTTTTCGAATCCGGCACCGCCCAGTTCAGCAGACACGGATGGATCAGCACCTTGAGATGTTTTAACATTTGAAATGGTTTCAGTTTGTTTTTTCTCACCTCCACCGCAGTTGACAGAAAGCAAAAGAAATAATATACATGTAATACAGATGCTTAGATTTTTTGTCATTTTTTTTCTCCAATAAATAATATGTTAATTTAACCTGATAATAAGAGCGCTAAGTTTACTCTCGATACTGTATATATTGACAATAAAAAGGGTCTTTATTGGTATGGACAAAAATAGTTGGAGGAAACCAAACTCTTCCAAACTACCTGTTTTGTGTGAACGTGGCATATAGTCTTTGAATAGAGTGCCACCCAAAAGGGTGGGTGGGTTTTCTATCTCTTCAATTTACCCAGAGGGATCAATTTGGAGGGGAGGGTTCAAATCCGAAAATTTGCGCAATTTTTTAAAAAATGTGATCCGGGTCAGTTTTTTTGTCATTCCCAGCCCTCATCAAGTTCAGGATAAACTCCAGTGGCCTGATTGTTGTCATTGCGAGGATTCGCCGACTGGCGGAGACGAAGCAATCCCGTACTCTTCTTATATGAGATTGCTTTGCTCCATTTCATTTCGCTCGCAATGACAATGAGAATAATTCTTCCTTACTTCAACAGCACCATCTTCCTTGTCTGCACAAAGCCATGTCTTGAGCTTGTTGAAGGATCCCCAGCACGAATCTGGCAGAGGTATTGAGCTACATATGAACTTTCAATTGACCCCCAGAATTTGACTCAATAGATTCGTTAATACCGGTATCTCTCTGACTCCTGGGTTTTTTCTGATTTCGACTTTTTACCCGCTGTCCCGAATTTATACTTGATATTCAGGAAGAATGTCCTTCTGCTCGGCTTGGTATAGTCCACCAAATTCCAGAGACCTCCATTCAATTCCATCTCCGATGTTTCACTTTGTCTTTCCTCATTGTCGAAGGCATCCAGAAGCTTCAATGAAAGTTCCAATCGGTCATCCCAAAGGCTGCGTCGGTAGGACACGTTCAGGTTGGCAAGACCGTTCGGGTAAACGGTGCCCGTTGGAATCTGCTCCGGTGAATAAAATCGGCTATCCAGTTCAAGTTTTCCACCCCCGCTGAAAGTGAATACCTGGGAAAGCCTACCTTGAAACCCAGACAATGTACCAGCAAGGTCATCCTCTTCGGTATGATCCGTTTTGGTGCGAAAATAAAGCCCGGTCAGTGTGATATCCCAAAATGAAAAAGGGTTGAATTTTACTCTCCCTTCCATGCCCACATTGGTCCCAATTCCGACGTTTTTCCATGTAATAATACTGGTGGTGTCGGGCAGCATATCTTCATCTTCCCGGACCACATTTTCGATCTGTTGACCAAATAATGCAGCTTCCCAGTTCCAGGTGGGTTTGATCTGGCTGAGTTTCAGTTCAAACGCATGAATGAATTCAGGCTCCAGTTTCGGATTGCCGGTCCGGATGACCGATGGTTCAAACAGGTTGCGGGGAAAGGGATCCGCAAAGTCGGCTGTAGGCCGGTTCACCCTGGCGGAATACCCAGTTTGGACGGTGGTGAATAGGTTGGGCTTGTATCGAACTAAAAATGACGGGTACCATTTCGTGTAAGGTGTCAGGTAATCTGTCCGATTGGAAATGTGGTCCGATGAGAATCCGTCTAGGTTAAACAGTAATGAATCCATGTCCGAATTGCCTTCTGTTTCGGCGTCCTCCAGCCTGATCCCACCGGAGAATACCATATCTTCCATAAATGTTGTGTATTCCAAATTCAGGTACGCGGCCCGGATGCGTTCGCGATAAGTAAAGTCAGTAGCATATTTTGTATCACTGATAAGCACGGAACGGGGCCGTTTCTGGACCAGATACCTGTCTTTCACGCCGGCTTCCAATTTGAAGCTTGGTGTAATGTGACGATCGTAGTCCAAGTTCAGAATACGGCGTTCCAAATCAGTTTTCCCTCCCAATGACATTCCACTTTCCTGACCGGACTGATCCCCATCCCGGTTCTGCAGTTCCCAAGCCACGTCACCGGAGATTCGATACTGTCTTTCCGATTCCGACAGAAATCCAAGGTCCAGCAGCCGCAAGAGACCATCCTCCTGTTTATGCAGATCCAGATACTGGTTTTCTATCTCTATGGTTTCATCCTGTGTACGCTTAAATGGCACCAGTTTTACTTCACCTTTCACAAACGTATTATCGGAAAGATTGTAGCGGCTGCCGCCACTCAAATAGGAAGTCTGGTTGCGGGTGACCGTATTAACTATTCTCAAAGTTTGATCAGAAATTTCCCCTCCCAGGGAAATCAGCTCACTGTGGCGAGAACTGGTCCCCGACTGGCTCAGGTCCTCGGTGCTGATATTCCAGAAATGATTGATGCGGTCCTTCCGAAAATTGAAATAGGCTCCACCATTATATTTGTCGGTGTTGCCCACATTTGCATTCACATGACCGTTGAATCCGGAATCCTGATTGTCTTTCAATACAATATTGATCACTCCCACCATACCGTCAGGGTCCTGTTTTGCAGAAGGATTGGTGATCACCTCTATTTTGTCCACCATGTCCGCCGGCACCGGGACATCCATGATATTGGTCCTGCGATCCCCTCCCAGAATACCGGCCCGCCTGCCGTTGAGCAAAATGGTTACTTCCGGCGATCCACGCAGGGACACCTCGCCGTCAGCCGCCACATCTACTGAAGGAATGCTTTTCATTACGTCACAGCAGGTGCCCCCAGAAGCGGAGTATAACTGATCTGCATCGTACACCGTTTTAGCCACAGCAGTCATAATCGCCGGTGCCGCAACTGACACATCAACTGCATCCAGCTCCAGGATCTCCGGTTCAAGGAGAAATTCACCCATACCCTTCTCTGGTTGCTCTCCTTCATACACTGTGAATATCTCACTTTGAATCTGCTGAAACCCGATAAATTCAATTTCAAGTACATACTTTCCTGGAGCTACATCCGGAATGCGAAAATCTCCATTTTGATTTGTAATGCCTCCTGTAGAGATCGTGTCGGCATCGGCATCCAGCACAGCCACCGATGCATACTGGATCGGGTCACCTGAACGGCTGTCCTTTACAATGCCTTCAAGCACCACCTGGGCAGGTAGGCGGGTAATCATAAGCACCGCCAGAAAGAACCAGTACTTTGATCTTACATAACTGCCGTATTTTGTAAAATTTCTCATCTATCTTCAGGAAGCTTGCAGCACCCGGGCAGGTTATTATATGCTTCCCCATCAGCAGGAACATCACTGGCCTGGTATCCCAATTTTGCGATGGTTTGCTTTAGGTCATCCAGCGTAATTCTGGTTTTATCATACTTGATCAGTACTTTTTCTTCATTCAGGTTTACGTACGCAGTCTGGACACCCTCCAACTCCTTCAGCCCTTCTGTAATGGTCTGCTGACATGCGCCGCACTGAATCGTAGGCAGGTCTATTTTTACGGCAGAAATGTTCGGATTTCCACTCCCTAAAAATGCTCCAGGAATACTGCATCCTGCTATTAAGAGTAAAAAAAACATATATGAAATTTGTTTCATGGTTGAACTCCTGTAATTTAAATAAAATAATTGTTGCAGGCCCGACTGGGTGGCCTGCGCGCCCCTCACACAGGTAAGGGAAAAAAGCCGAATACAGGATGTTCTAAATCAGGAGGGGAAAATTAAATGCGGGGGGCGGTTCAGGAATCAAGGCTTGATTCAAAACCGAATGAGTAACATTTTCATGTAAGATTAGAATCGTATTCGGCGCCAAGGATTGAATCATTGGAATGATTTCCTGGGTAACTGTATTCAATGGTGCACTTGGTAGCATCACAAGGACACGTGAATCACAGTCAGCCATTTCCATTTTGCAATCCATCTGCTTCTCGACTTGGCAACAGGATTCTGTTTCAACCGAGCAACAAGGCATGCCGCACGCATCAAACGAAAACAAAGGCGCAACAGTGCTGCCCGCAAAAAGGAGCACAAATAGTATGGATAATGACTTTTTCATCTTACACGTACATCCTACGCTTGAAATAGTAAATGTTCCAAGAATTTTTTAATTCAGGTTATTTAGATGACCTGCCCCCATGAACTGGACCAATATTCGAGTTAGTATTGTAAGTGAACATAGTTTCCTACGAAAGATTTATCAAATTGCTGTATTTTAGAGTAAATAGCCTCAGGGTCAGAAGGTCTATAACCAAGATTACTAATTGATCAAATTTAATCATAGTTATTCAAATAAACCCTAAAAGTGGACACGTTTTTGGTGGACACACTTTAATTATCAATTTACCTCCAAGTTCCTCTTTTCTCAAATCAACGAACCTTTTTACCTGTTTTGGGTGAGAGTAAAATAAAACACATAAATAGGGGGTACCCAAAAGGTTGGGTGGGTTTTCTATCTCTTCAATTTACCCAGAGGAATTAATTTGGGGGGAATCGTCAATGATATCAGGCATAATCAGATTAATTAAACGAACAACTCATAATCACATTTCCCGTATGCCCACTAATACTAATGTAATAATTGCCAAGACTATCATCAACCATTTAAAATATTTAAAATACTCCTTATCAGATAAGTTGGGATATAAACCCTGAATAGCTGCTGGAGTTAGAGCAAAGACGACTACAAAAATTGCATAGTTAATTGTTCCATTAAAATATGCATACAATTGTATGCCAAGTATTAGAACAAGTAAAACAGGTAATATTATGGATTTTAATTTCTTCATTTCATTCTCCTTTTAGCTAATGCTATAAATAATACTCTCTTCAATTTACCCAGAGGAATCAATTTGTGGTGTTATCAATTACCCCATCCCCACTTTTTTACAAAGAGGTGGAATGAATGGGTGGAGTGGGGGTTATACCATCATTTAATATTCAAAACTGTTTCCCAACTATATGAAAAATAGGGTTTTAATAGAAAAGGTGTGAGAGAAATAGGCAGCCAAACAAATCCTAAAGCACTTCCTTCCATTTCAGGTTTATTTGCTTGAGATAAAAGGCCAACTGCGAGTAAACCGGATGCAATCCAAGCATTCCTATTATTTGTTTTTTTAACTTGAATCTGTTGTATTTCGCTGATATTTATTTCACTCAATACTTTATATTTCTCTGTCAATGGTTTTGACCCAAGTGCAAGCAAATATCCAATCCCTGTAAAAGTACCCGTAGCAACACCGATTGTAATAAAATCCCTTCTTTGGAGACGGGAAGTATTTAGAATTAACTTTGAAGAATTATATCTGTAAATTGTGCCAGTTTTTATTTCTATATCATCCTTAATTTTTATTTTTACATCTGTTGATTTAGATACATTTGATATAGAACTCAACACCAACTGCTGACGCAATGATTGTTGAGCAAAAATGAAATGAAAACCTAATACCGCAAAAATAATGAAAATATTTTTCATTACTATTCCTCTTGTTTTAATTAAACACCACTATGATATATAACTACTTACTATACTGTACATTTGTACTATAGTACTCTCTCCTGCTTGTGTCTGTCTGGTAGAGGTATACACCACCCAACAATGCTATAAATAAAAGTCTCCTCAATTTACCCAGAGGAATCAATTTTCAGTGGAATGCAATCCGTTAAAATTCTTTGACTTCTTTAATACTTCCGTCTTTGTTGTAATAAGTCCATTTACCCTCTTGTTGTCCACCTGTGTAGTTTCCTTCTTCACGTATCTGTCCGTTTTCGTAATAAAAAGTCCATTTACCATTTTCATAGTGATTCTTGTAAGTCCCTTCTTGCTTCATCTGTCCATTCTCATACCACCTAGTCCATTTCCCATCTTTTATACCATCCTTAAAAGTTCCTTCTCTCCACTTCTGTCCATTCGAAAGCAAATAAGTCCATTTACCAACTTGTTTTCCATTATTGTAAGTTCCTTCCATCTTTTTCTGTCTATTCTCATACCAATAAGTCAATAATCCATCTTCTTTCCCATCTTTGTAAGTTACTTCTGACTTTTTTCGTTCATTCTCATACCACAAAGTCCATTTTCCATTATATTTTCCATCTTTGAAAGTCCCTTCTTGCTTCGTCTGTCCATTTTCATACCAATCAGTCCATTTATCAACTTGTTTTCCATTATTGTAAGTTCCTTCTATCTTCTTCTGTCCATTCTCATACCAATCAGTCCATAATCCATCTTCTTTCCCAGACTTGAAAGTTGCTTCTTCTTTCTTCTGTTCATTCTCATACCATCGAGTCCACTTACCATTCTTAATCCCATTCTTATAAGTTCCCGAACTACCCATTTTGCCACCTTCACTCCACCAAGTCCATTTACCATTTCTTAAGCCATTTTTGTATCTGCCCTCAAATTTCTTCTGTGCATTATCATATAAGTCAAATACTTTACCTGTATAAGGCTTATCATCATTTGGTTTATATAAAAGCCCATCCATATCTATAAGATTATCTATATCCATCTTGGATTGTGGAAATACAGCAGATGTAATAAATACAAATGAAGTTATAATTAATACTGTTTTTTTCATATCATTATCCTAAAAAGCCAGGTAAAACTTACTTTAAATTCACCTTATATCCAATCAACGAACCTTTTTCCCCGTTTTGTGTGAGAGTAGCATATAACATATAAACAGGGGGGTTCCCCCAAGGTTGGGTGGATTTTTATCTCTTCAATTTACCCAGAGGAATCAATTTGGAGTGGGAATCACTCACTTGTTAACATAATATTCCCTGAAGTATTCGCCCGGATCCAATATCCCTTCCCAGGCACAAGCATATCAGTTTCTACATATCCACCATTAAATCCATATAAAGTTCCTAGAACTATAATACTGTCTGGATCCAAAGCGGAATAAATGGAAACATCCTCTGACAAACCAGAAATCAGGTTCCAGCCTTCGTTTAAACTGATAGTGATTTCATTCATGAGAGTACCTGTAATAGTGGTACTGCCAGCACTTTCAAAACGAAGCCAGTATCCTTCACCTTGAATGAGACTTGTTTCAAGGATATATCCATCATCAAAAGAGTACAATGTTCCCTCTATTGATTCGGGAAATATAAGATTATAGGAAGCATCTTCAACCTCTAGGGGCAGACCAACAAGATTCCAATCTGATTGATAATCAACTGTGATGCCTGAGGTGGGTCCTGCAACACACCGCACTGAAAATCCGCGGGATTTACTTATGGCGAATCCACTTATTCCTTCCCAATCATAATAGAGACTCCTTTGGTATGAAGCCGATGAATGTTCTTCTGTAGAAGTCCAAAAATAACCGGTGATACTCAACTCGTCGTAAACGCCGCTATCATCACGAAAACCGCCCGGCAGACCTGTGAAGCCGCTTTCGTTGGTAGCTCCCTCATTGGGTGTTTTCCACAACCCATCGCCAGCTTCAATTGTCCCTGTGGCCTTCATTTTACCGCCGGCTACACTTCCACCCCCAAGATAATCCACCAATATCTGCCATTCAGAATCGGCTTCATCATCGGAAGGTACATGCCAGCCATCAGGACATATTCCTCTCTCATCATCCAATGCATACCAGGTATAAAGTCTGCCGTATAGTGCTGCATTAGAAGGGTCATCATTGTAAACATTGCATGGTATTTCATCACCATTTTGATAATGAGTTACTTTGAGGTTCTCAGCCATCCAGAACTGGTCGCCTATTTGCACGGTTTGATAAACATTTCCGTCTATATCAGTGACTGTTCTGTATTCCTGGGCAATGATGAAATGTGATGAAAAAATGACTACTATTGTTACAATTGTTTTTTTCATCACATACTACCTTATTTCAACAATAACATTTTCTTTGAAAATGAAGATGTCTTTGTCTCTAAACGGGAAATGTAAATGCCGGAAGAAAGAGGACGGCCTGAATGATCCCTGCCATTCCACATTATGGTTTTAAAACCGGGTTGTTCTATTTGGTTAACAAGCGTGATTACTTCCCTTCCCAATAAATCATTTACCGTTAATCTTATGTGAGTTTCCTGCGGTACATCATACATAATCCGTGTGGCAGGGTTGAAAGGATTGGGGTAATTAGAGTGCAGAGCAAATACTGTAGGGGTTTGGGGAGAAGTGGATTTTCTCAATACCCACTGATCAACATTTGAACCCAAATTTAACTGAATTTGACCAGATAAGGAGATTGCTTCGCTCCACTCCGTTTTGCCCGCAATGACAGGGACTAACTGCCAATATTCACCGTCTTTTACTTCATACTCAACAACCAACGGTTGTCCGTTATTCATCACCTCAATCATACCTTCATCGCTACAGTATTTCCAGTCGCCGGAAAAACGGGCATCAAAGGCTCCTGAAGGCGGTTTTGGAGGCAAGCTGTAACTCAGCTGCTCATTTTCAGTAATTGTCGCTCCAAAATACAGTTCTGCACCATTAAACCTGATCTTATTCATTGTTTCCAAATCTGACGTTAAGCCTACAGGATCATTAACTTTTGAGGTGCGTGAACTTTGAAGAGTAATGGTTCCATCCCCAAAGGATCGTATCCAATACCCTGTTCCAGGTTCAAGGCTACTCACATTTGCATAGCCATTTTCATTATAACTGTACATCGTTCCCGGAACAATAAGCCCGGAAGGATCAATAATCCCGCCAGCCTCCACTGTTGATGTGATGCCGGAAATAAGGTTCCAGCCTTCCTGTATTGCAATTGACAGCGAATTAATAGGAAGTCCAACAATCTGGTTTTCGCCTTCTTCGCTGAAACGAAGCCAGTATCCTGTCCCTAAAGCCAGGTTTTCCTCCTGCGTATAGCTTCCATCATAGGAATAAAGGGTATTATTAATGGCATTTGGAAATATGGAGAGATAATTTGCATCATTCGCATCAACCGGCAAACCGACTATATTCCACCCGGGATAGTTCGAAACAGTTATGGTGGTTTCGTTGATTTCAAAAGCAGGTCTTGTGGTAATAAACAAGGCTGACTGGTCGACTATTGTCCTGGCTGCTACAGGATATTCATTATCAAAGGTATATTCCAGTCCTGTCGTACAGTTATGGTTTTCAATGCCAACAGTGCAGTAACCGCCATGTTCCGGTGTGTATCCGCCAAAGCTCCCATTGGTGGTGTTATTGAATGTCTTGTACTGGAGTTTCATTTCCCCATCCCCGTAGGGTGGAACTGAATTATTATATAAAATAAGCTGAAAATCCTCCAGTGAATTAGCATCCTCAGTGCGCATATCAGTCCACTGGATAACCATAAATTCTCCATCAAAATTATGAGTATATACGTATCCCCCATTACTCGTCTTCAAATCATCCCAGAACACCGCCACCATAGGCGATGGGCCCCCGGCACCGGGAACAGGATAATTCCGGAAGCTTTCCAGCTCAGAATGTCCAAATGCTATCCAGCCATTGGAAGACACGCTGATTGAAGAATACGGTACACCATAAAAGGAAAATGTAAACGGCAGATTAACCTCCTTGGTGGTTTCAAAATATTCACAGGTCCCATAATATTGTCCACCCCATGGATCACAATCATAATCACTGTCACACAGCATGTTGTTATTTAGCGAACAGGCTCCTCTTCCCCGACCTGGATCGTAAATGTCAAGGTTTGTACCAATAGACTCAATTTCGATCCAATCATAAGCCGGTGCTAATTCATAGCCTGTATCCCATGAATCATAAATATAATACCCATAACTGTCCGGGCCCAGTGGATCCGATTCTGTGACTTCACCGATGTGTATAGGAATGGTTTCCACACGGTTATAGCCTTCGTCTGATTGTATGTTCAAGGAAAGTGATAAAACCGTACCATTAATAATTTCATTAGAGGCAGAAATTGTGAACGAATCAGTTGACTGGACTGATTGCCCCGGCGGAATCTCCCCCCAGGCACCGGAACCATCCACAACAGATAATGCATATGAGTCAGAGCTCAATGTGGCAAATACCTGTCCAGTTGATATTGAACCCCGATTTGAAAGAGTTATTGAAACATTCTTTGTTTCTCCCGGATCAATTCCCCCATTTTGGATAAGCATACTCATATAGGCAAGGTGGCTACCGGAAACATCAATGGGAATGATTGCATTCCATCCATTATTTGAATTATCAACGATCGTTAACCTTAATTTTAAATCTTCACGGTCGATAGCAGTCTCAGACAATGTAATTGCAAAATCATCTCCAAATGCAGATTCACCCTGAAGCAGATCGCCATAATCCATAGTTGCATCGGAAATCGTGACAAACTCGGAAAATGACTGCAATGTAGCTGAAATTCCATAGACATTCTCCGTCCCATAGTTCTTGACAGGAACAGACAAACCAAATTGTTCACCGGGATTTACAATCCCATCATCGTCATCATGTATCTGCACATCAAGTTCATTGTCAAGATTTACAACAGCTCCATCAGAATGTAAAATAATTGTATTTTCATAGGGTTTACAGTTTTGTTTTGTTACGGTGATTGAAATAGTTCCATTGGAAACATAATCCAGATTCATGGTGAGTGAGCCTTCTTCATCTGTATACCCGGATGTGAAGATTACATCATCATCCATGAGAAGGGTAACCATCGCATCCTCTGCCGGATTTTCCTGCTCATCATAAACTAAAATATCTACAAAATTTGTTCCAAAAGGCAACACAAAGGGATGTGTAACACTTAATACTGTTGGAGTATCGGTCCACAAATGAGTGGCTGGATCGCCCATGAGACTGTTCCACTGAGTAAACGCATCAACCCAATGATATGGATTTGTGGGATAAGCACTAAATAATGTCAACTTCCCATTTGCAAGGGCTGCACCTGCCGTTCCAAGATTTTTCGGGAAAAGACCATCGTAAATTCCCATAGCAACAATATTGTTGAACATAGTATGGGTATTACCGGTAGCGGTACATACCGCCGCAATAGCACCTCTTGGGTTTGATGCAGAACCTGCCCTCAAAAATTTTTCCGACAAACAGGTGTTGTCCTGGGCAAAAGAACCAGTCCCGCAAGTCAATACGGTTGCAAAAGGAAGTTTATGGCCATTGTTTACATCATCTATGTCCCCAGTATCAAAACCACTCACCCCATAAAAACCACGGTATTGAAAATAAGATACCCCCTCATCAAGTTGATTTTCCATCCAGGAGGTCCAGCTGCTCCCGGATATTTTCAGGTTGATATCTTCCATCCCGTAGGCTTCCATAATATTTTCCACGTAACGGGCAGTAATCACGGTTGAAAGACCTGATTCGCTTGGATCGCCCACAACGGCAGCCCGTTCATAAAAATTATTCAGGCTTCCCAGGTAGGTTGCCTTTTCATAGTTGATGATTCTATTCACCACATTTGATATATGCGAAGACGAACGGACGGATATTCGCCCTACCAGGACCTCTGGGAGTAAATCATCTCCATCCAGCTGGGAATAGGGATGGTCGCCTTCACACCAGTCCCCATAATAATCGTGACCCCAATCTTCATAAAACGTTGGAACATTGTACGAACCGCCTGCGTCTCCTACAAGGGCTACAAATTCCGGGCGTGGGCTAAAGGTATTGTAGGCATTTGTTACATAGCTCTTTACCTGGCTTGACGAAGAACCGGTTTCACTTATAGAAGCAGTATAGACCACATACCCGCGTTTATGACGCCAGTCCACAAGCTGCTGGAAATATGAATTGTCCTCAGAATTACCACCACAAATATAGAGAATAGCCGGAGCCTGATAATCCTCGTCCCGGCCGGATGGGGAATAGTTCACGATCATGGTCTCATAAAGCTTTTCAAATGTCCTGGAACGGAGCTGGGGTGTAAATTCATCCGATTCCCTGTCCCCGATTTCCTCTACAGTAATTTCAATCTCATTATACACAACCATTTCATTGCTTGTTGGATTGTACTCAAAAGGTACAATACTGATGTTGAATAACTGTAATCCCCTCATCACAAGCCGGTCAGAAACAATAAGGTTTTCTTCAGGATAGGAATGACCGGATTCATAATACTCCAGGTTGACATGGTTTATTATGGACGGGTTTTTGCCCTCCCGGTCATTTTGAAATGGATAAATCTTTATATTTTCAAGAGTATGGGATTGAATGACAGAATAACTGACTAGGTATTCTTTAATGGGGTCAATTTGTACAAAGGTTGAAAAGAGAGGAAGCTCAGGCATCCCCTGCTCAGTTGTTTTCCCTGAGTTGGGAGATACAAAACGGGTGTATTCCCCAATAGATTCAGTCTGGATAGCGCCAGGGGTAAACTGGATTGTTGTGCGTCCGTTATGTATATCGGATAACTGAAACGACTCTGAATGCACAACAGCCGGACCATAAAACAGGAAAATGAACAGAACCAGGGAAACAGATTTATTCAAATTGCGCCTTTGAAGGAGTTTATTATGTACCAATCTATTCAAAATAATATAACGGGAAATTTAATCCATTTACTTAAACTAATTAGTATATTTTTATAAAGGAGAATAAACATATCATATTTTTCCTCATTCCTCATTTTGAATAATGCATATATCATGTCACCACCATTACAAGAAGTATTAAATCATACAAAGCATGGGTACAGGCTGTTATACCGAAACCCCTGAAACAATAAAGGCCTCCTAAAAATAAGCCTGCCACAAATCGGACAAAAAATAATCCTACATCGGGCTGATCTCCAAGTACACCAACGAAATGAAATAAAGAAAATATGACCGCAGACAATACCACAGCCCCAATTTTCCTCCCTAATGGCTTCCATTGCAATACAAGCCCAATCAGGTAGGTAAATCCACCGATAAACAGAAGCCTAAAAACGAATTCTTCGTAAATCCCCGCACCAATGGATAATACCACCCTTTGGATCAAGAAACGGGTATTTGGGTTCATCAGAGCTGCTTGGTTGCTGATATTCATTATCGAGAACAATCCCGCTGACCATACAACGCTTTCTGCGAACATGAAAAACAGAAAACTCAGATTGAATTCTGTAGCCTTCCATTTCTTCCGCTGAATAATGAAAACAAGCAGAAAGCCAAAAAAAAGCATAAAGCCAAAGCCATACATACCAAGCAACCCGAATGTTTCAAGCACATTGCGCATGAGAACATCTGCTCCGTTTCGAAGCTGTGGGATATCCCTGGAAGAAATGATAAAAAGGCCAAATTCATACGCTAAAAACAACGGGAGCGTAAAAATATAGCTGTATAAGGGTGAACGGGAATGCTGGATGTATTTCAACAGAGCGTCAAATAGAATTGAGTCATTGAATCGTGTTCAGCCTCTCTTTTGAAACGGTATTCGTTTTTCAATCATCAGCAATTTGAAGCACAGCTAACAGGGCTTCCTGGGGGACTTCAACTTTTCCTATCATCTTCATCCGTTTTTTACCCTGTTTCTGTCTTTCCCAGAGTTTTCTCTTTCTTGTTATATCCCCGCCATAGCATTTGGCAGTCACATTTTTCTTTATAGACTTTATCGTTGCTCTGGAAATAATACGATTCCCCAGGGAAGCCTGAATGGCCACTTCAAACATCTGTTTAGGAATAAGTTCTTTTAACTTACTGCAGAGAGCCACTCCCCGGCTGTAGGCATTTTCCGCATGGCAGATCGTTGACAGAGCATCCACAGGTTCTCCATGAATGAGAATATCCAGTTTTTTTAAATTTCCGCTCCTGAAATCAATAAAGTTATAATCAAATGAAGCATAGCCCCTGGAGACAGATTTTAATTTATCATAAAAATCAAAAATAATCTCACTCAAGGGAAATTCATAATGCAGCTGGGCTTTCTCAGAAGAAAGATAATGGGTTGTTTTATAAATCCCGCGTTTCTTCTGGCAGAGAGTCATGATGCCCCCAATGTATTCTTTTGGAGTAATGATTTCCCCGGCGACGAATGGTTCCAGGATATCAATTATCTTTCCGCTTTCAGGCATTTTGGCAGGCGTGTCCACTTCCACCAATACTCCATCTTTCAATTCAACCTGGTACTGAACATTCGGCGTTGTCGTTACTAAAGATAAATCAAATTCCCTTTCAAGACGTTCCTGGATTATTTCCATGTGGAGCAGGCCAAGGAACCCGCACCGGAAGCCGAAACCAAGAGAATCACTTGTTTCAGGGGTGTAAAGCAAAGAAGCATCATTTAATTTCAGTTTATCAAGGGCAGACCGCAACTGGTCGTAATCATCGGAATCGGCCGGATACAGTCCTGAAAATACCATCGGTTTTATCTTTTTGTATCCCTCTAGCCTTTCAGACGCTTTGTTCTGTTTGACTGTCATCGTATCCCCGGGCTTGATATGGTCCATATCCCGGATATTCGCGATGACATACCCCACATCCCCGGAACGCAATTCCATTGCTGGCACATGTTTCAGTACAAAGTGTCCGACTTCTGTGATCTCATAGGTGTTTTGGTGAGAGAAAAATTCTGCAGTCATTCCCGTTTTTATCACGCCATCAAATACACGTATGTACGGAATCACACCGCGGTAATTATCATACATAGAATCAAAGATCAAAGCCCTTGCAGGATCTTTTGCTTTATCTTTTGGCGGTTGAATACGGTCCACAACTGCCTGGAATATCTTATCTACCCCCTCCCCTGTTTTTGCACTGATCTCAATAATATCATCCGTGTCGCACCCCACCAAATCAATAATTTGATCTCTCACCTCTGCAATCCTGGAACTTTCAAGATCGACTTTATTGATCACCGGAATTAACACCAGGTTATTTTCAACGGCAAGATAGGTGTTGCTGACAGTCTGGGCTTCAACACCCTGAGCTGCATCAACCAGGAGAAGTGCGCCTTCGCAGGCAGCCAGTGAGCGGGAAACTTCGTAGGAAAAGTCCACATGTCCGGGGGTGTCAATCAGATTGAATGTATAGGTCTGCTTATCGGAGTGGGGGTACTTCATCTGGATTGGATGACTTTTAATGGTGATCCCCCGCTCCCTCTCCAGGTCCATGCTATCCAATACCTGTGCTTTCATTTCCTTTTTTGATAGGGTGTGTGTCTCTTCAAGCAGGCGATCCGCCAGGGTTGACTTCCCATGGTCGATGTGAGCGATAATGCAGAAATTCCGAATATATTTCGTAGACATGCAGTAAAATTACATTGAAATTCAGGTTTAAAAATTGAAGTTTATCATAAAATATTATCGTAAGTTATACTTATGAACGGAAATCAATTGTTCGCTAAAATTTTCGATTTGACGACTCAATTCGGCCAGAAATGGATTTTTGCCATTATCCTCCTCCTCATATTCTGGTTTGGAGGAAAAATTTTGCAGGCCTTTGTTACAAAAATGGCCCAGCGGAAAAATTTGAATAAGGATTTTTTACATTTAATAGGAAGGGTCGTAAAGATCGTCATGGTTCTGCTTGGATCCATAACAGCTCTGGGCACCCTTGGAGTTGACGTTTCTGCCCTGGTTGCAGGCCTGGGGCTCACCGGGTTTGCCCTTGGTTTTGCACTGAAAGATATTGTCTCCAATCTCATTGCGGGGGCAATGATACTTATACACCATCCCTTCAGGTTAGATGATTTCATTGCAGTGGGCGAATTTGAAGGCACTGTAGTTGATATTGACCTTCGCTATACAACCATCCAGGATGAGGGCAGAAAAATACTGATCCCTAACTCAACATTATTTAAAAAAGAAATAGCACTAATGAATCCGGAATCAAATAACACCCAGGCAGCATAATGACAATCAGCAATCCGGCTTTCTTTCAAATAAACTGACGACAACCCATGGCTGATTTATCTATCAAAGAAAGAAAACGCGCCGAGAAGGATGGACATTTCCGTTCAGGTTTATTCATACTTCGTCTTCAAAAACGGGATACTCTTATCAAGAAATTTCAATCATATAAGCTGAGCCAGAAGCAAATTCCAAAAACACTGGACCAAATCTGGAATATTGATGAATCTCTTGAAATACTGATTGATCTGCAGTTCAGCGCAGGAGGATCATTGCCAAAAGAGATGGTGAGATGGACACCGTACAGAGGTCTGTCAATTTACCAGCAATGGAAACAGGAAAAATATGAGCATGAAATATTTACATCACATACATTAGATGATGACAAGATCCTTCAACTTCTTTCCACGGGTACAAACATCCAACAAAATCATAAGGACAAGCAATTATCCCTGGAAAATCTTATTGAAACCGATAAACCCTGGAAGTCATTTAAAGACCAGCATATCTACCGGCTGGAAGAAGAAATAAAGTCACTAAAACGACAAATTAAACAAAGAAATAACCTGCTTGAAAAACTGACCCGCCGGATTCGGTATAAACTGGGAAAATTAACTGATTATGAACTTGAAAAACTCAGTGAAATATGCCGCTTCAAAAACACGAAAACTAACCTCAGCGAAATGGCCCGTCATCTTGGTGTATCGCCGGATACGGTAAAAGATGAACTCCAGCGAAGGGGAATATATAAAAAACTCATGGACCCCAAAAAGGCTGAATAAAGACCAGACTTACCTCAATTCGACACTAATGAGATTGCTTCGCTCCATTTCATTTCGCTCGCAATGACAAATAAGTTCTTTTACTTCAACAGCACCATCTTCCTGGTCTGCACAAAATCACCAGCACGGATCTGGTAGAGGTATACTCCTGCGCTTACAGGCTTGCCAAAACTGTTCGTAGAATTCCACATGACTGAATGGTGCCCTGCAGGCTGGCTTGCATTAACTATCCGGTTTACCTCTCTTCCGCTAAGATCATATATTATTATCGTTACATGATTATCAACTGGAAGATCATACCGTAGGGTTGTGATTGGGTTAAAGGGATTGGGGTAGTTCTGGTGGAGTGCATAAGCAATTGGTATGACAGGTACTCTTGCCAGGGTAAATGTGTCCTCCGTTGGCACCGTAATCTCACCATCCTCCTCAAGAATATATTCATCACCACTTTCTGATGTAAGTACCCAGTGCATGTACTCACCTGCATCCAAGACCACATCATAGCTGATGGTAATGGTTTCATAAGGGCTCATTACCTCTATTTCGCTGTTTTTCCCTCCAATCCTGGTATCACCACTAAATCGTACGTCAAAGGCTCCTGGGGGCGGTTTTGGCGGGAGGCTGTAGCTCATCATTTTGTCAGCCGGAATATCAATGCCAAAGCACAGGTCCTGACCATCGATGGTTAACGTATTTGCTCCAGCTGTCATATCCTCAAACACAGGCCGGGATCTGGCCACGCCGTCGCCGAACGTAACATCACCATCTGCAGAAGCGTTGATCCAGTAGCCTTTCCCGGGCTCAATAGCATCAGCATTGTAGTAACTGCTGCTGTAACCGTAAATAGTTCCCGATACGATAATGCCGCCGGGATCACTGATTGATTCCACAGCAACTGGAGATGAAATACCTGTAATCAGGTTCCAGCCTTCGTTTAAACTGATAGTAAGTGTATTGATTAGCGTTCCATCAATAGTGGTGCTTCCGGCATTTGCAAATCTCAACCAGTATCCTTCACCTTGAATGAGACTTATTTCAAGGGTATATCCATCATCAAAAGAGTAAAGCGTCCCTTCAATTGACTCAGGAAATAAGATGGTATATGATGCACCATCAACTTGAAGGGGAAGCCCAACCAAATTCCAGTCTGAGTTATAAGTAATAGTTAATTCCAGGACATCATCTGGACAGTAATTCCCGTCAGGGGCAAGCTGGGGCAATGTATAGCTGCTGTTATTCACCACTCCATGCATGATTATATCAGTAGATTCAAATAATTCCGGTGAGCAGGGCTCCCATTCATTTGCAATGCCTGCACAGGTCTGGGGATCATCTAAGATGCCCATGTCGGTTACGATACACCAATACAAATACTCTATAGCCATGCATTCATAATCGCAGGTATAATCGTCATAATGGTACCATGCTTCTTCAGGATAATTATTTGGAACCTGAATGAACTGTCCTCCCCGTGCAATGTCCATAGCATCAGACATAATGGATGAGTTTGGAGCAAGTCCAAATACATTTGGGTAAATGGATACATGGCCAACATGGTTGATAGTATGTAAAACCTCCTCCACCGTTGCATCATCGCCCCAGTGCCCTGGCTGGGAAGGATCAATTTCATTCCTCCATAAAACGGCTGAGACACCATCGCCGTCATAATTATCCATAAAATTATCCATGCAGGCATTTCCATCATATGAAAAAACCGGCATCAAGGCCTGCATGCTTTGAAGCTCATAAAACAGTGCTTCATCATCGACGACTCCATCTTCGTCGTTATCAAGCAACTCTGCTGCAACTGCTGCCACATGCAAAACTTTGTAATCCGGAATACTGGACTCCGCGTACACCTCAAAACAATCCAGGACATTTACGTATTTGGTAAAACAGTCAAATGCATCGTCATCAGCATTTGGATTTTGCTCAATCTCAAGACACACCTCATTTTGTGCCTGAAGCAACATGGCAAGAAAAAACAGGCTCATGTTCATTTTCTTCATTATTGACCTTTTTACCAAGCAGCAGATTAGATGAGTAATTTAATCATCAATGGTGATGGTACCTGAATTATTCGCCCGGACCCAATATCCCTTCCCAGGCACAAGCATATCAGTTTCTACATATCCACCATTAAATCCATATAAAGTTCCTGGAACTATAATACTGTCCGGATCCAAAACGGAATAAATGGAAATCTCCCCTGACAAACCCGAAATCAGGTTCCAGCCTTCGTTTAAACTGATAGTGATTTCATTCATGGGAGCGCCTGTAATAGTGGTGCTTCCAGCATCATTAAATCTCAACCAGTATCCTTCACCCTGGATGAGACTTGTTGCAGGGGTATATCCACCATCAAAAGAGTATAATGTTCCTTCTGTTGATTCAGGGAATAGAATATTATATAAGGAATCTGAAACTTCAAGGGGCAGGCCAACAAGGTTCCAACCTGCCTGATGATCGATTGATATCTCTTCGCTATAGAGTTGGTCATAAAGAAACAAAAAAGCATCCGATTGTATTTGTTCAAAATATTCATTCGGGCCGTCAAACCAATTCCCATTAACAGTCCCCCAATATTCATGAAGTTGCCCTTCTTCACCGTGGAACTCATTTTCTATGCCTAATTCACTTAATCTACCCTGTATAAGATTTGATCCGTATACAAGCGGTAGTAAAATATTAAGACTAAATGGAAACCCGGAATTATAAGGAACAATGGGATCGGCAGTTCCATGAAATAAAATGGAAGGCACATCATTCTCAGGATCAATCCAATCTAGATCTCCAATTGCACCCCAGCAGGATACCAGTGCATTTGGCCGACTATCATGATCATATGAATTACCTTCACAGTCAATACAACCTAAATCCGGATCACCTCCGCCGCCATATGTTGATTCAGGCCGTTCGTCATCTTCAGAATAAGCCAAATGAAGTCCAATGAATGAGCCGGCGCTTGTTCCCCACAAAAACATATTATTCGCATCTATATTGTAATCATCGGCGAATTCTTTTAAATATCTGACGGCAGCACTAGCATCCTGAACCCCTCTATACACAGCCCGTTCACCACTGTAGGCACTTAGAATATTGAGACCCAATCGATAATTAATACTGATTGCTACATAGCCTCTTTTTGCCGCAGAAATTGACAATGCTACCACATCATCTAATTCATTGTGACCTGAAAAAAAAGCACCTGTATGGATGAAAATAATGACTGGGCGCTGGGTTTCCGTATCTCCTTCTGGTTCATAAATATCCATATCCAGATCCATATCATACGTGTTCCATTCAAAGAGAAAAATAAAAGGGAGATCAGGGGCATTGCCATATACTACATCTTCTGTAATGGTTACATTTTCAAACACTTCATCTAAATAGCGGATTGGATCAGCAGATAGACTGTTTAATATAAGTATCAAAAAGAAAACGAAGTTTCCAAACATGCTTTTTTTAGATTTTTTCAACATCAACTGGGTTGATTTCATACAGAAGATAATTTTACTTCAGCAGCACCATCTTCCTGGTCTGTACAAACTCACCAGCACGGATCTGGTAGAGGTAGACTCCTGCACTTACTGGCTTGCCAAAACTGTTCGTAGCATTCCACATGACTGAATGGTGTCCTGCAGGCTGGCTTGTATTAACTATCTGGTTTACCTCTCTTCCGTTAAGATCATATATTGTTAGTGTTGTATGATTATCAACTGGAAGATCATACCTGAGAGTTGTGGTTGGATTAAAGGGATTGGGATAGTTCTGGTGGAGTGCATAGGCAATTGGTATGATCGCTTTTCTTTCTAAAGTAAATGTTTCCTCTGTTGGCACCGTAATTTCTCCAGTACCTTCCAGAGTGTGCTCCCCACCGCTTCCAGTGCTCAGCACCCAGTGCATGTACTCACCTGCATCTAAGACCACATCATAGCTGATGGTAATGGTTTCATGAGGGCTCATTACCTCTATTTCGGCTTTATCCACCATTATCCTGGTATCACCACTAAATCGTACGTCAAAGGCTCCTGGGGGCGGTTTTGGCGGCAAGCTGTAGCTGAGTCTGTCTTTATCTGAAAGCTCTATTCCGAAATACAGTTCTGAACCACTAATGCTTAAACTGTTGGCTTTCCCTTTAAGACTAAAGTTGTGTGGTTTTACTTTAGCCAATCCCCCGCTGGTTAAGGTAATATCGCCAGACTGGAATGCACGGAGCCAGTATCCATTCCCGGGGCTCAGCATATCAGCCGCTACATATCCATCATTAAATCCATATAAAGTTCCTGGAACCAGAATACTGTCCGGATCAAGAACAGAATAGATGGATATATCCTCCGACAGTCCGGAAACAAGGTTCCAGTCTTCATTTAAACTGAGAGTAAGTTCATTTATTGGTGTTCCATCAATGACGGTACTGCCAGCATTTTCAAATCGTAACCAGTATCCCTCGCCTGGGGTAAGGTCAGATCCAGATGTGTATCCATCATCAAAAGAGTACAATGTTCCTTCTATTGATTCAGGAAATATAAGATTATAGGAAGCATCTTCAACCCCGAGGGGCAACCCAACCATGTTCCAGCCTTCAGTGTAGGATATGGTCATCCCTGTGCTGAAGCTGTGCCTGATGATTACCCGGTTGAATGAGGAAGGAAAACTATAACTCTCCATCTCTTTCATATCCTCTGAAAAGAACACCCCTCCTACAGCATCCATCAATGTATAGGTCCCTTCTCCAAGTTCATCCACGTTCCAGGACAGGGTAACCTCCTGGGTGCCAACATCCATCTGAAAATCCACCGCCCACTCTGTAATCCATCCTGCAGAAGGTACAGGGCGCATGTCTATGTAAAACCGGTCATTGACAATGAAATTATACAGTGCAGCATCCCAGGAAGGAGGAGGCGGTGCAGGAGGTGCATACAGATCTATCCAGTAATCATATCCTTCCGTTGCATCCGGGAATATGCCTATCTGTAGATGTATCGGCCACGAAAGCGTATCAGCAACAGCAGTCAGGGTGATAAAGGGAGGCATGGTAAAAGGTACGGTTGACTCAATTCGTTCCGGTGCTCCGTTTAACAGCCCATCATTATTGCCTGCAGTAGCATCAAAGGTTATATTCCCTTCAGCCTCATCAAATCTCCAATAGCCTGCCAACCCTTCGGAAAGAGGATCTATCCTGTCATGCATATCTGCCTGAATCTCCTCAAATTCCCGGGCATGGTCCCAAATCCGAACCTCGTCCAGTATACCTGCAAAATAAATATCATCATACACGGAAGCTCCCAAAGAAAGAACCGCTCCTTCCGCCTCTGCCAACGTGTTGCCGCATGTTTGAGCCTCATACACGTTACCGTCCAGGTATGCCGTCACATTGCTGGTTGAAAAAGTCAAGGCAAGGTGGTGCCAATCTTCTGGCTGAAGTTCGCCGCCGCCAAGAACCAGTATATTATCACCGCAGGAATTCATTATTTTGACTTCCAGATTTCCTAAAGATGAAACGCCCATTTCAAAATTCCTGCTTGAGGTACTTATAGCAGGCTGCACCAGTGTTTCGGACCCACCCGGCGGTGTCCAGTAAAGCTGGGCCACAGCATCGCCGCCATTTTCATAATATTCCATCACACATTCATACATGCCGGCTGTGAGATAAATGCTGCCATACCTGCTGGTCGCGCTTTGGTCGTACCAATGGTTTAAGACTGGTGCGCCACCAATGTAGAGCCTCACACCATCATCTGTGTAACTCCTGAAATTATATACTCCCGTGGTCTCTGCATGGATGCTCCCTGTCCAACGTACCTGATAATCATCATTAGGGATGGAAGGATCAGGACTGCCGTTCCCCCAATTGAAATCAATGACCTCATCCGGACGCACAAGCACAAGATCACCAAATGGTGGCGAAGCACCTGCTCCATCTGTGCTGTAGTACTCTCCCATAAATGAGGAAGAAAAAACATCAAGGGCAGAGTGTGAAATAATAACATTATATCCGGAACCCGGGCTGGAAGCAACAGGATTAATCCAGGCAGACACAGTAAATGCTTCAGAACCTTCATCAAAAACACTGCTCAGGTCATTCTCAGCGATTTCTATATAATCATCCTCACCATCAAAGCGTACAGCCTGGCCTGGACCGTAAAAGACGTACGTACAGCTCTCGTCCTCTATAATATTTCCAGGATCATAATTATCTGCTATTGGATCAGTACAGCCTATGCAGGTTGAATTGTCTCCCTCACATTCTCCGCAATCATCCAGCCCGCCGTTATCAGCAAATGGATACTCTGAACCTATGCCTATATAGCCCTCACAGGCTGAAGAGCCCATGTATCCATCATAAGATTCATCGGTGCAAATTGGGGTCCATTCCCCGCATTGGCCGTTGCAGTCAACATACACATTGTCGCCACCGCAGACACCGCAATCATCAATGGGATCTGTGCAGGATTCAATAACCACTTCCGCCATATAGGGGTCACTTTCCAGCCCGAAGCTACTGGTAACCACCAGGCTTACCTGGTAAACACCCGGTGAGGTGTAATAATGAGCAGGAGAAGGTTCACTGGAATAATTTCCATCTCCAAAATCCCATGCCCAGTCCGTCAGCTCAATGGAATTTACAATCATTGAAAGGTCAGTGAAAAAAACGGTGGAATTGTCAACCTCAAAATCAAAGAATGCCGTAGGCGCTTCCAAAAAATAAGTTGTAATAAACAGTGCAGAACCATCGTCCAGTTCAGTCGCAGCTGGAGCATAAACATTGTCAAAAGTGTATTCCAATCCGTCATTACTCATATGATTTTCGATTCCAATTGTGCAATAGCTGCCATGGGTGGGTGTACCGCCGCCGTAATATCCGGATGAAGTATTATTAAATATTTTATATTGAATTTTTATATTCCCATCACCATATGGAGGTGCCTGGGAATTGTATAAAATAACCTGGAAAGATTCCACTGAATTTTGGTTGTGGGTCCGCATATCCGACCATTCAAGAATTGCAAATTGATTGGCGGGATCGAAATATCGAAAAACATCGCCTCCACTGGACGTTTTTAGATCATCCCAAAATGCCGCAATCATTGGAGAAGGACCTCCTGCACCCGGGACAGGATAATTTCGGAATGATTCCAAGTCCGATTCACCCATTGCTATCCACCCGTTGGAATTGACTGTTATTTTTTCGTAATCAATACCGTAAAATCGGAACGTGAAGGGGAGATCCACAACCTCTGAAGAATTGGAGAAATTACCATTCCCATTATCTGATAAATTCAAATCTGTACCGGATCCTCCATGTCCAGGATCAATTTCATACCAGTCATACTCAAGGGCAAGGCCATATTCAGTATCAGCCATGTCATAGATGTAATATCCGTAAGCATCCGGGCCCATTGGATCTGATTCGGACACTTCTCCGATCTGTAAAGTGAGTGTTTGCTGATTATTATAGCCATCGGCATTATAAAACCGTACTGTCAAGGGAATTAATGTTCCATTTACTATATCATTTCCCATAGAAATCGTAAAACAATCCAAACAGGTAATCGCTTCCTCCGGCTGGATGTCCCCCCATGACCCGTCTCCGTCTACAACTTCAACAAAATCTTCACTATAAGTTAATTCACCCATTACATTTTCCACGGTTACAGACCCGTTGTTTTGTATCGAAACGGGAATGTCAATCGTCTGATTTTTTTCTATAAATGCATCATTCGTAATAACTATATATCCGCCTTTGACCACGAGTGGGACAGCACCTGCCCATTGGTTATTTTGATCATCTTCTATATGAATCCTTAATCCTAAATCTTCCCCCTCAAGAGCTGATGGATCTAATGTCATTGTAAATCCATCTCCAAAGGAAGATTCACCCGCATCAATGATCCCATAAGATGAGCTGCTATCTATCAATGTAACAAAGGGTGAGGTAGATTCCAGGAAGGCCTGAATCCCGGTAACATTTAACGAACCAAAATTTTTCAATGGGATTTGAAGATCAACAGTTTCCCCGGGATTGAAAATTCCATTTCCCCCCTCCCCGTCGTCTACTATCGATTCCTGGGTAGGATCCACATTAACTAATTTTCCTGTGATCGTAATTTCAAAAGATCCTGTAAATGGAATAAAATTTCGTTTTGTTACGGTGATGTTCACTTCACCTCCATAATCATAGGATAAATCCAAAGTTACCTTTCCATCATTATCGGTAAAAGCATTGAAAAATATTTCATCATTATCTTTATGTACTGTAACCATTGCGTCTTCAATAACCATTCCGTTAATTGCATACACATGCGCATTTACATCTAAAAAATTGGTCCCAAATGGAATTTCTTCCTCGAATTGTACATTCATATATTCAGGTGTATCTGTCCAGAGATGGGTTGCTGGATCTCCCATAAGATTATTCCAGTGAGTAAATGCATTTATCCAATTATACGGGTTGGTGGGATAAGCATTAAACAAAACTAATTTGCCATGAGCGAGTCCTCCACCTGCGGTTTCTATGTTCTTGGTAAAAATTCCATCATAAACCCCCATATCGAAAATATTATTGAACAAGGTATGGGTGTTCCAGGTGGAAGTAGAAATCCCTGCAATTCCCCCCTTTGGATTAGAAACAGACCCTGCCCGAAGGAATTTTTCAGAAATACACGTCTGATCTTCGGCAAAGGAACCTGTTCCGCATGTAATTACAGTAGCAAGAGGCAACATATATCCGTTATTTGCTGCATCAATATGTGAATTACCAAATCCACTTACTCCGATGGTCCCACGATAATTAAAATATAGAACGCCCTCATTCAATTGATTCTGCATCCAGCTTGCCCAGCTCCCACCCGATGTCTTGATTCTCACGTCCTCAAATCCATAGGTATTAAGAATCTGTTCTATATATTCATTGGTGATTACGGTGGAAATGCCAGAAGAAGAATTTGGATCTCCGATTAAAGCTGCTTTTTCAAAATAGGAAAGCATGGATGATGCGTAGGTTCCCTTCTCATAGTTCAGGATCTTATTTACAACAACGGCCAAATCAGTTGTAGAGCGCACGGAAATCCTCCCGATTAACACTTCAGGAAACAAATCATCTCCATCCAATTGACTGAAAGGATGATCACCCTCGCATGCACTTCCATAATTATTATGTCCCCAACCCTCATAATAAGTGGGAACATTATAAGAGCCGCCCACATCACCCACCAAAGCAACATACTCAGGCGGTGGAGAATACGTGTCATAGGCATCCTGGATGTAATTCTTAATGGAATAGGATGAACTCCCTGTCTCGCTCAATGACGCTGTATAAACCACATATCCACGCTGATGCCTCCAGTCCACCAGCTGCTGAAAATATGGATTACTCTCAGAATTCCCGCCGCAAATATAAAGGATGGCCGGATCCTGAAACTCCGTATCACGATCCCGATCCTCATAATTCAACACCAATGTTGAATACAACTGCTCAAATACCCTCGAAGGTAATCTCTCTGACCTTCCCTCATCTTCTCTCTCTCCTGATTCCGTTACCTCAATCTCCATCTCATCAATGACCTCCAGTGTCCGCTGTACCGGATTGTAACGGTATGGAACCACACTGATATTCAATAAATTCAAATCCCTCATCACCAAACGGTCAGAAATCTGAAGAACAGATCCAGGATAGACAGCATCTTCTTCATAAAAGGACGCATCCATATAGTTGATCACCCCAAGGGCTTCTGTCTTCTCTTTGTTCTGAAAAGGAAAAACTTTTATATCAGGAATAATGTGAGAAGACACGACACTGAAAGAAACATCATATTCCCTGCCTGGCTCCACTTGAACTAACGTGGAAAACAGGGGAAGTTCAGGCCGTCCGTAATCAGTGGTCGTTCCTCCGTTCAGCGGAATGAATTTTGTGTATTCTCCCTGAGTTTCCAAAGATACATCCCCAGGGGTAAAGTTCATCAGCGTCTTCCCGGTTTCACCATCCTGAAGAGTGAATTGGGAACATAAAATGCTTAACAAACAAACTGCTGTTATTGATCTTGTGACTCGTTTTATCATTATTCTCTCATAAATAAAGTCATATTACGCCATTTTATACATGAATTCTACGCACTAAACAGCAAAAAACCAATCGAGTGCTTGGAGATGTGACGGTGATCACACTCCTGTGATGAACACAGGAAAAATGTATACCACACGCAGATACAGTATTTGGCATGCTCCCTGAGGGCACTATGAAATTTTATTTATACTTTCTCTGGGCCTTCAATAAGAGGAGATTTGCTTTTTCTCTCTCGCCATCCTGGTCAACTGAGACAATCCTGATTGCTTTTACCAGGGGAATGTTTCGATTATCATAATTGGAATAGAGCGCATCCATATGTGCAGTGATCAAACCCAGGTCATACCCTACCTCCGTAGAGACATGCTCATTGAGTATATCATAAAACCGTTCTATATAATAGGGCTGAATCCACCCCGGATGGTGTAGATACTGTTCTCTCACCTGTCGCTTGTGATAAGATTTTATTGCGACCGTAGAGGCATAAACACCATTCACAAAAGCAACCTTGGCTTTTTCCTCCAGGGAATTCCAATAATCTGCAGGTGCCGTATTTTGGGCATTTCCAAAAGCAAGGAGCCCAATAAAAATGAGAATAATCTTTCGTTTCATAATTTTCCTTCCAATTGATTAATTATTTATTTTTCCATTAAAATGATTTACGATGGGTATCCTTCTTCCTGTACCGAATGCTTTGGAGCTCACCCGAAGACCCGGCGCAGCCTGCCGGCGTTTATATTCATTGATTCGAATTCGGTGATACAGGTCGTTCACGATGGTCTTATCCGCTCCATTTTCCACTAAATCTTTAGGGCTTTCCCGCTTCTCGATAATGGCATCCACCAGAGGGCTCACTACCTCGTAGTCGAAGGGGTCCACCTGGTCAGGGGCCAACTCTGCGGATGGAGGTTTGGTGAGACAGGATTCGGGTATCCGATCACAACCAGCTGATTGATTTACCCACCGCGACAAGGCATACACGTCTGTTTTTGAAACATCAGAAATGATACATAATCCACCACTCATGTCCCCATAGAGGGTGCAGTATCCCAGTGCCAGTTCAGTTTTGTTTCCTGTGGACAGGACCAGCCAGCCAAACTTATTGGACAGGGCCATAAGTATGTTCCCTCTTATGCGTGCCTGGACATTTTCTTCCGCTGCGTTTCTTTCTTTTCCTTCGAACAAAGGCTGTAAAACAGTTTCATAAACCGTTACCGTATCCTCAATGGCGATTGTTTGATAGTGTATGCCAAGGTTTTCAGAGAGAGTGCAGGCATCCTCCAGGCTGTGATCACTGGAAAATTTGGAGGGAAGAGATATGCCGTGGACATGTTCTGCCCCCAGGGCATCAGCTGCTATACAGGCCACCAGTGCCGAGTCTATTCCCCCGCTCAAGCCTATGACAGCATCAGCATGCCCCGTTTTACGAAAATAATCCCGTACTCCCAGGCAGAGGGCATTATACATCATTTCCTCACGGGGAACACGGGTCATCTCCTGGCTTTTGCCTGCATCCAGGTCCACAACTAAAATATCTTCCTCAAAAAACTTCCCCTGTCCAATTAATGTTCCATCACCATCATATGCAAGGGATCCACCATCAAAGATCAGCTCATCCTGGGCTCCCACCAGATTACAGTACAAAAATGGAATTCCATTTTCACACACTTTTTCTTCTATCAAGTCTGTTCGCTCTTGTAATTGGCCATTGTGATAAGGCGATGCAGAAATATTAATGATAACTTCAGCACCCTTCTCCTTCTGGAGACTGGTGACCTTACACTCATAACCACGATCCCAGAGATCTTCACATATCTGGATCCCTATCTTTCTTCTCTTCCCATTCAGCTCCAATTCAAAAACTCCCGGCGTCTTTCCAGGGGTGAAATACCTATCCTCATCAAAAATATCGTAGGTTGGAAGGAGTATTTTATCATAGGTATAGACAACTGCTCCATCTGCGCACACAGCGCCGCTATTGTATAATGCGCCCTGTTCTTCCCGAATGCATCCCAGGACGGCAGGAACGGTCACCTGGTTGGAAATATCCTCCAATATGTCCACATTTTCCTGTACAAAATCTCTTTCCAGGAGTAAATCCTGTGGCGGGTAACCTGTAATAACCATCTCAGGGAACACAATGAGATCAGCACCTTTCTCTACGGCTTCTCTATAAAATGACAAGATTTTGTCCCTGTTTCCAGGAAAGTTCCCCATAGTAGGATTAATTTGGCAGATAGCAATTTTCATCATGGATCCCTGTGATGCATGTATATCCTCAAATCAATAACGAATATCAAAATGTGTCCAATTGTCCCCAGCCGGCGCCCATTCTACTTCTACATCATCCACAACAGACCTTTCCGGTCCCTGCTTCAGTTTATCTATGAATAGATCCAGCTTTGATTTTTCACCATTGGCCTCCAGATAGACGGCACCATCCGTTTCATTTTGAACCCAGCCTGTCACTCCAAGTTCTGTTGCTTTTTCACGGGTAAACGCCCTGAACCACACACCTTGAACCTTTCCTTTAACTCTTATCTTTGCTTGGTAATTACTATTCATTCATTGCTTGATAATATCTGTTTAAGTCTTTTTATTACAAGAGATGGCGTTTTTATTGATTCAAGTTTTGGGACGGACCATGATTTATATCCAATGACTGGTTTGTTCAATTGCAGGGCATAGGCAATTTCACTCAAGGTACCATACTTCCCATCAATAGCCACTGCTGCGTCACAATTATGCGCTAACAGGACATTTCTTGCCACGCCCAGTCCCGTTTTAATGGGCAATGTTAAATACGCATTTCCCTCTTTTGCGCTGGTCCCCTTTAAAATACCAATACAGGTCCCTCCTCCCTCTTTTACGCCCCTGGCAACAGCTTCCATGACCCCGGGGCCTCCTCCGCAGAATACAAGCCAGTTTTCTTCTGCCATCAGTCGTCCAATTTCCACTGCATCAGCATACAGCTCCTTTCCAACGGTTCTTCCCCCGAATACAGAGATTCTTGCCTTATAATCCATCACATCAAGGCTCCAGGCGGGTCAATGTCCTCGGAAATGGGATAGTCTCTCTAATATGCCTGATCCCTGTGATCCATGCCACCGTGCGTTCAATTCCAAGGCCGAATCCTGCATGAGGAACTGAACCGTATTTTCGCAGATCCAGATACCATTGGAACGGCTCCATTGGTAAACCATGCTCCTTAATCCGCCTTACAAGTGTATCGTGGTCATCTTCACGCTGTCCCCCGCCCACAATCTCTCCATGGCCCTCCGGGGCAAGCATATCCACACCCATGGCCAGATTGTCATTCTCTGCATCACGCTTCATATAAAATGCTTTGATCTCTGCAGGCCATCGGTGAATCATAACCGGCCGGTCAAATTGCTCTGATATCACTGTTTCGTCGGTTCCGCCAAAATCTCCTCCATACTCAAAATCAACTCCATTCTTCTTTAAGATCTCCACTGCATCGTCATAGGTAATTCTTGGAAAAGGGGTTACCACTTTTTCCAGTGTTGACACATCACGATCTAATGTTTCCAAATCAGTTTTGCAATGCTCAAGGCACCACTGAACAATATATGATACGTACTTCTCTGCCCAGTCCATATCCTGTTCCAGGTCACAGAAGGCAATTTCCGGCTCAATCATCCAGAATTCGGTTAAATGCCGGCGTGTTTTTGACTTTTCCGCTCTGAATGTAGGGCCGAAACAATATACTTTTCCAAAGGCCATTGCGCCGGCTTCCTGATATAACTGCCCACTCTGGGTCAGGTATGCAGACCGGTCAAAATATCCCACTTCAAACAGGCTCGTTGTCCCTTCCGCAGCATTTGCTGTAAAAATAGGTGAATCGACGAGAATAAACCCGTTCTGGTCGAAAAAATCCCGGCTGGCTTTAATGACCTGATGACGGACCCTCAAAATAGCGTGCTGTAATTTTGATCGAAGCCACAAATGGCGGTGATTCATGAGGAAATCTGTCCCGTGTTCTTTAGGGGAGATAGGATATTCTTCAGAAACCTGAATAATCTGAATGGATTTCACTCCCAGTTCAAATCCCCCCACAGACCTGGCTTCTTCCCGGACAGTGCCAGTGATAATTACAGACGATTCCTGGGTCAGGATTGGCTCCAGATTAAACGTCTCGTCATCTGTTTCCTCCTTCACAACCACACATTGAACCAAACCTGTTCCGTCTCTGAGGATTACAAACCAAATTTTCCCTATGGACCGGGTCTTATACACCCATCCCTTTACTGTTACTTCCTCACCAGCATAGTTGCCTAAGTCCGATATATTGACCTGATTCATAGTATTCCTATCATTAAATGTGTTTATTCTCTATTTTTTACCAATTGGATAAAATTTTATTCAAAATATCTTCGCCGATTTTACTGACGGCCACCTTAATAGCAAAAGAACGGGGGTCACCAATTTCGTCATCATCTTCCTCATCTATGAGTCCGTCGTTGTCATTATCAATCCCATCCGTACCACTATCCCCACTCAATCCATAAGCACCCCAGCCGGAATATTGACTTTTCATGAGAACTTCATCATTTTTTACATCATACCATTCCACATCCAACACTACGGTATACCGGTATTCTGTTACAGCTTCTTCCTTGGTGAAAGTGGACGGCGCATCTTCAACTTTTTTAATGATTCCCCTAAGAATAGAATCTGCATTATCCTCATCTACGACACGCAAAATGTTTGCCTCCGTGAATTTCTCAAGAAGATTATCTGTGATACCTTCTGTAATACCGTATTCAGCAGTCTGGTTATCCAAGAGAGGAATTGCAATGCTTTTTATATGAGAGGGAATTGATCCTGCCAATGAATAAAAACCGCATCCAGCCAGGAGGAAATATATGAACAACAATATGATAGTGTTCACATTCGAAATAGTGTGAATTCTTCTCATCATTTGGCGGGTACTATTTTTTATCCTCCTGGGATTGTTTTTCATGTTTCCGTTTAATTTTTCGTTCAAGGCCATAATCATTAATCTTTCGATAAAGAGTTCGCTCACTCATTCCCAATGACCGGGCGGCAGCCCGGCGATTTTTGTTAAAAAATTTCAGAGTACGTTTGATCGCTTCCTTTTCTAAATCCTCGAGGGTCATGTCGCCAATAGCATCAGGCCGGATTAATGTGTCTTCCTTGCTGTCAATTTCCATAGTAACCGGCACATCCTGGACAGATTCATTTATATAGTGCAGTGTGTCATTCCCTCTCCCCTGTGCATTCATAATTTTCCTGATGAGTTCAACATCCTGGCGGAGTAGAAAGAGCTGACGGAGTATCAGCTCATTTTCCACCCTTTCGGGGGATTGATCAACTAACACCGGAAGATGAGGATTCTGAAGGGCAGTATCCAAAGACGGCCGTAGTTTCCGTTCCACCATTTCTGAAGTAACCCGTTCTCCTTTTTCAAGGACAAGGATACTCTCCACAAAATTTTTCAATTCCCGCACATTTCCAGGCCAATTATACTGTTTCATAAGCCGGATTGCCTCAGGCATGAACCCTCGATACACAATATCGTTCGTCCGTGTAAATTCCAGAGCAAACCGTTCAACGAACAAAGACAGGTCCTCAACCCGCTGACGCAGTGCTGGAACATGAATTGACACTGTTTTCAGCCGATAGTACAAATCCTGCCGGAAATCACCTTTTTTTACAAGAGATTCCAAATTTTTATTGGTAGCAGCAATAATCCGTACATCAGTATGGAGCGTTTTGGAATCACCCACACGAATGAATTCACCATTTTCCAAAACCCGCAGGAGCTTTACCTGGGTTTCCAATGGAGTCTCCCCAATTTCATCTAGAAATACCGTTCCTTTATTGGCAGTCTCAAAATATCCTTTTCTGTCGCCTTCCGCACCGGTGAACGCTCCCTTTTTATGTCCAAACAGCTCGCTTTCAATGATACCTTCCGGGATCGCACCGCAATTCACTATAATAAGCGGTTCATGAGTCCTTTTGCTGGATTTATGGATGGCTTTTGCCACCTTTTCTTTTCCGGTTCCCGATTCACCTGTGACTAACACAGTGATGTCCACCGGTCCAACCTGGACAATCATCTCAAGAACTTCCTGGATCGTCTCAGTATTTCCAATAATTCCAGATGTTTTTTGTAAACGATTTATATCAATCACGTTATTCCTGTATTTTTAATCATGTTTTGAATAGTTAATTTGGCGTGGAGATTATTCCGGCACCTCATTTGTAAACCTCCCACATTGTCGATAAAAGTGTTTCAATATCTGAGTGTTTCGCTTCCCAGTTTAGCAGCTTTTTTGCCTGCATGGAAATTGACGTCAATTCAGCCGGGTCCCCGTCTCTGCGTCCAACAATCTCATAGGATATCTTCTTTTTCGTCACCTTTTCAGCCATGTTGATTACATCCAGAACAGAATAACCGACACCGGTGGCAAGATTGATAATGAGGTTTTCATTTTTCTCAACCAGGTAATTCAAGGCAGATATATGAGCAGATGCTAAATCATTCACATGGATGTAATCTCTGACCCCGGTGCCGTCCGGCGTATCGTAATCATCACCAAAAACTTCCATATTTTTGCGGATTCCTCTGGCGACTTCCATGACGACAGGCAAAAGGTTTTGTGGATTTTTTTCCTTGGCGATCACCCTCCCGTCCAGGTCATATCCGGCAGCGTTAAAATATCGCAAACTGGCATACCGTACTCCTTTAAGTTCGCTAAACCATTTTAGATTTTGTTCAATAACAAGTTTTGTGTATCCGTAATAATTGACAGGCTCCACCGGATGATGTTCATCAATGGGAAGATATTCAGGATAGCCGTAAACCGCTGCCGTTGAAGATAAAATAAATTTTTGGACTCCATGTTCTGTCATTGAATTCAGAACATTCAACGTACCAATTATATTATTTTGGGCATACTTATGTGGATCTTCCATGGACTCACCTGCTGCCTTCCAGGCGGCAAGATGAACTACAGCGTCAATATTTTGGGAAAATACATTATCCAGGTCTTTCTTGTTTAAGGTTGATCCTATGAATAGTTCAGCTCTTTGATCAACGTTTTTACGAAATCCCAAGGAAAGATCGTCAAAGACTATCACCTCAAAACCAGAGTCGCATAATTCAAGCACCACATGGGAACCGATATATCCTGCTCCGCCAGTGACTAAAATTTTCATTATTGCATTATGTCCATTTTAAGATTCATTTAGATCTTATTCCTTCAGTTGACGAAACACTTTGCTTACTTCTTTTTCCAATTGAGAAATCTCGTCACGAAGGTGAGCTGCATGTTCATAATCCATTTTGTGCGCTGCATCAAGCATTTCCTCCCTCATCATTTCAATTGCCATTTGCTTATCCATTTTATCAAAATCAATTCCTTTCCTGGAATACCCCATTTTTTTGTCATAATCCTGAAAAGAATCGGCCACAGCAGTTGTATACAAAACATCCTCAGTTGATTTATATACAGTTTTCGGAGTGATCTTATTTTTCTCGTTAAATTTTAGTTGAATTTTCCGCCTGCGTTTTGTTTCATTTATCAGGTAATCCATTGCTTCAGATATCCCATCAGCATACAGGATGACTGAGCCGCCCAGGTTCCTGGAAGCCCTGCCTGCCACCTGTATCAAAGAACTTTTTGACCGCAAAAATCCCGCTTTATCTGCATCTAAAACGGCTACAAGTGAAACTTCGGGAAGATCTAACCCCTCCCGAAGAAGATTGATCCCAACCAGTACATCAAATTCTCCCAGCCGAAGATCACGAAGGACCTTCACACGTTCAAGCGCTTTAATTTCAGAATGGAGATACTGAACCCGAAAATTCATGCCAGAAAGATACTCGGTCAAATCCTCTGACATACGTTTTGTCAGGGTTAAGACCAAAACCCGTTCATCATTTTTCACTCTCCTGCGGATTTCTTCCATAAGGTCATCTATCTGCCCCTCAGTTTTTCTCACTTCTACTACGGGATCTATAAGCCCGGTCGGTCGAATAATCTGTTCTACCACCACCCCTTTGCTCAGTTCAAGTTCACGTATAGCAGGGGTCGCAGACAAGTAAAGGTTTTGATTTTGGATGTCTAAAAATTCACTATATTTCAACGGACGGTTATCCAGCGCACTGGGAAGCCGGAATCCATGTTCTACCAATGTTTTCTTTCTTTGCCGGTCACCATTATACATTCCCTGTATCTGAGGAAGAGTCACATGGGATTCATCAAGGATCGTTATAAAATTATCTGGAAAAAAGTCAATCAAAGTCCAAGGACGTTCACCGGGTTTCCGCTCTGAAAAATAGCGCGAATAATTTTCGATTCCTGAGCAGTATCCGATTTCACGGATCATTTCCAAATCGAAATGAACCCTTTGCTCCAGCCTTTGGGCTTCAAGTAATTTATCCATACTTCGTAGCTCTTCAAGCCTTTCGATTAATTCCTCCTGGATTTTTTGTGTGATTTCTATCGCCTTTTCCTTATTTGTTACAAAATGCTTTGCAGGATAAATATACAGCCTGTCCACATCACGGAAAATTTCCCCCGTAATATGATCAAATGTTTTGATAGAATCGACTTTGGATCCAAAAAGTTCAATACGAACGCACACATCTTCATAGGCAGGAAAAATCTCAATACTATCACCCCGAACACGGAAGGTACCTCTTTCAATGACAGTATCATTCCTTCTATAATGGATATCTATAAGCTGTCGTAATAATTCCCTTCTCTGAACATCGTCTCCTCTTCTCAAGTTTATCACCTGTTCCTTGTATTCACTGGGAGAACCGATCCCATAAATACAAGAAACAGAACTGATGACTATTACATCCTTCCGTTCGATCAATGAACTGGTTGTTTTCAATCGAAGCTTATCAATTTCTTCATTCATTGAAAAATCTTTCTCGATGAAGGTGTCCGTTACCGGCATGTAAGCTTCAGGCTGGTAATAATCGTAATAGCTAATAAAGTATTCAACGGCATTTTCAGGGAAAAGCTGCTTAAACTCTCCGTATAGCTGAGCAGCCAACGTTTTATTATGGGATATGATGAGGGTCGGCCGTTGTACCTCTTCAATAACTTTTGCAACGGTATACGTTTTTCCTGAACCGGTAACCCCTAACAAAATTTGATGTTTCTGTCCAGAATTCAACCCATGTATCAATTCTTTAATTGATCTGGGCTGATCTCCCTTTGGAGAAAAATCCGAATGAATCCGAAACTCTGCCATATTGACTAATTTACCTCGGTTAATTAATAGAAAGCAATGGCAGAGATATTAATATTCTAACGCACTGGATAAGGTTGGTGCTTCATTTATTCCTGCCAAATAGACTTTTTACATAGTCTTCCCTTTTAAATGACAGAAAATCACTTAAATCCTCCCCGATTCCAATGAATTTCACAGGAATGCCTAATCCCCGGTATAAGGAAAATATAATGCCGCCCTTTGCAGTACCATCCATTTTTGTCAGAACTGCTCCATCCAGTTTTATGTGATCTGAAAACTCCTTAGCTTGAATGAATGAATTTTGTCCAAGATTGGCATCTATAGTAATAAGAGATGATAAATCATAATGAGAAAATTTGTTTTTCACTACTCTTTCCATTTTAGCCAATTCCTGCATAAGATTTTTATTGGTGTGTAGCCTTCCTGCTGTATCCACAATAATAATTTCTGAACCCAACGCTTTTCCTGCCGCCATACCATCATACAATACGGCTGAAGGCTCCTGAGATTTTTCGTTGCATACCAGGCGTATATCCAGACGATTTGCCCATATTGCCAACTGTTCTACCCCTGCTGCTCTGTATGTATCACATCCCACCAGGAGCACTTTCTTCCCTTGCCCCAGGTAATAATTGGCGAGTTTTGCTACAGTTGTTGTTTTTCCGGTGCCGTTTACTCCCACAACCATGATAACAGAAAGTGAATCAGACCCACCCTGTACACCGGGGGAATCAGGCAGGATCGATACTAAATAATCTTCCACATGTGTATAAAAATCAGACTGATTATTCTTGTGAATAATCCCAAGGATTTCATCGACTGTCTGAATACCCAGGTCCGCACCAATGAGACAATTTTCAAATTCTTCCAATATCTCTGGAGAAATCTTATGACTCGTGAGCATTTCCAACGCATCTGATATAGAGCTCCGGGTGTGGCTAAGAGCACTGAAAAGCTTTCCTAAAAAAGCCATGAATAATTAAAGTTTCTTAAACTCTTTAAAAAATGTCCTGATATAAACAATCCAACTGATCAACAGTAATGGAATTACTATCAATAGACATGTCATTGTCAATAATTCCAATATTTCTGTGCGTGGAATTATTTTAAGCAGGATAAATAATGCAGTCAATCCGCTCGCCCATTTTCCAAATATATTTGCACTGAGTACTAAATCTGTATAATTTATAAAATAAATTGCTCCAATCGAAATGGAGACGTAACGAAGGATTAAAACAATAAAAAACCACATGGGAATCATTCCATTCAAAATAAGGTAAAATACAACAGAACCAATACAAATCGTATCGCAGATAGGGTCCAGCCATTTCCCAATATGAGTAACTTCATGGGCACGACGGGCAAAATAGCCATCCAGCATATCTGACACTGCTGCTATCAAAATAAGCCCCAGTGTAATCAACCACCATTCCTGATTCTGTAAGGAATAAATGATGGGAATTGCCATAAAACCCCTCCCCAGGCTGATTATATTCGCCACCGTAAGAATCCGGGTTGGATCGGTAATTTTTGGTTTATGTATCTTTTCGTTCAATCTGTATTAAATCAGAAGTTGTTATTGAGTCGTCGTCAAGTGATAAAACAACATTACAAATGCTTTGTACAAATTCAACATCATGTGATATGACTATTATATGTTTTTGCTTCAAATATCTCTGTAAATACTGGAGTAAATTTACCTTTTGTGTCCAGCCCAATCCAAAGGTTGGTTCGTCTAAAATGAGAAGATCAAATTCACAGTGGGTAAGAATTACGATAAGAGCTATACGCAACATAGACCAAGGTATATCATATGATGATTTATTTTTAATTAAATCCCATTTAATCTGGTTTCGTTCCATAACAGTGATACATTTTTTACGCAGATGAAATTGTAGTTTTCCAATGCTAAGAAATTTTTGGAGGAGATTCTCAAGTGTATCCTCTCCAATTAACCGTTCCGGGAATTGATCTAAATAAGCCATTGTTGGAGCATTATCTCCTTTTAACTTCAATTGTATTGCTCCACTATCCGGATGATTGATACCAAGTATTAGTGAAGCCAGAGTCGTTTTGCCAGACCCATTCGCCCCTACAATGCCTAAACTTCTGGAATTGTTCACTGTGCAATTCATTTGCTTAAACAATTTTTTTTCATCTGTGTAGTCAAAAGACATTGAATCAATCTCAAGGTTTAATGATCCCTCCAATAATTTGCTGCAGGGATACATTGGTTTTTCACCAGGCGTAAATTGAGATAAAGAGGAAAGGGATAATTCCCAGCAGGAAGCTCCATATTGAAGGTCATCAATATCAGAAGTTAACCAAAGAACAATCTGGTTATTTGCGCGTAATTTTTGTTGGATTTTTTCCAGGATAAAGCTTTTCATTCTGCGATTTAGAAATGAAAGACAATCATCCATGATTATTAATTCTGGTGCAGTACTGAACGCAGTAATGATATTCAATATTTCTTTCTCCCCACCGCTTAACGTAACAGGATGCCTCGAACCATTAATAGAAAAAGGCAATTCCTCTTTCAATGCCAAAAAGGCGGATTGAATAGCAGCCGAATCCGTTTGATTACATTCCAGCGAAAATGCCAGTTCCCCATCTAGTGTATCGCTTACTATTTGACTGTCCGGATTTTGTAAAACGATTTGGATCATATGTGGACATTTTTGAATCTCCAAATCAAAATTTCCAGGATAGTTTCCATGTGTACCTGACAGATGTTGAGCAAGGCTTGACTTACCAACACCACTTTCTCCGTAAATCACGTGAAGACCTGGCCCAAGCTTCACTTCGGTGGAATTGCCGGGAAATCGAGTAAAATCAATAGTAAATAGAAGTGTATCAGTCACGAATAATCCCACGAACCACCCGTGTTGAAGATCCTAAGTTTCGATGGATTACGTCAGTTGCTGCATAACTTGCATTCATATAATAATCCTGATCATTTAACAGTTCAGAAAATCTGGTTGTCACATCCAACGATGTTTTAACCGAAAATCCTCCGCCAGCCTGGATAAGTTCTCCCGCTTCATGAGAATTATCGTGCTTGGGCCCAAACAAGACAGGAAGCCTCGCAATTGCCGGTTCCATAACATTATGTACACCGGTTGAAAATCCCCCGCCAATATAAGCAATCTGACACTGCCAGTAGAGTTTTGATAAAATTCCAACAACACCAACCACAACAACTCGTGCTCCCCTGATATCCAGGTCAAATTTGGAGTTATGTCTGTTAACACTGAATCCATACTTTTCGAATTTTTGAATCGCTGCCTGTATATTGTCATCGGTGGGTTCATGGGGAACCCACAAGAGGGATATCTCCTCATTCTCTTTTAATAACTGTATTATGGGTTGACTGATTACTGCTTCATCTTCAGGCCAGACACTTCCAGCAACAATTCGTTTTTCACGCTGTAATACCGACATGGTCCGTTCCTTTGTGAATGTATCGGCATGGTTTTTAACCTGATCATACCGTGGATTTCCCAAAACACGAATTAACGGTGATTTATTAACACTGACAATTTTTTGGAGGAGAAGGTAATCAGATTCTGAAATAGTATAGATTGTGGAGAATGAATGATACACAGAACGATAAAAATTCCGTATTACAGGAAAAATTTTATAGGTCTTATCTTTAAAATAGGCGGCAAAGATAGTTGTATGAATATTCCGAAGATATGAAATCCAGATCAAATTGGGCCAGATATCATATCCCGCAAAAATAATCTTTTTGGGGCGAATTATTTTCAATGCTTTCCAAATACTCCAAACAAAGTCAAATGGAAGATAAATCTTACAATCTATTTGCTCATTTTTCACATTCTGGTATCCAGCCGGAGAAAAAAAGGATACAAGGACTGTACACTGTGGTTCAATTTCTTTTAATCCCGCGAGGACAGGAAGAACCTGCTGAAATTCACCATGGGAGGCCACATGAAACCAATACACATTATATGATCGGTCAAAATCCTTAAAATATGACCGTAATGTATGAAGAGACATCATACGTCCCTTAAAACCATCCTTAAGTTTCTTGTTGAACAATGTGCCGACTAACCCGAAAATAAACAAGATTGGGAAGATAATCAGATTATATAAAAATGCCCAAAATATAATCATACTTCTAAAACCTTTTGGACAGCAGTTTTTACTGTTCCTGGATTAATTGAATTCATACAAACCTGTTCGCCTCTGTAACAGGGCTTTCTTCCATTCTGTGAGCATGGACGACACCAAAGATCCTCACTTTCAACGATTATAGATTCAGGTAAATTTGGTCCACCACCAGTTTCTACCGAGGTGGGTCCCATTATCATCACAACAGGAACTCCAAGGGCTTCCGCTCCATGTACAAAACCTGTATCACTTCCGATGACTAGCTTTGCCTGAGAAATAAAAGCTAAGGTTTCCCGTAAATTCGTTTTTCCATGAAGATCAACAACCTGAGGGTTGATTTCCGACAATTCATTACAAATTATATCGGATGATGATCCCATGAGCACCACATGTAAATTGTTCCTTTCCAACTCTTTGATTACCTCAGTATATCCTTGGCAATTCCAAATTTTTTGCTTCCATGCTGCTCCAGGTATAATCACACCATAATCACCAAAAATGCTCATTTCTTTAAGCTGATCTAAAGCAATTTGTTTTTCTGATTCTGAAAGAAAAAGGGATGTTTTAGGAATAGAGGTTTCCGTATCCAATAAATCGATCATTGATTCGTGAAGAAGGCTCAGTTGAGAAAAGGTATCAGAAAAACGATTGATATGAAATTGAAAGAGCTGGAATCGTTTCCATCTGGGTTTTTTCAAAATTCGTTTTTCTGAATTTTTCATTTGTTTCCTGATGATCTTAGATCGAAGAGTATTATGGAGATCCATAACTAAATCATAATCCATTGTGTTTAGGTGTTTTCCAGCTCTTTTTATCTGTACAAATCCTGCTGCTCTCTCCAGAACAAGAATTTCATTGATGTATGGATGACCTTCCAGAATTGAAGAATAATCATTCATAGTGAAAAAATCGATCCGGGCTTCAGGAAAGCACTTTCTAAGGGAAGCAAGAGGAGATGTTGACAAAATAATATCCCCGATGGAACTGAATTTGAGAATTAGGATTTTCAAAATTTAACGAAATATGTAATTCAATAGTTTAATATACAATCATGGAATGATCATTATCCATCAATAGTAGATCATGTGCTTTATTTTGTTCTATGGGCATTAAAAACCAATAAATCTACCATAGATTTCTTATAAGAAGAATCCTCATAAGTTTTGATTGCCATCATTGCATTGTTTGAAAAATCTTCAATTTTGTTTCTTGCATAATCAAAACCGCCACCCTTCTCAATTAGATTCCGCAATTCACGAATAATTTGGGGAGTTTTCTTCTTTGTTCGAATAAGTGTATTCATCCGTTTCTGATCGCTCTTTTGCAGGGTATGAAAGCTGTGAATATAGGGAAGAGTAATCATGCTCTTTTTTACATCATGTGCAATATCTTTTCCAATATCTGACTCTCGAGATAACCAATCAAATAAATCATCTTTTATCTGGAAAGCCATACCAAAGTTTTGACCAAAATCTTTCATGGCTCTCCGATCCTCCAGGTTGTTTGTGGTGGTCAGTGAGCCAAGTTCACACGCAGCAGCAAACAAAGAAGCTGTTTTCCGGGAAATAACATCATAGTACAACTTTTCAGAAACGGACTTTCTGATTTTTTTTTCGATCTGAAGAATCTCACCAGAACTCATCTGTTCTGCAGTTCCAGATATAAGTTCCAGTACCTCAAAGTCTTTGAGCTTAACCATATTAATCAAAGATTTACTTAAAATATAATCACCCATCAGTACGGATAGTTTATTCCCCCATTTTTTATGAAGGGTAGCCCATCCACGGCGAAGATTTGCCTCATCAACAACATCATCGTGAATTAACGTAGCAACGTGAAGCATTTCAATCATCGCTGCAGCCCGGTAACTGTTTGCAGTGGGTTCCCCACAGATATGTGCTGAAAAAATTGTTAAGAATGGCCGAATCTGTTTGCCTCTTCGCATCATCATATATTTCGCTAAGATGTTAATCAATCGAACTTCAGACCGAAGCGAATCCTTTAATTCCTTTCGGAATACATGAATATCTTCATTAATGGGTACAGTTATTTCCTTTAATGATTTGATGTCTTGTACCTTTGTGTTAATATTATTCATCACTAAAATTCAATCACTTCTCCGTCACGTACGCACTCGTTAATAAAATTGTGCTTTTAATCTGTTTTTAGATTGGTAGTTTCTTCTTCTGTCTTTGTTGCAAGCCAGGAAACACCGATACTTATCTCGTACAGAATTGTCAAAGGGAGAGCCATGAGGAAAAGACTGATAGGATCAGGGGGAGTAATCATTGCAGAAAGAATTAATATGATAACAATCGAATGACGGCGGTAATGTCTCATAAAAGGAGGAGTTAGAATCCCAATGGAAGACAGGATATATGTAAGTACAGGCAGTTCGAAAATCAGTCCGGTACCCAGTAAAAGCCAGGTCATGAAACTAAAATAATAATTAATAGAAAAGTTATTTTGGATGTCACCATATCCAATGGAAGTAAAAAAATTCAGCGAAAATGGAATAATAACAAAATAAGCGAAAAAAACGCCTGCAAGAAATGAAATGAATGTAAAAATAATGAGTGGGAAAAGATATTTACGTTCATTCACTAGTAAACCAGGTATAATAAATTTCCACGTTTGATATGTTAAAACAGGGATTGCAAGAATGACTCCGCCGACAAATGCAAGTCCCCATTTGATTAAAAACATTCCCTGCACTTTAAGAACTTGCAGGTCTAAATCCAGCTTCCTTGTCGGCAGGATCAGTATTTCAATAACCTGATCAATAAAAAGATATGTGACGATAGCTCCAATAAGCACTGATGTTAATGCCTTGATAAGTCTCCATCGCAACTCTTCCAGATGATCCAGAAAAGACATATTTCCATGATACAGATCAGCCATTTTCAAAGGCGGTTAGTAATTCTTCCGCAATTTCATATGGAGAAGATTGAATAGATTCTACTGATTGAGTAGCCTTCTCTAACTGTTCTAATCGATGCGAAGACCAAAATTTGCTCAACAATCGGTCCTGAATCAACCCGCGGATTCGCTCCCGATGCCTTTCGAGGCGTTTTGATTCAAGAACCCCTCTTTTGTCCATTTCTTTTAAATGGTCTTCTATGAGTTTGTACCAATCAAATACACCTTCACCCGTACTCGCAATCGTATTAATAACCGGGGGTTCCAAAGAATCCGGTTTTGAGAAACTATGCAAAAGCGCCTGAAGGGTTTGAGCTAAACGGTTTGCACCTTCCTTATCAGTTTTATTGATAACAAAAATATCAGCTATTTCCATTAATCCAGCTTTCATTAATTGAATTTCATCACCTGTCCCTGGCATGAGCACTACAACAGTCAAATCAACTGCTTTTACAACATCGTGCTCTGCCTGTCCAATACCGACTGTTTCAAATATAATAATATCTTTCCCGCTTGCAGCTATGACATCACCAACATCTTGTGCTTTTTTAGCAAGACCTCCTAAATGTTGATGAGATCCCATACTCCTGATGTACACATCATTATTATCAAAAAAACGGTTCATCCTTATCCGATCGCCTAACAATGCACCACCAGAAAACGGACTGGTAGGATCGACTGCTACAACACCGACGGATTTATCTTGGGAGAGAATTTCCGGGATCAAACAATCCACCAGTGAACTTTTTCCAACCCCTGGAGGGCCCGTTATGCCAATCCTGATAGAATGATGTATGTAAGGGTGCAATTGAATAAAATAATCAGGAGAAATATCCTGATCATTTTCAATATGACTTATAGCCTTGGATAGCTCTCTATGATTATTTGAACGAATACTTTTGAGCATCGTACTGTCCATAGAACTACCGGGTTTTATAAAGTACTAATTATCAGGAAAAAAGCCGACAAAATTTGATAAAATTGCGTATGGTTGTTTTACGACCACGACGGGCGATAAACCGTTTTTTCTCTAGTGATTTTAGGACTCTGGATACAGTTTCTCTGGAAGTTCCTGCCATATTTGCAATATCCTGATGATAGGGTAAATTTTTGATAGTTACAGTCCCTCCTTTTATTTGACCTAATTCTTCTGCAAGGCGTATGAGAGCAATACATATTCTCTGTTCCGCATCACTAAGAGATAAACTCTCAATCTGTTGATCACTATATCTTATTCGGGAGGTTAATTCTTCTAAAAGCTTAATAGCAATTTGGGGGTAACTTTCAAGAATATATAAAAAGTCACCACGTTGCAAAGACAAAAGTACAGAATCATCAATGGTGACAACATTCGCCGATCGTCCCTCACCATCCAGCAATGCCATTTCTCCGAAAAAATCTCCCTCTCCAAGCATAGCCAATATCACTTCCCGTCCATCATCGCTCATACGGGTTACTTTTACTGCACCTGACTTTATTAAGAAAAATGTCCTCCCCATACTTTCTTCAATGACAACCATTTTACCTTTTGAATAACTTCTGGTTACCATTTTTTCAGATATTTTTTTCAGCGAAATTTTATTTAAAATAGAAAAAAGAGGAACCGACTGCAATAATTCAATTTTGTCCATTATAGAAAATACAATAATATTTTAATTTTTCAAATTGTAGTTTAAGAATAAATAAACATCCCAATTCAAGTACATTCTGACTTTATTTGTTTCAATTGACTTCAAAGACAAAATTGAAATAAGTTTAACCCAATAAAAATATAGAAAGAACAAAAATGGATAGACACCCGCAACAAATTAAACGTGAACGACAGGATATAACCCGTAGAAACCGAAACATTCGAAACATGTCAAAACTCAGGACTCTTATAAATAACGTCTTACAGACAAATGACCCGGTTGAGGCGGATTCTGTTTATAAAAATGCAGTTAGTTTTATTGACAAAATGGTAAGCAAGCGTTTAATACATAAAAATACAGCAGCTCGCCGTAAAACACAGATTACGCGACATGTTAATTCTATTAGAAAAGATTAACGATCAAATCCCTGATAATTTGGAGCTTCTTTCATGATACGCACTTCATGGGGATGATTTTCCTTTATTCCCGCGCTTGAAATCTGAATAAAATTCGATTTCTCACCAAACTCTTTAATAGTCTCCACACCACAATATCCCATTGATGATCTCAAACCACCTAAGAGCTGGTGGATGGCATTTTGAACTGATCCCCTGTATGGAACCATACCTTCAATTCCTTCCGGTACAAGCTTGGAACTATCCATCCCTTCCTGAAAATACCGGTCACTACTCCCTTCCTTCATTGCTTCCATAGAACCCATGCCGCGGTAGGTCTTATACTGACGTCCTTCATATAAAATTGTTTCTCCGGGGCTTTCATCCATTCCAGCGAGGAGATTCCCAATCATGACGGAATCCGTCCCAGCAGCAAATGCTTTGGCCATATCACCGCTATACCGAATTCCACCATCAGCAATAATGGGGATATTATGTTTCCGGGCTTCATCCACACAATTCATGATCGCCGATAATTGAGGAACCCCAGCCCCAGCAATAATACGTGTTGTACAACTTGATCCTGCTCCAATCCCTACTTTAACTCCATCAACTCCACTATCAACAAGCGCTTTTACTCCATCCGAAGTAGCAACATTTCCTGCAATGACATCTACTGAAACCAAAGATTTAATTTTTTCAGTAGTACCTAAAACACCGGAAGAATATCCATGAGCAGTGTCAACGACAATGATATCTACATGGGCATCAGCTAAGGCTTGTACCCGTTCTAAAACGTCTTTACCCACACCAACGGCAGCACCTACCCTGAGACGCCCATTTCTATCTTTGCAGGCATTGGGAAATCGTTCTTTTTTTTGAATATCTTTCACCGTTATTAAACCAGCCAAATTGCCCTTTTTATCCACAACAAGAAGTTTCTCAATACGATGTTCCTGTAAAATCTTTTTCGCTTTTTCCAGGGTTGTCCCTATGGGAACAGTCACCAGATTTTTAGATGTCATCCTGTCTTTTACAGATAAATTCAAATCTGTTTCAAAACGAATATCCCGATTTGTTAAAATACCAACAAGTTTTCCCTTTTTCACTACCGGAAGACCACTGATTTTGTTTTGATCCATAAGTTGTTTTGCTTCACGAATTGTTTTTGAAACATCCAAAATAATAGGATCCATGATCATTCCACTCTCTGAGCGTTTTACCTTGGCCACCATTGATGCCTGGTCTTCAATGCTTAGATTTTTATGAACAATGCCAACTCCACCTTCTCGGGCAAGTGCTATTGCCATTTTTGTTTCGGTCACTGTGTCCATTGCTGCACTGAGAATGGGGATATTCAGTTGAATGGAGGATGTCAGCCTGGATGAGATATTAACTTCCTTGGGAAGGACAGATGACTTTTGAGGTACCAGCAGAACATCATCAAAAGTCAAGGCGAATGTAAATGGTGGACGGTTTTTCACGTGTCTTGCTCCAATGAACTTACTTTTTGAACAGCGCTTTGTACAAGATTTAGCTGAAGTTCTTTTTGATCCAACTTAGGGGGATTCCTTATATGTATATATTTTTGGAGAAATTGATACAGCTAACATGAGGAAATTTAGGATAAGTATTTGTCAAGAAGAAATGAAGAATTTTGGATAAATTGATATAATGGAAATTAAATACTAACTCATAGACCTTGTAAAAAGTGAGATTAATCGATCAATATCTAAAAGTTCAATTCATTAATATTTTCCACCACTTCATGATGAACAGGGATGGAATCACTGAAATGCTTTCCGTAGCCTTTTGTAATAACGCGGTCATCAAGTACAATGAATGTTCCCTGATCCAGTGTGGATCGTATTAAACGGCCGAAGCCCTGGCGAAACTTGATGACACACTCAGGAACGGTATAGTCAAAAAAGGAACTTCCTCCAGACATATCAACCGATTTTGAATAGGCCCATACCACCGGTTCTGTGGGTACACTAAAGGGGAGTTTGGTAATAATAAGTGTTTCGAGAAGTTCACCCCGCAAATCAATGCCTTCCCAGAAAGCATTTGTACCCAACAAAATTCCATTTGGATTACTATGCATGCCCTGCAAGATTGAGTAACGGGAAGCACCATGTCTCTGGGCAAATACAGGCAAATCCCGCCCCTCCGGTTTGGAACGTAATTCACGGTACGTTTGATTTAACATTTTATGTGAAGTAAATAAAGCCATGATTCTATTATTAAGACTATTATGAACATTGTAAATAATAGAAGCAATTGATTCTGGGTCATCTCTGATATCTTTTTTCCCGCCGTATTGAAAATAGTTAACCTGATCTTCATAATAGAAAGGACTCGCAAATACATCGGTTTTCAATTGTGTCTTTTTTAGATTATTTAATCCTACCCGTTCACGGAAATAGTCAAAAGATTCATCAATCTGGAGAGTCGCTGAAGTCAAAACACAATGATCCAGTTTTTCAAAGAATTGGGAGGATAACATCTGTGAAACATCAATGGGAGAACTATGTAACGACAGGCTAAGTGTTCTTCCCTCATTTCCTGTTTGTATAAATTTTCCTTCCTGCCAATACACCCAGTCAGGATTCTGGTTTGCCGTCAACATGACCAAAATCGCTGACTTTTCCTTCAGTAAATCTATTCGTTGCTCCAAAGTATGATGGAGATCAGGATATTCCTTTTTATCAGGATCTATTGAAAGCAACTTTCTTTCAATTCGATCCAGGGTTTGAAGAAGATTATTCAGGATTGAACTCAACCAATGCAGCTCACCTTGAACGCTTCCAAATTCTTCAGTGAGATTTTCCATGATAACCTTTTTTGTATATGTGTCTTTCACCGAAAATCGTTTAGCGTAATGCAGGCTAAGAATATCAAAAAAATCCTTCACTGCTTCCATTCCTTCGTTCACTTGATCTTGCAGGTTTTTGTAATAAGATTCAAACTCTGGATAAAGTTTTGACAAGTCTTTTAAACTCTTAGACCACCAAACGGTACCAATGTTTGACGGGTCAATTCTCCGCAAAACCGACATGATTACAAATTGATCCATATGAATTGATAATTGACTGTAAGCAGTACTTATTAAATTATGAGCCTCATCGATAATCACTGTATTATAGGGTGGCAGAAATCCTGATGATGTGATTTCAGACAATAAGAGAGCATGATTTACAATGATAATTTGAGCATCAAAAACTGAACGGCGGACCTTCCCGAAAAAACACCCTCTATATTTCGAACAAATATTTGTTGTGCAGAAACCCGGTTCACTTTGAATCAAAGATGCAATTCTGCCAGGATGGCTGCTCCAAAAACCATTACACTCCGACAAATCTCCAGTGTCCGTATATTCGAGCCAAACAAAAATTGGCAAGAGGCTTTCTATTTCTTTGGGAGATAATTGTTTTCCACTATCAGTAATTTCCCAGTTCAGTCTTGTCTTGCAGATATAATTATTCCGTCCTTTTAATTTAACGGCATTAATTGATACATCAAGCGCCTGTGCTAAAAGAGGCAGGTCTTTGTAAAATAATTGATCCTGAAGGTGTTTTGTATGGCAGGAAATAATGGTTGGTCCCTCATCTCCAGCAATAACAGTCCGCTTCAATGCAGGAAATAAATATGCCAGTGATTTCCCCAGCCCTGTTCCAGCTTCAACAATACCAATTTCAGGAGTGTCAATGATAATATTTTCCACAAATTTACCATAACCAACCTGATCCTGCCGATCTTCGAACTCATCCATCTTTTCCTGCAGTAATCCACCGGGGCAAAAAACGTCCTGAACAGAAATATTTTCGATATGTTTATTCCCATTAGAACGATAAATATTTGAGTACTTATTGTGCTGAACGTTTGATTTTGTTATCCCTGCCTTCAAATCTTCAGTACGAATCAGTTCATTTGCTAAATCAACATAAAGTGACTTATTGGGGATGGTAACTGATTTGACCAGAGATGCCAGTTTAGAGATTACATGTAGCGGATAACTTGCTGCTTCTTTTACCAAATGAATAAATATTGTACCGCAAATCTCAGCATCCTTTTCTGCTCTATGGGAACCGGTGGAAGACAAACCAAAATATTCACCAACTGATCCAAGATTAAACGCCGGGTTATCAAATAAAAATATTCGGGCTAACTGGAGTGTATCATATTGGCAATGATCCACTTTCGATTTACCAAACCGATCACCAAGTGCATTTAAAAATTTCATGTCAAAAGAAATATTATGAGCAATAAGCGGAAAATCTCCAATAAAAGTGAAAAATTTGTCAAGGATATCCTTTTCTTTTGGCGCAGTAGCCACCATACTATTTGTGATCCCTGTTATATCCGTGATAACGTTTGATATGTGCCTCTCCGGATTAACGAGTGTTACAAAACGATCAGTTATTTTTCCATCAATATACCGGATTGCTGCAATTTCAATAATTCGATCTGAATGTGGACTCAAACCGGTTGTTTCAAAATCCAGCGCAATAAAAGAGGATAGATTTAATTTTTTAAATAATTGTTTATTTGTCATTTGAATTAATGATCATTTCCTGGAGTAAATAAAAAAACAAATAGAAAATATGGTCTAATTAAAAAGAAAAGAGAAAATAGTAAATTAAAGACCGGTAAATAACCGAACCACATCAATAAGCAACGAAGGCTTTTTAGCCACCGCAATTGAAAATAGTTTTAGTAGCGATCGATCTTCCTCTTTGACAGCAGCGATTCCATCGGCAATACGATTTAAATCATCATCATCAAATTTAAATATCGCCTCTTTTATCCGATAATATTTTTCATGCTTTTTCCCCCTAAGTTTTGTCCATTTCTTTTCATAAGAATTAAGATTAGCCCTAGTGGGTTCTTTCTTATTATGCGAAAGTTCAATTGCAGTTTCTGCAGCAGCCATCCCGCTCATCATTCCAGAACTTATACCTCCTCCAGTCATTGGATTTACCGTATGCGCTGCATCACCAACCAACATCAAACCGTCCGCAACCATGCATTTCAGGGTTTTATCAACCGGGACACCCCCAGCCACTGTGGTTAAGACTGAACATTCAGGATATTTCCATTGAAGAAATTCATCAAGAAATTTCTGTGCAGATTTCCCCTCTTTCGCATAATAGCCGGAAATCCCCAAACCAACATTTGCGGAATTATTCCCCTTTGGAAATACCCACAAATATCCTCCAGGTGCCCATTTTCGGGATAAATAAAACTCGAATTTATTGGATTGAACCTCAATACCTGAAATGGTTTTCTGAATACCTGATTCCATGTCTTTTAATTTTACCTGAGTCCGGAGTCCTCCCCAGCGACCTACTCTGCTTTCCACACCATCAGCGCCGATTACAAACTTTGCTCTTACTTCAAAAGGTGAGTTCAAGTAGTTTCCCTTAACTCCACAAACCATATCATTATCAATAATCAATCCATTTACATAGGCTTTGGTAACGACTATTGCGCCTTCCTGGGCAGCCATATGAGCTAAATCATAATCAAAAATCCTCCGATCAAGAATGTACCCTATATCATTTAAATCAAATTCAACTTCTGTTTCATTGGGAGCTGTAAGCTTAATTCGATCAATGGTAGATTGAATCCAACGAGGATCAGGATCATGAAAATAACGTAAACCTTTATCACTGATAGCTTCACCACACCTTACAGGCATACCAATATCCCTGTCTTTCTCAAGAACAAGAACCGAGAGACCACCACGGGAAGCAACTTGAGCAAAAGTGGTACCTGCAGGTCCACCTCCAACTACGATACAATCAAACTGCTTCTGTTGCCACATTGCTTAATACATCAATTGGACAAATGAAAACACACAGATCACAATCAATACAAATTTCATCATCAATTTCAATATTAGATTCCATCACTTCAATACAATCCACCGGGCATACCCCTACACAACAGCCGCAAAAATCACACTTGTTTCCCTCTATTTGGATCATAGCTATTGATTGTAACCTTCTTTTTGATCAACAGCAAATGTTGGAAATACTATCCCATAGCGAAAATAATGGTAATAACGCAAAAGATAAAAAAGTAGAAATAAAGGAATCAAAAACCAGCCTTGTCGCATTGCTACAAACATCGCCATAATGAAAATCGGAAATATCCTCGCACGATGAACGTGCCGACCATGTTTCATGAGAAAAGAAACAAAGGGAAACGGGAACGTAACTGCAGATGCGGTGCTTATCACAGGATCATCCAGTATAAAACCAATTGCTGTGGACATAATCAGCAAAACCGATGAGCCCAAAGAATATTTCCAACGTTTTTGATTGGAAATCACAGTTTTTTCGCCTGTATCCTCATCTTGACGAATTGGAATGCCGTAAATAATATAAATTGCTAAATAAGCCAAAATATAAGGAACAGCATGAGGTGCACCTGTCATTATATTCCCACCCCATCCAATCAGAAACATACCTGCACTGAATAAAAAATGGACGATAAATTTTGAACTCATTATTTGTTCCTGCCCATATTCGATTAATTCATTTTTAATCAAAAATAATATGGATAAGGTAGTAATGAGAATGAGCGATATTACGCCTATGAACCATCTTGAAAAATCCCAAAATAAAAAACGATCATGATGACCAGAATACGCAGCCATTCCTGCCACAAAAAGAGTCCAAAATCCAAACCAGCACAACGGTTTCCATTTCATGATACCATCAAAATTTTCAGAAAACGCTGAAAGCGATTTATATGCAGTGGATTCAGAGGGGACTATACGAGAAATAATCATTGGATAAGTTTTATTCCAAATAAAACGTCAAAAATTTCAATTAGAATAATAAATCCAACAATAGAAGCTGCAATACCTAAAAGGATTGTTATGAGATTTTTAGAGATGATCATTTTATTCATGCCGCTTTTAAATTCATCCATAAATTGGTTCACACCCCACTTGTAAATAATAAAAATGGCTGTAAGCATGCCCCCAATGGGAAGCATATATTTAGTGGATAAATAGTCCATAAAATCAAAAAAACTCAAGTCAAAAATGGTTGTGAAATCCGTAAAACCTCCCATGGATAAGGAACAAAAAATGCCTACCGTAGTAATCACGATGCCAAAAATTGATGTAGCCTTTGCACGACTCCAACCTTTTTGATCAATGAAATAAGCCGTAACCACTTCCAAAATAGATATGGCTGACGTTAATGCCGCCAAAAACAACAAAAAGAAAAATAATGTACCCCAAATGGCACCACCTGTGATTTTTGGGAATATAGTAGGGAGTACTTCAAAAATGAGCCCTGGACCGGAACCCGGATCAGCGCCCATAGCAAAAACCGTTGCAAAAATAGCGACACCAGCCATTATAGCTATACCAGTATCCAATAAAATAATCCACAATGCAGAAGATAATAAATTTTGATCTGATCGGAGATAACTCCCATAGGTGATCATCGTCCCCATTCCCAAACTCAGGGTGAAAAATGCATGTCCTAATGCCAAAACAATACTGGAAGGAGTTAAATCTGCAAATTTGGGTTTGAATAAAAAATCTAATGCTTCTGAACCTTTTGGTAATGTAAGTCCCCTGATCATAAGAATAATGAGAATGACTAGAATGGCCGGCATCATTATTTTAGACCATTTTTCAATTCCACCTTTCACACCATTTACAATGACCCAGATACATATTCCCATGAAGATAAATTGCCAAAAGATGGGATTCCACGTATTTGTTTTAAACGATTTAAACTCACTCGCCGAGGCATCTGAATTACTTACAAGTTTGAAATCTGACAATTTTACCGGTTTAGAACTGGAGTTATGAAATTCAATTTTATTATAACCTAATTCAATACCAATAGGATCTTTATTATAGTTAATGTCATTAATAGAAATTGAATCATTTACATGTTTTGTCCAATTTGTATGGCACCAATCCCAAAAGGCATTAGGATAATTATTGTATTCCTTCTTATTTAATTTTAAATCATATTTAAACTTCATCAATTGTTTATCTATATCAAGGTTTGGGAAAATTTGGCTAAAATTTTCTATATCTATATCGCTAAGCGAATGTCTCTTTTCTTTATTATCTTGATATTTCCTATTAGACTGAAATACAAAAGTTTCCCCTTTTACGGTCATATCTCCATTGAATGGAAAGGAAATAGCACCATTCTTATTTTGTTTCTCTTTTGTAATAAAAAAAGTTTCTCCTGGTATAATAACAGTATTATCTGGAAAAGTAACCTCAATACCAGATTGTAAAGAGTCAAATCCTCCCATCAAGCTTAGGGACGTATATCTAAGAGTCCATCCTCCAACAACGCCATAAAAAGATAATATTACAAAAGCGGAAGCCACGCCCAACATACCAACCCATTTCCAATTGGACTTTGGAGCAAGTGTTTCAAAAGCACCAACAGGACTGAGTTGTGTTTTCCTACCTAAAACAAATTCACCAATCACAATGGGTAGACCAACGATTAGGATACATAACAAATAAACAATCGTAAATGCTGCACCGCCGTTTTCTCCTGCCATATGAGGAAATTTCCAAATATTCCCTAACCCAACAGCAGAACCTGATGCGGCTAGAATAAATCCAATTCTTGATCCCCAATGTTCTCTTTGATTACTCATTTCCCTTCTTTCTGTTGTGTGTCTTCTGCAGTTGATTGTTCCAAATCTTCACTCATTATTTCATCAAATGATTGCAAATGTGCATCAACAATCGCATCTATGAGACCATAAACATAAATAAATCCAATCCACCAGGCACTTTTATTTCGTTTTTCAAGATATTGATGTTTTGGAAACGCAAGATCATCATTATAATATTTATAGCCTACACGGAATTCATTAAATTTGATTCCGGCATAAATTTCAGCCGCAAAAATAATGCCTGCTTTTAAATATTTTTTGTTATATAACTGACCTCCTCCGGGACAAAGCAAGGCATAATATGCAGCTTTCTGTGGTGTACGTATTTGCAACGTATCTTTCTCTTGTCCATATCCAAATGAAATTATTAATCCAAAAACGAACCATATCCTTACTACTTCACGAAATCGAAATTTTTCACCAATATTTTTTAAACCGAGGCTATACATTCAATTTCAATATCTGCATTCATTGGCAAACCAGCTACTTCTACTACGGATCGGGCAGGTGGTTCAATCCCTTTGAATTGGTCGCTGAAAACTTCATTCACTGTTGAAAAACGGGAAAGATCAGTAAGATACACTGTAATTTTCAATATTGAAGAAAATTCTGTACCGCCTTCCTCAAGAACCGCATCTAAATTACGGAATACCTGCTCCACACGGTCTTGAAAATTCCCCTCTACAATTTGACCTGTATCCGGATCAAGCGGGATCTGTCCTGCGGTGAAGACGAACCGTCCATCTGAAACCGCCTGGTTGTACGTTCCAACCGGTTCCGGTGCATCAGAACTGTAAATTATCTTTCGCGTCATCGTTTTATTCCTCGATACAGCAAACAGCTAAACCTACATCTTCATCCAGTTCTCTGTGAATTGATCCATCAAATTTTCGGATATAAAATTCCCCTACCACGGCAACTGTCATTTCAAATACATGACCGCCTTTCACGTTCATATCATGGTCACCAAACGTGATATGCGCATGAATAAACGGCTCCCCGTCTTTCAACGTAATATTCCCCATACAGGAAATCAATTCATGTGTTTTATCAAATTTTTTATGGATGTAACTCTTGGAGCCAGGGTCAAAAACGCCGACCTCAATATTTTTCACTGCACCGATTCCGGATATTTCCCCATTTTGAATACCGTTTTTACTACAGAATGCCGTAAGAGTTTTCATGACCGGTTCATCTTTTTCAAGAAAGATAAAATATGTCTTGTCCACTTGTTTAGATTGCATTTTTCCCCTTTCGTCAGGATGAAATAGCATCCTGTACGATCTTGTAACTTTCATCGATGGCATCTTTTAATTTCGAATTATCTTTTCCACCAGCAGTGGCAAGATGAGGTTTTCCTCCTCCGCCTCCCCCCATCACAGCTCCAATCGAACGCGACAAATCACCTGCTTTAATCCCTTTTTTGATCAGGTCAGATGTAACAACGATCACAGCAGTTGGTTTTTCGCTGCCCGTCATCCCCAAAACCCCAACGCCGGATTTAAGAACTGACAATAAAGAATCCCCAATTGATTTCAGTTCATCTACAGAAGATGCATCAACTTGTTTCCGGACGAAGGTAACATCACCAATTTTCTCAGACTTTTCAACAATGGATTTCACATCAACACTGACGGATCTGGAACCTTTTTTCAAAGCCTTTTCCAATTCTTTTTTCTGTTGTATCAGTTGCCGGACCCTTTCGGACAAGTCTTCAGCTGAGGAATTAAACTGAGCTTGGAGCATATGGATAATATCCGTTTGATTTTGCATAAACTTCACTGCTTCCCGTCCGGTGACTGCGACTATTCTTCGCACACCTGAAGCAAGCGAAGATTCTTCAATGATCTTTATGAAACCGATATCTCCAGTTTGATTTGTATGAGTTCCTCCACAAAGCTCTTTGGAGTAATCTCCAACGGATACCATGCGTACCTTATCACCATATTTCTCTCCAAACAGAGATTGAGCTCCTTCCTGTTGTGCTTCTTCAAAACTCTTTATAGAAACATCCAAAGTAGTGTTTTTTTGAATTTCCTGATTTACTAAGGATTCAATCTGAATAATTTCTTTTGGGGTGATTTTTTCAAAATGTGTCAAGTCAAACCGGAGATAGTCCGATGCAACTAAAGATCCAGCTTGATGAACATGATCCCCAAGTACTTCCCTCAATGCTGAGTGCAACAGGTGGGTTGCAGTATGATTCAACTGAATAGCACGGCGGCGATCTTCATTCACATTGCATTGAACCTGCTGTGTCGCTTTCTTTGGATCAAATTCTCCCTTACAATAATGAATATAGGTTTCTCCATCTTTCTTTGTATCCATGACCTGTAATGTAATCCCGTTATAAAGAATAACCCCTGTATCGCCGATCTGACCTCCAGATTCAGCATAAAACGGAGTCTGGTCCAATATGATGAGAATTTCATCTTCAGGCTTGCTCCACTGTCGAATAGCAGAAGTACACGAAAGTTGTTCAAAGCCTACAAATTTTGAATTCGGACCTTCACTGATGATGTTCCATTTAATATTCACTGTTTCCTTTCTGAATTTACCTGAAGATTTTGCACGTAATTTTTGTTGCTTCATTTCCTTGTCGAATCCTATTTCATCAACTGAGAGTCCTTTCTCCCGCGCCATAAGTTGAGTGAGATCAAGAGGAAAACCATACGTATCGTATAAACGAAAAGCTTCCTTACCTGGAATTACATTATCCGCTAAATGTTCCACGACTTTGTCAAAATGAGTCAGCCCCCGGTCCAAAGTGGCATTAAATGAGGTTTCTTCCGCTTTAAGCACCTGACAAATATGAGATTTTTTATCAATGACTTCAGGATACACATCCCCCAAAATTTCACCAACAGTTTCCACCAATTCATGAAGGAATGGTTCATGCAGGTTCAGTCTTCGGCCAAATCGGGATGCACGTCGTAAAATTCGCCGCAACACATATCCCCGTCCTTCATTTGATGGCATCACTCCATCAGCTATGGAAAAACTGAGCATTCGTATATGATCCGCAATAACTTGAAATGCTGCTGGATCAGTTTTAAAAATTAAATCTGAAATCTTTTCAATTTTTTTGAAAATAGGCAAAAACAAATCTGTATCATAATTGCTGTTCTTTCCCTGCAGAACAGCTGTGATACGCTCAAGTCCAAGTCCCGTATCAACATGTTTCGATGGCAGATCATGGAGATTTCCATTCTCATCACGATTACTTTGGATAAAGACCAGGTTCCATAGTTCCCAGTATTCATCTGAGGAATTCAATCCATCTGGAGTTTGTTTTGATAGTTTATTTCCAACATAATAATGTATCTCTGAACACGGTCCGCAAGGTCCGGTCTCTCCCATCTCCCAGAAGTTATACTTCTTACCAAACCGCAATACACGTTCAGGTGAGATATCTGTTTTTTTCGTCCACAGATCAAACGCTTCATCATCATCGTTATATACTGTAACCCAAAGACGATTTTTATCCAACTGCCAGATTTCGGTAAATAATGCCCACGCCCATTGAATCGCTTCTTCCTTGTAATAATCTCCAAAGGACCAATTGCCCAGCATTTCAAAAAAAGTATGGTGATACGTATCCAATCCTACTTCTTCCAGATCGTTATGCTTTCCGCTCACTCGAATACATTTCTGGCTGTTCACTAGTCTTGATGCAACGGGTTTTTGTTCACCGAGGAAAATTGGTTTGAACTGGTTCATCCCGGCATTCGTAAACAGAAGAGTTGGATCATCTGAAGGAACTACAGAAGAGCTGCGGACAGACTTATGCCCTTTACCTTTAAAATAATCTATAAAAGATTCTCTTATCTCTCGGCTGTTCATCGAATCAAACTGATTAGATTATTGTTTCATCAACTTAAAAAGTAAAACTCGTTTCAATTCCTGTCAGGTTTACAGGTTCCAACTCTCCATCACTGCTCATTCGGAATGTCCGTTGATAGGTATAATTCAATACCATTCCGGAACCAAGTTCTATGCCAATTCTATATCCCATCACCGTACTCTCGGTAAACTCAAACTCGAAAGGATTAGGCACATTCATTTGCTGATAAAATAATTTTGCAGTTTTAATTTTACTTATACTTTTCTTTAATCCAAGTTCCGATTGAAAACTTTGGTTTGCCTGGTTGGAAAACATATTGCCGTCCCATATATCTCCCCTCAGATTCTGGTATGCCATTTGGAATCCTAGCAAACCGAAAACATCCATACCAAAATTGGCAAAGATTCCTTTCTGCTTCCCAAAACGGCCCAGTTTACTTTCCTTGGTTTTGATTGAATCACCCTCCATTGAAACCCGTTCAACTTCGTAGGTCTGGTTCCAATAGCCAAATTCAAAGTTTCCTTTTGGAATAATTCGATACTCCAAATTAAAATGTGCAGGTCCAAATTTAGCTGCTACTCCTACAGGAATAATCCCGGATCCAAGCGAAACTGAACTGTCAGGATTCCCCGGATAGTTGGTTTCCCCAATCATTTTCGCGATCTGTGCATAAATGGAAATTGACATGTTTTGTTCAGTAACAACCGGGTAACCAATATCGATAGCAATTGCGCTCATTGGATCATCTTTAATTTCTGCGGGATTGAAAATGTTATGATCTAATGGAAGTGTATTAAACCAAACATCGAAACTCTCAGGATTTGAACCTTCAAATTCTAAATAGATTTGCCTCCATTCTTCATAATTGTCCATGGCATTAGAATATTTGTCTTCATCATCAGGGAAATGGTCAAAAAAGTCAGGATATTTATCCCCATCACGATCTTTTAATCCCAAATGTTGGTTTCGATCCATTACAGCAGAAACACCGATGGGAATTCCAGCAAGCACTGGGGTTTGAACGCGAATTCCGGTTAAACCCAGATTTTCTTTAAAATCGTTCACAAATCCCTGAACAGAGAATAGATTGCGTTTAACACTGAAATCCAAACCGACTTTGCGAACCTGCGGATATTCTATCGCGTTGGTATAACCGTTCACCAGAATTCCATACCCTAGCTTTACATAATCCAGGGAACCAACCTTGAAGTAAAGTGGATCATTTGGAAAACCAAACCTGATATAATAAATTTTGTCAATCAGCGTATTCTTAATGGCTTCTCCATCAGAAAAATCCCATTCATCCTTGTGGATGTTTCCGTCAGCATCTATATAAAAAACTAGGTCCAGCGCTACTCCAAACTTCCAGATGGGGATTACTGGACGAAGGGCAATCTGGTTCCATACTTTTCCATCAATTGTCACAGCTCCAAATGCGCCCTGTACAGACCTTTCTGTCTGAGCAAGAAGAACAGTAGTAAAACAGGTATAAATGAAAATTTTAGCAGTTTTAGACATATTCACCCTCAATTTTATGAAAGAAAATTACCTTTCCTCTTCTCACCTATCAATGATTTATTCTCTTTCATCTCTTTTCACAAACTAAAACAACATTATTTAGTAATTTCTTTTATGGAACTAATTAATTATTTTAGAATTTTATCATGGAATATAAATAAAGAAAGCAATGGGATTTTGTAAACATATCTTCATATATGCCTTGATCGTATTTCAACCAGTTCTAGGCCAATCAAAACCGGAAATTTCAGATTTAACTATGGACGTAAAGAAAAACGGTATATTTATCAAGTTAAAGACAACCGTACCTGTAGACCTACAAAATATCACCGGTTGGGCTACAGAATCCGGTTGGTTTTATATCACCGTACTTGGTGCGATTTCTGATTCCGTTTCCATCACACATTCACAATATAAATTTCCTATTACAAATATTCAGACTGCAAATTCGACTGAATCGACACAAATAGCATTGCAATTTCAACGTGAAATCGAGAGCTTTGAGTTTTATCAATCTGACGCACCTCCTGAAATACTCCTCTCTCTTCGCTTCCCTGTAGATGAAATATTTGTTCAGGCAGAAAAGGGAAACATATCGAAACAAACATCAAAATTTGGTTTTCAGAAAACAAACAAATCCCGTCAATATAAGCGAATCAGGACAGGGCTGTACCTGCTGGGGTCTTCCCTTACGGTTGCAGGAACTATGGACATGGATAATAAAAATGAAATGAGCTGGGAACTTCCAGCAGGGCTTTCAATCCTTGCAGGAACCTATTTTTTTGATACAGTTCTCCGGCCTAAATTGAACAGGAAATAACCGGTTAACCTTACAAATCTTCATAAAATAATTGGAAAACCTTCATAACTACTTTGCTTATTTCTATGTAGCAGGTTTAGTAGCCATGGCGTTTTTTTTTCGGATTTATTACCGAAAGAAAAAATTGCGGGATACGGATGAAAAATACAAAAATGAACTGCCCTCTCAGTAAACAAATTTTTTTTCTTGGATTGTTTCTCCAAATGCTCTTTGCGGGGAATACCATAGAACAAACAACCCAGTCAGCTGAAATAGTTATTAATGCTTTCACCGGTGTTGAATTTCGGGCGGGAATTGAACACCGACATTTAACACCACACCTTCATGAAATTGCTTTATATGGTCATAGTTTATCTGACGATATCAAAGACCAGTTAAAAGCAGTTGGATTTAATTTCTCAAGTGAGTTCATTTCCCGGAGAACCACAAATAATGAACGTGCAGAGGGAGTCGGATTAGACCAATACCACGATTTTGGAATCTTTCGTTTCCATTACACCCTGAATGGTACACATAGTGTAGATGTTACAGACACTGATGGAAACGGTATTCCCGATTATATAGACCACATAGTGGCATCATTTACCCACGTTTATGACCAAGAAATAAACCAAATGAGTTATTATCGTCCGCCTGGTGATGGATGGTTACCTGGGGAAAATGACAATGGAGGTTCTGATGCTTATGATATATACATTAGAAATATTTCTTCTAATTATTATGGCTATGTTCAATCGGAATACATGGCTCAAAATACTGGAAATAACGAAAACTCACCTGGTGTTACAGAAATCAATGCTTTTACCAGTTATATGGTAATGAGAAATAACTATAGCGGATTTTATTCTTCTAATAATCAATATGGACCTACTACTGAACTTGAGGCAATGCAGGTTACAGCAGCTCATGAATTTTTCCATGCTATTCAATATGGTTATGATGGAAGAGAAAAACCCTGGTTGCTGGAAGCTACTGCAACTTGGATAGAAGAAATAGTTTATGATGACATAAATGACTGTTACCAGTATATGCCTAACTGGTTCAGTTCTCCGCAAACATCCTTAGATGCAACTGGTTCTCATTGGTATGGTTCCTATATCTTTTTTAAATATATTGAAGAACACCTTGGTGGGCCTGAAACCATTCGGCTTATTTTTGACAAAGGGGTTGAGACCAATAGTGAAAATGGAGACTACAGTCATCAGGCAATAAGCGATGGACTTGAGCCTGTTAGTTCATCATTTCAGGATGCTTTGAATAAAATGGTTATTGCTAACCGTGTCATGTCATCAAACCCTGGCATCAATGCTGAAATGTACAGTTACGAAGAAGCGGAAGCTTATCCTTTGGATGGACCAAATACCTATACAACCGTGAACTTTTCAGCGGGGGATACTGTAACTGTTTCCAGCACTAATTTGCAGGAATATGCCAGCCAATATATCAATGTCAATACGGAAACTCCAGTTAACATTACTCTTACAAATACATCAGGACCTGAAGGAGATTTAAATCTACACAGTATATCTGAAGATTACAGCGGAAACTTTATAATACAAACTGCTTATCCGATGAATATTGATCCTGCAGGATACAGTTCAATTTATTTAGCAGTAGTTAGTCAAAATAGTGATGGAAGTGATTGGAATTATGAATTATCAGTCACTTCCTTTTTTAGTGTTTATCCAGGAGACACTGATAATAATGGTATTGTCGATGCTCTGGATGTATTACCAATTGGAGTGTATTTCTTTGAAAGTGGGACACCGCGAGAGACAGGTTTTGACTGGTCACCCTATAATGTACTTCCCTGGGAAACTATCCCAGCTACGTATGCGGACGCTAATGGTGATGGAGTGGTAAATGAAGTGGATATCATTGGTATTGGTGTAAACTGGGGCAATACCCATGAGGTTAGCGGAGAGACATATGTTATTGATCCCTATGATGAAACTCTTTTAAACAATCATCGTAGTGCTTTTCAAGAAATCCATAATTCGCTTTCAGGAAATGGTGAAGTCATAGAGGCAATAAGGGAATTGTTAAGGTCTGTATTAGGTATTCATACACCGGAAGTTTTCTCCCTGCATCAGAATTACCCTAATCCATTCAACCCGACAACAACAATCCAATTTCATTTGCCAACGGATGAATCTGTTTCCTTGACGGTTCACAATATATTGGGTAAAACCGTAATGGAACCCATTAAAGATATTACCTATCAAACTGGCACTTACAGTATTTTGCTGGATGGAAGCCAGCTAAGCAGCGGTGTGCACTTCTATAGTCTTCAAGCTGGGAGGTATCACAAAATTCGGAAAATGCTCGTTATCAAGTAATGCTATGAAAACAGGAAGATACATATTATTGTCACTGGTTCTTCTTATGAGTTGTGAAGAAGACCCAAATGGACCAACAGCAGATTTCACTTATACAACGAATTATCTCATCGTTTCATTTACTGATGCATCAACACCAGGAGATGGTGCAATCAACACATGGGCGTGGGATTTTGGAGATGGGGAAACATCTGGTCAACAGAACCCAACACACACATACACTGCACCGGGAACATACTCAGCAACCCTGACCGTGACCGATGAAAATGATTTAAATGACACTTATACCGAAGATGTAACTGTAGAATTCAGGTCACCAACCACAGATTTCACTTATACAGCAAATTATCTAATCGTTTCATTTACTGATGCATCAACAGCAGGAGATGGTGCAATCAACACATGGGCGTGGGATTTTGGAGATGGGAGCACAAGCGCAGAACAGAACTCAGTCCATACATATGCAGAAGCAGGAACATACACAGTCAGCTTGACAGTGACAGATGAAAATGATTTAAATGACACTTATACCGAAGATGATATAACTGTGGAAGAGTATACAGGGACAGGTCCGGCTGCTAGTTTTGGTTATTCAGTAAACTTTTTAGAGGTGACATTTACGGATATTTCAACAGAAGGAGATGGAGCAATCCTCACATGGGCGTGGGATTTTGGAGATGGGAACACAGGCACAGAACAGAACCCTGTCCATACATATGCAGAAGATGGAATATACTCGGTCACCCTGACGGTGACCGATGAAAATAGTTTGGTAGATACTTATACAAAGGCAATAGAAGTACTCATTTCAGTCCTTTCGCTCACACCTGAGAGTCTATCCATTGACATTGGATCAGTAGGCGAATTAACCCTCAACATAGAGGATTTAGAGGATGCAATATTCGGGATTAGCCTTCGTATTGCATATGATTCGACTGGTGTGTCATTTGCTGGTTCTACAGAATTTGGAGAGGGATATTTCTTTGGTTCAGAAGCAGTAACTTTTGTAAAAGATACGTCTTCTACAATTCACATAGCTACAACATTGACATCAGGTGAAGGTGTGTTCGGTTCCGGCATTCTTTATACGCTTGAGTTTGAAGGGAAGTCAGAAGGGAGTCACCTCGTGGAGATATTATCCAACTTCCTATTCTTCTATGATTCAAGTGGAAGTAAGGTAACTATACCTAACTTGACAAAATCAGCAACGATAAATGTGGAATAGACTCGGCAACCCTGTAAGTGATGGTTATTACGATCACCTTTCCTGGGACGGAAAAATGGGGAATGGAAAAAAAGCGCCTTCAGGAATCTATTTTATATTTGTGGAGGGAGATCAATTCCACACATGGCAGAAAGTTACTCTCCTTCGCTAAAATTATCCTGGCAATTTTCCTTCAGAATCCAAAGCAATTAGATCTTCATATCCACCAATGGGCGTATCATCAATGACGATTTGAGGGACTGTTCGTCCGCCGGTAATCCTTTCAAGATTCTCACGGCTCATCCCTTCTGTTTCAATATTAATTTCTTCAAACTCAATATTTTTCTCATTCAAAAACCGTTTTGCATTGGGACAATATGGGCACCAGTGTGTTGTGTATACTTTTACGTTCATCTTTTTCCTAAATCGTAAAGTTTATCGAATGACGACCATTTTTCCAGTTTGAATTTCATTGTCAGTTTGAATTCGGTAAAAGTACAACCCTGATCTCACTAATTTCCCACGATAATTCTTCCCATCCCAAACGACTCGATTAACTTCTTCGTTTACATAGGTTGAAATTAGGGAATGAACCTTTTTCCCTAATAAATTAAATACATCAATTTTCACAATGGATGGAATTGAAATCTCAAATATAATTGTTGTATTGTCTTTGAAAGGGTTTGGATAATTTACAGGCAATAATAATTCATCTGTAGCAACACTAATAAACTCAGTCCTTTCATTTATCATTCCATATTCATCAGTTACAACCAACTTGACAAAATAATTACCTGCTCCAAAATATGCATGAGACGGATTTCGTTCAGTACTAGTACTGTCATCCCCAAAATCCCAATTCCAATTGGTAATATCGCCATCTCCTGCAACTGATCTATCAGTAAACGTTACTTCAAGATTGTCAGCATTATAGATGAAACCTGCTGTTGGACCTGTGTATACTATCTCCCTAAAATTCGCTACCAGATTACGACTTTCGATAATCGTAAAGTTGTAGGAAGCTTCTGCAGATATTTCTATCCCATCCTCTGTCCAGTTTACAAAAGTATATCCATCATTTGCTGTTGCAGTTACAGTCACAATTGCATTTTCAAAATAATTTCCTGAACCGGATACAATACCACTCCCTTCTGGTTCTATTAACAATGATACAGAAAAAAAAGAAGAATAGAAAAAATTATAAATCTCGTCAATTCCACCACAATTTGGCATGGGAGCACCGTTCTGATTTGACCAGCAGTCAAAACTTATCGGATATTCAAGAATAAGACCGGAAGAAACATCCCAGAGTTTCAAAACAAAATTTTCTCCAGGATTCATACCTTCATCAACATCTGGAGTTGTACTGTCATCTCCATAGATTGGAATATTAATCCAAGCTAAATCATCATTAAGTACCAAAATTGCTGAACCGGCACAATTGCCATTCTCATCAAAAGCAGCAATCCAGTCACATTCTTCAGCATTTTGGCCGTTTATAGTAACTGTACCAATAAAAGTACCTGATGCGGGATTGGGAGTAAAATCAAAACCTTCAGGAGGAGTTTCAGGAGAATATTCTTTTGGTGTTACCTTTAATTTTAATGTATTTAGGGATGGATTATCCAAAACCAAACTATCCACAGTTGTCATATCTACACTGACCAAATTTCCACCAGATGCATCCTGAAGAGTAAATGTTCCCAGAACTGATAGACATCCATTATCCCAACTAAGAGTTATTAAGTTATCTTCGGGATATTGCAGCTGAATGTTCCATACATGTTCTATAAGATCTAAACTGTCTCCATTTACAATTTGAGTGTAATAACGATCATTTTCCCAAAACAAGGCTGCATCAAACGCAGGCGATGGGGGTTGTGGAGGTGCATACTGATCAATCCCATCGTCATATCCATCTGTTGCATCTGGAGAAAAACCGATTGTAAGGTCATAACTTCCTACTCCTCCCATGACATTGATTGTTACGGAAAAATCAGGACTCTGAGCAAATATTTGACTGACAAAGATCAGTATTACGACCACAATCAATCGTTTGGTATGACAATAACTAAAATTCACAGAGGGAATGTAAACAGGAATTTCTATGGAGATTATTCCCGGGATGCAGGAACTGTGATAATAATTTCTCCAATCCCACTGGATCGTACCCAATAACCATGCCCCGGTTCTAATATGTCTGAGGCAAAATAATTTGTAGAAAATCCATATATTGAATTGGGTAAAATCAATCCATCAGGATCAATAATATTGGAAACATTTATTTCCGATGAAATTCCGGAGATCATGTTCCATCCTTCTGTAAGTAAAATATAAAGTTGATCTGTTTCGACTCCGGTAATTTGGACCGAACCAGCTTCCTGGAATCGAAGCCAGTATCCATCCCCCTGAATAAGTTCAGTCTCAGGAATGTATGCACCGTTGTATGAGTATAATGTTCCTCCAACCGAAGAGGGGAAAATGGTCTGATATGATGGATCATCAACTGCCAGAGGCAACCCAACCATATTCCAATTTTCAAGAGAAACCACATTTATTGTTGCTGCTCTCCAAACTCTATCTGCGTATTCCGGATGATCAATATATGGATTCCGATTTCCCTGGATTTCATAAACAACTTCATTCCTGTCCAGTTCTTTCTCACTCACGGGATCACTTTCATGCCAATCCATCAAAAGATTTACTGCCAATGGTTTCAATTCAGCACCATCAACCATCTGATTTGCATCCCACCCGGAATCTTCACCAAAATACCGGGTGGACATATAAAAATACGTTCGTGCAAAATCACCTTTGTAATCATCAATTGGTTCAAAAACTGTTCCCTCACAATCCGGATATGAGCAACTTCCAACTTTACTGCCGTTCTCTGATACCCAGGTTGATGTACCAACCTCTCCAAAAGGATAATTAGCCCTGCGATTATTGACATAACCATCCGTTGGATATACATGATAAAGATCGGTTTTCATGGGATAATTATCATCAAACCAACTGGAAGGCCAGGAGTGCTCCCTGTTATAGCAGTCTCCCTCCTGGCTGTAATTTCCACATTGATCAGTGACAAATGTAAACTCATAAGGCGGTGTTCCATCGGGAATATCGGAATACATGTCCCACACCTTGCTGTTTGTCTTCACATCTGTAGATTGAAAATGAGTCCAAAGCGAACTATTACTCTGGCTGTCATGATCATTAATAATTTCATGGAGAGCAGTTTTTAATTCAATACCGAATAATCCTTCTGATGGATCATAATAACCGTCTGGAATATCAAATTCATCCGGATATACAAAAGAGGTTATGGTCACTAATGCTAATACAATCGACACATGCTTGATCATTACTAATTGATTATCCATAAGATTACCAAGTAATTTGAGAAATGAACTTATTCTATAAAAGAAAAGGCAGAAAAAATTTTCTTCTGCCCCTGTGATGGAAATGTTTTTCCTCTTCATGATTGTCAAACCAATAGTTAACGCATTGGTTTATTCCTTGATATAAATACTAAACACAGAAATAAAAGTTCTTATTAAATTATCTTTCAAAGACAATAGAAATAGTTCCATTTCCTAAAGATCTCACCCAGTACCCTTTACCAGGTCCAATTGAAGATACAGTGACATAACCTCCCCCAAAATATTCATAGATTGTATTGGGAATGAGAAGTCCATCCGGATCAATTACTGCATCCACATTAATTGGATATGAAATACCTGAAATCAGGTTCCATCCTTCAACAAGATTAACAGTCACTTCAGAAATTTGCTCGCCTGAAAAATCCTGAACATATTCATCCGTCATCCTGAGCCAATATCCAGTCCCTGGTGTAAGCATTTCTTCCTGTATATAACTGCCGTTTTCTCCAAAAGAAAATAATGTGTTTTCAACTGCATTATCAAAAAGGTTTAGATATCCGCTATTATCCACCTGAACCGGTAGACCAATCATATTCCATCCAGAAAAACAATCAATTCCCAGTGATATTATTTCTTCAGACTGATTGAAATAATTTGCTCCAATATCGATCCTGGTTCCATCAGGGTCTTCATATTCAGGGTCACCAGTATCGATGCAGGGAGATGCAGGATCATAAGAAAACTGATACTCATTGGGATTTATGAATTGAGGATTTTCAAAAATATTCCCGGTACCTGGCTCAGGCAGACACTCTGCCCAAATCGTCCCTCACCCAACGCAATTCAGCATATAATTGTAATCATTATTCCAGGCATTACAATAGGAAAGCTCCACGTTAGTATCCTCTCCAACTAGTGCTAATCCGTATGTATTGTCTATTAGATTACAGTTTATGATGGTAGCATGAATATCGTCATTGACTTGAATTCCCCAGTGAACATTAATCAGATTACAATTTGTGATGGAATTTGTTGAGTAGCCGGATAAATTAATTCCGTATGAACCACCATTTACTATAGTACAACGATCAATATCAAGGGAGCCAGTGATATTGTTGTTGCTATCGCCGGCAATCCATATGCCAGTGCCCTCCAACAAATCAATCACAGCGCCATTTCCTTGAATATAGATAGATTCCTCACCTGAGCCGATTCCTCCTGTATAAATAAAATTCGGATCTAACACTATGTACCTGTCATAACCGTAGGCAGGTCCTGCTTGCACATAAACATCATACAGGCTTATTGAATATGCATACGTCAGCACAAATAATGATAAATTTATGATATTTTTCAATTTCATCAATCGCCTTGTTGAAAACTTTAGTAGGATGAATCAGATCTTATTGTAGATAAATTATCTTTCCAATGAAATAAAATCCTACAGATTTAACAGGGTAAAGATACATTTCCGTTATAACAGGATGCTCACTTTAATTTTTTCGATTTTGAGTATTGTTTGAATTCGTAATAGTGATCTCACCAGCATTGAAAGATCGTATCCAATAGCCCTTACCAGGCTCGAGAGATTGAGCATAAACATAACCGGAAGCACCTTGGAATTCAAACAAAGTATTTGGAATAATGAGGTCATTAGGATCAATAATTTGATCTGCATTCACTGAAGAAGAAATACCCGAGATAAGATTCCATCCTTCTGTCAGTTCAATCGTTATTTCACTAAATGGCTCCCCCAGAATTATATGAGTGCCTGCTTCCTCAAAATGAAGCCAGTACCCGTTACCAGCTGAGAATGATGTTTCAGGGGTATATCCACTTGGACTATACGAAAAAAAGGAATTTTCAGTCGCTGTTGGAAACAGATTCAAATAACCCGGATCAGTAACTACAAGAGGCAATCCAACTAAATTCCAACTTTCCAGGTGCGGTAAATCCATTTCCACCTGGGTACTGATAACTTGAAAAATGTGAGGATCCGGGGCTCCTATGAACGGATGATCCGCACTTCGGCCAGAAGCATCAGCTGCGTGTATATAGTAAGCCACTTCACCGCCAAAGGGCAAAGCAGGTATATATCCCGAAAATTCATTACCAACGATTGATTCCATGACTGCTAATTGATAAACACCGCCATTAACACGATAATATACAATTGGAAAATTATTATTTACTGATGCACCGCTATAGGGAATGACAGTAGCTGTAATTTCAAAATCGCCATTACTGGACGGAATTTCTCCTGAAAGAGGAATATGTCGGATATAAAGCATACCCCGGTCTGCAACTCCTTTTGCACGGCAGTGCAATGCATCTGTGGATTCCCAACTGCCTGTGAATCCCAAAACTTCATACCCGGGCATAGCTTCTTCATAAGATGCTAAAGCATCGTCATCCCAGGATGATCCTGTAATAGGAACAAACACCTTATCATTCAAAATTAGAGAATTTGTATAAGGTTGATTTTGTGGGGTATACACACGATATACTTCATACGGTGTTCCATAGGATGACATTTGATTTGCAAAATAATCCGCTGTAGCTTCGATTTCGTCATATTGGTTATGACTTGTAGGCACGGAACGAACCAAAACCTTATCAACATCCAGAAGTTTCCCCCAGCAATCTATATGGTCGATATATGTGTTGTTCGGATCAGGGATAACATGAAAATTAGTTACACCTGTGAAATCTTCTAACAGTTGTGCGATTTCCGCATGACTTTGAGACGGGTTTTCTTCCCAGACAAGTTCGGAAGCTGCCGAAATACCCATACCATCAGTCATATAGTTACCACCAGCCGTGATCAAACTCATTCCATAGAGCTCTACATCTAGAAATTCTGCCATCTCAATTGGAATGTCATTATCATTCGGCCGGGGCCTATTATAGATAAAATTCACAATCCCTACTTCATTATTTCCATTCACAACATACCAGGGGCCATAATCTCTTGTCCAATATGATTCACTTGGAGCATGTAAAAAAATGCAATTATCTAAGTTTACACCGTTGGAACTATAATAATTTGTGACTGTGTTTTCCTGACTTTGGCCGCTTACAATGGTTGTTACCATTATGTCCTCCGACATCTCTGCGATAACAGAATAAGAAATTCCAAAAGGATAACGGACCAAAACACCTTCCATGGGTTCAAACTCTGCAATGTTACGGACTGGGCCAATTGGCGGATCAGTTGGATAAAAGTCACGTCCGATTTCATCTTTCCGCTGTTCTTCTTCGGGTGTCAACCAGTGAGGATAAGAATCCGGATGATTCTGAAACCATTCATCGGTCTTTATTTGCAAATCACTGCCCTGATTGCCAGCATGCAACAACCCGATCATAGTAAAAAGTCCTATTAACGAAAGAAACTTTCTCATGGTTTTACCCGGTTTAACCTAAAATCAGGAGGGCACAAGTTTTAACCTGTGCCCTCTATCTTCTCGCCTGAGAATTTTATTTCATCAGAACCATTTTCTTGAAGGCATGGAAATTCTTGGCGGTTATTGAATAGATATAGATTCCGCTTGCCATCGGTTCACCGAATTGATCTTTACCATTCCACATTACCTGGTGATACCCTGCTGGTTTTACCTTCGACACGATGTCAGTTACCTGCTGTCCCACAAGATTATACACTCTGATTGTTACAAATGATTCTTCCGGCAATTCGTAATTAATAGTCGTGACTGGATTGAAAGGATTGGGATAGTTCTGTGACAACACAAATGTTTTCGGCAGTTCAGCTGCCCTCTTCAGCATAAAGGAATCAGCAGTTCCGTCAAGTTCGATATGTCCCATGTCCTTCAGCTCATATTCCTGACCCGTGCTCTGGTCAACCAAAACCCATTGCATTTTCTCCCCGGCATCAACATTTATCTGGTAATCAATCTGAAAACTTTCACGGTTACTCATCACTTCAACAAGTCCACCCTCTTCAGCATATTTCATATTATTTTCAAATCTGACATCAGCTGCTCCTACCGGTGGTTTTGGAGGCAGACTGTAACTCAGCTGTCTCTCTTCCGGGATATCAATCCCGAAATAAAGAATTGTACCATTGATCGTGATTTGGTTTGCATCTTTCATGGTATTGTCGACAACAACCTTAGCATTACCACCAGGCCCGGTCACAATAATTTCACCGGTAGCATTGGCACGTATCCAGTAGCCATAACCTGGCTCAATTGACGGTGAGTTAAAATAGCCATTTTCTCCGAATCCATAGAGTGTATTTGGTATTACAATATCCAACGGATCAATCCAGCCTCCATTAGGCAACGAGCATCCTGAGATCATATTCCAACCCTCATTAAGAGAAATTGTAACCGATGAAAAAACTTCTCCATAGATCGCTGATGTGCCCGCTTCCCCAAACCGAAGCCAGTAACCATTCCCGATGGACAGTTCTGAATTGAGTCCATAACCATTTTCATCAAAGGAATAGAGCGTGTTCTCAATAGAACCAGGGAAAACTGCCTGGCAGTCTGCATTCTCAACAATGAGTGGCAAACCAACCATATTCCAGTCATTAAGATTGTCAACATTCACTGTAATGTTCAGTGCTCCAACTGTGAGGGTTACCGGTACAGTAATCAGTCCAACATTGGAATTAATTTCCATATCACACGTGTACATTGAACCCCCTTCCAGATCAGCTGTATCAAATATAATCTCAATTTCATCGGTATCCCCGCCTAATATACTTCCGTTACTTTGACTCAGGCTTATCCATGAAAGGGGATCAGGAGCATTTATTTCAAAGGTTGTAGTTCCCTCCGAACCATTCGCAAGGGTGTAATGTAAATATTCAGTTCCATCCGTGCCAGTCACAGTGAGATAGTTACCGTTCCAACCATCACCAAACGAATCTTCAGCATAGACGGTATACACACCATTGTCCAAGGAAGCATCTCCATTAAATGGAGCACCACCTGATGCAACAATATTTCCCAAAGGATCAACTATTCTCCATGAAACTTCATATTGATAGTCTCCCCCGTCACATACAATTGTGACATCAGTAGCCCGCAAATCGGGAGCATAATCAGGATGAATCATAGAAGTAACTTCGGCTGCTTCTATCTCCAATCCAGCAGAAATTCTTCTCTTTTTCTCTATATCTTGGTCAGTTTCAAGAGCTAATTGTTCTTCCATATTGATGCTTCCATCATCAGGGTTGCTCCTTCCTGAAGTGGTTTCAATAAGATTTATGCTGTAATCAACCGAACCTCCTCCAACATTTGAAATGGATAATATTTCCGTTAATGTTTGATCTGCAGGAACAGACACGTCAAATGAAATGGGATCAACATCCATTTGGGGTGGTGTTGGCAGATTGGATGGAGGGAAAATAATATAATCAACCCAAGAACAATCACTGCCATTTGAGACTGATCCATCTTTGTCATACTCCCAAGTAAAAGTCCGATTTCCAGCGTTTACATAGAAAGAAGCTTGTGACCAATTCACATCACCAGCCCACTCCCCTTGCAGCGATCCATCAATGTAAAACTTTAAATAATCATAGTTATTCTCTGATGAAACTTTGTAGTAAAAAGATATCTCATCACTGGCAAAGACATCCAAAGTGACTGAAATCACGGAAGTCTGGTTATGTGAGATAGCACCAGATTTTGCAGCATAATTGCCTTCGTAAGCATCTTCAGCAATCGTCCACTCCGCATTTCCATTAAACTCCCAAGGATATTGGACAAAATCACCAGATTCAAAATCCTCCAGACAAAGTCCAATTGTGAGAGAAACCTGATCAGAAACGGAATAGTTATTATCAGCGCTGATCTCTATTATAAAATCTGCTACTGAACCAATGTTTGCCCAATCAGCAACTGTTACATTAAAAGTAATCGTACCACTTGAATTAGCCGGCATAACCGATAGCTCATCAGTTCCATCATTAACGATGATCAACCCATCATCATTAGGATAATTAAGAATAGCCGCCACATTGCTTATAGCAGCACCACCGTCGTTAACCAGTGTAACAATTAGATCTGCGGTATCACCCGGGTCAAGTTGACCGTTTTCATCATCCACAGCCACCATACCAACTGAAACCAGCGGAGCGTACGCAATCAGGGAAATGGTAGATTCCCAGGTTTCACTGCCAGCATTTATAACACAGGATAAATCAAAATTATGCTCATCAGGAACATCAATGGATACATCAAAGGACAGTCCGCTCACAGCCGCTGTTTCATTCGGCCCAATATAACTGATGGTTCCAATGCCGTTTGTAATGGATATATAGGAATCACTAGAAGTAATGGTGACCGTAACATCCGAAGCATCATCATTGCCCACATTTTCAAGAGCAAGAGTCAGCTCCACCGATTCACCAAATTCAATTATTTCATCTAAACCAGAATTTACAGAAACATTATCGATGACCAGATAGGGACCATCCGGTGATAAAACCATAACAGTTGATTCATATGGGATATAGTTAAAACCAGTGATCACCAGATCAAGTTCCCCTGGTACATCTCCCGCATCGCCAAGCTCCAAAGTGGCTGTACCTGATTCATCGGTGTAACCGTAAGCAAGCAGTTCTCCATTGAGGGAAAGGGCAACCAAATCACCTTCTGTTCCAGTATAGGCTGAAAACGTATTAGCACCCAAAATAATTACATCCTCGAATTCGGCATTGATTATTGTGGGAGGTGCAGTCCTAATCGGTACTGATGGATCTCCAAACATTGTCCAATATTTTGTTTCATTAATACCCTGTGATCCCTGAGCATCATTCATATACAAACATCCATTGGTTGCAATACCGCCAATGGTTCTGGTTAAATTTTCATTATAGCTCTCAGTTAATATGAGATTCATTCCATACTGGCCATGCATAGGAGGCTCCCACGATTGACTGATGGTAGAACCATAATGACCGATAGACCCGGTTGGTTCTCCATTATGTGTCGCCCTTTGCCAGGCTTCGCAAAAACATTCATTAGTGCTTTGAAATTCACCAACATTACATCCTACCGTTATGACAAAGGGCAATAAATTGTCATTTTCAAGTGAATTTATTTGGGAAGTATTAAGGGAAGCACCATTTCCCCAACTGTTTATTGATCCATGTCCCGTATAATTGATTAAGCTTACCCCGTTGTTAATGGCTGTAATACCCTGCTGATCAGTTCCACTGGGATCATAAATGCCTTCGTAACTGTCATAGGTAAATGGTGAGAGTACTGTTTCCCACAAGAAATCGTTGAACTCATCATCATCATATCCGCCAAAGCCAGTTCCCTGGTTGGAAGCGATTCCCAAGGCATCATCATACCATTCTGTAAATCCTAATTGAGGATATCGTTCATATTCAATGCTTCGTTCTACCTGGGTAGATATTTGGACAGAGTTGCTTCCAGAAAATCTTCCAACAATGACTTCCGCATAAGAATCATTCCCTAAAATAAAGCCATAGGTAGGATCAGAGGCGCTACCACCCACTGAAGGGGACGGAATCTGTGCAATATCCCCTACAAGGAGTAAAAATGTTAATCCATTATCATTATAATAATCTGAAACAAAATTCTGGATTGCACTGGAATTTGATCCTATATTGCTCACATCGAGCATTTCTGTTGGAATCCCTTTCTTGTTTTTCCAATCTACCAGCGGCTGCATCTCATCCATAAAAGTTCCGTAACTGATGACAAGCATATTCCCATGATCAACCAAATAAGTAAACCGGGAGTCCTCATCAAAATTGAGGAAATGATTCTGGTAAATATTCAGGAATTCACGGGAATATTTGACTTCTTCATTCGACCTTTCAAAAATGTTGATATTATCCTTTTCAGCAGCTGAGACTTCAACAAGAATGCGTTGGTAAACTCTCAATATTTTCTGTACAGGATTATACTGAATGGGATTGAAAACAACCGTTTGGCCCCGAAGATCTCTAAGAATATAAGGATTTTCTAAACCAACAATTTCCCCAGGAAAAAACTCATTATTTTGATAAACATCCCCGAATGTGTAGGAAACATCTTTAGGATCAATTAAACGGGAGAGGTTCCCCTTTGAAGGAGCAACCAGAACATCTCTATACTCCACAAATTCTGATGAAATTACTTTCACCTCCATTTTCGCCTGATCGGGAATAATAATTGAACGGGAATATTTATGGACATCCGGAGAACCCTCCAACAACAGGGAGGCACCATCATCCAATTTGATCAAATACATGTCCCCCGCAGGAGTTTTGACAGGAGTGAGATGAAAGCCATCAATTGAGAACTCAATTTTACTGGTTTCAAGATCTGAATAGATCAGTTTTAACTGGGTCTTGGTTGGAGTATCAGAGGTAATATCCTGCCAGGTTGAACCGATGAGAAAGGTTACGCAAAATAATGCAGTAATGATTTTTTTCATAATTTTTTAATCCCTTTGAAAATAATTTTCTTACTATCAAAAATACAACGTATTAATAACATGATTCACTCACTTCATTTCATGAGAACCATTTTTCTGATATTTGTAAAATCAGGGGTTTCCAATTTGTAAAGGTATATACCACTGGATACTTTATGGCCATTCAGATCAGTGCCATCCCATTGCACTGTGTACTTCCCTGCTTTCTGGCTTTTGGAAGCTAAACTGGTTACCTGTTGACCATTCATATTATACACCTCGAGAGAAATATACGATTCCTGAGACAATTCGTAGGTGATGGTTGTCACAGGATTAAACGGATTGGGAAAATTTTGAGATAATAAGTACTGATCCGGCGATATAGAAGATTTTTTTAGTGAAAAAGTTCCTGATTGATCCGGTATCATAAAATCACCATTTCCTGTGAGTTTATATTCATTTCCATCATCACCGATCAAAATCCAACGTTCATTGTCATTCACTTGATAGTGAACACTTAAATCGCTTTGGGGATTGAAGTATTCAATTCGTCCTTCATTTTCAACAACTCTCCACCCACCAGTAAATCGAACGTCAAACACTCCTGCCGGCGGCTTGGGAGGCAAACTATAACTCAATATTTCACTCTCAGGGATATCTACCCCGAAATAGAGGGGAAATCCATTAAATGCGATAACATTAGCTTCACTGACACGATTCTCAATTATTTGCCGTGATTTCTCTCTTGCTAAACTTGAAATGGTAATTTCACCTGCACCATAGGATCGAACCCAATAGCCATGTCCTGGTTCCAATGTTTCAACAGCGAAATACCCATTTCCACCAAAACCAAACGATGTAAGGGGAATGATCAAATTATCCGGGTCAAGAATATTATCCAAGGCAAAATCTGCAGAGATACCAGAAATTAAATTCCAGTTTTCCTGTAATGAGATTGTTAAATTCTCAACGTAGGAGCCACTGATGGTGGTCATATTTTCATTTGAAAATCTCAACCAGTATCCTGTTCCCATGGTTAATTCTGTTTCTGGAATATATCCATTCACTCCAAAGGAAAATAACGTATTTTCAATAGCATCGGGAAAAAGTGATTCAAAACCTGCATCACTCACTTCCATTGGTAAACCTACAATATTCCAATCAGACAAATATTCTACAGTAATATCGCTGGATGGTTCTTCTGTTGGAGGAAAGGTAATATCGTCCAGCCAGGTACAATCCTCTTCCATATCAGTTGACCCAGGACCCTCATCCTTTTCAAAAGACCACTTAAATGTATGGGGCCCAACAGTCACTGGAAAACTGGCAAAAACCCAGGGTGTCCCACCATCTGTTGTAGGCTGATATTGCCCCATTTGCTGATCATCAATGTAAAATACTAATCCATCATAAAAATTGGTACCGGTTGGGCTGTATTCAGATGCCACTCTATAATTGAAATCAATATTTCCATCGTATATAACATCTAAAGTAATAATCAACTGAGAAGTTTCACTATGATCAATATCACCAGATTGGGCGGAGTAGGTACCGTTATAAGGATTACTGCTGTCAATAATCCAATCAGCATTCCCACCGAATGCCCAATCATTCTGACTGAAATCTCCGGATTCAAAGTCTTCATCCGGTGGACCTACAGTGGTGAAATCCCATACGGGTCCCACTGTTTCTCCATAATCATTCATGGCAATTATATTCCAAAAATAATGGGTGGAAAAGTCTAAACCACTCAACATATAGGAACTTGAACTTGATAAATCACCATTCACAATATTGGTTGGGGGATTATCCGTACCTATAAATACCAAATATGATGTAGCCCCACCTCCATTTGACCAGGAAAGATTCGATCCTACATTGACAAATCCCTGACCATCAGCTGGGTTAGGATTGTAGGGAGGATAAGGCGGTATTGGTTCTGTAAATATTGCATTTACAGCTTCCAGGGCATCAACTCTTCCAGAGCCATAAGTATTATCTTTTCCATTACTCCCTAAATCCAGAGCAGTCTCCTCCAGAGTCTGATTTATTTGTTCGGGAGTCAACGAATTATCCTTGGAAAGCATCAAAGCAATAACACCAGCTACACAGGGAGTAGCCATGGAGGTTCCCGACCATCCACTTTCATATCCTGTGTTGCTGTAATGGGCAAGTGATTTTATATTTTCCCCTGGAGCAGAAATATCTGGACGAATCAATCCCATGCCGGGACTATAAGCATAATCGTTAAATGGACTGATGCTTTCCCATGTGACAGGACCGCGACTGGAAAAAGAAGCAATATTATCGCTGCTATTGGTTGCGCCAACACACACTACGGCAGAAATCCCCCCTGTCAGAGTTTGATCAGGATGGAGCCATGGCGGTGGGATATCTCCTGGAGTACGGACGTTATCTGGAATTGGATATGAACCTTGGTCTCCACCTTCATTCCCTGCTGCAATTGAAGCTATGACACCAGCAAACAAGGCATTATTCATTGCATCCCTCCAACTGGACCGATCCGGCCCCCAAGCATGCAGCCATCCTAAAGAGAAACTCATAACATCAACATTCATATCGACACAGAATTGAATAGCTTCCCAACAATCGGACTCTGCTCCACTCCCTCCTGAATCCAGTACCTTTAAAGCCATAATTTTCGCATCAGGAGCCATTCCGGTTTGAGACCCTGCTGTTCCATCTCCGGCAACCGTTCCCGCACAATGTGTTCCATGACCATGATCATCCATGGGATTGTTATCATTATTAGCGAAATCATACCCATGATTTGGATAAAAAAGTCCACCCCACATGTGATCCTGTAAATCCACATGATCGTAGTTCACACCCGTGTCAATCACTGCAACCAACGCCCCATCACCGGTATATCCCAACGCCCAGACATCGTCTGCGTTTACAATTGTTACATTCCAGGTTATTTCACGGTCTCTATCGGAATTTGAAATGGCTGCCATATCCTGCGGAGTATCTATTAACATTTTCCTTTTTTCATCATGGTCAATACGATGAACATCGGATCTACTTGAAAGTGTTTTAATTGCCTCAGGAGTGGCGTAACAATTAATTACATTAGTAATCCATAAGGAAGTTACATCTTTGACCTGCCCTGTATTTTCTAGGGTGGAAAGCTGATTTAATATATCACCCTGAGTATTTTGAGCAAAATATTTAAGTTCGTTTATAACAAATTGACGCCGATTTGCTTTTGACAAACCCTGCACATTCGAATACAAAATATCTGAATCAATTTGTTCTTTCATCACAATATTAATCCTGATAAAAGACTCCGAATTTGTCCGGGATAATTCCTCAGATAATTGAGGGGTAATCGGTGTCTGTACATTTTGAATGTCGTTCGCCAGCAAAAAACGAATGGCAATCAAAAGCAAACAACTCACTCTGTTCATAGTATTATTCTTTTCCTCTTTCTCTCTTCGTTTGTTATTGTTTAAAGAATAAACTTTCCCAATTTAAACAAAATTTTCTTAATAATAACATTTATTGCATCGAGATCAAATTATCTGTATCAATACTAAATAAATACCTGACGAAACATTCTCACCCATTTAGTTGGTTCCATCCCAGATAACGTTATGTTCTCCTGCTTTGGTATCTTCAGAAAGTAATGTTTTTACCTTCTGCCCTGCAATGCTGAAAACTGAAATGGTCACTAATGTCTCTTTCAGAAGAACAAGATCTCAACCATCAGATATCATCATCTTAAATTGTATATGAAACGTCTAACCTATCCCTGTTACTCATAACCTGAATTTCTCCATAATCTCCACAGTATTTCCTGTCGACTGAAAACCGGGTCTCAGTTACTCGTTAAAATTATATTTCCTGGGTTGTTTGCACGTACCCAATATCCTCCCCCGGGTTCCAATGTATCTACCTGAGAATAACCATCATTCCCAAATCCATAGATAGTGCCACCCACTATTATAGTGGATGGGTCAGAAATATCTCCAATAGCAATCGATTCTGAAATACCAGAGATCAGATTCCATCCTTCATTCAGGCTAATTGTAAGTTCACTGATTGGAAAACCGGTAATGATACTAATTCCAGGATCGGGAAACCGTAACCAGTATCCTTCACCATGAAAAAGATATGATTGAGCCATATAGCCATTATCAAAAAAATAAAGCGTCCCTTCGATTGACTCAGGAAATAAGGTGCTATATGATGCATCTTCCACTTCAAGAGGCAGGCCCACGAGATTCCAGTCTGAAAGATAGTCAATAGAGATACTTTCTTGCGGTGGTGTTGCAGAACAGACAGCATAGCACTCCTCCATGGTAGTAAAGAATGCATCGGAATAATCCACACCATTCACAACCCAGTCGCATCCGGAAAGATATTGACATTCTTCCTCACTCCAGCCAATTCCCAAAGCCATATCACAATTACCGAAATCAATCCCCGTAAGGTCAATACACTCAAGATTTGAAGAACAATCCAGTAATTCACCATTGATATAAAAATCAGCCCAGCACCCATCGCAGTAATTTGCTACACATTCCGCTTCCGGGTAGGCAGGGCACTCCCCTACTTCACAGGGATCAGCGAAACATTCTACCGGGAATTCACACTCATCAGATATGGAAATAGACGATACATTTATTGCAGTGCATTCCACACACTCAAATTCCTCACCTTCAATTTCCACAAACCTGTGAATATAGAGGTCCAGAATTTCCAGGTTATCCAATTGAGTAACCCAAGTTATAAAATCTCCAGATTCGTTTTCCAAGTAATAATGTGAGCAGAGATCCATACACCACGATGCCTCCGCTTCACGAAGATAACCTGTGAGGGAATACAGCGGTGAGAAATATACTAATAATAAAAGTATAAAAGAGAATCTACCAATTGAGCCTTTTTTGATCTGAAAGATATTTCGCAAAATTTTATGTCTATCCTATTTCAATAAAATGATCTTTTGTGATTGGGAAAAAGATTCTGACTCTAGATGAGCAAAATACACCCCGCTGGAAAACCTGGAAGCATTCCATTGAACAGAATGGGTTCCCGGTTTCAGGTGTTCATCTATAAGGGTTTCCACCAACCGCCCGGTTATATCAAAAACCTGCAGTAGGGATGACGCATGGGTTATTCCTACGGTAAATCGTAACGTGGTGGTCGGATTAAAGGGATTCGGATAAACGGGGTGTAAAGCAAATGTTTCTGGAACGGTTTGTGCAGACTTTCTCAATATCCACTGTTCAACTTCTGGAGACAAAGTGATTTGGTTTTGGCCGGTTAAGTAGATTGCCGCACTCCACTCCGTTCCGTTCGCAATGACAGGGACTAACTCCCAATATTTGCCATCTTTTATATTGCAGTTAAACGTAAGTGGACTGCCATTATTCATCACTTCAATTACACAGTCATCAGTTGTGCAGAGTTTTGCGTTACCGGAAAAACGGATGTCTCTTGCACCAGTTGGTGGTTTTGGTGGCAAACTGTATTTCAATTTATCTTCTTCAGGAATACCTTCACCAAAATACAAGGTGGTGTTATTGAATACTAATGCGTTCAAGTGTTCAGACGGTTCTAATAATCTAATTCTACTTGCCGTAGCTGAAGCAGATAAGGTTATCTCACCCTCCCCGGAACTTCTCAGCCAATAGCCATAGCCGGGATCCATGGTCTCTGTTTCAGTGTATCCATCTTCAAAGCCATAGACTGTTCCAGGGATGATCAGTCCATCAAGATCAATTATATTTTGAACATTTACGGGTGTGGTAATTCCTGAAATCAGGTTCCACCCTTCCATAAGAGAAATCGATAACTCATTGATTGCTTGTCCAGATATTGAGACGTTTCCTTCATCAGTGATTCGTATCCAGTAACCAATTCCGGGAGCAAGGTTTTCTTCCTGAATATACTGACCATTAAATGAAAAGAGAGTATTGGTCACTGAATTTGGAAATAAATTCTCATAATTTGAATCTTCTACGTTCAAGGGAAGTCCAACCATGTTCCAGTCTGAATAAACAATAAACTCCACGTTATCTACAGGTGGCTCTGAATCTCCAGTTGGTGGAAATTCCACAACATCGATCCAAGCGCAATCTTCCTCCATGTACGTAGAACCATCCCCTCCGTCTTTTACATAACTCCAGGTAAAAACATGCTCACCCGGAGATACTGAAAATGAAGCATAAGTCCATGGTGTGCCGCCATCCTCTGTAGGCTGGTATTGCCCCATTTCTGTTCCGTCAAAAGAAAAAACCAAACCATCATAAAAATAATTGCCGGAAGTACTGTACTCAGATGCAACCCGGTAGTGGAATCCAATCTGACCATATCCGGTTACATTTAAATTCAAATTCAAGATTGACGATTGATCATGACTGATTTCACCCGACCGGACAGAATACATACCATCATAAACAGATTCCGTATCGAAATACCATTGTGCATTGCCATTAGAATTCCATTCATCGGAAAATTCGTTCGATTCAAACGACTCTGTATAGAACGTATACATCTCCATTTCAATAAAATAATCATCGACTGTAATGGTAACTGGTATATCAGCTGTAGAATAATTTCCCGCTTCAGCATGAACTATATACGTGCCTTCATAAACAGCTGGAAAAGAAAAATAACCACTATTATCAGAATAAACCAGGTTATCTGGATCACTGCTCAAAGTTAACTGCGCCTGTGCAATGGGAGCTCCGGTGTATCCGTCAGTAACCTGGCCAGTAACAGGAACCATGAGAATCGGTTCAAGCTCTACATCTAAAACCGTTTGTTGTAACGGTGATATGCTCACATTATTTATTGTTTGTGTTTCATAGCCTAATGCCGAAAAAGTCACACCATATGATCCCATTTGAAGAAGACGGTAATATCTTCCGAAGAAAAGATCACTTTCATAAGGTTTTCTGAATTCGCCTGTATTGTCAATACCATCGATATAAATTTCGGCAACTACAGGATCACCGCTTTCAGCATCCGTAATATGCCCCGTCAATGCCTTTCTATTAACACGGGTTAACAGTATGAGGGCAGCTTCAAGATTGTCTTCACAAATTCCCTCAATCTGGCTGGCAGGCGGAATAAATTCCGTTCCCAATTCAATTGTAAATGAAAAGACGCCATATTCGCCGTATGCATAATCATCAGTGGTACCGCTGGCAGGATAAAGTTCGTAGGATGGCATTGGATCATAATATCCTCCACTCTGTCCTGGTATTGTAAATGCCATTTCATTAGCTAATTCTTCAAGTGCATCATGATCGGGTGCCTGGATATTGTTAGCGTATCCAAAGGGGAACAGCACTAACTCACTATAACTGTGGTAGGTGATTCCAGTAACAAAATGATGACTTCCTAACATATCTCTCATGGCCTGAATTTCAGGTTCTGAAAATGCTGAAGGCCCACGGTAAGTTTCGCTGTACGTATCACCTGATGAACCCTCCCCTCCCCAATTCCAGGCATAATTCCTGTTCGGATCCACTCCATCCCCGCCGCCAAAATTTATTGATCCATTTTCATTGTTGTCCCTGATGTTTTTTCTCCACCACAGATCAACTTCATCAGTGACAATCTTATGACCATTTGGATTCACCAACGGCATAAACCAGATTTGTTTATTATTAACCTCATCAGTAATTGTTGGATCACTTCCATAATTAGAGATTATGTGATTCAAAACATACATATTCACCTCAAGGCTAATTGGCTCCCGAGCATGATGTTCCGCCATATAAAACACTGAGGGTTCATCCTCCTCCTCTTCCACATTATCTGAAACTTTCATTGCCCAGATTTCATGGTTATAATCATTATAGTATGAATTACCAGCCATGGAATACTCTTTGCCACGGGTATTCCCGATATCATAGAGTTTACATATATCTGGATATTGTGATTCTATTTCCTGGAGGTCCTCCAGAAGTTCATCATAATTCCGGTATCCATATAAATCTCGTACCTCCCCGAGATTTTCCTTTAACTGTTCTTCAGTTTGTGTAACAGTAATACGGAAGCCTCGTGTTAATAATTCCTCATATTGAGATTTTGAAACCACTAAATCCAGAAATTCCCCAGGTTTGAAGGCAGCAATATCGTAATCAGTTTCGTTAAATTCAGTTAATACGGTTTTATCCGGACCAACAAATCTGACTACCATTCTTTCTTCGGCAACAAGACCTGACAAAATCATTCCTAATCCAGCTATCAATATTCTGTTCAGGATCAATTTCATCTTATTTTTTCATATCAAAATTAAAAGAGGAGTACATCGGCTCCTCTAGGTTTACATTATTATTCGAAGATATTTTTCTTCTTTCGTTCTAAAATATTTTCCATTTGGCATTATGAGCCTATTTCATCAACAGCATTTTTTTTACCGAATGGAATGTACCTGCTTCCAGCATATAGATATACACACCGCTGGCAACAGGTTCTCTGTCCTGATTTGTTCCATTCCATCTGATGGTGTGATATCCGGCTCTATATGTTCCTGAAACAAGATTTCGGACTTCCTCACCTTTGAGGTTATACACTTTCAAAGATATTTTATCATCTCTTGGTAATTCAAATTGTATCTCCGTAACCGGATTAAACGGGTTTGGATAATTTTGAGAAAGGCTGAATGATTCAGGTATTTCAGGAACTTTCCTCAATTCAAAGTTTGAGATTTCCCCAGATGCTTCCAACACTCCCTGTTCGGAAAGTGTAAATTCTTCGTGTGTCACAGAATTTATCAAAACCCAGTTCATGTGTTTATCATCATTAATTTTTACATTATAAGAAATTGTAAGCTGATCTGAATTATTCATGATTTCGATCGTCCCGGACTCTTTCATACACTTCATATTGTCTGAAAAACGTACATCAAAACCACCTGCAGGTGGTTTAGGAGGCAGTCCATAACTGAGCGCTTCTCTATCAGGGATTTCTATACCGAAATACAGTGTATTACCATTGAATGAAATAGTATTTGCATATTTTAATCCATCCAGAGAAACAGGTTTAGACTTTGCTAGCCCAATATCCGATGAAATAATAATCTGGCCTTCTCCGTAAGAACGAACCCAATAACCCAATCCTGGCTCGATTGAATTAGCATTTTCATACCCATTTTCTCCAAAACTGTACAAGGTATTGGGGATCACCAGCCCATCTGGATCAATCCAGCCACCGTTCGACTCAGAGCAGCCAGAAATCATATTCCAATCTTCCAATAAGTTCACAGTAATTTCAGATACCATTTCACCCGACATTGTATTCGAACCTTCTTCATCAAAACGTAACCAATAACCCGCACCCATAACTAACTCTTGTTCCTGTTCATACCCATTTTCTCCAAACGAATACATTGTACTCTCCACAGCATCAGGAAAAACGGACATGACATTGGCATCTTCCACAGCCAGCGGCAGCCCGACCATATTCCAATCTTCAAAATGATCAACAGTCATTTCCACAATCATGCCAGCGCCTACGGTTAATATAACCGGAACAGAAATATTATATTCATCTGGATCATTACTAGATATAATGATTGAAGCAGTATATTCGCCTTCCTCAAGTTCTTCAGCATTAAAGATTACCATTAAATTTGCAGAGCCATCAGGATCAATACTACCGCTCATTGGTGAAACTGTTAACCATGGATCTTCTGCATAGAACAAGATGGCCATTTCATCGTGGAGATATGATGAATTGAATACAACCTGTAATCCATCCGTGCCCGTCGCATTTTCAATCCCCACAGTACAGCCATCTCCGGTATCTACTGTTTTATACTGGTAAATTATCGTACCATTTGCATTAATAATCACCTGGAAGGTTTCTGGACCTCCACCATTTCCATAATGGGGAACACTATCCCATTCTACGATAAATCTATCAAATCCTCCATGATAGTAGATTGTACCGCCATTATTCGGATTTAAATCATCCCAGAAAAGAGCCAATAGCGTATTAGGTTCACCTGCATTTGGTATTTCCTGATTGGAATACGTCGTTGACGACGATGTGAACGTAATGAAGCCATTACTGCAAATATTGACCATATCATACATATTACCATAAAAACTAAAGTCAAATCCTAAATCAATCGAACCCCATGAATAGTCATCCATAGAATCTCCAGTAAGTGCGGTTCCAACGGAGTTAATCTCAATCCAGTCGTAATCCGGTCCGCTCTCTTCATCGCTGTCAATCCAGTAATATCCAAATTCATCGGGACCGCCAAAATCTTTCTCAGACCGTACTCCGGGTCGGGTATCTACCTCTCCCTTGCCCAATTTATAGCTTATGAAATCAGCGGACTGTCTACTGTCTGTTGCAACAATCACACTATAGTTCAAAACACCTTCACCGGAATTGGCAATAGTGAGATTTTCCTCTGTCGTTTCACCAGATTCCACATTTGCTTCAAGACTCATGGGAGTAACGGAAATGTCAGGATACTGGGGGGGAGATACGGAAGGAAAAATGATATAATCAATCCAGGCACAATCACTCCCATTGGAAACAGTCCAATCTTTTTCGTATTTCCATCTGAAAGTATGTTCACCTTGAGATACCGGATAGGCTGCTTGCAGCCAGTTCACTTCTCCTGACCAGGCATCCATTTCTGATCCATCAATGTAAAACCTGAGATAGTCATAACTGGCTTCTGAGGATATTTTATAATAAAAAGAAATTTCTCCGTCGGTTGTCACGTTCACCGAGACATACATCTCTGAAGTCTGATTGTTGGCAATAGCACCAGATTGAGCGCTATACGTTCCTTCATATGCCTCAGTGGAAATAGTCCATGGACCATTGCCGCCAAATTCCCATGGATAACCAGCAAAACTTCCCATTTCAAAATCTTCAAGAACTAAGCCGACTGATAGAGTAAAACTATCGGTGGTATCGTAATCATTATCAGCAGAAATACTTAAATCGAACAAAACGTTGTGACCAATTTCTGTATCTTCTGATACGGACACACTAAAAATAACTTGAGCATTTGAATAAGCCTCCAAGGATTCAAGAGTACCAGAATCAACATTAATAGTCAAAAAAGGATCAGAGGTTGAAAGAAAAACACTAAGATTACGGGCTACAGCGCCACCATCATTATCAAGAGTGACACCAATGTCTGCCGATTCACCCGGGTCTAGCCGCCCATTACCATTATCATCATTTGTAACCTGTATGGTACCGGCAGAAATAACAGGTGCATACGCTGTCATATGCATGCTGCTTTCCCATGTATCTTCATCAGCGGTAATGGATGCAGCTAACTCAAAAAGATGATCATCCGGTACTGAATTGGATACAGTGAAAGAATAAGCATAGGTCTGGGTGAAAGTACCCTCTGGCAGGATTGTTCCAAATTCTTCAGAATCATCCATCAACGTGATATACTCATCATCTTCTGAGAGCGTCATTTCCACATCCGTAGCAGGATCACTCCCTACATTTTCCAGCGTCACCGTAATGAGAACGGTTTCACCAAATTCTACCACCTCATCACCCCCAGCATCAACTGTAAATTCATCTATTGTCACATAAGGGCCATCCAAAGGAGTGACCAAAACCTGGTTCATCACCGGCTGAAATTGAGGCTTCGTGATGACAACATCTGCCATACCAGGCTCATAAATAGGTGTGATTGGCACTTCAACTATACCTTGTTCACCAATCATCGCTGTACCATGCAACGTTCCATTGAAAGAAATGGCAACGTAGGAGCCAGGTTCTGCTGACACTTCGAAAAAATCGATGCCAATCGGTAAAACATCCATATAATTCACACTGTTGACTTCACCCTGAGTTTGGTAAATCACAAGGGAGGGATCTCCAAGCATGTTGTACGCCTGCCAGTAATAAAGCGGACTTGAATGAGACGGATATCCCTGAATGTCAACTTCTGTAACAGCCAAATTACCTACAAATACCAACGCATCTGTGGAGACATATTCACTCGCAAAAGGTCCATCAAAAAGCCCCCAGGATGTCTCTTCATAAGTTGGCACGTAACCACCGTTATTCCCTGAAATTGGAAAAGCTCCAACAGCCCAGTAAAAATCTTCAAACCAATAAGAAGATGGTGAAGAACCAATATAGGCAACTGCTCCGCCATTTTCTTTGCGTACCCAGGTTTCGCCGATACATTCAGAATAACCAAAATCTCCGGTGAGGCAGGCATTGCCAATGGCTAAAGGATACATATCAGGATTATTGAAATTATTTACAGCTGGTATGGATAAATTGGGAGAACTCCATTCAGTCTCCGTACCATGGGCAGTGTACAAAATAACACCAATTCCTTCATCTACAGTATCGTAGCAACCGGAGTAGCTATTTAAGTAAGAATTAATTTGACTAAAACCATATAAAGAATTATAATAATTTTCTGTTCCATATAAAATTGTCGGTTGACCCACCGCAGAATTCCAATAGCCATCTGCACCAGCAATGAGAGTCACATCATCCAGGTAGGATGGATTTTCAAATTCATATTTCTCATAGTACAGGGTTTTATTGATTTGAGCCTGGAGCTGTGAAGTATTCGTTGCAGAAAACCTGCCATAATACATTTCCGGGAAATAATCGCCGTCAACACTGCAGTAATAGAGATCAGTCTTCTTATTAGTCGAAGAACCAGTGGCAGAAGCAGGAACCTGCTGGACATCCCCGACGAAAAGTACAAAGGAAGGTGCAGGGTCATCAGGAGTACCATCGTTATAATGACCAAAAATCCAGTTTTGAATATTCGCAACGGATGATCCAATATCGTTGGTGTAACCAATTATAACCTCAAATCCTTTCATGGTTTTCCATTCAATAAATGGTTGCAGCACAGTTTCAAAAATGGGATCGGAAACAATAAGATATTTTACTGGAAATTTTGTTAAATCTGGATGGTCAGGGTACTCCTGATCTCTACCATTGAGCACACTTTGATATATGACGTCAAAATATGGTGAATAGGTGGAAGCTTTTATGTGCTTGGTCAAGTCTTGATTGCTGCCGGTTAAATCAACCTGGACAACCAGGTCATTGTAGATACGAATCCGGTTTGTGGTTGGATTATAACGCACTGGAGCCAGCACAACCCGGGCAATGCGCATTCCCCGCAGGGTGCCAAGAACTTCTATGGAAGCCAGTTCATGATCTGAAAATATGTCTCTATTGTAAGCAGTCTCCTCATATTCAAATTTAACTTTATCCATATCAGCACTTTTGGAGATAGATGGCTGAACTGGCATTAGTTTTTGAGTAATACCTAAATCATCAAGAGCATACTCTTCAACATTAAATCCGGTCACACGGATGGACACTTCCGCACCAAAAGGTATTTCAATCAGTTCTTTCCTTGCAGGGAGCTTTGGTGTACCGATTGAACCAATATAATGACCTTGAGGAATGCTAATCTCAGAAAAAACACCTTTCTCAGTCTCTACATCAAATCCATTGATATGAGAGACCTCATATTTCAGTGCTATTTTTTCTTCGGTATTTTCCAAGAGGGCAAGTTCGGTATTATCTGGACGTAATGTAATACTATGACTTTCCCCTAATAAGAAAGCAACCGGAAAAATGAAGAACATTCTCATTGAACTCTTTAACATCAAATAATCTCCTCGGTACTAGTCAGATACCATTTGCTGAAGAATTTATTGGATAATACTATTATATCCAGAGCCATAATTGCATGACAGCTATCATGTCATATATTTAGAGAAAAATTGAATAAAAATTTGCATGAATATCCCAAATATTTTTGCAACGTTTTTACGCCATGACTAATCAAGCCGATCTAAGAACTTTTTAACCTAGGTATAAAACCAACGAAATACAATAGCGATTTACTCATAATACTCTCATATTAATCGTACGCCCGGGAGGATTCGAACCCCCAATCCCCTGGTCCGTAGCCAGGTGCTCTATCCAATTAAGCCACGGGCGCATATTTTCGTAGCCCGTAGGGGAATCGAACCCCTATTACAAGATTGAGAATCTTGCGTCCTAACCGTTAGACGAACGGGCCAATAATGCTGGGGTGCAGGGATTTGAACCCCGACTGACGGATTCAGAGTCCGCTGTCCTACCATTAGACGACACCCCATTTTACAGGGAAATCACACCTGACAATTTACAGATGAGTATAGATTTATGACCAAGGAAGTTTTCGTGGACTAATAACGGATAATAAAAATAATTACATGAAACGAAAAAAACCCCACAGTAGCGGGGTTTTTGATTTGAAAAACTACTTAAGGAGTACCATCTTTTTTGTATCTTTGAAATCTCCTGCCTGGATCTGGTAAAGATAAACACCTGCACCCACAGATCTACCGAAATAATCTGTAGCATTCCAGACAACTGATTGGAATCCGGCAGGCTGACTTGTATTGACTATTTGGTTTATCTCTCTCCCGCTAAGATCATATATTGTTAGCGTTACATGATCATAAAATGGAAGACTATATCTGAGGGTTGTCACTGGATTAAAGGGATTGGGGTAGTTCTGATGAAGAGTATAGTTATCAGGAAGAATGGTTCTCTTGCCTAAGGTCATTTCTTGAGAACCTCCAGGAAGTGTGATCTCTCCCGCTCCTGTAAGAACATACTCCTCTCCAACTCCGGTAGCAAGAATCCATTCTTTCTGTTCCCCTGCATTTATCATTATGTTATAGTGAATGTTTAAGCTTGAATTGGTGTTTATAACCTGAATCTTCCCTCCATCCTCCGTATTCCTCATATTATCAGTAAAACGGGCGTCAAAGGCCATATATGGAAATACAGGGGGCAAACTATAACTTAAGCGGGTTTCATCAGGAATGTTCTCTCCGAAATACAAAGTATTGGTGTAATTACCATTTGCAAATTCCAGCCTATTACTCCGGTCCAATCTATCTGCAGAGGATACAGCTCTTGCTGATTGCTGTGAGCTGGACAAAGTAATGTCCCCCTCATCATTGGTCCGCAGCCAATAGCCTTCTCCAGGGACCAGACTCTCTGTATACAGATAAGAACCATTATAACCGTAGAGTGTCCCATCAATAATAATTTCCCAAGGATCAAGTATGTTTTCAAGAAAAATAGTAGAAGAAATACCGGAGATTAGGTTCCATCCCTCATTCATGCTCATTGTAAGAGAAGTTATCTCACCACCAGTGATATCACTGCTCCCTGAATCGTCAAAGCGAAGCCAGTATCCTTTGCCATTTTCAAGGGTTTCTTCCAGTATATAAGACACGCCGAAGGAGTATAAAGTTCCATTTATGGCATCAGGAAAAATTGTTGATACATTTCCATCTTCAACAACAAGAGGAAGCCCGACCATGTTCCAGTCAATTAAATGGTCAACCGTAAGAGTCATCTCCGATTGAGTTGTTGAAACCGTATAATCTACGGTAACTGCTTCTTCTGGATATGCCACATCAAGCAGGGCTATTTGGATATTTCCAATACCTTCGGTCTCCTGGACAACCACATCAAGAGAAAAATCAGCCGTTTTTTCTCCATTTAGTGCACCCTCATCTATCCAATCGGCTATGAGGTCGATTTCATCCTGTCCCAGCGAACCCGCCGGAGGCATGTTGCCATTAGAAGATTCGGGTCGTGTAATTCTATCATACAATTCACTCGCTTCATGATCACCAGGAACAATCACATTATTAGACATTAAATCTTCATACGATAATAAATTCAATCCACCTGCTGGGTTTGAGCCATCATGACATCCTGTACAGCTCTGGTTAAAAATAGGCTGAATTGATACGCTGTAATCAATCCCCACAATATCTGCAGTAACCGAATCTACATAAGGAGGATAACACAAATTTCCAATACATATCATAGAAGCCCAGCCATCGGGTATCTCATTTACATTTTTTACTACTGCAATAGTGATAAGGGAATCAGTAGTGTTTGTTATTGATCCTTCAAACTGGACATATGTGCCTAGATCAACATCCGCTGATGTCTCTCCATAATCAAACGAAAAAGTTTGCGCAACGCTCAATTGAGGAAAGCTGATGAACAGCAGTAGGAAGGATAAATAATATTTCTTCATCCTCTTTTCTCAAACTTAATTGAAACTTCTTTCCTTTAAGATTTACGCAACTGGCCTTACTTCATGAGAATCAATTTTTTGGTGATAGTATGATCTTTAGAGCTTAACCTGTAAAAATAAACTCCTGAGGATAAATGACTCCCGTCAAACTGTGCGGTATAAAAGCCAATCTTATGTTCTCCCTCAACAACTGTAGATACTTCTTCCCCTAAAAGATCATACACCTTCAATGAGACAGGACCGGATGAGGGAACCGAATAACTGATTGCGGTCACAGGATTAAACGGATTTGGATAGTTCTGATCAAGGGTGTATTTTTCAGGTAGAGAACCACTCCTCTTCAATAAAGAGAACCGGTCAGCATCACCGATGATCTCTATGGTGCCAGAACTGTTTAATTTATATTCATCTCCAGTTGATTGATCTATAAGAACCCAATCATAAACATCATGATAAATTGAATAATCAATCTTCAATGACTCTGAGTTATTCATCACTTCAATCTCTCCACCATTATGTACAACTTTCCAGTCACCAGTGTAACGAACATCCAAGGCTCCCGCTGGTGGCTTAGGAGGCAAACTATAACTCAGGATTTCTTCCTTAGGGATCTCTACACCAAAATAAAGGGTTTGACCATTGAAGCTGATTGTATTGGCATCTATAAGACGATTTACAAATTTCGATTTCCTGCTCCCTGCATCAGAGGAGATCGTAATATCCCCTTCCCCATAAGAACGAATCCAATATCCAAAGCCGGGCTCAATGACATCAGCCAGATTGTATCCCTCACCGAATGAATAGATTGTATTGGGAACTATTATTCCATAAGGGTCGGAAATACTATTCACATCTGCCGGATTTGAAACACCGGAAATTATATTCCAGTCTTCGTCAAGTGTTATGGTTATCTCCTCAAAATCATCACCAATCATGGTAGTTGAACCATACCCATCAAAGCGCAGCCAGTAACCTGTACCTTCCACCAATTCCGTTTCTAGGACATATCCCTCACCAAACGAATACAATGTGTTATTCATTGCATCCGGGAAAAGAGTGAGATAATCTGAATCTTCCATACCAAGGGGTAATCCAACCATATTCCAATCATCCTGATGAATAAGAGTTAATTCAACATCCGGATCCAAAGAAACCCCCGTAATTCCAGCCTGATGAATGGGGTACATTGGATAAGGCCCATAAGATCCGTCATAATCATTTCCCGTAGATGTAAATGTTTGAATGAGAACTACTCCTTTTACATTTTCAAGATCCCACGAATTATCCAGATCAAAACTGTGGCTGAAGGATCCTTCCTGGCCTGTAAGGTTCAAGTTAAAGGATTCTTCATGATATCGCGACACAGTAGCGCAATAGCTTGAACCATAATAATATGTAAGCATAAAGAGGATTTTATTATTAGTAGTATTTATGTTTCCCGTCATCACTACGTCTACTTCAATATCAACCCCTCCAGAAGCATTTGTGGGCATGGTGATATCCATATAAACTGGACTATTATTAAGTATAAATTGATTATAAACAGGCAAATAATAAGAGTACATGTTTCCTCCGCCTATACCGCCTACAATCATTTCCTGACCCTGAAATGCAGCGTGGGGAATTCCACTGACAGCATACATGTTTTCTCTTTCTGTGCAGTTGGGACTGAAATGCCCATCACTCTCCCAAATTAATGGGACAAAATTATCTAATTCATTCATCATTTGGTTCAACCCGGCCCGGGCTGATGGACAGTAGGGTCACCAGGTTGCGGTAAATACCTCACCAACAACAAAAGTTTGAGATGCAAAAGAAGTGGACATAATAAATGTCAACATGATTCCATTCATTATTTTTTTCATTTTATTTCCCTTGATTTTATTTGGCTAGACTTGAATTTCTTCTCTGAAAGTTCGTAAATAATTTTACCCCATTGACTTCATAACGTGAAACAGGTGCAATTTACTCAATCTTTAAGACATCTCTGGTATTGAAATATTATTAAAATTATTTTAATAATACTGCTTTTTTGGTTTGGACAAATTCTTTTGATGAAAGTCGAATAAAGTAAATTCCTGATGGAATATTCTTACCACTCCAAGCGATCGAATGCTCACCTGCTGTCTGATAATCGTTTACTATGACGTCAACTTCTCTTCCATTAATATCAAGAATCGACAGCTTAACTGGTCTGTTCTCTTTCAGTTCATATTCTATGGTTGTGGAAGCATTGAATGGGTTGGGATAATTTTGCTGCAGTTGGAAAGAAATGGGTAAGTTTTTTGAAAAATTATCTACTGCAAGAGGCTGAAGTTCTGATAATGCAATCTTGGTTCCCTGCAAAATTTCTTTTGAATCATTATCCTGAATAAATGCTACCAGTTCACAATTGCCAGATGCCCACCCTAGATCAAGGGTAAATTCAAGATCGACAGTCTGTGTATCTCCAGTTGAGAAATCCAGAGCGGTTCCATATTGATCTGGTATCATTAACCTTTCCACAAAATT
>Ga0207986_1000001_pt1 | contig 226205 bp, 226 predicted proteins | sample ETNtaG_26_FD_185764 | JGI IMG/M metagenome (GOLD analysis project Ga0207986, IMG submission 185764) | Marine microbial and viral communities from oxygen minimum zone, Eastern Pacific Ocean - ETNP201302SV89 (SPAdes) (version 2) | ecosystem: Environmental > Aquatic > Marine > Oceanic ... | reverse complement strand
TCTTCGCGAAGGGGGCGGTCTCGGATGCGACCAGGGCGATCTTCAGGGCGGCGATAGGCGCGAACCCTAGCGAACTGCGACTGGGGAGTTCCGATCCTCCGCGCGGAAACGAAATGGCCATTTCGCGAAATTCGGCCCTTTGACCCATGTCGCCTGACCTGCGGTGATGGAGTTTCGATCCGCCGCCTAGCGACCCAAAGCCCGAGGTTACTGGGCAGTCGAGGTCGCACCGGCCTGCTAACCGGTTGCGGATTGCACAAGATTGCACAACCGGCCCGGTTTCAACCGGACGGTTCGGACAACAGCGATTATCGGGCTCCAGTCCCTCTGGGGGGCATGTCATCCAAGCACGCCAGTGCATTCTGGGCCATCTGTCGTACCACTTCGGCTGCTGGCACTACTTCCTTGACAAGGCCGACAATGTTGCCGGCGCCGTTCATGGAGATCCCTTCCTTGCCACCGCTGTCAGTCGCCCAGGAACCGAGAGTCAACTCGGTGAGGACCGGTTGTAATGGCATGGGAAGTGGGTCCAGGTCAGCAGCTTCCCAGGCCTCAGTCCACTGGTTCGGGAGGAGTCGGAACCGCTTTCCCGTGTAGGCGCGACTGATGACAGGTGACTGGTCAGCGGCGTTGACCAGTCCAGCCTTTTGCCAACCAGCGATACCTGCTTCTTCGGTGGCTAGGAATCGAGTTCCAATCCACACGGCTTCACAACCCATGACAAGGGCAGCCGCAAGGCCGCGACCGTCACCAATCCCACCAGCGGCAACAACTGGAACCTCAACGGCATCGAGTACCTGGGGTAGAAGGGCGAGAGTCCCGACGTGTCCAGTGTGGCCGCCACCTTCTGTGCCTTGTGCGATGACAACATCGGCGCCGTCCCTTGCGACGCTCACAGCCTGTTTCGTGTTGCCAACTACGGACATCACTACCGCACCGGCTTCGTGGAAGCGGTCCACCACGAAACCAGGCGAGCCGAGGGCACCGACGAATACCGGGACCCCTTCCTCTAGGACGACTTGGATTTGAGCCTCGGCATCAGTCCCTAGAGCGTTTCTATCGGGTTCATGGTTTGTGCTTCGCTCCGATCGGTTAACTCCTAGATCGGTGGCAATACGTGCCGCTGCTTCGCGGTGGGCAGAAGGAATCTGTGTAGCGACGTCTGTGATCGTCGCACCACCTTGGTCAATACGGGCAGGCAAGATGAGGTCGACTCCGAATGGTCGATCGGTCAACTCGCGGGTACTTCGGATGACGGTCCGCACCTGTTCCGGGGACATCGTGGTGCAACCAAGCACCCCGAGGCCTCCTGCGTTGGATACAGCTGCTACGAGTTCAGGCCCAGCAATTGGTCCCATGCCGGCTGAGAAGATCGGGAGGTCTATCTCCAACCGTTCGCACAACGGAGTCTTTATTGATCTACCCATGTTCCCTCTTCAAGGACTTCGGTCGGGCCGCCAGGCATGTTCGAACTTCTCCAACGATACATCGAAGTAATGCGTGGCTTCCTCACGCGAGGTGGCACGATGCTGGACACTTCAAGGGTGCATCTCTGGTTGACCGAAGACGGGGCCAAGCGGGCCCGGGCAACGCTGGCCGAGGGACGGCGGTGCGAAACCCGGCGCGAAACCCGGTCGACCACCGACGGTCAGGGTACAGCGGGCTGCCTGTGAGGGCGGATAGTTCCAGCCGAGGCGGTGGAGTGCATCGGGCTCCCCGGGTTCGGCCCGTGGTCTTAGGTCCTGCGGGCCACCACCCTGATACCCCCCAACTTTCCGCTGGAGAAGAGGCGCACCATCGTGTCGTAGAAGGCACACATGGTGTCAAACACCTCTTCACCGTGGACCCGCAGATGCCGCTCTCTCTGGTCAAGGTATGAGTTCAGTCGATCATGGGTGAACGCGGCCCAATCCTCCGACATGTCCTCGAAGACGACCAGTTCGAAACCGGCGTCAACCAGGTCCATTCGGTACTGGTTCCGGTTCGGCAGGTAGTTGGCGAAGAGCTCTGATGCCAGCTCCGCCTTCTCTAGGTCGTCGAAGGGACCGCGTTCGTAGAGGTCCTCGGCGTGGATGAAGCCATCGTCCTCGAGCAGCGATCGGCACCGTTGCAACAGGACGTTCCTCTGGGGAATGTGGTACAGCGCCAGCCAACTGACGATGACCTGGAACCTTGCGCCATGCCATGGGTGGGTCAGGAAGTCACCACACAGGTGCTCCACCCTGTCATCGAGGCCGCATCGCTCCGTGAGGCTCGATGCCATGAGATGGTGATCCTCCTGAAGCTCCAGAGCGGTCACATCAGCCCCGGCTGACAAGGCCAGGTACCTGGCAGGTCCCCCCAGCCCGGAACCGATTTCCAGAACAGGAGTCCCCTCATCGATGCCCGTTGCTCTGATCGCGTAGTCCACTGCCCCGGTTCCGTGGTAGTGGAGTTGATCGAAGGAGGTCAGTTCCCTGACCTGCAGTCTCCCGGTGTCGTCCTTGCCGAGTTCACGAAGTTCGTTCATCACCCGGTCGATGTGGTGATACAACTTCATGCTCTTGATGTCGGTGCTGCGATCGTTCATCTCGGGACTTCACCTGCTGATGATGGCTTCCAGTGCTGGTGGTTCCCCCGGCAGTACTCCAACCCGTGACCGGTGGCCTGTGGGGTCGTCTGCTCCACCCGATGAACAGCGACCCGACGGCGGAAGGAACCCCGGTTCAAGACCCGGTCGACCACCGCGCTCAGGGTACAGGGGGATGTCTGTGGGGGTGGGCTTGACGTATCTGACCCCGCGTGGGTCACACTGGTGGTGCTACCGGCCGACAAGGGGGAGAAACCGCCGTGGACTACGAGAACCTCCGGTGCGAGCGGGAGGGCGAGATCATCACCATCACCCTGAGCCGGCCTGATCGCCGCAACTGCCTGTCGACCCAGGTGCTGAGGGAGTTGGAACACGCATTTCGCATGACCGGTGAGCAGGATGACGTGGCGGGAATCGTCCTGGCCTCAACCGGCCCGGTCTTCTCCTCTGGCCACGACCTGGCCGAGATGGCGGTGATGACCGAGGACGAGCTGAGGAACCTGTTCGATGTGTGTACCGCCGCCATGAAGTCCCTTGCCGAGGTCCCCCAGGTGGTCATTGCCCAGGTGCAGGGCCTCGCCACAGCGGCGGGAGCCCAGCTGGCAGCCAGCGCCGACCTCGTCGTCGTCAGCGAAGAAGCCAGGTTCTCCACACCGGGTGGCAAGGGGGGCCTGTTCTGCCACACGCCGATGGTGGCGGTTGCCCGTCAGGTCGGTCGCAAGCGGGCGGCCGAGATGGCCTTCACGGGGGGCGCAATCGACGCGGCCACGGCCCTCCAGTGGGGCCTCGTCAACCGGGTGGTGCCGGCAGCAGACCTGGAACAGGCGACACGTGACTTCATGGGATACGCAACCCGTGGCAGCCGCTACGCCAAGGGCCTCGGCAAGGCGACCATGTACGCCCAGATGGACCTGACCTTCGAAGATGCCTACGAACTGGCCGCCGACGTGATGTCGGGCGCAGCTGCCGACGGCGACGGCAGGGAGTGGCCCACGGCCTTCGTGGAAAAGCGCCGCCCGAAGTGGTCCCACAGGGGCTGACCAGCACCCCGACCGGGCACCATCTGCGTAGTATCCCGCCAATTCACACAGATGGAACAGGGGAGGGCACAATGGCCGATCAACAGGACCCGAATGCGGAGTTCGACGCCGTCATCATCGGTGCCGGTGTCCTCGGCGGTGCGATCGCCGTCGAACTGGCACGAAGGGGCATGCGAACCCTGAGCGTCGACAAGGCGTCAGCGGCCGGAGCCGGCTCAACAATCAACTCCTGTGCCATCGTGCGATTCACCTACTCGACGCTTCCTGGGGTGACCATGGCCTGGGAGGCAATGCACTACTGGACCGACTGGCCCGCCTACATCGGGGCCGACGACGAGCTCGGTCTGATCGAGTTCCACCAGTGCGGCATGTTCAACCTGCTCCTCGGAGAGGGGGGTCATTCATCAAAGGTCAGGGCGCTCTGGCAGGAGCTGGACATTCCGTTCGAGGACTGGACCCTCGACGACCTGACAGAACGCCTGCCGCTTCTCGACCACGGCCGGTACGGGCCACCCAAGCGACCCGACGATCCCCACTTCTGGGACGACCCCACCGGCACCATCTCCGGGGCAATATTCGCCCCTGACGCGGGCTATGTCAGCGATCCGCAGTTGTCGTGCCACAACCTGCAGCGGGCCGCTGAGGCCAGCGGTGCCGAGTTCTGGTTCAACGCCGAGGTCGTCTCCATCGACCGGACCGACGGTCGCGTGGGCGGCGTGACCCTGGCCGACGGTCGACGGGTCACGGCGCCGGTCGTTGTCAACGTGGCCGGCCCCCACAGTACCGTCATCAACAAGATGGCCGGCGTGTACGACTCGATGAACATCAAGACCCGGGCACTGCGCCACGAGGTTCACCACGTGCCGGCACCCCAGGGCTACGACTTCATGGCCGACGGCCTGGTCGGTGCCGACGACGACACCGGCTTCTACTTCAGGCCCGAGACAGGCAACAACGTGCTGATCGGCAGCGTCGACCCAGATTGTGACCCCCGTGAGTTCGTTGACCCAGACGACTACGACACCACGCTCTCCCAGGAGCAGTGGGAGGCCCAGGTACTGCGGGCCAACCGCCGTATCCCCACTCTGGGAGTTCCCCACGAGAAGAAGGGGGTTGTCGACCTCTACGACGTCTCAGACGACTGGCTGCCCATCTACGACCGCAGCGACCTGGACGGCTTCTACCTGGCAATCGGCTCCAGCGGCAACCAGTACAAGAACGCAGGGGCCGTGGGCCAGGTAATGGCCGAGTTGATCGAGGCGGTCGAGTCCGGCCACGACCACGACACAACGCCGGTGGTCGTGACCGGCAGGTACACCGGACGGGAGATAGACGTCGGGTTCTACAGCAGGAACCGTGAGGTCAACCCCGACTCGTCCATGTCGGTCCACGGCTGACGGTCAGCGGCCGCAGCCTTCTTGAGGGAGCCACCACATGGCAGACCGCTCCAATCCGCTGCAACACGCCGCATACGGCGGGCCCGGCTGGCAGCCCCGCCTACGTTCCCTGCGTGACGAGGCCGACGGCATCTGGGGTACATTCGGCATCGACTCCGAGTACGGCACGCTTCGCAGCGTGCTGCTCCACCGACCCGGGCCCGAGATCGTCGCCGACGACCCCAATGGCGTCCAGATGCTGGACCGGGTCGATGCGGAGAGGGCCGGCCGGCAGCACGACGCCATTGTCGAGGCCTACACGGCAAACGACGTAGCAGTCCAACTGGTTGATCCACCACCGACACCTCAGCCCAACCAGATGTTCATGGCCGACCTGTTCGCAATGACACCGGAGGGGGCGGTTCTGGCCAGGCCGGCATCTGAGGTGCGCGCTGGCGAGGAACGCGTGGCTGCCCGTGGCCTGGCAGATGCAGGAGTTCCCATACTTCGAAGCATCTCGGGAACCGGCACCTTCGAGGGTGCAGACCTGATGTGGTTGTCCTCGGCGCACGTGCTGGTTGGTCGGGGCCTGCGAACCAACAGCGAGGCGATCGATCAGATCACCGTCGTCTTGGAGGCGATGGGGGTCACGACAACCCGGGTGGACCTTCCCGTCGGCACCATGCACCTGATGGGCATGCTGCGCATCCTGGACCGTGACCTGGCGGTCGCATGGCCGACGCGCCTGGCCGTGGCGGCAGTCGAGGCCCTCGAGGACGAGGGCTACGAGGTCCACTACCTGCCGGACCACGACGAGGCGGTGGGTGGATTCGCCCTGAACGGCGTCACGCTCGGGCTCCGCCGGTTCCTGATGGCTGAGGGAAACCCGGTCACGCAGGCGTTCTACGAGGCGCTCGGCGTCACCTGTTCCACCGTCGAGGTCGACGAGCTGGCAAAGGCGTCAGGCGCCGTCGGCTGCCTGACGGGCATCGTGGCCCGTGACCTCGTGTGATGGGTCTTCGGGCGGTGGTTCTGAGAACTCGACGGTTTGTCGTCCTTCTCGTTGCCGTCCTTTTCTCGACAATGTCATGTAGCGCCGGGTTGGACCAGCCCGAGAGCCCTCTGGCCGCTCCGACCGTGACCTGGCCCACCTACCCGGACTGGTTGGTCGGTGTGCAGTGGTCGGTGGTGAGCCTCGAGGTTGATGGCGAGACACTCCTTCCTCCCGACGGAGCCGATGTCCACGTCACCTTCGAGACGGCCGGTCGGCTGTCGGGGAACCTCGGCTGCAACAGGTTCGAAACGGCGTGGACAGGCGAGGACGACGATCCCGACGAGATCGGGACTGCGTGGACCGAGATGGGCTGCGTCGACGTCGACGACTGGTTCGAGGTCGCCTACCTGCTGAACAGCACCTATCAGAATGGCTGGTATCTGGTGGTGAGAGACGACGTGGGCGACACGGTCGAACTGGAGACCCCTGCCGGGGTGATTGTGCTAGCCGAGGCCGGGGGCTCCGGCGTAGGCGGATAGGGCCGGCTGGCCACCCAGGTGTGCATAGAGAACCTTTGAACCCGTCGGGATCACACCGGTACCAACCAGGTCGATCAGGCCTGCCATTGACTTCCCCTCGTAGACGGGGTCAGTCAGCATCCCCTCTGTTCGGGCCACCAGGTGAATGGCGTCGATTGTCTGCTCGTCGGGAACCCCGTAGGCGGGGCCCTCGTATCCGGCCAGCACCGTGATCTCGTCGTCGCCCAGGTCGCGCCCGACACCGATCCGCCCGGCTGTGTTGTGGGCAATCCGGGTGACCTGGTCGGTGGTCTGGTCAAGCGTGCCCGATGCGTCGATGCCCAGGACCCGACGGTTGCCATGACCCTCGAGGGCGAACCCCGCGATCATGCCGGCGTGTGTTGAACCGGTAACCGTGCAGACGATTACGTGGTCGAAGAACACATCGTGCTCAGCTTCCTGGACTGCGACCTCCCGGGCCCAGTTGGCAAACCCCATGCCACCAAGGGGATGGTCCGATGCCCCGGCCGGGATCGCATACGGCTTTCCCCCGGCCGTCTCCACCGACTCCAGCGCGGCCTTCCAACTGTCCCGGATGCCTATGTCAAACCCCGCCGGATCCATTCGGATGTCACCGCCGAGTATGCGGGTGAGTTGGATGTTGCCGACCTTGTTGTAGGCCGGCTCGGGCCAGTCGACCCAGCCCTCCTGGACGGTCACCGCGCCGAGGCCCAGGTGGCGTGCCACCCCGGTGACCTGCCTCGTGTGGTTGGACTGGATCCCGCCGATCGAAACCAGCGTGTCGCAGCCCTGCTCCAGAGCATCGGCGACCAGGTACTCCAGCTTTCGGACCTTGTTGCCTCCGAACGCGATGCCCGAGTTGCAGTCCTCCCGCTTTGCCCAGACCTCGACACCGCCGCCGAGGGCCTCGCTGAGCCGGGGCAGGGGATGAATCGGAGAGGGTCCGAACAACAGGGGCGTGCGGGGGAAGTTGTCAAGGCTCACGTGGTCTCCGATCGTGGGTTTCATCGAGTTTCCACCATCGCCTGCCGGGGCTGCGAATCCGGGGGCTGGTTGTTGTAAGCGTTTTCATATATGGTTCGCCTACTTCACAACTGGAGCGACTCGACCGGCAGGAACCAATGACGCAGCAGTCAGTTGATAGCGGCACCGCTGTTGGCAGTGGCGTCGACGCCGGGCCCTGGTGGCAAGACAGCGTCGGATACGAGATCTACGTCAGGTCCTTTGCCGACTCCGATGGAGACGGCATCGGCGACCTGGCCGGCATCGCCGACAAGTTGGGCTACCTGTCAGACCTGGGAATCGACTTCATCTGGGTCACGCCCTTCTATCCGTCGCCGATGGCCGACTGGGGCTATGACGTAGCTGACTTCTGTGGTGTGGATCCGGCCTTCGGGTCCCTCGCCGATCTGGATCGCCTCCTTGACCAGGCACACGAACGGTCCATGCGGGTCGTGATCGATGTGGTTCCGAACCACACCAGCCACCAGCACGCTTGGTTCCGGTCGGCTCAGGCCGACCCGAACGGGCCGTACCGGGACTACTACATCTGGAGAGATCCGGCGCCCGACGGAGGGCCGCCAAACAACTGGGTCGGTTACTTCGGCGGTTCGGCATGGACCCTCGATGAGGCCTCGGGCCAGTACTACCTGCACCTGTTCCTCCCGGAGCAACCTGACCTGAACTGGCGCAACCCGGCGGTCCACGAGGAGTTCGACGGAATCATCCGGTTCTGGCTGGACCGCGGTGTCGACGGTTTCAGGATCGACGTGGCCGGAGGCCTTGTAAAGGACGTCGACCTCCGCTCAAACCCCGAGATCGGCGTCTGGGATCCAGCGGGAACCCGGTGGGAACAGTGGGAATCCTTCGACCACCTCTACGACGTGTTCCAGCCGGAGAGTCTCGACATCTTCCGGAGGTGGCGTTCTATAGTCGACGAGTACGGCGCCTGGCTTATGGGCGAGACCTACACACTCGAACCGGAGGGACTGGCGAGGCTGGTTCCCGGTGACGGACTCCACAGCGGGTTCTGGTTCGAGCCCATGCACATCGACTGGGACGTCGACCAGATCCGGAAGGCGCTTGTCCCACCCGCCGACCTGCTGGGCGACCGACTGCTCTGGGCAGCCAGCAGCCACGACATGCCCAGGTCGCCGACACACTTCGGTGGTGGTGATCAGGGTCGCTCAAGGACCCTCGCCCTGAACGTGTTGTTCTCGTGCCTTCCGGGTGTACCTGTCTTCTACCAGGGTGAAGAGTTGGGCCTGGTCGACGGCATTGTCCCCCCGTCGGCCAAGTTGGATCCGGTCGGCTCTGAGGGCGATGTAGCCGCAGGCCGCGACGGTTGCCGCACCCCGATGCCCTGGCGCCCCGGTGGGCAGAACGGGTTCACCGAAGGCACTCCCTGGCTGTCCAGTAGCCAGCGGGATGAGGATGAGACCGCTGAGGCCCAGGCGGTGGAGGCCGGTTCCTGGTACCACCAGTACCGGTCTCTTCTGGCCGCAAGACGTGGTATCGGCCCTCTGACCGGTGAAGACGTCCACTGGGAGGACGACGGTGTGGGTCCTGTAGTTCGCTACAGGCGAGGACCTGTGAGCGTCGCTGCCAACGTTTCTGATGAACCCGTGACCGTTCCCGTGAGCGGCTCGGTTGGTCTTGTGTTTAGCATGGCTGGCGTAGTCCACGTTGACGGGTGTGTCGAGTTGCCGGCTCACGGTGCCGCCATTTGGACATAGCCGTATGCACCGCGAGGGACCGATTCATGGCCTGCCTGTCGTCGTCTCCGTGCGCGACACCGGTCTCAAGGTGTCAGACCCAACGAGGTGAGCAGCATGCCTGTCGACGAATCAGGGCCTGAGCCAACTCTCCGGGCCCGGGCCGGCATAGAAGACGTAGCCCTGGTGGCCGGTGTCTCGGTTGCCACGGTCAGCCGGGCTATCCGTGGCCTGCCGAACGTGGCAGCGGCGACGCGGGAGCGTGTTCTGGCAGTGGCAGCCGAGCTCAGGTATCAGGCCGATCCCGCAGCGTCGCGGCTGGCAGCAGGGTCGACCAGGACGGTTGCCGTGGGTGTTCCAGATCCCGCCACATGGTTCTTCTCAAAGATCGTGGGTGGAATTGAGCGCAAGCTCCAGGCGGCGGGTTACGACCTCCTGCTCTCGGGCATACCCGACGCGGAACACCGGAGCCGGTTCCTCTACATGAACGCCCCGGGTGGACGACGCTGTGACGCCTCCATCCTCGTCGACGTGGCCCTCCTCCCCGAGGAGGTCGGCGAGGCCATTTCCGACGGCCATCGACTCGTGTCGGTCGGCTTCCGGTATGAGGGGTTCTCATCGGTGACGACCGACAACGTCACAGCAGCCAGCCGTGCCGTGGACCACCTTGTCTCGCTCGGACACAGGCGTATCGGCCTGATGGGGATGCCGATGGACAACGTTATGAACTCCGTCGTTCCCCCGATACGTCGTCAGGGTTACCTCAAGGCACATGAGGCCGCTGGACTGGATGTAGACCCGGGCCTCGAGATGGTCGCCGCCAGCACGTCTGATGCTGCCCGTGTTGCGTGCAGGCCCATTCTGGATAACTCGAAGAGGCCTACGGCAGTTTTCGCGATGTCTGACGAGCAGGCCTTCGGGGTGATGCTGGCAGCTCAGGACCTCGGACTGCGGGTACCCGGTGACCTCTCGGTTGTCGGTGTCGACGACCACGACCAGAGCGAGCTGGTAGGCCTCACGACCGTCCGCCAGGGCGTGGTTGAGTTGGGTTCCCTGGCTGGCGAACTGCTCCTGGAGTCTCTCAACGGCGGGCCGGTGATACATATCGAGGTTCCGACAGAGTTGATCCTGCGGTCATCATCGGCGCCCCCTGGAACCTGAGCAGGTCAGGTTCCTTCGGTGGTGCGACTTGATGCACCGGTGTCGGCCGGTACCGACAAGTTGGAGAGGTGTAGCCTCCGTCGCGTGGTGGAGTTCGGGCCAGGTGTGGGGCAACTCCGGAAAGGATTCGGGAGCGACGGCTTCGTGTCCCCGGTGCGAATCATTTCCGAGGTCGAGGCAGGCCGGCACCGGTTGGCACTCGAGAATGCGGAGGCTGAAGTAGGTCCACTCCATTACCAGTACAAGATGCACACTGTGCTTACTTCGCCACTGGAGTTGGCAACGCATCCCACAATGCTGGACACAGTCGAGGAACTCCTCGGGCCCGACATTCTCCTCTACAACGTGTGCTACATAGTCAAGGAACCCGGTACGTCCGCCCACGTGGCCTGGCATCAGGACCTCACCTACTGGGGATTCGACTCGGACGGGCAGGTCTCAGCTTGGTTGGCGCTCTCGCCGGCCACCGCCGAGAGCGGAGCCATGATGATGCTCCCCGGTAGTCACACGAACGGGCGGCTTGACCACAGAGTCGGCACCGACGGGTCAAATGTGCTCGACAACGACCAGTACGTGGCTGGCGTCGACGAGACCGATGCCGTTCTGTGCCCGCTGAGGCCCGGCGAGGCCTCGTTTCACCACGGCTGGACCCTGCACGCCTCACGTCCCAACGCGAGTGGCGACAGGCGGATAGGTCTCAACATTCAGTATCTGCACCCGAGCGTGCGCCAGACCCTCCACGACATGGACACCGCGATGTTGGTGCGCGGCGAGGACGCCTACGGCAACTTCGGCACCGACGTCCCGGCCATGGGCAACCTGGAGCCATGGGCGATGGAACAGCGTGCCAAGCGGGAAACCCTCGTTAAGGGCACCTACGTGTCGGCACTGGAGGCAACCTGACCTCCCGGTGGTCGGAAAGGTCGAAACCGGGCACACGGGGCTGTCAATGACCAGATACCAGCATGGGTACCTGCCGGTACGATTTGGGTAGCCGGGTGGGAACGTCATGACAGACCGGAGGAGCACGTGGCAACCGCAGAGAACCAGGGCAGGGAACTGCTGGCCACCGCTGGTGTAACCGTGGGTGGCGGCGAGCCACACGACCTGCAGGTGAACGACGACCGGTTCTGGGCACGTGTGCTCAAGGACAGGGAACTGGGCCTGGGCGAGGCCTACCAGGACGGCTGGTGGGATGCCGAACGGATGGACGAGTTCCTCGTGAAGGTGTTTACGGCCGACCTGCGCTCAGCGGTGAGACCCGGCCCGGCGCTCTTGTGGAACATGGCCCGCGCCAGGTTCTCCAACCGGCAGACAACCGGCCGGGCCGCGCAGAATGCAAGCGCCCACTACGACATCGGTAACGACCTCTACATTCGGATGCTCGGCGAGGAGATGATCTACAGCTGCGCTGTCTGGGACGGCGCAGCCGACCTAGCTGCCGCCCAGGAGGCCAAATTGGACCTGATCTGTCGCAAGCTGCACCTTGAGCCCGGTATGCGGGTGCTCGACATCGGATGTGGGTGGGGCGGTTTTGCCCGACACGCTGCCAGCCGGTACGGGGCGCACGTCGTTGGCATCAGCCCGGCGGGCGAGCAGGTCAGCGAAGCTCGTCAGCGGGCCGGTGACCTGTCTGTCGAGTTTTACCAACAGGACTACCGCGATGTGACAGGAACCTACGACCGGATCGTCAGCATCGGGATGTTCGAACACGTCGGCCCCCGCAACTACCCGAGATTCTTCGACCGGTGCGGCGAACTCCTTACTGCCAACGGCCTGATGTTGCACCACACAATCGGCTCCAACGAATCCAAGGAGTTCACCGATGCCTGGTTCGACCGATACATCTTCCCCGGGGGTGTGGTTCCGTCGCTCCACCAGATAGCCGGTGCGGCCCAATCCAGGTGGACCATCGAGGACGTCCACAACCTGGGTCCCGACTACGACCGCACGCTCATGACCTGGTTCGACCGGATCGAGTCCCGCTGGGACGAGATCCCCTCCTACGACGAGCGGTTCCGGCGCACCTGGCGCTACTACCTGCTCTCCTCGGCGGCCTCGTTTAGGGTGCGCAACCTCCAACTCTTCCAGGTGGTGTTCAGCCGCACCGGGCAGGTCTCACCCACCTACAGGGCTACCCGCTGACGGGGGTCGATACACGACCCGGCGAACCCTAGATTGGCATCGTGGACGGCGTTAGAAGCTCCGCTTCTGTGATTGCGGTCGAGTGGCAGACGGTCGCCGTGGCGGCTGGCGTCTACGGCGGATGGCTGGCGATCGTGCTCTCGCACGAGGCCATTCCCTGGCCCGTGGGTGTCGCCCTGCTCTTGGCTGTCGTGATTGCCCGACACGGTTCGTTGCAGCACGAGGTGCTCCACAGCCATCCGTTCCCGAAGGCGTGGGCCAACGAGGTGGTCGGGTCGATACCGATCAGCCTGGTCTGCCGTTCCGTGTCTACCGACGTTCACACCTCAGCCACCATGAGTGCAAGAACCCCACAGACCCTGCAACCGACACCGAAAGCTTCTTCGTGACAGCAGCCACGTGGGAGAGGCTGTCGGCCCTGGGTCGCTGGTTTTTCATCGCCCACCACACCCTCCTGGGGCGAATGTTGCTCGGCCCCCTTGTCGAGAACGCCTCCATGGTGAGGCGAGACGTGTCATCCATCAGGTCCGGTGACCGGCCGCTGCTGCGCTGGTGGTCTGTCCACCTGGCAACGGCGACCCTCCTGTTCTGGCTTGTCGTCCGGGTGGCGGGCATGCCCTGGTGGACCTACCTGCTGGGCGTCTACCTGGGGAACGGTCTGGGCCTGGTCCGTTCCTACTGCGAGCACCAGTGGGCCGATGGCGGCGCCACCCGCTCAATCGTCGTCCGGGCCGGTTGGTTCTTCAGACTGTTGTTTCTCAACAACAACCTACGCCACACCCACCACGCAGAGGCCGGTGTGGCGTAGTACCGGCTACTCGAACTGGCCGACCGGATCGGATCAGACGACCTTGCCGCAGTCGGTGCCGGCCTCTACACGGGGTATGGACAGATCTTCCACCGCTATCTTGTCCACCCGTTCGACCATCCGGTCGATCCAGGGGAGCGCCGTACTGCCTGAGGTAGTTACTACTCGACCTCGGCCCTGGTGGTGACCTCGTCGAAGCGGTCCACATCACGTAGGGCCGGGAAGAACACAGCCCACAACCCGACCACTACAAGGGTGCCGACGCCGCCGAACACGATTGCCCCGGTCAAGCCCAGCAGCGCAGCGGTCACCCCGGACTCAAACGCACCCAACTCGTTGGAGGCCCCGATGAACACGTTCTCCAGTGCCAACACACGGCCCCGCAGGTTCTCGGGTGTCGCCAGCGGAACGATCGTGAACCGGATGAACATGGAAACCGCGTCGGCCCCGGCCAGAACCATGATGGCGATGAATGCCACCACGTAGTTGCGGCTCAGGCCCAGGACGATCGTGCCTACCCCGAAGATGGCCACCACGGTCAGCAGCGTTCGACCGATGTGGCGCTGGATCGGCCGGATTGAGAGTGCCACCGCCACGATTCCGGCCCCGATACCCACTGCTGCTCGCAGCCAGCCGAGCCCGACCGCCCCGACACCCAGACGGTCCTCGGCAATCGCTGGTAACAGCGCCACGGCACCACCGAACAGCACGGCGAACAGGTCCAGGCTGATCGCACCGAACAGGACCGGGGTGCTGCGAATGAAGCGTATTCCCAGGAAGGCGTCGACTACGGCCTGGCGGACTCCTACGGTTTCCAGCCGCTTCACCGGGGCACTCGGAATGACCAGGAGGATGAGTACGGCTGTGGCCAGTCCTAGCGAGGCCACCAGGTAGGGGATGGGTTCACCCACAACGAAAAGGAACCCGAATGCGACCGGTCCGGTGATCAGCCCGGCCTGGAATGCCACGTGTTCCAGCGCCACGACGCGCTGATACAGGTGCCGCGGTGACATGTCGATGGGGAGAGCCCGACCCGCCGGGGCGGTGAAGCCCTGGCAGACACCGAAGAGGAACACCAGCCAGAAGATTGGAAGCACCGATGTTGGATCGGTCGATGCGTACCAGAACAGGAGTGCCGACACGGTTGCCTCGCCCGTAATCGCTAGAACGAACATCCTGCGCCTGTCAACCCTGTCTGCGATGGCACCGGCCAGGGGGGCGACAAGCATCGCCGGCAGGAACTCGGCGAGGCCGATGAGGCCCAGGTCCAGTTCCCGGCCGGTCATGTCGTAGACCTGCTTGCCGATGATCGTGATCTGGCCGATCTTGGCGAACGCCGACAGGAAGAAGGCGATGAGGAGGCCCTGGATCCGGAGAGGGATCCGGCCCAGGATCGGCTGCGCCATCAGCGCACGCTAACTGCGTTGGGCCACGACGTTGGTGACAGGGTCGGCATGGGGTGCGAACCGCCAGTGCAGTAGAGAGAGAGTTGTGTCCGGCAACCGGAGGCCTTTATGTTCCACCACAGTGTTCGTCTGGCGGTTCTGGCTGTCACCCTGACGATGCTGGTCATCGGCCTGATCGGTGGGGTGATCATTGGACTGCACCCAGCCGTCACAATTCTGTTGGTGGGGCTCATCGCTTCCCTGAGCGTCGTCCTGCTGGCACGAGACGAGCGCCGAGATGGACGAACTGGTCCACAGGGCACCTTCAGCATCGTCGTCAGGTTCGGACTGGTTGCCATCGCCACGTTCGCGGTAATTCAACTGGTGCCGTACAGGCGTGACCACTCCAACTCTGTGATCACCAGTGAGCCTGCCTGGGCTACTCCTGAGACAAGAGAACTGATGGTTCGAGCCTGTTTCGGCTGTCACAGCAACGAGGTGAAGTGGCCAGGGTGGTACTCGAGCGTCGCCCCCATCTCCTGGGCGGTAACCAGGCATGTCGTCGAAGGTCGAGACGAGGTCAACTACTCGGAGTTCGGTCTCGACGGATGGCTCGACGACGACACCATCGAGGTAATCCTGGAAGGAGAGATGCCTCCTTTTTCCTACACGGTCTTCGGCCTTCACCCCGAGGCCAACCTGGCCGATACTGAGGTCGACCATTTCGTTGCCGGCCTCCGCAACACCTCGGGCTTTACCGAAGACGAAGACGAAGATTGATTAACAGTCCGCGCAGTGCGCTGGTCCTTGAGGCATTTGGCGACGTCACCGAGTTCGTTGGACCAGTCGGGCGGAGGCATGGGGTGTCACCGAAGGCCTCCGTTGGCCACGCGGCTTTCGCTGCTACCCGACCTTCTCAGATCTGCCGAATGGAAACCGGTATTCGGTCACGCCTCGGCGGGTCGGTGGAATTTGACCGCGAACACGGCATCGTCGGATGGGCTCAGGAGGTGTGAGCATCCCGGGGCGGGTCTGGGCCCCGCCATAGTCAGATCGTTAGCCGAGGCCCACGGGGGGCTGGTTCTCCTCTTCGACGTTGAGGGTGGTGGGCTGAAGGTAGAGGTAACGTTTCCGCCCGTGGTATGACTCGCCCGGTTCCACTGCCGTCGGGCAGAATGTTCCGATGGAACACCCGACGACGACAGAACTCGAAGCCGGCCTCGATGAGGTCAGGAACTCGCCGGCGGACAACGGCACCCTCGACCTGATCGTCCGGCGACCCGACGTCGACGAGCGCGAAGTACTACAGGTGGGCGAACTCTCCATCGAGGAGGGCCTCGTCGGTGACAACTGGATCAGGAAGCTCAGCGGCAGGACCGACGACGGCAGCCCCCACCCCAGAATGCAACTCACCATCATGAACAGCCGCGTGCTGGCCCTCGTCTGCCCTGATCCGGACCGCCGGTCACTTGCGGGCGACCAACTCGTGGTCGACATGGACCTGACCGAGGTCAACCTGCCTGCCTGGACCTGCCTTGCCATCGGCTCAGCTGTCATCGAGGTGACCGATCAGCCCCACACCGGTTGCTGCAAGTTCAGCCAGCGGTTCGGAGGCGACGCACTCCGGCTCATCAACTCCGACGTGGGTGGTGAGCTGAACCTGCGTGGTATCAACGCCAGGGTTGTCCAGCCCGGCACCATCACCGGGGGGGATCTGGTCCGAAAGGTCTGAGCCGGCAACCGACCATCGCGGGCACCGTCGCCGCGTAGCTGCTTTCTTCTAACCTCGGCGTCATGCGCACGGCCATAGTCACCGGGAGTTCCAGTGGCGTCGGGCTTGCCGTTGCCGTCGAGTTGGCCTCCAGGGGCTGGCAGGTCATCGGCCTTGACCTCGGTGACGGAGCCGGCCTCCGGGGGGCAGCGAAGTTCGCCGGGGTTGGCGAGACCGTTGGGCACCTCGAGACCGACATCACCGACAGGACCCAGGTGTCGCTGTCCATGGCCCGGATCACCGCCTCGTTCGGAGATCGGCTGTGTGCACTCGTCAACTGCGCGGAGGTGTCGGCCAGCGGCCCGTTCGACGAGATGTCAGACAGAGGACTTCGACAGCAGTTTGACCTGAACCTGACCGGTGCGATGAACGTGACCCGTGCCGCCCTGCCGTCCCTGCGGAGCACCGCCGGCTCACGCATCGTGAACCTCTCCTCGTCGGCAGGCCTGTCAGGGGTTCCGGGTATGGCAGGTTTCAGCGGTTCCAAGTGGGGGCTTGAGGGCTGGACCGAGGCCATCGCACACGAACTGCACCCCCTGGGCGTCGGCGTGGCTCTGGTCGAGCCGCCGGTGGTTTCGTCCGGACCGGGTGGAACCGCAGGTGGTGAAATGGACCAGATAGCAGTCGCCGATGCCGTCGTGTCAGCCGTCGAGGGGCGACGGCGACTCCGCCAACCTGTGGGGCTCTCCGCACGTGCTCGCTGTGCCGCCAGGGGTGTTGTCCCAGCCGGCATCCAGCGTTCCATCGTGGCGCGCTCCGCCGGGCTCGAGGCCGCCAGGCCACCTGTTCGCCACGACGACGGGGTGGTGCTCGTAACCGGTGCTTCGACAGGATTCGGCCTGGAGATCGTCGTTGAACTGGCGAGGCGGGGCCGCCGGGTCGCAGCGACAATGCGTGACACCTCACGCAGGGACAAGCTCGACCAGGCCCTCACCGCAGACGGCCTGTCGGAGCGGGTAGAGATCCTCCATATGGATGTCACCGATCCCGGATCGATATACGACGTGTTCACCGTCGTCGAAAGGTGGGAGGAGATGGCAGGTGAAAAGGGACGCCTTGTCGGGGTGGTCAACAACGCTGGCGTACGGGCCGTGGGGGCGTTTGAGGAGATCCCCCCGGTAGCCGTTGAGCACATGATGGAGGTCAACCTGTTCGGGAGCATCGCCGTCACCCGGGCCGCGCTGTCACGCATGCGACCACATGGAGGACGGATCGTCTTCGTGTCGAGTTCATCGGCCCTTGTCGGTGAGCCGACCTGGGCCGCGTATGCCGCCAGCAAGTGGGCAGTCGAAGGGTGGGCGGAATCGCTCGCCTTCGAAACGGCACCGCACGGTATCGGCCTGGTTCTCGTGGAGCCCGGGGCCTACAGCACAGAGCTGAACCGGCCCGGGACCTCCTTTGGTTCAGAGGATGGCCCCTACCACCTGATGAACGAGGCCATGGCCGAGGCCGACCGGCGTCAACTGGAACGTGGTGGAGACCCGGTCGATGTTGCCCGTGTGGTGGCCATTGCCTTTGATTCCCGCCGATTGCCCACCCGCCGGCCGGTCGGACGCGACGCCCAACTGAGATGGTTCACCCGTGGCTTGGTCCCCCTGGGAGTCCAGCGATGGGTACGCGACAGGACGTTGGGGCTCCAGTGAAGGCGGGCGACCTCGCTACACCGGCCCTGCTCGCAGACGCGGGTGTCCTGGAATGCAACGTGGCGACCATGGCCGCCGGTCGGCCAGGCCCGGCTCTGCGGCCACACGTCAAGGCGTTCAAGTGTACGCCGATGGCAGCAGTACTCAAAGGAGCGGGCCACTCGGCGTTCTGCTGCGCCACCACACGCGAGGTCGACGGCATGGTTGAAGCCGGCCTCGGCGACGACCTACTTCTCGCCAACGAGGTGGTGGACATCACCCGCCTGGCGGCACTCGCAGCCCACATCGCTGCCGGGCGGGCCCGGATCACGGTAGCTGTCGACTCAAACGAGACGATCACCGCCGCCTCGGCAGCCGGAATCACCGAGGTGCTCGTCGACGTCGACGTCGGAATGCCGCGGTGCGGATGTCACCCCGATGAGGCGGGCTCCATTGCTGACACTGCCAGACAGGCAGGCCTCCACGTCCGCGGGGTGATGGGCTATGAAGGCCACATGATGCACGAGGCCGACAGGGACACCCGTGAAGCGGGCGTAGGCAGATCCATGGCGATCCTGGAATCGGCCCACGACCAGGTTGGAGGCGAAGTGGTCTCAGGCGGAGGCACCGGTTCGTTCGACTGCAACGATACGGTCACCGAGCTGCAGGCCGGCTCATACGTGCTGATGGACGGCGCCTACGCTCGCCTCGGCCTGCCGTTCGAAGAGGGTCTCGTCGTGTCCGGCACCGTTGTCTCCGTGGGAGCCGGGGGTCACGCTGTGCTCGACGCAGGGCTGAAGGCACTGGCCATGGACAGTGGACCACCCGGACTACAGGGGAGCGGAAAGGTCCTCTTCTGCGCCGATGAACACACCACCGTCGTGGGCGGCAACTGGACCGTGGGCGACAGGGTCGGCCTACGCCCCGCCCACATCGACCCCACCATCTCGAAGCACCAACACATCCACCTGGTTGACGACATCACGTCGGGCGGTGACGCTGAGGTCGTCGAGACATGGCCGGTGGATTTGAGGGGATGGTGAACCCGTGAGCGGCATCACCTCCGACGGATCATGGAGCAACTGGGCCGGCAACCAGCGTTCCACCCCGGCCAGGGTTGAACGCCCCCGCAACGAGGTCGATGTCGTCGCACTGGTGAAGGCCGCCGCAGCCGACGGTCGCCGGGTCAAGGTGGTCGGTGCCGGCCATTCCTTTACAGCCATTGCCCGGACCGACGACGTGCTCGTCACGCTCGACGACATGGGAGCCGTGGTCGGGATCGACCACGACACGGGCCAGGTGAGGGTTGAGGCTGGAGCCAGGTTGTTTAACCTGAACCCCCAACTCCACGCAGCAGGACTCGCCATGCCGAACCTGGGCGACATCGCCTACCAGTCGGTTGCCGGCGCCGCCTCCACATCAACCCACGGCACCGGGCTTGGGTTCGCGAGCATCGCCGCAGGTGTAGTCGGCATGCGGCTCGTGGCAGGTGACGGAACCGTAGTCGTGCTAGGCCCGCACGACGACCCTGACCTCCTCGAGGTGGCCCGGGTAGGGCTGGGCGCCCTCGGCATCGTCACAGAGGTGACCCTCCAGTGCGTGCCTGCCTTCAACCTGCATGCCGTCGAAGAGGTCCTGCCCGCAGACGACGTGCTCGACTCGTTCGACGAGATGGCGGCGACCACCGACCACATCGAGTTCTTCTGGATGCCCCACACCGACCTTGCAATGCGCAAGCGCAATATCCGCACGACCGACGCACCACCTCCTCCGAGGAACCGCAGGCACGCACTGCGCCGCCGGTGGAAGCGCTTTAAGAACAAGGAACTCATGGAGAACGCCGCCTTCGGTGCCTTCAACCACATCGGCCGGGTGGCACCGTCGCTGATCCCCCGCCTGAACGGCCTCGTGGCATCCGAAGGTGACCGGGCCGAGTACCTGACCACCAGCTACGAGGTCTTCGCCAGTCCCCGCCGGGTGCGCTTCTACGAAATGGAATACGGGGTGCCCGCCGAGCACGGTATCGAGGCGCTCCACCGGGTCATGAACCTCGTCCAGAACCTGGGCCGTCCGATCAGCTTCCCAGTCGAGTACCGGATCCTCGGCCCTGACCAGATTCCACTTAGCACCTCATTCGATCGTGCCACCGCCTACATCGCCGTTCACGTGTTCAGGCGCACCCCCTACGAGGACTACTTCAGGGGAGTCGAGGAGATCATGGATGACTACGGCGGCCGACCCCACTGGGGCAAACTGCACTTTCAGACATCAGACACCCTGGGTGGCCGCTACCCGCAGTGGTACAGGTTCCAGGCGGCCCGCAGGCGCCTGGACCCAACCGGTCGGTTCGCCAACGATTATCTGGACCGGGTGCTCGGCACCTGAGTGCGAGGGTCTGCCACACCTACGCCGGGTGACGGTACCCTCGCCGCCGTGACAGACCCGATCATCATCGACGAACCTGTTTCCGACCCGGAGCCCGACGTGTCACCGGGCGAGGTTTCCGAAGAAGAGGTCGAGTTGAGCCGACTCGAGGCAGACACAGCCGCTATCGAAGAGGCGATGGACCAGGTCGACTCCGGCAACCTCGACGTCGCCGATGAGATGATCGCCGGACTCGGGGATACCGAGGCCTGAAGACACCCTCAGAGTAGGTCCGGAACCGGTGCATCGGCCACCAGTTCGACCCGTGGACCCAGCGTCACCTGACCGTCGCTGAACTCCAGCCAGCGCCCCCCCAGGTTCGACAGCCGTGCCCACGGTTTGCCACAGGCAGCCTCCAGGGCGTAGATCACACCGGCGTGGGTGACTACCAGAACCGTGCCGCCAATGGCCCGGGCCTCTAGTCGGGTGAGGGAGGCGGTGACCCGGGTCAACAGGGCGTCGTCGTGTTCGTATCCGTCGGGCCGGCGGCCAGAGTCGAGCATCCCCGGCCACCCCGCCTCGATCTCATTCCGGGTCAGCCCCTGCCAGGGCCCGGCGTCACGTTCCATCAGGTCAGCGTCACTGAGCACGGGCCCCACGCCGATCGCATCGGCCAGGGTCACCGCAGTGTCGAGTGCTCGTTCCAGGGGCGACGAGACCACTGCGTCAAACGAACCGAGGTGTTTCGAGCGTCCGGCCAGGACAGCGTTGCTTCGGCCGAGGTTGGTGAGCGGTGGGTCGGCCCGACCCTGCCAGCGACCGACCGCATTCCATTCAGACTGGCCGTGGCGGACCAGGAGGAGGCTTGTCACGGGGGTTGACGGTACCCGTCCGACCGCCCGACTTCAGGGCCTCGGCTACCACCTCCCTACACTTACCGGATGGCAGTACTGCGCTTGTTCGCCTCGGCCCGCGTGGCCGCGGGTACCGGTCGGACCGAGATGTCGGGCTCGACGGTCGGCGAGGTCGTCGACGCTGCACGCAGCCTCTACGGGTCCACGTTCGCCAATCTGCTGGAAACATGCGGAATCTGGTTGAACGGCGAACCTGCTGCAGCGGCTGACCCTGTCACCGAATCCGACGAGGTGGCCATTCTGCCTCCCGTGTCGGGGGGCTGATCCATGCGTCGAATAGCGGTCCTCTCACTTCACACGTCTCCGCTCGTGCAACCCGGTTCAGGCGATGGAGGCGGCATGAACGTCTATGTACGCGAGCTCGTGTCAGCTCTCGCCCAGGCGGGTGGCGAGGCGACGGTGTTCGTACGCAGGTCTGATCCGACCCCACCTGAGACGGTCGAGGTGGAACCCGGCGTGACGGTGGTCCACATCCAGGCGGGTCGCTTCGACCTTGCCAAGGAGGACCTGCCCGGCGTCGTCGACGAGTTCGCCGACCAGGTTGCCGAGCGGCTTATCGCAGCCGACCTGGAGGGCAACGGCTACGACGGCCTGCTCGCCAACTATTGGCTCAGCGGCGTTGCCGGGCACCGGCTCAAGCATGAGCTGGAACTTCCGCTGACGACGGTGTTCCACACCCTCGCTCGCGTTAAAGCCGAGACCGGTGATCCAGAACCACAGCGACGCCTCGACGCCGAGGCCGAGGTGATCGCATGCTCCGACGTGATCCTGGCAAACAGCGAGGAAGAGGCCCACCAACTGGTCGACCTGTACGGTGCCGATCCCTCCCGAATCGAGGTCGTGCCTCCGGGAGTGGACCATGCCTTCTTCAGCCCCGGATTCCAGGGCGGTGCTCGTGACGCCGTTGACCTGGGTCCCGGACCGGTCCTGTTGTTTGTTGGGCGCATCCAACCTCTCAAGGGTGTTGACGTGGCTGTCCGCACGCTCGCCGAACTGGACCACAGCGATGCCTGCCTGGTCGTGGTGGGTGGCGCAAGTGGCCGTGAGGGTCCCGCCGAGGAGCGCAGGATCAGGTGCCTCGTCAGCGACCTCGGTCTTGCCGACCGCGTGCACTTCGTGCCACCACAGCCCCACCACAGCCTCTCCACCTGGTACAGGGCGGCCGATGTCCTGGTCATGCCGAGCCGCTCAGAGTCGTTCGGCCTCGTCGCCCTTGAAGCAGCGGCCTGCGGGATCCCGGTGGTGGCAGCGGCCGTGGGCGGCCTACGGACGCTTGTCGACCACGGATGCACCGGTTACCTGGTTGAGGGTCGCGAACCCGCTGACTACGCGGACCACGTGGCAGAGCTCCTTGACGACCCGGCTTCGGCAACCGAGATGGCCGCTGCTGCGGCCGAGCGGTCGTGGTCCTACACCTGGTCGGCTACAGCGTCGCGGCTGCACCGGATCTGCGATGACCTCGCCTACCGCTCCCTCGTGGACTGCACCTGATCGTGAAATAGGTGTTTGTTGTTGAATTTCATGTAGTTTCGATCTATCCTGATGACAGGCCCAGCGGCCGACCACCGGGGTTCGATCGGGGAAGTGAGTTCACCGGTGAAGAGGCCGTCGGGCTCACGCCTGCAGCGGAGATGTGTGCCAGGTGCCCGGCTGCAGGGTTGGGGGCTGTCGTTCGGGCAGGCATAGGTTGGGTGGGTGAGCCACATGCGGCCCTCGAGGCTTCTCATCTTTGCCATCACGGCAAGCGGACTCCTCAGCAACTCGGTACTCGTCAGCTCGACACCCGAGATCCTGAGGGATCTGGGCCATCCAGTCAGTCGGGCAGGACTGGTTGTCGCCGCAGGGACCATACCGGGGATCGTTGTGGCACCCGCAGTCGGCTTCCTCGCCGACCGGTTTGGCCGGCGTCGGATTCTCCTGCCCTGCCTGGTCATCTTCGGTGTGTTCGGCCTGGCGGCAGGCTTCAGTCCGACCCTTGAATGGCTGCTGGCGGCGCGGATAGCGCAGGGTGTTGGGGCGGCCGGCCTCATCAACCTGGCTGTGGTGCTGATTGTCGACAACTGGGACGGCCTCGACCGGGCTGCACTCATCGGCCAGAACTCGGCGGTGATAACGGTCGCGGTGGCCGTCTACCCGGTACTCGGCGGAGCGGTAACGGACCTGTTCGGCTGGCGCTGGATGTTTGTCACGTACGCGATACCACTCGTGGTGGCCGGCCTTGTGGGACTCCACCTCGTGGTCGACCAACCGGTTCCCACGGGGAAGGTGGGCGACCAGGTCAGGGCGGCCCTTGTGGAAATCCGCCGCCCGGTCACAGCCACGGTAATCGTGCTGGGCGCCATCGTGTTCCTCCTCATCTTCGGCCTTTTCCTCTCTCTCATGCCCATCCACATGGACCAGGAGTTCGGCCTGGGCCCGACCCAGCGGGGTCTCGTCGCTGCAGTCCCGGCGCTCTCCTCGACCGTGTCCTCGTTGCTGGTCGCCAGGGCCCGCTCCAGGGTCCACGGTGGTTGGCTGGTCTACGCGGGGATGTTCGTGTTCGCAGCAACCTTCGTGATCATGGGCGTGGCCTCGCTCTGGGTGCTCGTGGCTGCAGCGGCTCTATACGGCCTCGCCGAGGGACTCACCATCCCGACGATGCAGGACCTTGTTGCCGACGAGGCGCCAGAGCACCTCAGGGCAGTGGTCCTGGCAGCATGGGTGGGCGCCGTCCGCGTCGGTCAGACAGTTGGACCCATCGGTGTGACCATGGCCCTCGGCTACTGGTCAACCGGGAGCGTTCTCGTGTTCTCGGGCCTGGCACTCTTCGTCGTCAGCGTTGTCGCCACGCTGACCCATACCCTCGTTCCCCGAAACGGCGGCAGGCAGCCGGCACTCAGCGGTTAGATTCGACCCCGTGACGATGCGCCTGCAGGTGATAGGTGGTGGCCAGATGGGTGAGGCCCTGGTGGGGGGTCTCGTGGCATCGGGATGGGCCGCAGCCGGCGAGATCCACGTCGTTGAACCCGACGGCGACCGTCGAATCGAACTGGAGTCGTCCGTCCCCGGGCTGACCTGTGGTGCCGAGCCACTGAGCGGTACCGATGCCCTGATCGCCGTCAAGCCCCACATCGTGGCGTCGGTGTGTGCCGCTCTCAATGCGGTTGGCGTGGGCAGGGTCCTCTCGATCGCGGCGGGCGTCCGTCTCGACACCCTCGAAGAGGGCCTCGGTACCGGGGCGGCCGTGGTGCGTGCAATGCCCAACACCCCGTCGCTGGTGGGCGAGGGTGCTGCAGCAATCGCTGCTGGCACAAGCGTCGGCGACGAGGACCTCCGTTGGGCATCAGAGATACTGTCGGCCGTCGGAACGGTCGTTGTCGTGGACGAGCCGATGCTGGATGCCGTCACCGGGCTCTCCGGGTCGGGCCCCGCCTACCTGTTCCTGTTGGCTGAAGCCCTCATTGATGCCGGTGTCGCCCAGGGCCTTCCCCATGGGACAGCAACGGCGCTCACCGAACAGATGCTGATCGGTGCCGCAACCCTGCTGCGAAAGTCTGATGCAGTGCCGTCGGTGCTGCGACGGAACGTCACGTCCAAGGGCGGGACAACCGCTGCGGGCATCGCCGTGTTCGAGGCGGCTGACTTCTCCGGGTTGGTCGCAGCGGTGGTATCGGCCGCCAGCGAACGGTCCCGGGAACTGGGAGGAACCTGAGGGTGGGTCGCTGCTACGACACCCTCTCGTTTCTTTCCGACTACGGGACCGACGACGAGTTCGTCGGCGTGGTCCACTCCGTGGTCCGCAGCATCGCACCACACCTGGCGATCGTTGACGTCACGCACGGCATCCCTGCACACGACGTGCGCGCTGGTGGTCTCACGCTGGCCCGCAGTGCCCAGTACCTGTGCCCGGGCGTCGTCCTCGCCGTTGTCGATCCGGGTGTAGCAACCTCCCGGCGCGCCGTTGCCATCGAGGTTGGTGACGGCGAGTCCGTACTGGTCGGACCTGACAACGGTCTCCTGGCGCCGGCTGTGGCCCTGGTCGGCGGAGCTACAAGGGCAGTTTCGCTGACCGGTACCGAATACCATCTGCCCGCTCCCGGCCCCACCTTTGCCGGCCGTGACCTGTTCGCACCGGTTGCAGCACACCTCGCCAACGGTGTGGACCTTGGCGAGTTCGGTGAGGCCGCCGACCCGTCGACCCTCCTTCCAGGTGTCATGCCCGTATCTGCAGCCGAGGACGACGGCCTCCATGCAGAGGTTCTCTGGGTGGACCGGTTCGGCAACATTCAGCTGAACGTGGGTCCCGACGAACTCGGCGACGTTGTGGGCCAGGTAGGTGGCCGGTGCCAGGTCAGGAGTTCCGGATCGGCAAGGCCGGTCGTGAGGGTTGTCGCCTTCGATGAGGTACCCGCTGGGGGCCTCGGGCTACTCGTGGATTCCTACGGGTTGGCGACGCTCGTGGTCGACCGGGCGTCGGCAGCGGTCGACCTGGGCGTGTCGGCCGGCGATGCTCTGGTGCTGACACCGACCGCTGACGACCCGGGGTCCGTCACCAGCGTCGAGTTCGGAAGGAACGAACCCGTCTGATGCGGTTCGGGACGACAATTGTCACGTCGATCCTGCTGGCCGCCATCCTGGGTGCCGCAGTCGTCCAGTTCGTACTGCTGCTCGACTAGTTGTCGGCCCGCACGTTGCCGGCGCTTGTCGCCGTGAGGGCACCGGCGAAGATGAGGGCAATGCCGATCACCATCGAAATGGAAAAGCCGGTCATCTCGTCAACCACCGAGTTGAGGAGCCCACCGAGGCTGAGCGTGACGGCACCCAGTGCAATCAGCACGTTTCCGCTGCCACCTCTGACAGCAGATGCGCCACCGGCTCGGAAGAGGCGGATCGCAGACCAGACCGAACCTCCGATTACGACCAGTGCGCCGACCGATGACGCCAGGGCCGCTGCGATTCTCGGCCCGGCTCCGAACACCTCGCTGCCCTGTGGCAGTTCGCCGGCGATGAAGGCACCTGTGGTTGGCGCTATCAACACGATCCCGGCGCCAAAGGCACATGCTACGACGGTGACAAGGGCAATCCGATCGGCCCTGGGCCGCGGCACCATCAGGTAGACGGTTCCCAGTGCCAGGATCGGAACGTTGAGGACGGCCCCGAAGATGTAGAAGGCCCGGAACGGCCCGGCCGACCAGCCCACGGATGCACCAAGCCACATGGAACCGGCACCCAGGCTGAACAGCAGGAGTGCCACGGCCCATGCCATGTCCTGGGGCCTGTGCCTGTCCAGCCAGCGTTCCAGGACGGTGGCTGTGAAACCAAGCGAGATGAGCGTGGCTGCGGAGGCGAGGGCGATCTGGATGCTCACGCAGGCGCACGGTACGGCCCGCGGCAGCAATCCGCCATCCCGTGTCGGGGATGGTGGGCCAGAGTCATCAGGACGTGACCTGTGAAGGAGTGCACAAGCGCCTAGCGTTGGGCCATGGCAGGCGGCGGCAGGACATCCGACGGAGACCTCCCCGTGCCGGGGATGGGCATTGTCCGACCAGACGGGTCCTCCTCGCCCATCCCCGAAGCGACCCTTGCACGCCTGCCCGTCTACATGCGGGGCCTGGTCGAGGTGGCCGACGAGGGAATCACCACAGTTTCGTCCCGCCAACTCGCCGACCTGGCAGGAGTGAATGCCGCAAAGGTACGCAAGGACCTCTCCCACCTGGGGGCCCATGGCAAGCGTGGGGTCGGCTACGACGTCGATCGCCTGCTTGCCGAGATAGGTGGGGCACTCGGTGGCTCGGTGAAACCAGTGGTGATCGTCGGGGCCGGGAACCTTGGCAGGGCACTCAGCAGATACGACGGCTTCATTGCCGGGGGGTTCCCGGTGGTCGCCATCGTCGACTCCGACCGCTCCCTTGAGGGTCAAGAAATCTCGGGAGTGTCAGTTACACACGTCGACCGCATGGACGAGGTGGTGGTAGCCACGGGCTGTCGACTGGGCATCGTCGCCACCCCGGTCCACGCAGCCCAGGAGGTCGTTGACCGCCTCGTGGCAGCAGGTCTGCGATCGATACTCAACTTCGCACCGGTCGTGGTCTCGGTTCCTCCCGAGGTCCAGTTGCGCAAGGTCGACCTGGCAACCGAGTTGCAGATTCTGGGCTACTACGAGCACGTTCGAACCTCGAGCGAGGCCTCCGAGCAGGCTGCCGGATGAGAGTCATCCGAGGGGATGGCCCCAGGGGGTTGGCACCAGGGGGTCTGTTCGGGAATGCTGGGTGCCGTCATCCCCGATTCGATAGGCAGTCGAGAAACAGGAGCACCTCTTCGTGTCGGTTGTAGTCGTTGGGCTGAACCACCGCACCGTGCCACTCGACCTGCTCGAGCGGATGACGGTTCCATCTTCACTGCTCCCAAAGGCGCTTGCAGATCTGGTTTCCCGTGAGCACGTCACCGAGGCCGTGCTGCTCTCCACGTGCAACCGTATCGAGGTCTACGCCTTCGCAGAGAAGTTCCACGGCGGCTACCAGGACATCCGCAACTTCTTTGCCGAGGCCTCACACATGGCCCCCGAGGACTTTTCCGACCACCTCACCGGCCTTTACGACGCCGACGCAGTCCGACACCTCTTCGCTGTCGCCTCCGGGCTGGACTCGGCGGTGCTCGGTGAACACGAGATTCTGGGCCAGGTCCGTACGTCATGGGAGGTGGCTGCCGACGAGGGTGCCGTCGGCCCGGTGCTGAACCCCATGTTCAGGCATGCCCTCGAGGTCGGCAAGCGGGTACGTACCGAGACAGCCATCTCCCGGAACATCACATCGGTCTCGCAGGCAGCCGTGGCGATGGCCGGCGAACGGCTCGGAGGCCTCACCGGCCGGAGGGTTCTGGTTGTCGGCGCCGGCGAAATGGGCGAAGGCCTGGCAAGGGCTCTGCACGGTGGCGGCGTATCCGAGATTCTCGTTGCCAACCGCACATGGGAGCGGGCCGTCGAGGTTGCCACCAGGCTGGGTGGAACGGCAGTGCGGCTCGACGAACTGCCGCAGCACATCGCCGAGGTCGACGTACTACTCACCTCAACAGGTGCGTCATCGGTGATCCTCGAACACGGTGACATCGACGGGATCGTCGGCAGCCGTGACGGTCGCGAGCTCCTGATCGTCGACATTGCGGTTCCCCGCGACGTCGACCCGGCGGCCGGTGACTTTGATGGCGTGACCCTCCTCGATATGGACGACCTGCGCGCCTTCGCCGATATGGGAATCAGGGAACGTCGGCGCGAAATCACAGCCGTCGAGGCGATTGTCGACGTCGAGTTGAACCGGTACGTAGATGAGTCCACCGCCCGGTTGGTGGCTCCGCTCATCGCCCAGTTGCATGGTCGGGCCGACCAGGTTCGTACGGGCGAACTGGAGAGGCTGACCAACCGGCTCGGCGAACTGGACGACCGCCAGCGGGCCGCCGTTGAAGCACTGGCGGTCGGCATAGTCGGAAAGCTGCTGCACGAGCCGACGGTCCGCATGAAGGATGCCGCCGGCACCGCACGTGGTGAGCGCCTGGCCGAGGCGATGCGCGACCTCTTCGACCTCTAGGCGGAGGCGACCGGCCGTGCGCATCCGGGTGGCTACCCGGGGCAGTGCCCTGGCCCTTTGCCAGGCCGACCGCGTCTCCTCGCTCCTGGTCCGGACCCTTCCAGGGGTAGAGGTCGAGGTCGTCATCGTTGAAACCACGGGGGACCGTGATAAGACGACACCCCTGGAGCAGATGGGGGGGCTCGGGGTGTTCGTTAAGGAGGTCCAGTTGGCGGTCCTCGACCACCGCGCTGATCTGGCCGTCCACTCTGCCAAGGACCTTCCCGGCGGCCGGACAGATGGGCTGAGCTTGGCAGCCGTACCCGAGCGTGCAGACCCACGCGATGTCCTGGTGGGCTGTCGCCTGACCGACCTCCCCGAGGGTGCCACCATCGCCACGGGGTCCATCCGTCGACGGGCCCACCTCGCCAACCACCGGCCCGACTTACGGTTCACGGGCCTACGGGGAAACATCGGAACCCGTCTCGAGAAGGCCCGAGAGGTCGACGCTGCCGTCATGGCCAAGGCTGCCCTTGACCGTCTGGGTCTGTGCCCAGAGGTCGTGGACCCCCTGGACCCGGCGATCCTCCTTCCCCAGGTGGGCCAGGGAGCATTGGCGGTCGAATGCAGGGCCGACTACGAACTGCTCGAGGCACTTGAAGGCATGGATGACCCGGTCGCCCGGCGAGCCGTCGAAGCAGAGAGGGCCTTCCTCGTGGAACTGGGCACCGGTTGCGACCTGCCGATAGCTGCACACGCCCGCCCGGCCAGCGACGATCACCTCGGACCGGAACTCACGGTGACCGGCGCAATCGCATCGCCCGACGGAGCGATCCTCGTAAGGGAGGAACGTACCGGCACCGATGGCCCGGCCATCGGGCATGCAATAGCCAGGCACCTGCTCGATGAGCGTGGTGGCGCCGAGTTGATGGCACAGTCGTGAACGGGCCACTTTCAGGTACCACGCTCGTAGTAACCAGGGCGGCCGACCAGGCCGCCACCCTTTCGGCAGCGCTGGCCGAAAAGGGTGCTGCCGTCGTCGAGTTGCCGGTGATCGCCATTACCGATCCGGTAGACGGAGGAGAAGCACTTGAGGCGGCGGTGAGGGGTCTCAGCACCTATGACTGGGTCGTGGTGACCTCGCCCAACGGCTCACACCGTCTCGTTGAGGTGATCTCCTCCCAGAGCCCGACCTCTGAAGGCAGAGGGCGCCCGCGGTTTGCCGCAATCGGGCCCAGAACGGCGGCGCCGCTTCTCGAGGCCGGCCTGGCCGTCGAGCTTGTTCCCGACCGGGCGGTCGCCGAGGCCCTCCTAGGTGTGTTTCCGGCACCCCCTCCGGGAGGTCGTGTGCTGGTGCCACGGGCAGAGGTCGCCAGGCCGGTTCTGCCCGATGGCCTGCGTGCTGCTGGCTGGAAGGTCGACGTGGTCACCGCCTACCGCAACGTGGCACCACACGTCGACCCCGACATCTTGGAACGGGCCCGTCGAGCAGACGTCGCCACGTTCACCTCGGAGTCAACCGTGCGTCGCTACGTCGACATTGCGGGTGGACCGGTACCGCCCGATGCCGTCTGCATCGGTCCGATCAGCGCCACCGCCGCACGGGACCTGGGCTTTCGGGTCATCGAGGCGGACCCCCACTCGGTTGCCGGAATGGTCGAAGCCGCATGCACGCTGGCCGGGTCCTGAGCAGACCTTCGTAGGCTCCTACGGTGACCTTTCCCGAACAGAGGCCCCGTCGCCTTCGCCGTACCGCTGCCATGAGGCGGATGGTCGCCGAGACCCGCCTGTGTGTAGATGACCTGGTGGCACCGCTGTTCGTCCGGGAGGGCATAGCTGACCCTGCGCCCATCTCGTCCCTACCCGGGGTAGTGCAGCACTCCCGGTCAAGCCTCCGCGACGAGGTGGCCGAGCTGAGAGGCATGGGGATCCCCGCCGTGATCCTGTTCGGGATTCCTGAGAGCAGGGACCCGGTCGGGTCAGAGGCCTGGAACCCCGACGGTGTCGTCCAGGTCGCACTTCGCGACCTCCGCGACGACCTGGGCGACGACATGGTCCTCCTCGCCGATCTCTGCGTCGACGAGTACACCGACCACGGCCACTGCGGTGTCGTCGCAGACGACGGAACCGTCGACAACGATGCGACCCTTGAGCTTTACCAGAGGGTCGCGGTCGCCCAGGCCGAGGCCGGTGCAGACGTGTGTGCCCCCTCGGGGATGATGGACGGCCAGGTGGCGGCCATCCGCTCCGCACTCGATTCCTCCGGCCACGACCAGGTCTCGATACTGGCCTATGCGGCCAAGTACGCCTCCGCCCTGTACGGACCGTTCCGCGACGCAGTTGACGTCGAGATAGCCGACGGCGGTGACCGGCGCGGGTACCAACAGGACCCACCCAACGCCCGCGAAGCCCTGTCTGAGATACGTGCCGACCTGGCCGAGGGTGCCGACATGGTCATGGTCAAGCCGGCGCTGGCGTACCTGGACGTTGTCGCCCGGGTGAGAGACGAGGTGGACGTACCCCTTGCCGTCTACCACGTCAGCGGCGAGTACGCGATGGTCGAGGCAGCCGCTGCCAACGGCTGGCTCGACGGTGACGCCGTTGCAATGGAGCACCTGTTGGCGATCAAGCGGGCCGGTGCCGATTTCATCCTCACCTATCTGGCACGTAGGGCAGCACAGCTGATCGGGTCATGACCGGTTCAAACGCATCGCTCTTCCGGCGTGCGCAGAGGGTCACCCCCGGTGGTGTCAACTCACCGGTTCGGGCCTTCGGCTCGGTCGGCGGCACCCCGTACTTCGTGGAGCGGGGCGAAGGGCCCTACGTGTGGGACTCCGAGGGCCGCCGCTACATCGACTACGTGCAGTCATACGGCCCCGGCATCCTGGGCCACGCCCACCCGACCGTTGTAGAGGCCGTTGCCGTTGCCGCCGGCGACGGAACCAGCTTCGGTGCACCGACCGAGGCCGAGGTCATTTTGGCCGAGATGGTCGTTGACCGCATCGCCGGGCTTGAGTCAGTCCGGTTCGTTTCGAGCGGCACCGAGGCCACAATGTCAGCGATCAGGCTGGCACGCGGGGCCACGGGCCGACCCCGGATCGTGAAGTTCGCCGGCTGCTACCACGGCCACTCCGATGCCCTGCTTGCAGCAGGAGGAAGCGGGGTGGCGAACCAGGGTCTCACGGGGTGTGACGGCGTGACTGTCGGAGCGGTGGCCGACACGGTGGTCGCTCCCTACAACGTCGTTCCTGAACTGGACGACACCGTGGCAGCGGTAATCGTCGAACCGGTGGCGGCGAACATGGGGCTCGTGGCCCCGGCTCCCGGATTCCTCGAGGGACTTCGGTCGGCGTGCGACGCCACCGGTGCCCTGTTCATCTTCGACGAGGTGATCACCGGCTTCAGGCTGGCCCGCGGCGGCGCCGCCGACCACCTAGGCGTCACCCCGGACCTCTGGTGCTTCGGCAAGGTCATCGGTGGCGGCCTACCAGTCGGAGCCTTCGGCGGCTCCACCGACCTCATGTCGAACCTTGCACCCCTGGGTGGCGTCTACCAGGCGGGCACGCTTTCAGGCAACCCCCTTGCAATGGCAGCCGGCCGTGCCACCCTCGACCTCCTCGACCAGGGTGCATACGACCGTCTGACCAGCACCTCGCGCAGGCTCGCCGGGGGCTTCGCAGCGGCGTTCACCGACGTTGGACTGGCCTGCGTCATGCCACGCATAGGGTCGCTTCTGGGTGTGTTCTTCGGTGATGTGGAACCCACTGACTTCGACGAGGTATCCCGCCTGGCCGACAACGGCGTCTACCCCAAGGTCTTCCACGCCCTCCTGGAGAGAGGGGTTGCGTGGGCACCGGGTGCCTACGAGGCCCTGTTCCCGAGCCTCGCCCACACTGATGCCGTGGTCGACGAGACGATATTGATCGCAGCTGAGGCGGCTGTGGCAGTGGCATCGGATCTCACCTGAGCGTCGAGAGCCAGGGGCCGGTCAGGCGGAGCGGCCCCGCAGTTTCAGGTAGCGCCTGATCAGCGAGTTGGTCGAGGAGTCATGTGTCAGACGTCCCTCGTCGCCGTCAAGTTCAGCGGCAATGCGTACCGACAGGGACTTGCCCAACTCGACACCCCACTGGTCGAACGGGTTGATCCCCCAGATGGCGCCAGCGACCACCGTGCGGTGCTCATAGAGGGCAACCAACTGCCCCAGGACCGACGGTGTCAACTCTGGTGCCAGGATCGTGGTGCTGGGCCGGTCACCGGGGAAGGTGCGGTGGGCCACCAGGTCAGGCGGTACTCCGGTGGCTGCGGCCTCGTCGGCTGTCAAGCCAAAGGCCAGGGCCTCGGTCTGAGCGAAGAGGTTCGCCATCAGGGCGTCGTGGTGGGCGAGACGCGGGTCAGCGACCGGTTGGGCAAAGCCGATCAGGTCACACGGAACCACATCGGTGCCCTGGTGGAGCATCTGGAAGAAGGCGTGTTGGCCGTCTGTACCGGCGGCACCCCAGACCACTGGACCTGTCTGCCCGGCAACGAGGCTGCCGTCGGCGCCGGTCCGCTTTCCGAGGCTCTCCATCGAGACCTGCTGGAGCCACGGGGGAAACCCGCCGAGTTGGCTGCTGTAGGGCACCACCGCCAGCGACGATGCCCCTAGGAAGGACCTGTGCCAGACGTCGAGCAGCCCCAGCAGCATCGGCCCGTTCGAGTCCGGGGTCGACGAGGCAACGTGGTCGTCGACCATCCCCATCCCGGCGAGCATCTCGGTAAAGGCATCCGGGCCAACAGATGCCATCACGCTCAGGCCGATTGCTGACGGCAGCGAAAAACGGCCCCCCACCCAGTCAGGGACCTGAAATGTGAGTTCGGGGCTGATCCCAAAACCAGTGGCGAGATCCGTTGCGGCGGTGGCAGCGGCCATGTGGGTCGACACGTCGTCGCCAACCCCGTCAACCAGCCAAGCCCGGGCAGTCTCAGCCGCGACCATCGTCTCGGCGGTGGTGAAGGTCTTGGAGCAGACGAGGATCAGCGTCGTGGCCGGGTCCAGGCCATCGAGGGCTCTCTCAATCTCGGCACCGTCCAGGTTCGACGCGAAGCGAATGTCAAGCTCCGGGTGGGCAAGGTGTGCCAGTGCAGCCGTCGCCATAGCTGGGCCCAGGTGCGAACCACCGATGCCAAGACTCACCAGGGCGCTGATCGGCCTACCGGTGGCACCTTGCAGTCGACCACTACGCAGGCGTTTGGCGACATCGGCCATCCGACCGAGGGTCTCTCGGACGACGGGTGCCACATCGGTTCCATCGACCATGACGGCCGTGCCGGCCGGTGCCCTGAGAGCGGTGTGGAGGGCCGGCCTGTCCTCAGTCGTGTTGACCCTCTCACCCGACAGCATCCGTCCGATGAAGCCGGGTACGTCCCGCTGCGCAGCGAGGTCGATAAGCAGGGAGATGGTCTCGTCGGTGACCGGCTGTTTTGAGTAGTCGACCCACAGGTCGCCCACGCCGACCGCCAGCCTCTCGCCGCGTTCCGGGTCGGCTGCGAACAGGTCGCGGAGTGATCTGTCGACCAGTTGGTCGCGGTGTTGTTCAAGGTCCGACCAGGCGACTCCGCCGTCGGCTTCAGATCCGGTCACGAGGGACATTCTCCCCGCTCAGCTGCCAGACCGTGCGGCATTACCCGATCCGGACCTCAGGTGGCGAGAAATCAGACGCGGTCGAGGGAGCCTGCGGTGGTATCCGGGCGTACCTGTCCGGCACCATCCGAACGGCTGCAGCCAGTGCCCTGTAGGCGGTCTCGGAATAGCCGATCTCGCCATCGCGGAGGAGGTTGGCCATGACCCGTAGCGCCCATTCCATCAGCGGCCGGGAGTGCATGCCGACCCTTGTCAGTTCCCGAATCAGAGCAGGGCTGCCGATCACCCTGGCAAAGATGCAGGCCATCTTGAAGTAGGCCCCGTACTCGTCATCGAGCATCCCCGGGTAGCGGGCTAGTACCGAATCGCCCCGTGCGGCAGCCTCGCCAATCAGCCCGGCGGCGAGTCGACCCGTCTCGAAGGCGTAGTCGATTCCCTCGCCGTTGAAGGGGTTGACCGAGCCTGCGGCATCACCTACCAGCAGCCAGTTGGGGCCGGCCTTCGGGCCGACTGAGCCTGCCATCGGCAGCCGGCCGCCAGTTGGGGCGGCGATCGGGCGGGTGGGGTCGATCTGCCAGTGGCTGGGGAGGGTGCAGGCGAACTCCTCGAACAGGTGGGTGGTGTTCACCGACCGGTAGTCGCGGAAGGTCGAGAGTAGGCCTATGCCGACGTTGATCGTGCCGTCGCCTACCGGGAAGATCCACCCATATCCGGGCATGGTGGTGCCCCTGCGGTCCCTGACGTCAAGCGCCGACTCGATCCACGGATCGTCATGCATCGGGCTCTCGAAGTAACCCCGGATGGCCATGCCCATCGGGTAGGAGCGGTCGCGTGAAGTTCCAAGCGCCCTGCCGAAGCGTGAGTTGGCACCGTCTGCCACGACCACGAATCGCGCAAGGGTCGGCCTTTCGACGCCGGTCTCCCGGTCGACAACGACTGCTCCCGAAATGCGACCTGACCCCGTCGGATCGGAGCCGTCTACGGGCTGGTTGGCCTCGATGGGCCTGACGGCATCTGTTCCCTCGAGCAGGGTTGCTCCTGCAAGCACGGCGTGCCGGGCGACGAACGTGTCCAGGTCGGAGCGGCGAATCACAAAGCCGTAGGACGGGAATACAGGATGGTTGGGCCATCCCATCTCTAAGGTGCGCTCATGGGCGACGACCCGGAGCCCGTCGAAGCGGTGGTAGCGCTCAAGGTGCTCGCCAAGGCCCATCGCTTCGAGTTGGTGGACCGCCCGCGGTGTAAGGGCATCGCCACAGGTCTTCTCACGGGGGAACACCTTGCGCTCGACAACGACCGTGTCGAGGCCGGCGCTGGCTGCCCAGTAGGCGGTTGCCGCCCCCGCTGGTCCGCCACCGATGACCAACAGGTCGTGGACGTGGTCAGGCATGACTGGAGGATCCTGTGTAGGCGGGGATCATGTCGGCCTCCCGGATAGGAGAGCCTGTCACTGGCTCAGCCGGTCGCCAACTGGTCGTCTGTTCCGAACGAGGCAGACCGCAACAGGTTGAGAACCTCGTCGACTGTGACGGTTTCGGGATCGAGGTGGCCCTCGAGGTCCATGTCGCCCGAGTGGATGGCCTCGTCCATGGCTTCGGCAAGGCTTTCATCGAACTCGGAGTGGCTCAGGTGGGCTCGCTCGTAGAGCACCACCCCGATCAACTCCTCTGTTGTCAGGGCGGCACCGAAGCCGGGCATTCCGCCAGCCACCACACGGCCGGTGGCTTCGTCTCCGTACGGGTTGCCGAGGCCCACACCGGTCGATCCTGACACGACCCAGACGATGTGTTCGGCAGGCGTCGGGAACGTGGCGAGCATCTCATCTTCTGTCATTGCCGGTCCGGCACCACCCTCGCCACCGGCTCCGTGGCAGGCGGCACAGCTTGCTTCGTAGACGTGGGCGCCGTCGGCGAGTAGCCCGGCTGAGCCGGACTCGGGGGGCCGTTCAAGGGTTCCCACGTAGGTGATAGCCCAGATCGGCAGCAGGATCAGCGTGCTTGCGGCCCACCACGGGATCTTCTTCCGACCGGTAGCCGCAGCGTTGTACGGAGCCGCCGGTGCGGAGGGGGTCGGCTCTGCCGGTTCAGGCACGCTGGGTGCCTCGGCAGCGGCCGGGACGGAAGCGGAGCCAGCTGTCGAAGCCGGGTCGGCAGCCTTCTCTGTCGGCTCGTCGGCGGTGGAGCCGCGGGCTTCGCGTGAGCGCTTCAGGAGGTGCTCGGGAATCTCAGTCAACGTGGTCTCCGGGGCGACGTGGTGTTCGGTTCAGTCGGTGTGCGGTGGGCCCGACACCGACCGCTGATCGGACAGTTGCAGGCTAGCTGGCACTGTAGGTCGTCCGGCGCCGATCCGGACAAGCCAGATGGTCTGTGTCCGGGTAGTCGCAACGTGCCCGGTGTGGTAGACACACCGTCTGTGCAGGGGTGCCACGACGGGATCAACGGAGGGTCCCGGAGTCCCTGGACCACCCACTAGCATGGGGCGGGCACAGCGCTTGTGCATCGCTTCACTAAGTCGCTGCAACCACCCAGTCGCCGAGACCTGCCGAGGAGGAGCCTGAACGATGGTCGCGTTCGTTGTATCCGTCATCGTGCTGGCTCTCATGGTCGCCGGCGCCGGTGCATACCGTGACCGCTGCCCCGCCGACAAGGACTTCACCTGGGGCGAGGCCATGCTCTTCGCCACCTACGTTTTCATGATCATGTTCTGGGTCTACGGCGTTGTCCCACACCAGTGGCTGACCTGGGCGGACAGCGAACTCAACTGGCGCCCTGACCGCTTCCTCGTCGGACCGTCGCTGCCGTGGACCGGCGAACAGGGCATCGTCGAGTGGGTCCTTCCCTTCACCATGACCTACGAGGTGATCCGCGACATCGTCGCTGTGATCATCTACCTCGTCGGCATCGGCGGCAACGCCGTGCTCTGGAAGAAGTGGCAGAACCGGGGCGCAGAGGTTGCCGAACCCACACCAACCTCCGAATACGGCCGGCCGCTGGTACGCGAGGGGGCCGGAACATGAGCGTCATCGACGCCAACCCGGCACATCCGATGTTTGTCGACGACTACACACTTCGCGAGGTCGATGCCGCCTGGATGGCCACGGCGGTGAAGCTCAAGCAGTTCATCCACATTGACCAGTCCGAGTGCATCATGTGCGAGGGCTGCGTCGACATCTGCCCCTGGAAGTGCATCCACATGGTCAGCCCCGACGTCATCGTCGAGGCGGTCGGAACCGGAATGCCCGGCGACGACCCCAGCGACAACGTCATCTTCACCATCGACGACGACGTCTGCACCCGCTGCGCCCTGTGTGTCGATCGCTGTCCCACCGGTGTCATCATCCTCGGAAAGATGAGCGACCCACCGGCAGACGGCGACGCACACCAACGCGCCAACAGCCATGGCTATGGCTACGGCATGCGCCTCGGCTGATCGGCGGTAGGCGGGAACTATGCGCAACATGAACACCCACACAGGTTCACAGGAGAACGACGACAGTGGTCGATAGCAACGGCAGCAAGCCGACCGGACAGGCGCTGGCAGAGCGCGTTCAGGGATCACAGACCTGGGGATCCATCTTCAGGCCCGGTTCCATCTTCCGGAAGGGCTACAGCGACAGCCCCCGGAACCGGTCATACGTGATCATGAACAGCGTCCTCTACCACCTGCACCCTGTGAAGGTGAAGAGGCACGCCGTAAAGGTGAGCTACACGCTCTGCCTGGGCGGGTTGAGCTTCTTCCTGTTCATCCATCTCACGGTCACCGGCATCTTCCTGATGTTCTTCTACCGGCCCACAGCGGCCCAGGCGTGGAATGACATCCTGACACTCCAGACGTCGGTCGGCTTCGGCCTCCTCGTGCGCAACATGCACCGGTGGGCTGCCCACCTCATGGTCCTCTCGGTGTTTCTCCACATGGCCCGGGTCTTCTACCACGGCGCCTACAAGCCGCCTCGGGAGTTCAACTGGGTGGTAGGGGTGATGCTGCTGCAGCTCACCCTGCTTCTCTCGTTCACCGGGTACCTGCTGCCCTGGGACCAGCTGGCGCTCTGGGCGGTGACAGTCGGTACCAACATGATGGGCTTCACGCCGGTGTTCGGGCCACAGGTGAGGTTCGTCCTCCTGGGCGGGGTCGAGATCGGCACCGACACCCTGCTGCGCTGGTACGTACTCCACGTGCTGATGCTGCCCTTTGTGACCGTGATCTTCATGGCAATCCACTTCTGGCGCGTCCGCAAGGACGGCGGCATCTCCGGACCGCTCTAGGCCAGGGACACGACGATGACTGAAATCCCCGAACACCTGCGCAAGCGTGCCGAAGAGGCCCGCCAGAAGGCTGCGGCGGCATCCGGCGCCGACAAGCCAGCCGACGCGGCCCCATCCGAGACGACAGCCCCCGATGCCGAATCCGGCGGTTCAACCGAAGGCCGAATCCCGGTTCACCTGCTCGACCGCAGCAAGGCAGTAGCCAACCAACCGGCTCCAGACGCCGATCCGGCTCCGGCCGGTGGCGGAACACCCGCGCCGAGCAGCGGCCCCGACGGGCACAACCAGCGCCTCCTCACCGTCGTCAAGTCCGGCTCGATCCAGGACGCCAAGTCGGTTCCCCAGGACAAGGTGCACGTCTGGCCCCACCTGCTGGTGGCTGAGTTCCTGGCAGCCCTGGCCGTCACCCTGTTCCTGCTGGCGTTCTCGATCTTCGTCAACGCACCCCTGCTCGACCTGGCGAACTTCAACCAGACCCCCAACCCGTCAAAGGCACCCTGGTACTTCCTCGGACTCCAGGAGATGCTCACCATGTTCCACCCGATGGTGGCGGGCGTGACCATCCCCGGTATCGGCCTCATCCTCCTGGCGATGGCGCCCTACATCGACAAGAACCCCTCCAAGGCACCCGAGGACCGCAAGTTCGCCATCTCGCTCATGACAGTCCACCTAATGTTCTGGGCCGTCCTCGTGATGATCGGCTCGTTCTTCCGCGGCCCCGGCTTCAACTTCATCTTCCCATGGACCAGCGGCCTGTTCTTCGAACTGTGATGTCCATGCCCACCCACCTCGCGGCCTCAGGCCGGAACCCCGGGAGCTGATCCGTGGTAGTCGTGATCCCAATCGTCCTGCTCGTGGCGCTCGCAGGGGTGCTGCTTGTAGGAACATCCCGGCGACGTGAACAAAGGGCGGCCGGCCTGTCCCGCGAGGCCCGTCGCAGCGACAAGGCCAGCCTCGTCCTTTCGGCAGGTGACGGCGACACTGCCCCAACTGGCCGCCAGGTGGAACAGGAAGCCATCGCAACCAGGAAGGTGGTAGACGCACCGGTCGTCGAGTCGGCACCCGCCGAGCCGTTCGTGGCACCCGACCCGCTGGCCCTGGGCGTGTCCCGCCGGCAGTTCTTCAATCGCAGCATCGTGGGCATGATGGGCCTCGGCCTCTCCGGCTTCGGCGGCACATGCATAGCCTTCCTCTGGCCACAGGGCGTGAGCGGCTTCGGCTCCAAGATCAAGGTCGGCAACATGATCGAGCTTCTGGCCGAGATCAAGGACAAGAACGGCTTCGTCTACAGGCCCGAAGGCCGAATGTGGATCACCGCGTATCCGAACGGCGCCGTGGAAAAAGCCCGGACGGCCTACTCCTCACCTGAGTTGACCGGCATGGCGGCCGGGGTCGAGAGCGGATTCGAGAGCGGGGTCGTCGCCCTGTACCAGAAGTGCCCCCACCTGGGCTGTCGGGTACCCGAGTGCGTGTCGTCGCAGTGGTTCGAGTGCCCCTGCCACGGTTCCCAGTTCAACCAGGTCGGAGAAAAGCGCGGAGGACCCTCACCGAGGGGCATGGACCGGTTCGCCATGACCGTGGCCGACGGCGTGCTCACGGTTGACACCGGCACGATCGTCCAGGGACCCCCCATCGGAACCAACACCACCGGCCAGGAGGCCGAGGGTCCGCACTGCATAGGCGCCGCCGGCGGCCACTAGGCCCGCCCCGTCAGGAGACCAACGAGACAACCCGATGATCCTCGCAGCAAGCACACAACGCACAGTCGGCCTGGTGCTGGCCGTTCTCGTGATGGTCGGGCTCGTCGTATACATGCTCTTCAACTTCCGTATCGGAAAGCGCGAGGTCGGCTCCGAGATCGACCTGGCTGCCAACCGGACACCCCATGTCGACGACCTCGAGCTGGAAACCAGGGTGCTCGATCGGAGTCTCGCCTGGTCGCTCGTCACGCTCGCAGCCATCTCTCTGGTACTGCCCATGTACTGGCTGATGGAACCGGCCCGACAGGAGAACGCAGCCATCGACTGGGTCGGCCGCTTCGAGGTTAAGGGTGCCAGAATCTTCGAGGACGGTTGCGCCAACTGCCACGGACCAGGCGGTGTCGGTGGGGTGGCGGCCTTCACCATCGCGGACCCTGATGGCCAGTTCGTGGCCCAGGTCGAGTGGAAGGCGCCCGCACTAACAACGGCCCTCTCCCGCTTCAGCGAGGCAGAGGTAACCGACATCCTCAACTACGGCCGTCCGGGCACCCCGATGCCGGCCTGGGGCCTGTCCGGCGGTGGCCCGCTGACCACCCAACAGGTCGAACAGCTTGTCGTGTACCTGCGGTCCATCCAGCTAGACCAGGACGCTGCTACGGCCGAGATCAACTCAGGTATCCGAGCCGGGGTAGGGGCCGTGGTAACGGCAGCTGATCCGTCCCTAACCGATCGCGATGACGTCGACGCAGCAATCGACACATGGCTCGAAGGTGCAACCGATCCGGCCAGTGACGACTACCTGTTGTACGGTGAACTTCTCTTCAACAACGCTTCGGCACAGGACGCCAACAACTGTGCCCGCTGCCATACCCCCGGCTTCTCCTTCGGGGCGACCAGCGAGGCCGCCACAGCCGACCTGCTCGAGGCGTGGCCGCGGCTGGCCGAGTCCGGGATACTCACCGGTTGGCAGCCTGGAGCAGGCCACGTGGGCCCTGACCTTGCCGGTGTCGAGGCCCACTTCTCAACGAGCCAGCGGCAGTCCGAGTTCATCCGCGCCGGGTCCGAGGTGGGCATCGGCTTCGGCAACGCACGGACCGGCTCGGGCGGCATGCCCGGATACGGCGGACGGGTCGATGATCTCGACGTGATCGGAACCGTCGAGCGCAGCCAGCTGCTCACGCCTGAACAGATTGACGCCATCGTGGCCTACGAGAGGAGCCTCTGATGAGTGCATTCGTCATGCTCGCAGGCCTCGCCTACAACCCGCACATCGCCGGGATCCTCATCGTGGCAACGGGCGTAGTTGTTCTCATTGGATCCGTGTGGCTGCTGCTTGCCACCAACTCTGGCATAAGGGTCGGAACGCTGCTGGCCGTAACCGCCCTCATGGGGTGGATGTTCATCATGGGGTCCACCTGGTGGATGTATGGCAAGGGCTGGCAGGGGAACAGTCCCGCATGGATCACCGTTGACATCAACGTCGGTGACCTGGGCGCGAGCGGCCTGCCAGAGGCCAGGCAGTTGCCCAACCCCCGCGACCTGCCGTCCGGCTACGAAATGGTCGTGTCCTCAGGCGACACCAGGGCCGTAGCCGAATACGGCTCGCTCCCAACAGCCGACGAGTACCCTGACCTTCCCGTTGACGAACTCCAGATGCTTCGTGCAGATCGTCAGGTACGCAACGAGACGGTCACCAGATCCGAGCTGGCGGCAGTCGCACCAGAGGTGACAGCCGCCGCGGGCCTCGGCAACCTCGGCGGCTGGCGACTGCTGGCGACCACCGAGGCCGGCGATGCCCAGGCCCAGGCAGTTGCCGACGTGCTTTCACACAGTGACCTCGGGTTCGACTCCAGCGGTGACTTCAAGCTGCTGGACGCCTTTACCATGGGCGGCAAACCGACGCTGCCCAAGGATCCGAACCGGTGGGACCGCATCAGCCTCTGGGTCTTCAACTCTGCCCGCATTACCAACCCGGTCAAGTACACGGTCGTCCAGTTGCAGTCGGTAGTCGACCAGCCGACCATTCCCGGTGAGGCACCGCCACGGCCTGTCGCAGATGCCGATGAGCCCGTTGTCTCGGTGATCATGGTCCGGGACCTGGGCAGCGTCAGGCTCCGACCGGCACTCGTCACCATCGGATCGCTTCTGGTCTTCCTCGCCCTCTGCCATTGGCTCCATGTCCGTGACAAGGAGGTCATGGCACGGCGCAGGGAGTTCGAAGCGGCAGGAGCCTGATCCGTGGTGGCCGCCTGTAGAGCCGCTCGCCGGCGGCCGGGAGGTTGACGTGCTCGGCCAGTACCTGCCCCTTGTGTTCCTCTTTGCGCTGGCGTTCCTCTTTGCTGCACTGAGCTTCTTCGCCTCACGGCTGCTGGCTCCACGCAGCCCCAACGACAAGAAGGAAGCCCCGTACGAGTGCGGGATAATTCCAGGGCGTGAAGCACCTGAGCGCTTCCCGGTGCGCTTCTTCCTGGTGGCGATGATCTTCATCGTGTTCGACATCGAGATCATCTTCTTCTACCCCTGGGCGATAGCGCACGGCGAGATCGGACTGTTCGGCCTCGTGTCCGTGTTCATCTTCTCGTTCGCCGTGTTCGAGTCGTTCGTCTACCTGATCGGCAACGGTGCCCTCGAGTGGGGACCGCTCAGCCGTGAAGCACCGGGCGGGGGTGTCGTGTCGGCAGGTCGCACCTCGTCGACAACGGTGTCGCGTGCAGGTATCCGCCAGGTGGGCCTCGAGGGACGACCCAGGGGCAACGCCTGATGCGACGCCTGCCGATCCTGGGCGACGTGTCCCGGGTGTCTGACGACGGCCTCGAGGGCCTCGAACACAACTTCGTGACGGCGCGCATCGAGGACCTCGTGAAGTGGTCCCGGGCACGCAGTTGCTGGCCAGCCACGTTCGGGTTGGCGTGTTGTGCGATCGAGATGATGGCCACCGGCGCCGCCCACTACGACCTGGCCCGCTACGGGATGGAGGTTTTCCGTGCCTCGCCCCGGCAGGCCGACCTGATGATCGTGGCTGGGCGGGTCTCGCAGAAGATGGCACCGATACTGCGGCAGATCTACGACCAGATGATGGAACCCAAGTGGGTCATCTCCATGGGCGTGTGTGCATCGAGTGGCGGGATGTTCAACAACTACGCCATCGTCCAGGGCGTCGACCAGGTGGTTCCCGTTGACGTGTACGCCCCGGGTTGCCCGCCAGGACCCGAGACCCTCATGCACGCCATCCTCACCCTCCACGAAAGCATCCGTACCGGTGAGCTGACACGCCGCCGAGAGGCCAACGACGGCGGAGCGGCAATCCACGTTGAGCCCCCGTCCCCGGACGGTACTACGGAACAACCGGTCCAGTTGGGTTCCCGATGACGACGACAGTTCCCGAGACGTCGTCGTTTGGTCAGCGGGTGCTGCACCCGTTGCCCGACCAGTTGTTCGCCACGGCCAGCGACCTGCGCGACGGGGGCTTCCTGACAGCGGTCGACGTGACCGCCGTCGACTACCTGGCACATCCGGGCCGAACCGACCTTCCAGCCGATGTCAGTCCCGAACGCTTCGAGGTCGTTGTGTTCTTGCACGCGCACCAGCGCCGCGAACGTGTGCGACTGCGTGTCCAGGTCCCCGTAGGCGATCCGGTCGTCCCTTCCCTGTTTGACCTGTTCCCTGGAACCGAGGCGATGGAACGGGAGGTCTTTGACCTCTTCGGTATCACGTTCGACGGCCACCCGGACATGACCCGGATTCTGCTTCCCGAGGAATGGGAGGGCCATCCGCTCCGAAAGGACGTTGACACCGGCCGGATCCCCGTCCAGTTCAGGGAAGCCCCGGTGCAGCGGTGAGCATCGAAGCGCCGGAAGGCACCCACACGGACCTCGACAGCGCCGAACGGGTTCACCGTCGCGACGGCAGTGCTGTCCTGCGGGTCAGCGAGGCTGAGGCATTCGAACTGGCTGGCGATCCCGACAACCCCGACGATGACGAGCGCATGATCCTCAACATGGGGCCATCACACCCTTCGACCCACGGTGTCCTGCGCCTGATGCTCGAGATGGAGGGCGAGACCGTGCTGCGGACCAAGCCGGTCATCGGCTACCTGCACACGGGAATGGAAAAGACCGGCGAGAACCTGAGCTACCTCCAGGGGCCCACGAACGTCACCAGGATGGACTACGCCGCTCCGCTGTTCTCCGAGTTGGCCTTTTCACTGGCCACCGAGAAGTTGCTCGGCATCGAGGTCCCTCCACGGGCCACATGGATCCGGATGCTCATGTGCGAGTTGAACCGGGTGGCCTCACACCTGTTGTTCCAGGCAACCAACGGCATGGACCTTGGCGCTGTCTCGATGATGATCTACGGCTGGCGCGAACGCGAAGAGGTACTCCGATTCTTTGAGAAGGTCACCGGTCTCCGGATGAACCACAACTACATCCGACCCGGCGGTGTGGCGGCCGACCTTCCCGACGGATGGCAGGATGACGTTCGTCGGCTCCTGGACCTGATCCCGCCGAGGCTCGACGAGTACGACACCCTGCTGACCGGACAGCCCATCTTCCGGGAGCGCCTCCAGGGAGTCGGCGTCATGACACCCGCCGAGGCCCTTGCACTCTCAGCCACCGGCCCGATCCTGCGCTCGACCGGATACGCCTGGGACCTGCGGCGCGACGAGCCGTACCTGGCCTACGACCAGGTTGACTTCGACGTCCTCGTGGGTACCTACGGCGACTCCTTTGACCGGTTCGCCATACGCCTGAACGAGACACGTGAATCGCTGCGCATCGTCGAGCAGATCCTCGACCAGATGCCCAGCGGCGACTATCGCACCCAGGACAAGAAGGTCACGCCCCCACCCCGGGCCCGGATCGACGACTCCATGGAGGCCCTCATCCACCACTTCAAGATCTTCACCGAGGGATTCCACGTTCCCGAGGGCGAGGTCTACGTGGCGGTCGAGTCCCCCCGCGGCGAACTGGGCTGCTACCTGGTGTCCGACGGTGGGCCAAACCCCTACCGGATGCACATCCGGGGCCCCAGTTTCGTCAACCTCCAGACGCTTCCACACCTCATGGAGGGCGGCCTCATCGCCGACGCCGTAGCCGTGATCTCATCGGTGGACCCGATCATGGGCGAGGTGGACCGCTGATGGGCTACTTCAGCGATGCCAACGAGGTTCTGGCAAACGAGATCATCGGGCGGTACCCGAGACCCAAGTCGGCCGTCATCCCACTGTTGCACCTGGCCCAGGAACAGGATGGCTGGGTAACCCGCGAGGCAATGCTCCAGATAGCGGACCTGACTGGGGTGACCGCCGCGGAGGTTCTCGGCACAGGAAGCTTCTACGAGATGTTCAAGTTCCACCCTGTGGGGCGGTACATGGTCAACGTCTGCACCAACATCTCCTGTCAGCTCCTGGGTGGCGAGGAACTCCTGAATCACGTCGAATCCACCCTCGGCATCAGTGCCGGTGACACGACCGAGGACGGACTGTTCACCGTCGAGGAGGTCGAGTGCGTGGCCGCATGCACCGAGGCCCCGTGCTTCACGGTCAACTACAGGTACTTCCACCGGGCCACCCCGGAGGTGTTTGACCAGGTGGTGTCCGACCTGCGTGACGGCCACAGCCCCGTCGACAGGGGCAGCGCGGGCGATTCCGGAGACATGCCCGAACACGGCATCCTTGGACGGGTGCGCCAGGAGATACCCGTCGACCGGATGGCCGGCGTGGTCCCACCTGAGCAGGCACTGGGGCAGCCCGTGTGGCTGCCCGGTCCCGCGGATGTCGACGCCGATGGCTGACGCCAGCTCGACCTCGGACGGCTACGTGCCACACGCTCCCGGCTACGTCGTGAACGGTGGCCCGACCCTGCTGACCGGAAGGTTCCTGTTCGAGGACTCGTACACCCTGGAACGCTCCATGCAGACAGGTGGTTACGCGGGCCTGCGCACAGCGCTCTCACGCACGCCGACCGAGGTGCACGACGAGGTGAGGCAGGCCACCTTGCTCGGACGTGGAGGCGCCGGCTTCCCGGCCGGTGTCAAGTGGGGCTTCTGCCCCAACGGGATCTGGCCCCGCTACCTGGTTGCGAACGGCGACGAGAGTGAACCCGGCACCTACAAGGACCGCCTCCTCATGGAGCGGGACCCGCACCAGTTGATAGAGGGTTGCCTCATCGCCTGTTATGCCCTCGGGCTGTCGCAGTGCTTCCTCTACGTGCGCGGCGAGATGGCCCTAGCCCAGGAACGGATCGCCGGCGCGCTCAACGATGCCTATGAAGCCGGTCTCGTCGGAGCCAACGTGCTCGGATCGGACTTCTCGGTCGACATCGTCCTGCACTGGGGGGCAGGCGCCTACATAGTCGGCGAGGAGACGGCACTCATTGAGAGCCTCGAGGGCAACCGCGGCATGCCGAGGCTGAAGCCCCCCTACTTCCCGGCAGCCATCGGCCTCTACGGTCAGCCCACGATCGTCAACAACGTCGAGACCCTCTCCAACCTGGCCTGGATAATGGAGAACGGTGCCGATGCCTACAAGGGGTACGGCTCAAAGGCATCTCCCGGAACCCGGCTGTTCGCGGTGTCAGGCCACGTCGTGAGGCCCGGGGTGTACGAGGTCGAACAGGGCGTCACCACGTTCCGCGACCTCTTCTACGGAGCCGACTACTGCCGTGGAATCAGCGGTGGTCACGCACTGAAGGCGTTCATCCCGGGAGGCGGCTCGGCGCCCTGGTTCTTCGGAGAACACCTGGACCTGCCGCTTGAGGACCGTGCCGTGTCCGAGGCGGGCTCCATGCTCGGATCCGGCGCCATCGTGGTGATGGATGAAACGACCGACGCCGTGAAGGCATGCCTGCGGCTGGTCCGCTTCTACGCGAACGAGTCCTGTGGCAAGTGCGCACCGTGCCGTGAGGGAACGAGCTGGGAGCAGAAGATCCTCCAGCGAATCCACGACGGTGAGGGACGGCCGGCCGACATCGACCTGCTCCTGAGTGTCGGCAACCACATAAGTCCGGGCCCCTATCCCGTGGCGTCCTTTGACACCGAGGGCCTCGAGGCCGTGCCGTTCCCACCCACCCAGACCACTATCTGCCCCCTCGGGCCGTCGTCGGTCGCACCGATCACATCCGCGATCCGCCGGTTCCGCCACGAGTTCGAGGCCCTGATCACCCGTAGCGACTCCATACCCGTCGTATCGGAGGTGGGCACATGAGCGACGAGACCGTGGACGACACGGTGGAGATCAGCGTCAACGGCACCGGGGTGGCCGCCCTGCCTGGTGAGTTGTTGATCGATGCATGCGAACGGACAGGCACCTACATCCCACGGTTCTGCCACCATTCCAGGCTTGAACCAGTCGGCATGTGCCGCATGTGCCTTGTCGAGGTCGACACCGGCAGGGGACCTGCACTGCAGCCCTCGTGCATGCTCACGTGCACACCGGGCATGCAGGTCGACACTGAATCCGAACGCACACGAAGTGCCCAGAACGGGGTCCTCGAAATCCTGCTCGCCAACCACCCACTTGACTGCCCAGTGTGTGACAAGGGTGGCGAGTGCCCGCTCCAGGACCAGACAATGACCTACGGACCAGGTGAGAGCAGGTACGTCGAGGAGAAGCGTCACTTCGTGAAGCCGATTCCGGTCAACACCAACGTCCTGCTCGACCGGGAGCGGTGCGTGCTGTGCGACCGCTGTACCCGCTTTGCCGACCAGGTGGCCGGCGACCGCCTCATCCACTTCCTGGAGCGTGGCTCCCGTACCCAGGTGAACACCTTCCCCGGCGAGCCCTTCAGCTCCTACTTCAGCGGTAACACCGTCCAGATCTGTCCCGTCGGAGCACTCACTGCGGCTCCATACCGGTTCAGGGCCCGACCCTGGGACCTCGAAGAGGTCGAGTCGACGAGCGTGGTCGACAGCGTCGGCAGCCGGATCTCGGTGCACTCGTCGCGCGGACGCGTGTTGCGCTTCATGGGCGTTGATTCGGATGCGGTCAACTGGGGTTGGCTGTCTGACAGGGAACGGTTCGTGTTCGAGGCCTACGACAGCTCCGACCGTCTCCACGGTCCGTTGCTACGTGGCGATGGCCGGGGCAACCTGACACCCGAAGGAGCCGAGCTGGTACCGGCCACCTGGGCCGACGCCCTCGAGGCAGCCGCCGAAGCACTCTCCGGTGCTGATCCTGACCGGATAGCCGTGATCGGTGGAGCCCGCCTCAGCAACGAATCCCAATACGCCTGGACCAAGTTGGCCAAGGGTGTACTCGGTACCGACAATGTCGACGCCCAGTTGGGCGACGGGTTGCCAGCCGACCTGCTCCTGGGTCTCCCACGGGCCACCATCAACCAGGCATGCACACCGGGCGGAACCATCGTGCTGCTGGGTCCCGACCCGAAAGAGGAGTTGGGAAGCCTCTACCTGCGCCTCCGTCACGCGGTGGCCCACGACGGGGCGACCCTCATCGAGTTGACCCCCCAGCCGACCGGCCTCACCGGTATCGCGACGCACTCCATCCGGGTCCGCCCCGGCGAGGCAGCGGGAGTGGTACGGACCATGTTCGCGGGCGGGTCAGATGAACTGGGCTGTGTTGGTGCGGCGATCTCCTCGGGTGGTCCGGTAACCGTGCTCCTGGGTCGGACCTCTCTCGCCGAGACGGAAGACCTGGTTGCCGCCGCCGCCGTGGGCATCCTCGACAACGTCGACGACGTCAGGTTCCTCTCGCTACTACGTCGCGGAAACGTGCACGGATCCCTTGACATGGGCATGTCGCCGGGCCTCCTCCCGGGTCGCACGACCCTCGACACCGGTGGTGGCAGGTTCGAGGGCGCATGGACCGGGACCCCCACCTCGACCGGGCTGGGCTGTGTCGCCGCCCTCGAGGCTGCAACTGCAGGTGACATCGACGTGCTGGTGCTGCTCGGGGCCGATGTCCTCGTAGACCTGCCCGACCACGACCTCGCGCGCAGGGCTCTCGATGCTGTCGGAACGGTGGTCGCCGTCGACCTCTTCGTCACACCGACGGTTGAATGCGCCGATATCGTGCTGGCCGCCGCCGCGCCCACCGAGGCCGACGGATCGTTCACGAACCTCGAAGGCCGTGTAAGCGCGGTGGCACGTGGAGCCTCCGCGCCCGGAACCTCCCGACCCGACTGGATGATCGCAGCCGAGTTGGCCGAACGGCTCGGAACCAACCTGGGCCTTACGTCCCTCGAAGGGATCTGGGCCGAGGTTGCATCCGTTTCCCCGCTACACGCCGACGTCAACCCCGAAACCATCAGGGACTCGGGCACCGAGGGAATCCTGGTGACCGGCAGCATGCCCCACACAGGGTCCGAGGCGATCGACGTGCCCGAGCCCGGGAGGTCCACCCTGCGTCTGGTCGTCACCCGGTCAATGTTCGACAACGGTGTGCTGAACGGACACAGCAGTGCCCTCGCCGGGCTCGCACCGGGAACACTCATCGGCGTGTCGCCATCAGACCTGGAACGGCTTGGTCTCGGGGACGGCTCCAACGTCGAGGTCTCCGGGCCCCGGGGGTCGGTCACAGCGGAGGTGTCCGCTTCACTCCGGGTCACGCCCGGCACGGCACACGTCCTGTTCAACCAGGACGGGTTGACCGCAGGCGGGCTCATCGACGCCTCGATGGTGGTCGTCGACGTAAGCCTGGCGAGGCCCCGATGATCCTGGCCGTCGACCCACTCCTCGTCGACGGGATCGACCTAGCAGTTGTCCTGATCGTATTGTTGAAGGCCGGTGTGGCCTTCGCGATGCTGCTGGTGTCCGCGATGCTCGTCATCTGGTTCGAGCGCAAGCTCATCAGCGACATGCAGAACAGGATCGGCCCGGCAATGGCGGGTCCCTGGGGGATCCTCCAGACCCTGGCCGACGGGATCAAGTTGTTCTTCAAAGAGGACCTCCTGCCGGCAAGGGCCGACAGGGTGGTGTTCAGGCTGGCCCCCTACCTGTCCCTCGTGCCGGCGTTCGTGGCCTTCGCAATTGTCCCTGTCGGAGGAGACTTCACCGGCGGAGGCGACGGAACGGTGTCGATGTTCGGCCGGTCCACGTTCCTCCAGGTGGCCGACCCGCCGGTAGGTGTCCTGTTCTTCCTGGCCCTCTCGTCGATAGCCGTGTACGGGGTGATGCTGGCCGGGTGGTCGTCCGGCTCCAAGTATCCGCTGCTGGGTTCGGTCCGGGCCTCAGCCCAGATGATCAGCTACGAGGCGGCGCTGGGCCTGGCGATAGCCACGGTGTTCCTGACCTCCGGTTCACTCTCAACCCATGAGATCGTGGTTGGCCAGTCAGCCACCACCTGGAACGTGCTCGCCACAGGGATAGTCCCGTTCTGGATCTTCCTGATCGCCGGTACCGCCGAGTTGAACCGTCCACCGTTCGACCTGGTCGAAGCCGAACAGGAACTGGTCGGTGGATTCCACACCGAGTACAGCTCAATGCGGTTCGCCCTCTTCTTCCTCTCCGAGTTCATGAACATGATCACCATGTCGGCCATCGCTGTGACCCTCTTCCTGGGTGGCCCCGCAGGACCGATCGTGACCCAGCGGCTGGCATGGGTGTGGCCGCTGTTCTGGTTCTTCCTGAAGGTGATGGCGTTCCTGTTCACCTTCGTGTGGCTACGGGCGACCCTTCCCCGCTTAAGGTACGACCAACTCATGGACCTGGGCTGGAAGGTCCTGATTCCGACAGCCCTGGGATGGTTCCTCCTGATCGCCACCCTCGACATTGCAAGGGACCTCGGCTGGCCCACGGTGCCGGTCGTCGTAATCGGTGTCCTGGTGCTGTGGGGTGGGGCTGCCCTCCTCTCGAGTGCCGTACGCAAGGCAAGGGCCGAGAGGCTCGAAGATGCCGAGGCCGACCGGGATGAGCGTGCCGGCACACCGGCAGGACATGGGGAGGCCTGATGGGATACCTGAGGGGTTTCGCCGTCACGTTCGCCAAGCTGTTCGAGAAGCGCGTCACCGTTCCCTACCCGGACGCCAAGCGAGCCAAGCCGGAACGCCTCCACGGCCGACACGTGCTGAACCGGTACGAGGACGGAATGGAGAAGTGCATCGGCTGTGAGTTGTGCGCCGGCGTGTGCCCCGCCAGGTGCATCTACGTGAGAGGTGCAGACAACCCCGTGGACGGCCCTGTCTCCCCGGGTGAGCGCTACGGCTTCGTCTACGAGATCAACTACCTGCGCTGCATCCACTGCGACCTCTGCGTGGAGGCCTGTCCGACGCAGGCGATAACCGAGACCAAGCTGTTCGAGTTTTCCTTCACGAACCGTGCCGATGCCATCTACACGAAGGACGAACTGGTCGTCGATGCCGACACCGGTAGGCCCCGGCAACTGCCATGGGAGGACTGGCGCGAGGGCGAGGACCTCGCTACCTCCGGGTGGATGCGGGCGACCTCCCCCAGCGGCGACGCCACCCAGGTTGGGCGGGTGGCATGGTCCGGTGAGCTCGGATACGGCGTGCGCAGCCCCGAGGTCGGCCAGTCGGCCGACCACGAGCCGGGGGATGGTGTCTGATGGAGGTAGCCGTCTTCACCCTTGGCGCCGTGATCGTGTTGTCGGGAGGCCTGGGCGTCCTCCTGGCCCGGAACCCTGTGCATGCGGCGCTGTTCCTCGTGCAGACCCTGTTCGGCGTTGCCGTGCTGTTCGTGCTCCTGGAAGCCACCTTCCTGGCAGCCGTTCAGGTGATGGTCTACGCGGGTGCGATCGTGATCCTGTTCCTGTTCGTGATCATGCTCCTGGGTGTCGACCGTGCCGAGGATCTCGGAATTGAGCCGATCGTCGGCCAGAGGCCGATGGCGGCAGTGGTCGGGGTGTCTCTTGCCGGCCTCCTGGCGACGGTGCTTCTCGTAGCAGTCGACGGCCTGACCGGCGCCCGCGGGGGAACTCCGCTCGGTGATGCCGGTGACAACACCCGGCGCCTCGGAGAGGCCCTGTTCACCGACATGGTCTTTGCAGTGGAGTTGACGGCGATCCTGCTGACGGTCGCCGTGGTCGGGGCCGTGGCACTGGCCCGACGCCTCAACGGCCCCATGCAACCGTTGCCGGTAGTGGCCATTGCTGAAGCTGATGACCAGCCGGAAGACGTCGACGATGACCCGGCCGAGGCGACTGGGGATGGTTCCTGATGATCGTCACCACGGGGTGGTACCTGGCACTCGGAGCAGCACTGTTCTCAATGGGAGCGGTCGGCCTTCTCGTCCGGCGCAACCCGCTGGTCATGTTCATGTGCGTCGAGTTGATGCTCAACGCCGTGAACCTCACGTTCGTGAGCCTCGGTGCCGAACTGGGCGACCTGGGCGGTCAGCTCTCCGTGTTCTTCGTGCTCGTGGTTGCGGCCGCCGAGGTGGTCGTGGGCCTGGCGGTGATCGTCGCAATCATGCGGCGTCGCTCAGGTGCAACCGTCGACGACCTCTCGGTGCTGGGGGGTTAGGGCCATGGTCAACCTGATCTGGCTCGTGCCAGCCCTGCCGTTGGCCGGGTTCACCGTGCTCATCTTCGCTGGTCGCCGTGTCGGCGAGCCTGGTGCCGGCTGGCTGGCGACGGGCGTGATGGGAGGCTCCTTCCTGGCCACCCTCGGCGTGTTCATCGACATGGCCGGTCGGCCAACCCACGACAGACGGGCAGTGGTCACCCTCTTCGAGTGGATACCGGCTGGCGACCTCTCGGTCGACATCGGCTTCCTCGTGGACCCGCTCTCGCTCACGATGTGCCTCTTCATCACGGGAGTCGGTGCCCTGATCCACCTCTACTCGGTGGGCTACATGCACGGAGACGACGGTTTCGCCAGGTTCTTCGCCTACCTGAACCTGTTCACCTTCGCCATGCTGATGCTGGTCCTGGGCGACAGCCTCCTGTTGACCTTCCTCGGCTGGGAGGGGGTCGGTGTCTGTTCCTACCTGCTGATCTCGTTCTGGTTCACCGAACCCGCAAACGCAACAGCCGGAAAGAAGGCCTTCGTCACCAACCGCATCGGCGACTGGGGGTTCATGGTCGCGATGTTCGCCACCTTCTTCGCGTTCGGGTCGCTCAACTACGTGGACGTGCTTGATGCCACCACAGCGGGAACGGTCACGCAGACAACCGCCACCCTCATTGCCGTGATGCTCCTCGTGGGGGCTGTCGGCAAGTCCGCCCAGTTCCCCCTCTATCTCTGGCTCCCCGATGCCATGGCGGGCCCCACACCCGTCTCGGCACTGATCCACGCAGCCACGATGGTCACCTCGGGCGTCTACCTGCTGACAAGGGTGACCCCGATCATTGCCGATTCAGCCGGATGGGTCCCCGACATGGTTGCCTGGCTGGGGGTGGGAACCGCCCTGTTCGCTGCAACCATCGCAATGGCACAGACCGACATCAAGAAGGTGTTGGCCTACTCCACGGTCAGCCAACTGGGCTACATGTTCCTGGCCGTCGGCAGCGGTGCCTACGTGGCGGCCGTGTTCCACATGGTCACCCACGCATTCTTCAAGGCCCTGCTGTTCCTTGGCTCCGGTTCAGTGATCCATGGGATGGATGGAGACCAGGACATGCGCCACTACGGCGGCCTGCGTCGGTTCATGCCGGTCACCGCAGGTACCTTCATCGTGGGATGGCTGGCCATCGCCGGTGTCCCACCGTTCTCCGGCTTTTGGTCAAAGGACGAGATCCTGGCCTTCGCATGGAACAAGAGCCCCGTCCTGTGGGCACTGGGCCTCCTCACAGCGGTTCTCACTGCCTTCTACATGACCCGCCTGATCGCCCTCACCTTCGCCGGTGAGAGCCGCTACGCCGACCAGCGACCCGACGAGGAGGACGTCGAGGCGGCGACCCTGCGGGTCGACCACACACCCCACGAGTCACCACGCACGATGACGACACCCCTGGTGGTGCTGGCGGTCCTTGCCGTGGTGGCCGGCTTCATGCAGTTGCCGTTCTCCTCGTCCACGAAGTGGTTGGAACACTGGCTGGAGCCGTCCCTCTACGCCAACGAGGTGCACCTCGGAACCGGTGGTGCCACACAGGTACTCCTGGCTGCCGTCACCGTGGTTGGTGGACTGGTGGGCATCGGTGTGGCCGTGGCGGTGTACGTGAAGGGCCGGATCGCCCGAGAACCGTTCGAGCAGACCATCCTCGCCGACGCCTGGCGGATCGACCGGGCGGTAGCCACCTTTATGGGCGGACCCGGCCGCCGGGGGTTCGAGGCAATCAACCGGTTCGACGGGCAGGTGGTGGACGGGGCCGTCTACGGCGTCGCTGGTATCGTCCGCAGGCTTGCCGGTGTCCTGCGCCTGTTCCACAACGGCATGGTCCGGACCTATGCGGCAGGCACAGGCCTGGGTGCAGCGGCCCTCCTGGCCTGGTTCCTGACGAGGTCGACACTGTGACCGCCGCAGCACTCCTCGCCTCTGTCGGCACCGGGCCGTTCCCGGTGTTGCCGGCGCTCGTGGTGACCCCGGCTCTGGGTGCCCTTGTCGTCATGGTGCTCCCACGTCGTCGCCCCGAGTTGTTGAAGTTGGCAGCCCTCCTGGCCTCAGCGGTTACGGGAGCCATGTCGTTCTGGCTGCTCAGTGCGTTCGACATCGGTGACCCCGGCTTCCAGTTCCTGTCAGAAACCTCCTGGATCAGCGACCTGGGCATTGCATGGCAGTTCGGAATCGACGGGATCTCGCTCTTCCTGGTTGTCCTTACGGGCCTGCTGTTTCCGATAGCGCTGATGGCAATAGACCCCGGACACGACGCACGTCCCTACTACGCCTGGATGCTCCTGCTGGAGGCCGGCGTAATGGGCGTGTTCAGTGCGCTGGACCTGATCGTGTTCTTCCTCTGCTTCGAGGTTGTCCTAGTCCCGATGTACTTCCTCATCGGAAGGTGGGGCCACGGCAACAGCGCCCGCGCCGCAACCAAGTTCTTCCTCTACACCATGGCCGGGTCGGCACTGATGCTGGTCGGCATCCTGGCGCTGGCATTCCTGCATGCAGACGCCACCGGTGCCGACCTGTCGTTCGACCTGGTGGCGATCGCCGAGTCCCAGAGCCTGTCAACCGGTGCGGCCAGATGGATCTTTGCTGCCTTCGCCCTGGCATTCGCCGTCAAGGTGCCGATCTTCCCCCTGCACACCTGGCTGCCCGATGCCCACACCGAGGCGCCCACCGCCGGTTCGGTGATCCTTGCCGGCGTGCTCCTCAAGTTGGGAACGTACGGCTTCCTACGGTTCGGGCTCTACCTGTTCCCCGAGGCCTCCCACTACTTCGCACCCGTGTTCCTGACCCTCGGCGTGGTCGGCATCGTCTACGGGGCCGTTGTGGCGACCATGCAGGCCGACCTGAAGCGCCTGGTGGCCTACTCGTCGGTAGCCCATCTGGGGTTCATCATCCTGGGTACCTTCGCCCTCAACACCGAGGGCATCGAGGGCGGGCTTCTCCAGATGGTCAACCACGGTGTCTCGACCGGTGCCCTGTTCCTCCTGGTGGGCATGATCTACGAGAGGCGACACACCCACCTGATCGACGATCTGGGTGGCCTGCAGAAGTCAGCTCCCGTCATGGCCGGGGTGTTCATGGTGGCCATGTTGTCCTCGATCGGACTACCAGGCTTGAACGGGTTCGTCGGCGAGTTCCTCGTTCTGCTGGGGGCATTCAACGCTCACCGCTGGTGGGCCGTGGTGGCTGCCGGTGGCGTGATCCTGGCTGCCCTCTACCTGCTGTGGGCCTACCAGAGGGTCTTCCACGGGCCGGCCGAGGGAGACAACGCCGACATGCCCGACCTGACCTTGCGGGAGGCCCTGGTCATGGCGCCGCTTCTGGCCCTGATCGTGTTCATGGGCGTGTACCCGAAGCCGGTCATAGAGCGCATGGAACCGGCCGTGGATGCGCTGGTGGAACACGTCGAGGTGCACGTTGACGGCTTCAGCGAGCCCGTGACACAGATGGGTTCAGGCATCGTCCCCGCAGCCGACGACCACGGTGAACACGAATGATCGCCGCCGTAGCCACCCCCGATGTCGCCTGGTGGGCCCTGGTCCCCCTCATCATTCTTGCAGGGGCCGGCTTCCTGTTGTTGACCATGGCATCGCTCGTGCGCCGGCTGCCTGCTGTGTTGGCACCGGCCTGGACGGTCGCTGCCGGAGTATCCGTGCTCGTGTATCTGGTGCCAATGTGGTCGAGGGTGGGCAGCGACGGTGCCGGCTCGTTCCTGGCGGGCGCCGTCGGCGTCGATGCCTCGTCGGTATTCGTAACGGGAATCCTTGCCGCGGCGATGGTGGCCGCCGCCCTGATCGCCCACGACTACCTGTCCCGCGAGGACCTGCCCGGCGTGGAGTTCTACGTGTTGTTGCTGTTGTCTGCTGCAGGCGGCGTCGTCATGGCCTCTGCCAATGACCTGATCGTGTTGTTCCTCGGCCTCGAGGTCCTTTCGATCGCCGTCTACGTCCTGGCCGCAATGCACCTGCGGCGGATCGAGTCCCAGGAGGCCGGCCTCAAGTACTTCCTGCTGGGGGCCTTCTCCTCGGCCTTCCTCCTCTATGGAATCGCCCTGGTGTACGGCGCCACCGGCTCGACCAACATGGCCAGGATCAGCGCCTACCTGGCCAACACCGTCCTGATCGACGACGCCATGCTCCTCGCGGGCCTGGGCCTGCTGCTCGTTGGCCTCGGCTTCAAGGTGGCCGTGGTCCCGTTCCATGCGTGGACCCCCGACGTGTACCAGGGAGCGCCGACCCCTGTGGTGGCGTGGATGGCCGCCGGCGTGAAGGCGGCCGGGTTCGCTGCGCTGATGCGGGTGTTCGTCCTCACGTTCGGAACCCATGTGTCGGACTGGCGGCCGGCCTTCCAGGTAGTCGCCGCTGCCACGGTCCTCGTCGGCGCGATTGTGGCGGTGGTGCAGATCGACGTGAAACGGATGCTGGCCTACTCGTCGATCGTCCACGCCGGTTTCATCCTGGTGGGCCTGCAGGCCACCACCGATCGGGGCAACTCGTCGGTCCTGGCCTACCTGGCTGTCTACGCGTTGTTGACCGTGGGCAGCTTCGGGGTCGTCACCGTTGTCGGCGGAACCGGTGACAGTTCCCACGGTTTGGATTCATACCGTGGCCTCGGTCGACGTCGGCCGTTTCTGGCCGGTACCTTCACCGTTCTCCTGCTGGGCCAGGCGGGCATTCCGTTCACAGGCGGCTTCGTCGTGAAGTTGGGCGTCCTTGCAGCAGCCGTGGACATGGGCACCTACTGGTTGGCGGGGGTGGCGATGCTGGCAGCGGCCGTAGCTGCATTCGTCTACCTGAGGGTCCTCGTTGCCATGTACCTCAAAGAGGCACCGACCGGATCCGAGGTACCAGGTGCGGTACCGGTCGGGGCACTGGTCGTCATTATTGTCTCAGCTGCGACTGTCCTCCTGGCCGGCCTCGTCCCGGGACCCCTGTTGGACCTCGCTCGCGATGCCGTTCCGGTCCTGGTGGTGGGCTGAGCCGTGCGAACGATCCGCGGTCACCGGTGGCGGAAACCTCCCATGCGGTCTCCGGCGACGTTGGCTACGACCCCCGTGGATAGGTAGGTTCTCCCTCCGTGTCCGACTACCTCCGCAACTGGTTGACGCTCGTTGTCTTCGGTGGGGTGGCTGTTCTCCTGGTAGGCACCTTCCTGGGTCTCGGAAGCCTCCTGAGGCCCTCCCGCCAGACCACCCAGAAGATGGTCGCCTACGAGTCCGGCGTCGACCCCCAGGGCGACATGTGGAGTCAGTCCAACATCCGGTACTACGTCTTCGCCCTCATGTTCGTGCTCTTCGACGTCGAAGCCGTCTTCATCTTCCCGTGGGCCACCAGGCTCGAGGTCTACGACGTGTTCGGGCTGGTGGAGATGGCGATCTTCATCTTCATCCTTGCGCTCGGTCTGTTCTATGCCTGGCGCAAGGGCCTGCTGCGGTGGATCTGATGGGCGCTCGAGGGACGGAACTCTGATGGGACTGGTCGAGAACGGCAAGATGCCGAAGCCCCTCACAGCGCTTCTCAACATCAGCCGCAAGTACTCCCTGTGGGTCTATCAGTGGGGTCTGGCGTGCTGCGCGATGGAGATGGGTGCTGCGTTCGCGTCGCCCCGCTACGACGTCATGAGGCTGGGCGTTATCCCGTTTCCCGCCAGCCCCCGACAGGCCGACATGGTCGTCATCTCGGGAACCGTGACCGACAAGATGGCCCCGGTGGTTCGTCGCCTCTACGAGCAGATGCCCGAACCCAAGTACGTCATCTCGATGGGGTCATGTGCCCACTGCGGTGGCCCCTACTGGGACAGCTACTCGGTGACAAAGGGCATCGACCAGATAATCCCGGTCGACGTCTACGTACCCGGCTGCCCGCCCCGCCCCGAGGCCCTGCTGGAGGGCATCGTCCTCCTACAGGAGCGGATCGCCTCCGAGGACATGACAGACCGATGGACGAGGGACCCAATTGTCGTCTCCTGACACCAACCTCGACGAGGTCCCCGAGGGTTCTGAGCCGGTGGCCGATCCGGCTCGCGACGCCATCGTGGCGGCCCTCGCCGACTGCCTCGGCGATGGCCTCGTGGCCAGCGAAGTCCTGGCCGGCACCGACGTCTGGGTGAGGGTCATGGCCGGCTCATGGCTTGCCGCAGCCACCGTCCTGCGCGACATCTGTGGAATGGCCTACTTCAACTTCCTCTCCGCGATCGACTGGATGCCGTCACCCTTCGGGCGTGACATGGACGCCCAGGTGGACCTCGTCGGGGCCGACGACCCACAGGTGGATCCCGAGCCACTGGCCTGGGGCATCACCGGTGGGTCAACCCGCTTCCAGATGATCGCCAGGGTGCACGACCCGGTCGGCCACATCGGGGTGACCGTCAAGGCCGACCTCGATACGGACAACCCCCGGGTGGATTCCTGGATCCCGGTGTACCCGGGAGCCGACTGGCATGAACGTGAGGCATGGGAGATGTTCGGCATCACCATCAAGGGCCACCCCAACCTCGTGAACCTGTACCTGCCGTCGCAGTTCGAGGGAAACCCGCTGCGAAAGGACTACCCGCTCCTGGCCCGCAGGGTGAAGCCATGGCCCGGAATCGTCGATGTTGAGGCGATGCCCGGCGATGGCGACGAACCCGATGACGGGGGCGGGTCATGACCGACGTCTCCAACAGGAACCAACTCGCCTACATAGCCGCGCAGGCCAGCGATGCACGGGTCAACGTGGAGTTCGAGACAGAGGGGATGACCCTGAACCTGGGTCCCCAGCACCCTGCCACCCACGGAACTCTCCGGGTGATCGTGAAGCTCGACGGCGAACGCGTCCTCAGGGCCGACCCGATGATGGGCTATATGCACCGCGGCTACGAGAAACTGGCCGAGGTCCGCACCTACCCACAGGTCACGGCCCTGGTAAACCGCATCGACTGGCTGGGCAGCTTCGCCAACGAGGTGCCGTTCATCCTCGCCGCCGAACGCCTGATGGAGGTCGAGGCACCACCGAGGGCCCAGTGGATCCGCACGATCCTGTTCGAGTTGTCCCGGATCGCCAACGTCATCCTCTTCCTGGGCGACATGGGTGTGCAACTGGGGGCCGTGACACCGGCCTTCTTCGCCTTCCGCGACCGCGAGTTCGTGCTGAACCAGATCGAGGCGGTCACGGGTGGCCGGTTCCACCCCAACTTCGACCGTATCGGCGGGCTCAAGGACGACATCCCCAAGGGATGGATAGAGGAGACCACCGGTGTCCTGGGACGCATCCGGACCTTCTGCGACGAGATAGAGGACCTTGTCACCGGCAACGAGATCTTCCAGGCACGCACCCGCGGAATCGGTGTCATCCCACCCGAAGTCGGCCTGGCCTACGGTCTCTCAGGAGCCAACATCCGGGCGAGCGGTGTCGACTGGGACCTAAGACGCGACGGCGGTGTGGGCCTCGCCCACGACCAGGTGGACTGGAAGGTCTGGACACATCCCGACGGCGACTCCTTCTCGCGCTACTGGGTGCGCCTCCAGGAGGTGCGCGAGGCCTGCGGCATAATCGAACAACTCCTGGGTGGCATTCCCTCTGGGCCCGTTATGGCCAAGGTCCCCAGGATCATCAAGGTCCCGGCCGGTGAGGCCTACGTCGAGACCGAGAACCCCCTCGGCGTAATGGGCTACTACGTGGTCTCCAAGGGAGACCTGGTGCCGTTCCGGGTGAAGATCAGGTCGGCGTCGTTCTCCAACATCTCGATAACGCCGTGGGTGCTCGAGGGCACCTACGTCCCCGATGTCGTTTCGATCCTGGCCAGCCTCTACTTCATCCTCGGGGACATAGACCGGTGAGCAGCACCATCCTCGCTATTGAGCTGGCCTACTGGCAGCAGACCGGGCTGAGGGCGCTGTTGGGCATAGTCGCCGTTCTGTTGCCAGCCGGAACACTCGTCTACCTGTTCCTATTCAAGATGATGAGCTTCATGCAGAGCCGGCTGGGGCCCATGGAGGCCGGCCCCTACGGGTCGCTGCAGCTTCTGGCCGAGGTCGGGAAGTTCCTCCAGAAGGAGGACCTGATTCCGGCGGCGGCCGACCGGGTCGTGTTCAAGCTGGCCCCATTCGTAGTGCTGATCTCGACATTCCTGTTGGTGCTGGTCATCCCGGCCGGTCCGGACCTCTGGTTCATCGACATCGACACCGGCATCTTCCTGGCCCTTGCCGTCTCCTCCATATCGGTGATCGGCATCCTCATGGCCGGCTGGGCGTCTGCCAACAAGTACTCGCTGATAGGTGGCCTCAGGGCTGCCGGCCAGCTGGTCGCATACGAACTCCCCCTGGTCCTTGCGGTGATGGGCGTGGTCATCCAGGCCGGAACGCTGAACGTCCAGGGAATCGTCATGGCCCAGGCCTCAGGTGAGATATTCGGGTGGGGCGGTATCGGCAACCCGTTCATCCTCACCCAGTTCGTGGGATTCGCCATCTTCCTGGTTGCCGTCCAGGCCGAGCTCACCCAGCCACCTTTCGACATGCCCGTCGCCGAGTCAGAGCTGGTTACCGGCTACCTGACCGAGTACAGCGGCCTGCGCTTCCTGATGTTCTTCATCGGCGAGTTCGCCACCGCCGGAATCTTCTCAGCGCTGGCTGCCACGATGTTCCTGGGAGGCTGGTACGTCCCGGGGCTGGACCCGACCGACAACCTGTTCAACGTCATCGGGCCCCTTGTGCTGATTGGCAAGATGGTCCTCGTGGCATTCCTCATCTTCTGGTTCCGCTTCACCTACCCGCGGTTCCGCGAAGACCAGCTCCAGCAACTGGCCTGGAAGTTCCTCATCCCCCTGTCGCTGGTCAACATCGTGGCCACCGGTGTGTTGAAGGTGGTCTTCTGATGCCAGCCATGCCGAAGCTGCCGGGAATGCTCATCGGCCTGGGGGTCACCTTCAAGACGATGGTGCGCACGCTCGTGAAGGGCTCCCACACGGTCCAGTACCCGAGGGTGAAGGAGGCGCCGGTACCAAGGGCCCGCGGCGTGATAGCCCTCCACGAGGAGAACTGCACCTCCTGCATGCTGTGCGCCCGCGAGTGCCCCGACTGGTGCATCTACATCGAGGGCCACAAGTACAAGGCACCGCCCCGACGCCCTGGCGGCAAGCCCCGCCAGAAGAACGCCCTTGACCGCTTCGACATCGACTTCGCCCTGTGCATGTACTGCGGCATCTGCGTCGAGGTCTGCCCGTTCGAGGCCCTGTTCTGGACCCCCGAGTACGAGTACTCGGAGCCCAGGATCGCCGACCTCCTCCACGACAAGTCGCTGCTCGGAAAGTGGATGGAGACCGTCCTCGACTTCGAGGACTACGAGTCTGGCAGCGAGGCCAAGAAGGCGAAGGTGCCAAGGTGAGCACCTCGGCACTGTTCGCCGCAACAGGCGGTTTCGACCCTCTCACCGGAGGTGAGGTAATGGTCGCCCAGAACATCGCCTTCGCCATCATGGCTGTGACGATGCTCGTGAGCGCCGTGCGCATGGTCACCACCCGCAACGTGGTGCATGCCGCCCTCTACCTGGTGATCGTGCTTGCCGGAGCCGCCGGAACATTCATCCTCCTGGGGGCCGAGTTCGTCGGCGTCACCCAGGTGCTCGTCTACATCGGTGCCATCATCGTCCTGTTCCTTTTCGGGATCATGCTCACCAAGGGGTCCTTCGGTGACGACGACGACGTCGACGGGGAGCGCCGCTCAATGGCGGCCATGGTCGGCGCCCTGGTGCTGGCCGTAATGGCAGCCGCGCTGGTCGACACCTTCCGCGATGCCGAGTTGAGCCGGGCCCAGCCCAGCCTCACAGCCGATGTCGGCGACCTCATCTTCAGCCAGTACATCGTGCCCTTCGAGGCGATCTCGGTGTTGCTGCTGGCAGCCCTCATCGGAGCAATCGTCGTGGCGAGGGGGGACTGAGCATGTACCTGAATCAGTTCCTCCTGCTGTCGGCCGCCCTGTTCGCAATAGGCGTCTACGGAGTGCTGGCGCGCCGTAACGGCGTGCTGGTGCTCATGTCGATCGAGTTGATCCTGAACGCAGTGAACATCAACCTCGTGGCGTTCGCAGCCTTCGGTAACCAGCTGGCAGGTGAGGTCTTCGCACTGTTCGTGATCGCGGTGGCTGCCGCCGAGGTCGGCGTGGGCCTGGCAATGGTCCTGTTGCTGTACCGGAACCGCAAGAGCATCGATCTGACCCAGATCGACATGATGAGGGGTTGAACCGCCGATGATCGACCTCCTCACCCTGGCCGTGGCCACCGTGGACCTGCCGCTCGGAATCACCGAGGGAGGCAACTGGTTCCTGCGGAACGCCTGGCTGATACCGCTGCTGCCGGCACTCTCGTTCGTGACCATCCTGTTTTTCGGAAAGCGCATGCCCAGGGGCGGCTCCGAGCTGGGCATAGCCCTAGTCGGAATCGCATTCGTGCTGTCGATCCTGACCGCCGCGGCATGGGTTGACCACCGCGACAACCACCATGGTGAAGAGATCCATGCCTCGGTCGTGGCCGTCGACCACGGCGAATCCGGTGACCACGCCGAGGCCGGTCACGGTGGTGGACACGCCGAACCTTCGCTGGCCGTGATCAGCACCGTCACCTGGTTCCAGGCGGGCGGCATCGAGTTCTCGGTCGGAACGCTGGTCGACGGACCGGCCGTGATGATGCTCCTGGTCGTGACCCTGGTGTCGCTCCTGGTGCACATCTACTCGACCGAGTACGTGCACGGCGACCGCCGCTACACGCACTACTTCGCGTTCCTCTCACTGTTCAGCGCCTCGATGCTGATGCTGGTCCTCTCCGAGAACACTCTGCAACTGCTGACCTCATGGGAGCTCGTCGGCGTCTGCTCCTTTGCCCTCATCGGCCACTGGTGGGAGGAGAAACCCAACAGCGACGCGGCCCTCAAGGCATTCCTGACAAACCGTGTCGGCGACATGGGGTTGATCGTCGGCGTGAGCATCCTGTTCTTCATCGTCGGATCAGCCCTGCCGGACCGCTTCGGCTCATTCTCCATCGCCGAGACCAACGCCCTCGCAGCTGCCGGGATGCTGCCCCACACGGCTCTGCTGGTGGCGGCCTGCTGCCTCATGGCAGCCGTCATGTCCAAGTCCGGCCAGTTCTTCCTGCACACCTGGCTACCCGACGCCATGGCCGGACCCACCCCGGTGTCGGCCCTCATCCACGCAGCCACCATGGTCGTGGCAGGCGTATTCATGATCGCCCGCCTCTACGGCGTCTTCTTCTCGGGCCTCAGCATCGGCGACAACTCCATCAACCTGATGGCCGTCGTTGGAGGCGTCACCACCCTGGTCGGAGCCAGCCTCGCCTTCGTGCAACGCGACATCAAGAAGGTGCTCGCCTACTCGACCATCTCACAGCTCGGATACATGGTCATGGCCCTCGGTGTCGGCGCATGGACAGCAGCCATGTTCCACCTGTTCACCCACGCCTTCTTCAAGGCCTGCCTCTTCCTCGGCTCAGGCTCGGCAGCACACGCCACCCACAGCTTCGACATGAAGTCCGACATGGGTGGCCTCAGGAAGGTCATGCCCCACACGTACAAGACGTTCGTGATCGCCAGCATCGCCCTGGCCGGCCTGCCGCCGTTCGCGGGCTTCTGGTCAAAGGACGAGATCCTCGCAGGAACCGGCGGCTGGGGCCTGTTCGGCGGCACCGGTGGTAACGGCGCCTACACCCTCATGCTGGTAATGGGCATGGTCACGGCAGCGATGACCGCCGCCTACATGACCCGGTGCGTGTACCTGACCTTCCACGGTGAGTATCGGGGCCACGGCGAACCACACGAGTCGGGCCCACGGATCATCGTGCCGCTGTGGATCCTGGCCGGCCTCGCCATGGTCGTAGGTCTCCTGAACCTTCCGTCAGGCTTCCAACTCGCACCTGAATCCCTCCAGGAACGCTTCGGGCACTTCGTGGAACCCGTGGCCGGTTATTTCCCCACGATCACCCACGCCACCCCCAGCTGGTCCCTTGCGATCGTGTCAACACTCGTCGTGCTCGCAGGTGTCGCCGTTGCCGGCCACTACTACTTCGGTAGGGTGGAGGCCGCATCGGCGGCAGCCGGCCGGAGCCTCACCGAGCTCCCCGACGGTCTCACCACCAGGTCAGCGCTCGCCATGAAGGGACACACCCTGCTGTCCAACAAGTACTACCTGGACCACCTCTACACCGGGATCATCGCCGGTGGAACCAAGGGACCCGTTGCGGCCGCCGCCTACCGGGTCAACCAGAATGTCATCGACAGGACAGTCGACCTCGCTGGTGAGACAGCGGTTTCGACAGGCCGGTTCGTATACGACAAGGTCGACCAGATCGTGGTCGACGGCATAGTCAATGCCTCGGGTCGTGTCTCATCTGACACGGGCGAGGAACTCCGCAAGATCCAGTCCGGCAAGGTCCAGGACTACGCAGCGATTCTCTTCGCTGCTGCGACCGTCCTCGCCGGAATACTAATAGTCATCGTCTAGGAGACGCCGAGATGGAAAACCTGCTCGACGGTTGGGGAATCACCCTCGCCACATTCTCACCCCTCGTGGGCGTGGCGATCATGCTGCTCATCCCCGGGGAACGCGAGGAGCGACACAAGGTGGTCGCGCTCGCCACCTCCCTGTGGGTGGCACTCATCGGTGTGCTCCTACTGGTCTGGTTCGACATGGGCGCAACCGGCCGCCTCCAGTACGTCGTCGACGAGATGTGGATCGACGTGATCAGGAGCCGCTACCTCGTCGGCATCGACGGCATGTCGCTACCGCTGATCCTGCTGACAATGTTCATCGTCCCGTTGTGCATCATCTACAGCTGGAACCACTTCCCCGAGCCCCGCAACCCCAAGGCCTTCCTGATCCTAATCCTGATCCTCGAAACCGGGATGATCGGAACCTTCGTGGCCCAGGACATGGTGCTCTTCTTCGTGTTCTTCGAGATCGTCCTGTTGCCGATGTTCTTCATGATCGCTGTCTGGGGTGGCGACGACCGGCGCTACGCCTCGCTCAAGTTCTTCCTCTTCACCCTGTTCGGGTCGGCTCTGATGCTCGTCAGCTTCCTGGCTCTCTTCTTCCTCACCGGCGCCGAGTCGTTTGCCTTTACCGAGGTGGCCGACAACGTGCTGGCCCACGGGGTCTCGCGCACGGCACAGCTGTGGATCTTCGGAGGCATGTTCCTGGGCTTTGGCATCAAGGTCCCGATGTTCCCGTTCCACACCTGGCTGCCCGATGCCCACACCCAGGCACCCACCGTCGGATCGGTGATCCTGGCAGCCGTGCTCCTCAAGTTGGGCACCTACGGGTTCATCCGCATCGCAATCCCGATCCTCCCGGAAGCCGCTGTCGAGTGGGCACCGTGGATCGGCCTGCTGGCCGTTGTCGGCATCATCTACGGCGCCCTCGGCTGCCTCGCCCAGACCGACGTGAAGCGCCTGATCGCCTTCTCCTCGGTCGCCCACATGGGTTTCGTGATGCTCGGCATAGCAACCCTCACCGACTTCGGGATCAATGCCGCCATCATGGGCATGGTCGCCCACGGCCTGATCACGGGAATGCTCTTCTTCCTCGCCGGCTCCATGAAGGACCGCTACCACACCCTCGAGATCAGCCGCCTCGGTGGCCTGCTGGTCCAGGCGCCCCGTATGGGATGGATCTTCGGCATCTGTGTCATGGCCTCGCTGGGCCTACCCGGACTGGCAGGATTCTGGGGCGAGTTCCCCGCCATCCTGTCCTCGTACAACCCGGCCAACGGGCTCCCCGTCGAGACCTTCCGAACCTTCATGGTCGTGGCTGCGGTGGGCACCGTCCTGGCAGCCGGTTACCTGCTGTGGCTGCTGCAACGCGTCGCCTTCGGCAACCCGCCCGAGGAGTTCGCCGACAACCCCGAAATCGGCGACGTCTCAAGGCACGAATGGATGGCATGGGCGCCGATCCTGGCCCTGATCGTGGCCATCGGCATCTACCCGAACCTGGTGTTTCGGGTGACCGACGGTGCGGTAGATGCCTCCCTGAACGACTGCCTGCAGGTGAACACGGCCGAACTGACCGACGCCGAGGCCGAGGCTCTGGGCTGTGCTGTGGTCTACGAGGTCGGTAGCGGTGGCGGACACGACGATCACGCGGCGACAGGCAACTAGGGGTGGGTTCCCAACTCCTGCTCCTGGCGTTTGAGAGGCCGGCCCTCGACTGGCATGCCCTCGCGCCCGAGATCGTCCTGCTCTGCGTGGGCGGCATGGTGACCCTGATCGACATCGTCTTCCTGGAAAGGGCCAGGCCGATCACGGCTGCGGTGGCGGGCCTCGGCCTCCTGGCCACGGCCATTCCACTGCTTACGCTGGCCCTCGACGGAAGCGACCGGGTCATGTTCGGAGGCGCCTACGTCGTCGATGAGTTCGCGCTCGTCATGAAGGCCATCTTCATCCTGGCCGGCTACGTGGTGATCCTGTTGTCGACCAACTACGTCGCCGAGGGCGAGTACTGGGAGAACGAGTACTACGGCCTGCTCCTGGCCTCGGTCATGGGCATGGTCATGATGGCGTCGTCCCGCGACCTCATCTCGCTGTTCGTTGCACTTGAACTTCTGTCCATACCCGCCTACCTGATGGTCGCATGGCGCAAGCGCGACATGCGTTCCACCGAGGCCGGTCTGAAGTACTACCTGATGGGTGTGTTCGCCTCGGCGGTGATGCTCTACGGGATGTCGCTGCTGTTCGGCATCTCCGGTTCCACCCTCCTAACCGATATCAACTCGGTGGTCACCGCGGGGGGAGCCTCGGTATCGGTGGTCACCCTGGGCATCGTGTTCGTGGTTGCAGGGTTCGGGTTCAAGGTATCGGCGGCACCGTTCCACACCTGGGCTCCCGACGTGTACCAGGGTGCGCCCACCCCGGTCACGGCATTCCTGTCGGTGGCATCCAAGGCCGCTGGATTCGTCGCACTCCTGGCCCTCGTCTTCGTCGGCTTCTACGGTCGCCCCGAGGTCTGGGAGCCGCTTGTGTGGACTCTCGCAGCCGTGTCCATGACCGTCGGGAACCTGATCGCCCTACGACAGACCAACATCGTGCGGATGATGGCCTACTCTGGCGTCGCCCAGACCGGTTTCATGATCGCTCCACTGGCGGTGGCCGGCCACAGCGCCGCTCTCGGCAACCAGGCTCTCTCAGCAACCGTGACCTACCTGGCCATCTACGCCGCCATGAACCTGGGTGCGTTCGCGGTGATCATCTCCCTGGCCCGAAGGACCGGATCCGCCGAGATCTCCTCGTTCGCCGGGGCGTTCCGGTATGCGCCGGCAATCACCGTCGCCATGACGATCTTCCTCGGCTCCCTGGCCGGGATACCCCCTCTTGGTGGATGGTTCGCCAAGTTCGAGGTATTCCGTGTGCTGACCACCGCAGGCGATACGTGGGGGTACGCCCTGGCGGTGGTTGCAGCGGTGAACGCCGTGGTCGCCCTCTACTACTACGCCTCGGTCCTGTTGCGCATGTGGGTCGACGAGGCACCCGACGAGGGGGTCTCAGACGTGCCCCTCACGCCCTCCCTGGTGTCGGCACTCGTGATCTGCGGCGGTGTGACCCTCGTGTTTGGCGTCCTGCCGCAGGTGGTGGCCCGCTTCACCGACGTCAGCCTCCTGGCTCTCGGAGGCTGACATCCCCGGCCCGCCAGGTGACGGGCTGGTACAGCGACTGTTCGCACGCATCCGGGCAGATGGCCCAATCCGCTTTGACGAGTACGTGGAGGCATGTCTCTACGACCCTGCCGACGGCTTCTACACCACAGGTGGAGCGGCCGGCCGTAGGGGAGACTTCATCACCAGCCCGGAGGTGGGGCCACTCTTCGGCACAGTGCTGGCGCGCTGGATGGATTCCGTGTGGGAGAACCTCGGTCGACCCCGCGGGTTCACGGTTGTCGAGGCCGGTGCCGGCAGGGGAGCCCTCGCACGGTCCGTGCTGGCGGCGGGCCCGGAGTGCCTGTCGGAAGGCAGTTATCTCGCAGTCGAACGCTCTGAACTCCTTCGTTCGGAGCACCCGGAGGGCGTGGAGTCGCCAGCCGACCTTCCAGCCGGACCGCTGACTGGGGTGGTCATCGCCAATGAACTGCTGGACAACCTGGCATTCGGCCTGCTGACTGCCGTCGATGGTGCCTGGCACCAGATTCGGGTTGATGAGGGCGGCGACGGACTGGTCGAGGTTCCTGCCGAACCCCTGGAGCCACCGGTGCCGGTGGAACCGGTCGACGGCGCCCGCATTGCCGTACAGGACACAGCCTCGGCATGGGTTTCGGGCGCCCTGTCCATGCTCGAACGTGGATCGCTGGCATTGATCGACTACTGCACCACCACCGCGGAAATGGCCTCGCAGCCCCCCGGGGAGTGGCTGCGCACCTACGTGGAACATGAGCGGGGCGGCGCGCCGTTGGACTCACCGGGTGGACAGGACATCACGGTCGAGGTGGCGACCGACCAGTTGCCAGCTGGAGCATCAGCCATGAGCCAGGCCGACTTCCTCACCCGTCACGGAATCGGGGAACTCGTCGAAGAGGGTCGGCTGGCATGGTCCGAGAGGGCCGGCCTGGGAGACCTCGAGGCGATTCGGGCCCGCAGCCGCGCCATCGAGGCCGAAGCGCTCATGGCCACCGACGGCCTGGGAGCGTTCACCGTCCTTGAGTGGGTAGTCGGCCCCTGACACCCACTATCCGACTGACTATCGTCACCTCTGGCGTGGACGCCATGACGACGGGAGAGGACTGGCCATGAGCGAGCCGACAATCGAGGACTACTACGTGGAGGACCGGACCTTTCCACCCTCGCAGGACTTCACCGCTGCGGCCCTGCTGTCCGACAGCTCCCACTACGAGGAGGCAGCAGCCGACTACGAGGCCTTCTGGGCACGGCAGGCACGCGAGCTGCTGACCTGGGACGAGGACTTCCACACCACCCTCGAGTGGGACTTGCCGTTTGCCAAGTGGTTCGTGGGCGGGAAACTGAACCTCTCGGCCAACTGCCTAGACCGGCACGTCGAGGCCGGCTACGGCGACCGGATCGCCTACTACTGGGAGGGGGAGCCGGGCGACACCCGCGAGATCACCTACTCGGACCTGCTGGCCGAGGTCTCCAGCTTCGCCAACGTGATGAAGGGCCTGGGCCTGGAGAAGGGCGACCGGGCCGCCATCTACATGCCAATGATCCCCGAGCTGCCTGTTGCGATGCTGGCCTGCACCAGGATCGGTGTCGTCCACAGCGTGATCTTCGGTGGCTTCTCACCCGACTCAATCGTGGACCGCTGCGAGGACGCCGAGGCCCGCCTCATCATCACCGCCGATGCCGGCTACCGGCGGGGTGAACCGTCCGCCCTGAAGGTGAACGTGGATGCCGCCCTCGACACGGGTGCCGCTTCTGTTGAGCACGTGGTCGTCGTGAACCGCTGCGACACCGACGTCACCATGACCGAGGGGCGTGACCTCTGGTGGCACGACCTGATGGCCGACGCGTCCACCGACTGCCCAGCCGAACCCATGGACAGCGAGCAGCTGCTCTACCTGCTCTACACCTCGGGCACTACGGCCAAGCCCAAGGGCATCATGCACACCACCGGCGGCTACCTGACCCAGGTTGCCTACACCCACAGGTACATGTTCGACCTGAACCGGGAGGAGGACGTCTACTGGTGTGCCGCCGACATCGGCTGGGTGACCGGCCACAGCTACATCGTCTACGGACCGCTCACCAACGGGTGCACGTCGGTCATGTACGAAGGGACACCGGACACGCCACTTCCCGAACACAGAAGCGGCGACCGCAGCCAGTGGCCCAAGGACCGCCTCTGGGACATCATCGAGCGCTACGGGGTGACCCAGCTCTACACGGCACCCACCGCGATCAGGACATTCATGAAGTGGGGCGAGTCCGAACCGGAAGCCCACGACCTGTCCTCGCTCAGGGTGCTCGGAACGGTCGGCGAGCCGATCAACCCCGAGGCCTGGATGTGGTATCACGAGAACATCGGCGGAGGCTCATGCCCGATTGTCGACACCTGGTGGCAGACGGAGACCGGCGGCCACATGATCTCGCCCCTGCCTGGGTTGACGACCACCAAGCCGGGCTCAGCGTGCCACGCCATTCCCGGCGTGTTCGCAGAACTGGTCGACGACGCCGGCGACGTGGTCGAGCACGGGGGTGGATACCTCACCATCTCGCGACCCTGGCCCTCCATGCTGCGGGGAATCTGGGGCGATCCTGAGCGCTACCACAACACCTACTGGTCCCGGTTCGAAGGCAGGTACTTCGCCGGCGACGGAGCAAAGCTCGACGACGACGGCTACCTGTGGTTGCTGGGTCGGGTCGACGATGTCATGAACGTGTCCGGCCACCGCATCTCCACAGCCGAGGTTGAATCGGCCCTCGTCGACCATCCCGCTGTCGCCGAGGCGGCTGTCGTGGGAGCAACCGACGCCATCACCGGCCAGGCGATCGTCGCGTACGTGATCCTCCGGGGAACCCACGAGGCCTCCGACGAACTGGGCGAAGAGGTTCGGGGCCACGTGGCCGTCAAGCTGGGACCCACAGCCCGGCCAAGGGCAGTGTTCCTCGTGCCCGACCTGCCCAAGACCCGCAGTGGCAAGATCATGCGACGCCTTCTGCGCGACGTGGCCGAAGGCCGCGACCTGGGTGACACCACCACCCTCGCCGACTCCGGCGTCGTCGATGAGATCCGCGCCCGGGCCGCTGAGTCGTCGAACGAGGACTGAGCCCTGTCCGGGATCCGCTTCGAACGCGACGGGAGACCACCAGAGGGACCGGTCGTCATCGTCGACGTGGACGGCGTTCTTTCTGACGCCTCAGGAAGGCAGCACTTCCTGGATGGGCCGACGAAGGACTGGTGGGCGTTCTTTGAGGCCTCCGTCGACGATCCTCCGATCCCCGAGGCGATCCGTCTGGTCGAGTGCCTTACCGACGACAAGGCGGTCATCTTGTTGACCGCCCGACCATCCGGCTCAGCCGACACCACCCTGGAGTGGCTGGATCGCCATGATGTCAGGTGGGACCTGCTCGCCATGCGCGACGAGGGCGACCACAGGAGCTCACCCGAGGTCAAGCGGGCGATCCTCTCCGACCTGCGGAGTGATGGCTACGAGTCGATCCTGGCCATCGACGATGACCCCGAGAACCTGGTCATGTACCGGTCCGAGGGAGTACCGACCGTCTACGTCCACTCCGGCTACTACGACGCCTGACACCCGCCCAGGCCCTCTGCCACACCCGTTCGCTCTGCGTTCCACGGGTTCCCGGGCGGTCGCCGGACACTCCGGGCGATGTCCATGGCGGGGATGGCGGGCGTACGCTTGGGTTTCCTGACTGAGCCCAGGTTCGCGAGGAACCGATGATCAACACCACCAAGACCTTCGCCCTGCTGGCACTGCTGGGCGGCCTCTTCATCGTGATCGGTGGCGCCATGGGCGGCAACGGCGGAATGGTCCTTGGCATGGTCATCGGGCTCGTGGTCGTCGGGGCTTCCTACTGGGGCAGCGACCGCATCGCCATTGCCTCTGCACGTGCCGTTCCGGCCGACCCGGCCGACCATCCCGACTACCACCGTGTGGTGTCTGAGCTCGCCACGGCGGCGGGCCTCCCCATGCCGAAGCTCTACATCTCGCCCAACGACCAGCCCAACGCCTTTGCTACCGGTCGCAATCCCGACCACGCTGCCGTGGCGATCACCCAGGGCCTCGTGGACCGAATGAACTGGTACGAGATCCGTGGCGTTTTGGCCCATGAGCTGATGCACATCCGCAACCGCGACATCCTGATCGGTTCGGTGGCTGCGGCGGTTGGAATGGCCATCACCATGATTGCCCGGATGGCAATGTGGGCCTCAATGTTCAGTGGTGGCCGGGACCGGGACCGCAACCCGATTGGTGATATCGCACTGGCAATCCTTGCTCCCATCGCCGCCATGGTGATCCAGGCGGCGATCAGCCGGAGCCGTGAGTTCCAGGCAGATGCCTCGGCGGCCAGGCTGATGGGCGATGGCGAGCCCCTTGCCCTCGCACTAGAGAAGCTGGAGGTGGCTGCCGCACGTATCCCGTCAGGTGTCAACCCGAACCAGGCCTCGTCCTACATCGTTGACCCACTCAAGGCCCAGGCGGTTGGAAGACGAAGGCGCAGCAACCTGTTCTCAACCCACCCCTCGACCCAGGATCGCATTGACCGCCTCAGGGGTGCCTCCTGGAGGTCAGGCGAGACCCTCAGCGGGGGTCCGATTTCCTAGTCGCGGAAGTTGGTGAACTGAAGGGGCAGGCTCAGGTCGGCTGCCTTCAGGGCGGCGATGACCTCCTGGAGGGCGTCGCGCTTCTTGCCGTTGACGCGGATCTGGTCACCCTGGGTCTGGGTCTGGATTCCCTTGATGCCGAGGTCCTTGACCATCTTGTTGATGGTGCGGGCCGAATCACTGTCGATTCCCGCCTGTAGCCCGGCCACCTGACGGGAACGACCACCACTGGCGGCCTCGACCGTTCCCCAGTCGAGGGACTTGAGGGAAACCTTGCGGCGGACCAGCTTCTCCTCGAGCACGACCACGAGGGCGGCCAGGCGGTCCTCGGTGGAGGATTCCAGGGCTATTGCGCCGTCACCCAACTCCACGTTCGAGTTGGTTCCCTTGAAGTCGAACCGGGTGTGGATCTCCCTGGCAGCCTGGTCGACCGCATTGCGGACCTCCTGGAGGTCGATCTCTGACACGACGTCGAAGGAGGCCATGGCCGAACCCTAGCGACGGTCCCCGGTCTACCGGTCTCCGGTGGCTGGACCCTGGGTGGCCGGTATCCTCCGACGTTCTGGGTCGGTGCCCGAGTGGCCAAAGGGAACGGGCTGTAAACCCGTCGGCATTGCCTTCGGAGGTTCAAATCCTCCCCGGCCCACCACTTCGCGAAGCAGCCTCGGGTCCGTGCGGGCGGGCCGGTTGCAACGCCGTCCTGTGCCCGTCGGGTCAGGGGGTATCCAAAATAGTCTGCATTACGGTCACGTCCTGCCATCGGCCGAACTTGCGCCCGATCTCGCGTTCGGTGCCAACCATCTTGAAACCGTGCTTGGCGTGCAGGGCAATGCTGGCCTCGTTGCCGCCACCGACCCGTGCGATGACGGAGTGGAAGCCGCTGCTGCGGGCAACCCCCAATAGTTCGCCCAGCAGCGCATCGGCAACACCGCGGCTGCGGCACTCAGCATCGACGTACACAGAGTTCTCTACTGTCGTCCGGTAGGCGGCACGCTCCTTGTAGGGGGACAACGACGCGAAGCCGACAACGGCCCCGTCCAACTCTGCGACCAGCACGCTGAACGCCCCGGACCTTGCCGCCAACCACGAAACCTGCTCTTCAGCCGTTCGTTCCACGAGGTCGAACGTGGCAGTCGAGGCAAGAACCTCGACGTTGTAGATCCGACGGATGGCCTCGGAGTCACCGGGTTGGGCCAGCCGCGTCCGGAGTAGGGACATGGGGCTGACTGTAATGACGCTGGTGCTCCATCAGATGAGATGGGGGACGTTGGGGAACGCAGGGCTAGCGTGGCATCCTGTTGCCCGGCCGCCAGCAGGTGGTTGTGCTCCCTTAGCTCAGTCGGCAGAGCGTCTCCATGGTAAGGAGAAGGTCGACAGTTCGATTCTGTCAGGGAGCTCGCTGGCGACGTAGCTCAGTTGGTGAGAGCGCTCGACTCATAATCGAGAGGTCGACAGTTCGAATCTGTCCGTCGCTACCAGCCAAAATGGCGACCCGGCCCGCCGAAGAGACCAGTGGGCCGTACATAGACCCGGAAGTGAGAAACCGTCATGGCATCCGACAAGCGAGTTCAGGTCACCCTGGAGTGCCAGGAGTGCAAGCGTCGCAACTACATAACCACCAAGTCGAAGGCGAACACCCGCGAGCGCATCGAGCTCAAGAAGTATTGCCGGTGGTGCCGTTCCCACGTCGACCACAAGGAAACCCGCTGACCCCCTGCGGGGCCATGCCCACGGACAGGCACGCCCGCGGACCCCGTGTTCCCTGCGGGATCAGGTCAGGTCGGCTGGTATCCTGCCGCCGGATCCGCCCCCCGACTCCGACACTGGGCCGGAGGTCGGGAACACAGGGCAGTGGCTCAATTGGTAGAGCACCGGTCTCCAAAACCGGCGGTTGGGGGTTCGAGTCCCTCCTGCCCTGCAAGGTAGGTCGCGGTACCGTCGACCGGCTGGGCTTTCGGCTAGTTCGTCAACATGCCCATCAGGGGCGCGTGGCGATTTAGACCCCGTTAGCCTGATCCATCCACAGATATTCCAACTTGAGGCCTGTCCATGTCGATGAACCGCGAGCAGAAGAGACTCCTGCAGCGCCAGGGTGAGGTTGACGCCGACGGCGAACCGATCCGCCAGCGTCGTGAGCAGTCATCGCACCAGGCCGAGGAGAGGACCAGCGTCGCTCAGTTCTCCCGCGAGGTCAGGGCCGAACTCCGGAAGGTGGCGTGGCCCTCGCGTGCAGAGACCGCCAACTACGCAACGGTCGTGGTCGTCACCATCATCGCCGTGACCGCCATCGTGGCTGGCCTTGACTGGGTGTTTTCCAACTCCGTACTCAACCTGTTTGACATCTGATGAGCACCACAGAAGAGACCGAGGCACCCGTCGCTGCGGCTAATCTGCTCCCCGCCGGGAACCTCGGCGGCTCCGCTGACGAACCATCCGGCGAGGACTCAGCCGGGCCGACGCCGGCCGACCTCCTTCCTGTCGGCAACCTTGTTGACGAAGACCAGGCCGAAGAAGAAGTAGCCGCGGAAGACCAGGCCACCGAGGTCGAGGTGCTCGACGAGGAAGCCCTCCTCGCGCCCGACGACGGCGAGCAGGCTCCAGAGGCGGAGAGTGCATTTGACAAGCCGGGCAACTGGTATGTCGTCCACACCCAGTCCGGTTACGAGAACAAGGTCCGCAAGAACCTCGATGCCCGTACGGCATCCATGAACCTCGAGGACCGTATTCTTGAGATCGTCATCCCTATGGAGGATGTCGTCGAGTTCCGCAACGGCAAGAAGGTCACCGTTGCCAAGAAGATGTTCCCCGGATACCTCCTCGTGCGCTGTTACCTCGACGACGTCAGCTGGGCCGCCATCCGTGACACACCCGGCATTGTCAACTTCGTGGGGGCCGGCGGCAAGCCTTCCCGGCTGGGCCGACGCGAGGTCGAGACCTTCCTGCCGACCGCTGACGAAACCGCAGCCGAGGCCCCGGTAAAGGCCAAGGCCAGGCTGGGCTTTGACACCGGCGACACCGTGAGGGTGAAGGAAGGCCCGTTCGCCGACTTCTCGGGCGAGATCATCGAGATAAACGTTGACCAGCTGAAGGTCAAGGTGTTGGTCAACATCTTCGGCCGGGAGACTCCGGTCGAGTTGGAGTTCTCACAGGTGGCACAGCTCTGAGCGGCCGACCCTGTCACGGTCGCCGAGTGGTGTCCGGAGTCAGGGTTGCCAATCACCTGGCCCACCCCCAGACTTGATCGTTCCACCCAGCCGCCGAAGGCGGCCCCGACCGACTACTGACTACGAGCAACAGACATGGCTAAGAAAAAGGCAATGGCGATCGTGAAGATCCAGATCCCTGCTGGTCAGGCATCCCCGGCACCGCCTGTCGGCACGGCGCTCGGCCCCCACGGCGTGGCGATCATGGACTTCTGCAAGGAGTACAACGCCAAGACCGAGGACAAGCGCGGCCAGATCGTCCCCGTCGAGATCACGATCTACGAGGACCGTTCCTTCACCTTCATCACCAAGACCCCACCCACCTCATTTCTCATCAGGCAGGCGGCAAAGCTCGACAAGGCTGCCGAGAACCCGGGTCGTGAGGTTGCCGGGTCCATCTCATGGGCCCAGGTTGAGGAGATTGCCGAGGCCAAGATGCCCGACCTCAATGCCATCGACATGGAAGGTGCCAAGCTGCAGGTTGCAGGCACTGCACGCAGTATGGGTATCGAGGTTGCCTGACCTAGACGAAGACCGAATGGCCATCACCCGCAATGGGTGGCTCCGGGACTGGGGAGTACCTCGCCCCGCCGGACACAGGAGCCGAAGCCGAGGAAGCCGGGAGGAAAACCATGGCGAAGAGTGATAACAGCAGTGGCCGGGGCAGGCGGTACGACGATGCAGCAGCCCGGATAGACCCACAGGAACTCCACTCGGGCACAGATGCGCTCGAGATGGTCAGGTCGGTCCACGGCTCCAGGTTCGATGAGAGCATCGACCTGGTCGTGCGTCTCGGGGTTGACCCCCGCAAGACCGAGGAGTTGGTCCGCGGCACCGTGAGCCTGCCATCGGGAACCGGCAAGGACGTCCGTGTGGCTGTCTTCGCACAGGGCGAGGCGGCTACCGCCGCCAGTGAGGCCGGTGCTGACCATGTCGGTGCCGATGACCTGGCCGCAGAGGTCGAAGGCGGAATGCTCGACTTCGACGTGGCCATTGCGACCCCCGACATGATGCCGACAGTCGGCAAGCTGGGCCGGTCGCTTGGACCTCGTGGTCTGATGCCCAACCCGAAGTCCGGCACCGTCACCGACGACGTCGCCAAGGCTGTAGCCGAGTTCAAGGGCGGAAAGGTCGAGTTCCGGACCGACAAGTTCGGCAACGTCCACCTCCCGATCGGGCGGGTCAGCTTTGAGGTTCCGGCTCTTGCAGCCAACATGAAGGCCGCAGTCGAGGAGTTGGAGCGTCTCAGGCCCGCATCCACCAAGGGCCGTTACTTCAAGAAGGTGGCCATCTCATCAACCATGGGGCCAAGCGTCAGGATCGACCCACTACAGGTCATCGACTGACGCCTGTCGCAGCAGCGGGGGTGGGGGTGTGACGCTGCAGCGCTACCCTGACCGCCACAACTGACACGCTCACCGAAGACCTCCGGGTTGTGCCGCCATGCAGCACAGAACGCGCCTAACAGCCACCCGAGCAGGCGAGTCTCCTGATCGGCTCCGGGCCATGTCCGGACCGGGTTATCGGTGTACGACCGTCAAACCAGATTGAAGACGTACACGGGAGGCCGGTGTAACCGGCAGCCCCTGACCCGAGAAACACCAGGAGGTAGGAGCGTGGAGAATCCCCGCCCCGACAAGGTTGCTGTTGTTGACGAGGTTCGTGAACGGCTGTCCAACACCGAAGCTGTCGTACTTACCGAGTACAGGGGCCTTGATGTCCCTGCTCTGGCCGAGTTGCGTGCTGCACTGCGTGCCGTTGGTGGCGAGTACAAGGTGTACAAGAACACCCTCGTGAGGTTGGCTGTCAGCGATCTGGACTTCGAGATCGACGACCTGTTGACTGGGCCGACAGCCATCGCCCTGGTTAGTGAGCGGTCCGACGGTTCAGCCGGCGATGCAGTGTCGCTCGCAAAGGCCCTCGACGACTTTGCCAAGAACCATGAGGCCCTGGTGATAAAGGGTGGCCTCTTGGACTCTGAGCGGTTGACCGTCGAACAGATCAGGGCCCTGGCCAAGATCGCACCACGTGAGGTCTTGCTCGCCCAGATCGCCGGCGCAATGGCGGCACCGATGCAGCAGCTTGCAAGCCTGCTCAACGCACTTCCACAGAACCTGGCGTATGGGCTCAAGGCCCTGATCGACCAGCAGGGTGGTCCGGTGTCCTCAACAGACGAAGATGCTGCTGTCGATGAGGCACCGGTTGATGAGACAGGTTCTGATGCCGCTGTCGATGAGGCACCGGCTGATGACAATGATGCTGCTGCCGATGAGGCACCGGCTGATGACAATGGGGCAACTGCCGATGAGGCAGATGCCGACACAGAGACGGCTGCGGCCGAGGAAACCGAGGAGGCCTGATCATGGCAACCAAAGAAGAGATACTGGACGCCATCGCCGAGATGAGCGTCCTCGAGTTGAGCGAGATGCTGACCGACTTCGAAGAGAAGTTCGGTGTTACAGCAGCTGCTCCCGTGGCTGCGGTTGCAGCTGCTCCTGTCGCCGGTGATGGCGAGGAAGAAGAGGAGCAGGACGCGTTCGACGTCGTCCTGACCGACTCCGGTGACAAGAAGATCCAGGTGATCAAGGAGGTCAGGGCGCTGACCAACCTGGGCCTCAAGGACGCCAAGGAGCTTGTCGACGGAGCCCCCAGCAACGTGATGGAGGGTGTGTCGAAGGAAGACGCCGAAAAGGCCAAGGAGTCCCTCGAGGTTGCAGGCGCGTCTATCGAGCTCAAGTAACTACGCGAAACCGACGTACACGATGCCCCCGGGGTTGCCCTGGGGGCATCGGTCGTATTGGCCCATCACACCATCGGTGCTTCAAGAACCTTGACCGGCGGGTTCAGATTCCCTAGCCTTGTGTGTGGAGGGCATCACGCCGTGGTGTCTCCTCCCCGGGCCGTTGATGGTTTGGGGGTTGCGGAGCCCTGCGCGCTCGCATTAGGATTGCCAGTTGCTGTGGTCGCGCCTGTTGCTCGTTCCGTTTTCGGATCGGTAATCGTCATTACCCGGCTTGCCCCTTGTCCGTAAACCCTGGCCAGGAGTTCTAGGTGTCTGCTCGCCCCCTCGTCCGGGAACGTTATTCGTTTGGGTCTCTCGAAGAAGTTCGGGAGTTGCCCAACCTGATCGCCATCCAACGGGATTCGTTCCGGTGGTTCCTCGATCAGGGCATTGCCGATACGTTCCGCGACCTCAGCCCGATCACCGATTTCAGCGAGACGCTCTCTCTCGAACTGGAATTCGACCCGAACGACGAGGACCTCCGGCCAGTGCCGAAATTCACCGTCGAGGAGTGTCGTGAAAAGGACATGACCTATTCGGCCCCGATGTTTGTCAGGGCCCGCTTCATGAACTCCAACACCGGAGAGATCAAGGAGCAGACAGTTTTCATGGGCGACTTCCCTGTGATGACCGACGAGGGCACGTTCATCATCAATGGAACCGAACGCGTCGTGGTGTCCCAGCTCGTTCGGTCACCCGGCGTCATCTTCCAGCCGGGCGAGAGGTACCGCCTCAGGAACCTCTCAAAGCACCAGCTTGTCACCGGAACCATCCACCCGTACCGCGGCGAATGGATCGAATTCGACGTCGAGCAGAAGCCCGGCAAGGACGTGACCGCCGGAACGAGGGTCGCCCGCAAGCGCAGGCTCTCGATGTTCGTTCTGCTCCGTGCCCTCGGCTACGACGAGGAGAACCATCCCGGTTTCCTCGAACGCCTCGTCGGTCACTTCGACTACCTGGAGGGCCAGTGGGAAAAGGACCGGCTCCCCGAGGGCTGGGAGGAAGCAGTCGAGGCTGGCGAGCGCAAGTCGCCACAGGACGAGGCTCTGCTTGAGATCTACAAGCGCGTACGTCCAGGCGAGCCGCTATCACTCGAGGCGGCCCGTGCCTACATTCGCAACGCCTTCTTCGAGTCACGCCGCTACGACCTGTCCAGGGTCGGTCGCTACAAGCTGAACCGTAAGTTGGGCCCAGAGATCGAGCGCTGTGAGGAGCTCTTCGGCATCGAACTTGAAAGGCCCGATCCCGATCAGTCGGTTCTCAGCCGGTCAGAGGTTCTTGCCACCTGTACCTACCTGTTGCACCTGGCCAAGGGCGAGCCGGGCTACCGCCTCGATGATCAGGACCACTTTGCCAACCGTCGCATCCGTTCGGTCGGTGAGCTGATCCAGAACCAGGTTCGCATTGGCCTGTCCCGCATGGAGAGGGTCGTACGTGAGCGTATGACCACCCAGGACGTTGAGGCCATCACGCCACAGACCCTGATCAACATCAGACCTGTCGTGGCTGCCATCAAGGAGTTCTTTGGCACCAGCCAGCTCTCTCAGTTCATGGATCAGGTGAACCCTCTTTCGGGCCTCACCCACCGTCGACGCCTGTCCGCCCTCGGTCCCGGAGGCCTCTCCCGCGAGCGCGCCGGATTTGAGGTCCGCGATGTCCACTTCTCGCACTACGGGCGTATGTGCCCGATTGAGACCCCTGAGGGCCCAAATATCGGCCTCATCGGTGGGCTCGCCACCTACGGCCAGATCAACCCGTTCGGCTTCATCGAGTCGCCCTACCGGATCGTGAAGAACGGCAAGGTCACCGATGAGATCATCTACCTGGCAGCGGACGAGGAGGAGGAGTACGTGGTGGCGCAGGCCAACGCGCCCCTCAACCCCAATGGCACCTTCGCCAACCAGCGTGTCCTCGTGCGCCGTTCGCCACAGGCCGCCTCCCTCCAGGACCTGCGCCTCCAGTTGGAACAGGACGTCTTCTTCGGTTCAACCACTGAGATCTCCTACGTTCCGCCCGAGGAGGTCCAGTTGATGGACGTCACCCCGAAGCAGATCGTGTCGGTGGCGACAGCCCTCATCCCGTTCCTCGAGCACGACGATGCGAACAGGGCCCTCATGGGCGCCAACATGCAGCGCCAGGCAGTACCGCTCATCCGATCCGAGGCCCCTTACATCGGCACCGGAATCGAGAGCCGCGCTGCAAGGGACGCCGCAAACATGATCCTCGCCGATGCTGCCGGAATCGTCACCGAGGTCGATGGCGTGTCGATCACCGTCGACTACGGCAAGGGCGGAATCGTCACGCATGACCTGTCCAAGTTCGAGCGTTCTAACCAGGACACCTGCATCAACCACAAGAGCAGGGTTGTTCCGGGACAGAAGGTCAAGAAGGCCGAACTGCTGGCCGATGCATCCTCGACCGACGGTGGCGAGTTGGCGCTCGGCAAGAACCTCCTCGTGGCGTTCATGTCCTGGGAGGGCTACAACTTCGAGGACGCGATCATCCTTTCAGAGCGGCTGGTCAAGGACGACGTCCTCACCTCGATCCACATCCATGAGCACGAGATCGATGCCCGTGACACCAAGTTGGGGCCCGAGGAGATCACCCGCGACATACCGAACTTGTCCGACGAGATTCTGGCTGACCTCGACGACCTTGGAATCGTGAGGGTCGGCGCCGACGTCTCACCCGGCGACGTACTGGTCGGGAAGGTCACCCCGAAGGGCGAGACCGAGCTGACCCCCGAAGAGAGGCTCCTCAGGGCGATCTTCGGCGAGAAGGCCCGCGAGGTCCGCGACACCTCTCTGAAGGTTCCCCACGGCGAGACCGGCAAGGTCATCGACGTCAAGGTGTTCAACCGCGACGACGGCGATGAGCTTCCGCCAGGCGTCAACCAGTTGGTCCGGGTCTACGTGGCCCAGAAGCGCAAGATCAGCGTCGGCGACAAGTTGGCCGGTAGGCACGGCAATAAGGGTGTCATCTCAAGGGTCCTGCCCGTCGAGGACCTTCCGTACCTTGCCGACGGCACCCCCGTCGACATCATCTTGAACCCCCTCGGCGTTCCCTCCCGCATGAACGTTGGCCAGGTGCTCGAGGCCCACCTCGGATACTGCGCCAGGTGGGGCTGGGAGGTCGACGGCGAAACCGTCGGCGAGAAGCCCGTCACCGGGATCGAGCGCAAGACCCGTACGTCCACACCGCCTTCGGTGCACGTTGCCACCCCGGTGTACGACGGAGCCCACTGGGACGAAGAGGACCGCTCCGGCGAGCATCCGACAATCCAGAAGATCCTCCAGAACATCAACCCGGAGTCCGCCGACGGCGAACGCCTCGTGCAGGTCGACGGCAAGACCACCCTCTACAACGGTCGCACGGGAGAGCCCTACGACCACGAGATCATGGTGGGCTACGTCTACATCCTGAAACTGGCCCACCTCGTCGACGACAAGATCCACGCACGGTCCACCGGCCCGTACTCGATGATCACCCAGCAGCCGCTTGGCGGTAAGGCGCAGTTCGGTGGCCAGCGCTTCGGCGAGATGGAGGTCTGGGCACTTGAGGCCTACGGGGCCGCTTACTGCCTTCAGGAACTCCTCACCATCAAGTCCGATGACGTGCTCGGCAGGGTCAAGGTCTACGAGGCGATAGTCAAGGGCGACAACATCCCCGAGCCGGGAATCCCGGAGAGCTTCAAGGTGCTCATCAAGGAGATGCAGTCCCTCTGTCTCGATGTTGAGGTGCTGTCCGAGGAGGGGCATCAGATCGAGATGCATGAACTCGACGAGGACATCTACCGCACGACCGAGTCCCTCGGCATCGACATTTCAAGGCCCGAACGTGGGTCCGATGAGGAAGATGAACGCCGCAGCGCCGGCCTTCTCCACTGATTCATCCAGGTTCAGACCGTTAGTTAGTGACATATACCCAGTGACAAGACGTAGGAAGTAGACGAGTGCTCGACGTCAACGATTTCGACCAGCTTCGGATTGGCCTTGCCACCGCCGACGGCATACGCATGTGGTCCAACGGTGAGGTGAAGAAGCCGGAGACCATCAACTACCGCACGCTCAAGCCTGAAAAGGACGGGCTCTTCTGTGAGAAGATCTTCGGTCCTACCAAGGACTGGGAGTGCTACTGCGGCAAGTACAAGCGCGTCCGCTTCAAGGGCATTATCTGTGAGCGCTGCGGGGTCGAGGTCACGCGCTCGAAGGTCCGGCGTGAACGCATGGGCCACATCGAGTTGGCGGCACCGGCCGTCCACATTTGGTACCTGCGCGGAACCAGGTCGTGGCTGGCGTACCTGCTGATGGGCACCGAGCCCCGCGAGGAGCTCAAGGCCAAGCAGTTGGAGAAGGTCATCTACTTTGCTGCCAGCCTCGTTGTCTGGGTCGACGAGGACAAGCGCCACGAGGACCTCCCCCAGCTCGAAGAGGAGCTGGTCGAGGAGCGCACCGCCATCGAAGAGGAGCGCGACCGCGAGCTTGATCGCCGACAGGAGGACCTCGAGGCCGAGTTGGCTCAACTCGAGGCAGAAGGGGCCAAGGATACCGACCTGCGTGCTCGCCAGCGGGCGGCCGGCAAGGACCTGGCCTTCATCCGTGAGCAGTACGAGACCGAGCTCGACGTCCTGAATAGGGCGTGGGACGAGTTCAGCACCCTGTTCGCACGCCAGATCATCGACGATGATCTGCTCTGGCGTGAGCTGGTCGACCGCTGGGGTGACTACTTCGAGGGTGGTATGGGTGCCGATGCGCTGGCACAGCTCATCGACAAGATCGACTTCGACGACGAAGAGGTCAAGCTCCGGGCGATGATCGATCCTCCCGAGGGCCAAAAGCCCCTGTCCGCCCAGCGCAAGCAGAAGGCCATAAAGCGGCTCAAGATCGTGGCTGCGTTCAACCGCCGCGACAAGTACGGGCGGCGTGCCAACGAACCGCGGGCGATGATCCTCGACGTGGTTCCGGTGATTCCGCCTGACCTGCGACCGATGGTCCAACTGGACGGTGGCCGTTTTGCCACATCCGACCTGAACGACCTGTACCGACGGGTCATCAACCGCAACAACCGGCTTAAGAGGCTCCTGGATCTGGGTGCGCCCGAGATCATCGTGAACAACGAGAAACGCATGCTCCAGGAGGCCGTCGACGCCTTGTTCGACAACGGACGTCGGGGGCGACCCGTCACCGGACCTGGTAATCGACCGCTGAAGTCCCTCTCCGACATGCTCAAGGGAAAGCAGGGCCGGTTCCGTCAGAACCTGCTCGGCAAGCGCGTCGACTACTCGGGCCGTTCGGTCATCGTGGCCGGCCCAACCCTCAAGTTCCACCAGTGCGGGCTTCCAAAGATCATGGCACTCGAGCTCTTCAAGCCATTCGTGATGAAGAAGCTGGTCGACGAGGAGGTTGCACAGAACATCAAGTCAGCCAAGCGCATGGTTGAGCGCCGCAAGCCGCAGGTCTGGAACGTTCTCGACGACGTGATCAGGGAACACGCGGTGCTGTTGAACCGTGCTCCCACCCTGCACCGCCTGGGGATTCAGGCCTTTGAGCCGGTGCTGGTCGAGGGCAAGGCAATCCAGATCCATCCGCTGGTCTGCACCGCGTTCAACGCCGACTTTGATGGTGACCAGATGGCGGTCCACCTGCCGCTGTCAGCCGAGGCCCAGGCCGAGGCACGGGTGCTGATGCTGTCGGCCAACAACGTGTTGAGCCCGGCGCACGGCCGACCTCTGGTGACGCCAACCCAGGACATGATCATCGGGGCTTTCTACCTGACCGATGAGGCCGAAGGTGCCGCCGGCGAGGGCAGGGCCTTTCGCCGGATCGACGAACTCGAGCACGCACTCGAGGCCGGGTCGGTGCACCTGCACGCCCGCATCCAGTACCGCTCCGATGAGTACCCAGAGATGGTCGAAACGGCTGCCAACGGTTCACCAGCTGTCTGGAAGACGACGACGCCTGGCCGGGTGATCCTGAACGAGGCCTTTCCGGCTGGTTTCGGCTTCGTCAACCACCAGATCGACAAGAAGGAAATGGGTGTCATCGTCGACGACCTGGCCCGCCATTACCCGAAGAAGGACGTGGCGGTCAGCCTGGACCTGCTCAAGGACACCTGCTTCAAGTACGCCACGAGGTCGGGTCTCACCGTCTCGATCGATGATGTCCGCACACCGGTCGAGAAGCAGTCCATCTTGGACCGGCACGAAAAGGACGCCGAGAAGGTCGACGCGCAGTTCCGCCGCGGCATCATCACCGACGGTGAGCGACGCCAGAAAGAGGTCGAGATCTGGAACAAGGCCACCGCCGAGGTGACCGAGCGCATGGTCGAGTCCCTCGAGGCCCAGGATTTCAATCCGATCGACATGATGGTCAAGTCGGGTGCCCGTGGAAACATGATGCAGGTCCGTCAGATCGCGGGTATGCGTGGGCTGGTGGCCAACCCCCGTGGTGACATGATTCCCCGCCCGATCAAGTCCAACTTCCGTGAGGGCCTGACGATGCTTGAGTATTTCATCGCCACGCCCGGCGCCAGGAAGGGCCTGGTTGACACCGCCCTTCGGACCGCCGACTCCGGCTATCTGACCCGTCGCCTTGTCGATGTCTCCCAGGAGTTGATCATTAACGAGTACAACCCGTTCGAGGCAGACGGCCCGGTGCGTGGTGTCTGGATCGACGGCGTTCGTGATGACGAACCGGGCAAGCGCTACTACATCGAGAACCGGCTCTACAGCCGCACGCTGGCCGACGACGTCGAGTTGTCCGACGGCTCGACCATGTCCGCTGGCACGATTGTCGGCGAGGCCGAGCTCGTGACCCTCCGCGACGACCCTTCGGTCGAACGGGTGAGGGTGCTCTCCCCGCTGACAGACGACTCCGCGGTCGGCGTCTCGGCTGCCTGCTACGGCATGTCCCTGGCGACCAGCAAGCCCATCGAGGTAGGCGAGGCCGTCGGCGTGATAGCCGCACAGTCAATCGGTGAGCCGGGTACCCAGCTGACAATGCGTACCTTCCACACCGGTGGTGTGGTCGGCAAGGACATCGCCGGTGGTCTACCGAGGGTCGTGGAGTTGTTCGAGGCCCGCACCCCCAAGGGCAAGGCAACCCTCGCTCGCATCTCCGGAGTCGTCCGCATCGGTGAGGACGAGGGCAGGGGCCGTGAGATCGCCGTCGTTGCCGACGATGGAACCGAAGAGGTCTACACGATCCAGGGTTCCCCCCGGCTGGAAGTCACCGATGGGCAGGAGGTCCGGGCCGGCGACGCCATTGTCGAGGGTCCACGCGATCCCAAGGAGCTGCTCGAGATCAAGGGTGTCCGTGAAACCCAGCAGTACCTCGTCGAAGAGGTCCAGAAGGTCTACCGCGACCAGGGCGTGTCAATCCACGACAAGCACATCGAATTGATCGTCCGGCAGATGACCCGACGGGTGAAGATTAACGACCCCGGCGAGTCCGACTTCCTTCCCGGCGAACAGGTCGACCAGCGGGTGTTCGCCGAAACCAACCGGCAGCTCGTGACAGAGAGCAAGCGGCCTGCCGAGGGTCGCCCCGAACTGATGGGTATAACGAAGGCCTCGTTGGCGACCGACTCGTGGCTCTCTGCAGCTTCCTTCCAGGAGACGACACGGGTCCTGACCGAGGCGGCCATCGAGTGCAAGAGCGACAAGCTCATCGGCCTCAAGGAGAACATCATCATCGGCAAGTTGGTGCCGGCTGGAACCGGCATGGAGAGGTACCGTCGAGTGGTTACGCATGCTCCCGACTACAAGCCGATGGACTTCTACTCATCAGCCGACGAGGAACAGGATCTCGCACAGTGGCTGGCAGGCCAGACCGACCAGCTCGGTGCCGTCGATGCGGTCTCGGGCGACGAGTTCGAGGGTGCCTATGAGGCCGATGTCATCGACCTTGCTGCAGCTGTCCCCGATGAGTCACCTGAAGTCGGTTGAGTGCAGGATTCAGTTGCATGTCGTGCGGGTCGCGCTTGTGAGTAGCGTTTTTCCACCCGTAGACTCATCCGCTGGCCGTGGTACGACCCCAGTGTCACCACGGCGCTGTTTCGAGTTTCTCCATTCAGGGACCTGTACGGGTTCCACAACGAGGTAGACAAGTGCCCACCATTCAGCAGTTGGTCCGCAAGGGCCGCACGTCAAAGCGCCGCAAGGAGGCCACGCCGGCCCTCAAGGGCGCGCCCCAGCGCCGAGGCGTCTGCACGAGGGTGTATACGACCACTCCCAAGAAGCCGAACTCGGCCCTGCGCAAGGTGGCCCGCGTCCGCTTGACCAGTGGTGCTGAGATAACCGCCTACATCCCGGGTGAGGGTCACAACCTCCAGGAACACTCAATCGTCCTGGTCCGTGGTGGCCGTGTGAAGGACCTTCCCGGTGTTCGCTACAAGGTCGTCCGTGGCACCCTTGACACCTCCGGGGTAAGCCAGCGCCGTCAGGCCCGTAGCCGCTACGGCGCCAAGAAAGAAGGCTGATCGTGCCACGCAAGGGTCCAGCGGTACGCCGCGAGCTGACCCCCGATCCGGTCTACCGGTCGGTTGTCGTTACCCAGTTGGTCAACAAGGTTCTCCAGAGGGGCAAGCGGTCTACCGCGGAGCGGATTGTCTACTCGTCGATGACGATGGTCGAGTCCAAGACCGGTAGCGAACCGGTCGGCACCCTGAAGCGTGCCATCGACAACGTCCGGCCCCAGCTCGAGGTCCGGAGTCGCCGTGTAGGCGGTGCCACCTACCAGGTTCCCGTCGAGGTCCGCCCTCGTCGTGCCAACACCCTCGCCGTCAGATGGCTGGTGAACTACTCGCGCGACCGTCGTGAGCACACCATGGCCGAGCGCCTGGCAAACGAGATAATGGATGCCTCCAACGGCGTCGGTGCCTCGGTGAAGCGCCGTGAGGACCTGCACAAGATGGCTGAGGCCAACAAGGCGTTCGCCCACTACCGCTGGTGAGCCACCCCCGGGGGCGGTACACGACCTGAAGCCCGTTCCGCTGCTGGGGAAGTCCGGTAGCGGAAGTCACGAGTGCACCAGAAATACCAGAGGGTCCACGCGGGCCCGGAACCAGATCTGAACAACTGACCACCGAGACACTGACATGGCCGAGCGACACCCGCTAGCAAAGACCCGCAACATCGGGATCATGGCCCATATCGACGCGGGCAAGACCACGACCACCGAGCGCATCCTCTACTACACCGGTGTCAACTACAAGATCGGCGAGGTCCACGACGGCGCCGCCACCATGGACTGGATGGAACAGGAGCAGGAGCGGGGTATCACCATTACCTCGGCTGCAACGAGTTGCTTCTGGAACGATCACCGGGTGAACATCATCGACACCCCGGGTCACGTCGACTTCACCGTCGAGGTGGAGCGTTCACTTCGTGTGCTGGATGGTGCCGTTGCAGTGTTCGACGGGGTCGCAGGCGTAGAGCCCCAGACCGAGACCGTCTGGCGGCAGGCCGACAAGTACGCCGTTCCCCGCATGTGCTTCATCAACAAGATGGATCGCACGGGTGCCGACTTCTACTTCGTACTTGGAACCATCCGTGAGCGCCTGGGTTGCAATGCTGCGGTTGTCCAGTTGCCGATCGGCGCCGAGGCCGAGTTTGCCGGGGTGGTCGACCTTGTCGAGATGAAGGCCCTCGTGTGGCAGAGCGAAGACCTGGGTGCCTCGTGGGAGGTCGTGGACATCCCCGAGGACATGGTCGAAACGGCCGAGGAGTACCACAGCGAGCTGATCGACTCCCTTTCCGAGTTCGACGAGAACATCCTCGAGAAGTTCGTCGCCGAGGAGGAGGTAACCCCCGACGACATTCGTTCGGCTCTGCGTACCGGGACGATTTCGGGTGACTGCGTGCCGATCCTCACGGGTTCGGCGTTCAAGAACAAAGGGGTGCAGCCCCTACTGGACGCGGTGATCAAGTACCTTCCGTCGCCCCTGGATCTTCCCCCTGTCGAGGGAGTCCACCCCCGGACGGGCGACACGGTCGAACGCCTCGTCGACGACGAGGCGCCGTTTGCCGCTCTGGCATTCAAGATCATGACCGACCCCCACGTCGGCAAGCTCATCTACTTCCGGGCTTACAGCGGCACCCTCGACAAGGGATCGGCCGTGCTGAATACCCGAACCGGTTCCAAGGAACGGATCGGCCGGATCCTCGAGATGCACGCCAACGACCGTGAGGACCGCGACGACGTCCGGGCCGGAGACATCGTGGCTGGCATCGGCCTCAAGAACACTCGCACCGGCGACACCCTCTGTGCCCCGGACCACCCGATCGTGCTCGAGCAGCTGGAGTTCCCCCTGCCGGTCATCCATGTCGCAGTCGAGCCACGGTCCAAGGCCGACCAGGACAAGATGGGCAGGGCGCTCGGAGCGCTGGCCGAGGAGGACCCCACCTTCACGGTGAAGAGCGACGATGACACCGGACAGACGATCATCGGCGGCATGGGCGAATTGCACCTCGAGGTGTTGGTCGACCGCATGAAGCGCGAGTTCAGGGTGGATGCCAACGTCGGCAAGCCACAGGTGGCATACCGGGAGACCATTACCAGAGAGGTCTCCGACCACCGGTACACGCACAAGAAGCAGACCGGTGGTTCTGGACAGTTCGCAGAGATCGTTGCCTCGATCACTCCCTGGAGCGAAGACGACGAGACCTACATGTTCGAGGACAACATCAGGGGTGGCCGCGTGCCCAAGGAGTACATCCCGTCCGTGAACGCAGGCATCCAGTCGGCCATGACAGGCGGAGTTCTCGCTGGATTCCCCCTGCTGGGACTGAAGGTGAGCCTCAACGACGGCAAGTCACACGATGTTGACTCATCTGAGATGGCCTTCAAGATCGCCGCACAGGCCTGGTTCCGTGAGGTCGTCCGCCTCGCTAGGCCGGTTCTGCTCGAGCCCGTCATGGGGGTCGAGGTGGTGACCCCTGAGGAGTACATGGGTGATGTCGTCGGCGACCTCAATTCCCGACGCGGCAGGGTCGGACAGATGGAGGCCCGGAGCGGAAACCAGGTGGTGAGCGCACAGGTACCGTTGTCCGAGATGTTCGGGTACGCTACCGACCTGCGTTCGTGCACCCAGGGGCGCGCGACCTACACGATGCAGTTCGACTCATATCAGCAGACACCGGGGTCGGTGCAGGAAGAAATCGTGAGCCGCATACGCGGTGAATGACCACTGAGCAGAAGAACCAGAAACACAAATCCAAGGAAGAGTCATGGCCAAGGCCCAGTTTGAACGTAACAAGCCGCACGTCAATGTCGGCACCATGGGACATATCGATCACGGTAAGACAACCCTCACCGCGGCGATTACCAAGGTCCTCTCGGACCGTGATCCCGATTCAACGGCATTCACGGACTTCGACAACATCGACAAGGCACCCGAAGAGCGCGAGCGAGGCATCACGATCAACGTCTCGCACGTCGAGTACGAGACCGAGAACCGCCATTACGCCCACGTCGACATGCCCGGCCACGCCGACTACATCAAGAACATGATCACCGGTGCGGCCCAGGTCGACGGTGCGATCCTTGTCGTGTCAGCCGCCGATGGCCCAATGCCCCAGACACGTGAGCACGTGCTGCTGGCCCGCCAGGTGGGTGTGCCCAAGATCATCGTTGCCCTCAACAAGTGCGACATGGTCGACGACGAGGAACTGCTCGAGTTGGTCGAGATGGAGGTCCGTGAGCTGCTCGACGAGTACGAGTTCCCGGGCGACGACACACCGGTGGTCCGGGTATCGGCCCTGAACGCCCTGGAGGGCGACGCGGCTGCCGGCGACCAGGTCGTGGAACTCATGAGACAAGTCGACGAGTTCATCCCCCAGCCCGACCGCGATGTTGACAAGCCGTTTCTCATGCCCATCGAGGACGTGTTCTCGATCACCGGTCGCGGCACCGTCGTAACCGGTCGTGTCGAACAGGGCAAGGTGAACACCGGCGACAACATCGAGATCGTCGGCCTCAAGGACACCCAGACCACGGTCTGTACCGGCGTCGAGATGTTCCGCAAGTTGCTTGACGAGGGAATCGCCGGCGACAACATCGGTGCTCTCCTGCGGGGTATCGACAAGGATGAGGTCCAGCGCGGCCAGGTCCTCGCAAAGCCCGACTCGATCACGCCACACACCCAGTTTGAGGCTGAGGTCTACGTGCTGACGACCAAGGAGGGTGGACGCCACAAGCCGTTCTTCTCCAACTACAGGCCGCAGTTCTACTTCAGGACCACGGACGTGACCGGCAACATCGCCCTAGATGAGGGTGTCGAGATGTGCATGCCCGGTGACAACACCACCATGACCGTTGAGCTCATCGCTCCGATCGCTATGGACGTCGGCCTCCGGTTCGCCATCCGCGAAGGTGGCCGCACAGTCGGTGCTGGCGCTGTAACCAAGGTCATCAAGTAGTCGGGTTCCACGGATGCCAGCTGACCAGAAGATCCGGATTCGCCTGAAGGCCTACGATCACGAGGTGATTGACCAGTCGACGCGAAAGATTGTCGAGACTGTCCTTCGTACCCAGGCTGATATCCGGGGTCCGGTGCCGCTTCCGACCGAGAAGCACCGCTACACGGTCATCCGGGGACCCTTCAAGGACAAGGATTCGCGCGAGCACTTCGAGATGCGTATCCACAAGCGTCTTCTCGACATCATGAAGCCGTCACCCAAGACGATCGATTCGCTCCAGCGGCTTGACCTGCCGGCAGGGGTCGACGTCGAGATCAAGATCCAGCAGACCTGATCACGTGGGGCCCGGCCGGGTCCTGAACGGGTACAACAGAACGAGTTGGAGGACGCCCTGTGGGGCGTCCTCCGGGTTTTGCCCGAGGAAGGCTCAGGTCTCCTGATCTTCGCCGGCGGTGTCGACGGTCGGGTGTCGTGTCGGCTGTTGCCGGCGACCACGTCGCTCTCGGCTCTGGTCCAACAGGTCCTCGGCGACCTCGTGGCGGGGAGCGGTTGACGACAGGACCGCCTGGACCGTGGCTGCGGCCGGTAGTGCTAGCAGCGCACCGACTACACCCAGTACGGCAGCACCGGCAATGACGGATCCGAAGGCGACAGCGGCGTGCAGTTGCATGGTCTGCGATGTGATTCGGGGTGAAAAGAGGTAGTTCTCGATCTGCTGGTAGACGGCTATGACCACCAGCGCCCAGAGGCCGTGGACGGGTTCTTCGAGCAACCCGATGACGATCGGTACCGAACCCGCTATGTAGGTGCCGACCACGGGGACGAACTGGGACATGACGCCCACCCAGAGGGCGAGTGCCAGGGGGGAGGGGAGGTCGATCATCTCGAAGGCAACCCAGTGGACGATCGTTGATGCCACTGCCAGGACCGTGCGGGACAGGATGTAACCACCGGTCTTGGCGATTGCCAGGTCCCACACCTCGAGCACGGCCCTCTGCCTGTGCTGTGGCAGGTGGGAACACACGGTCCTACGGAGGGTCGGTCCCTCGGCCAACATGTAGAAGGCGAACAACCCAACTGTGAAGATCTGGAACAACACGTTGACGATGGTGGTTCCGAAGCGGGCCAAGTCATTGGCGACGGTACCCAGCCAGCGCGCCATTCCGTCGTCGTACTCGGCCCGCAGGTCAGAGGTGGCACCTGAGATGCCGAAGGCGTCCTCGAGGAACGAGTCGATGTCTCGCAGGTAAGAGGGAACGTTCTCGCTGAAGGAGGTCACCTGCTCGGCCAGCATCGTTCCCACGAGTGTCCCGAATCCTCCGAGGGCGCCCGCCCCGATGAGGAACACGAGCGCCGTTCCGAGACCGCGGCGCAGGCCCATCCGTTCCAATCGGTCTACGGCCGGTTCCAGGGCGAACGAGAGGAATGTCGCCACCAGGAAAATGAGGAAGAGGGACCGTAACGATGCCAGGATCCCGCGCAGGTACCAGAGTGCGGCCAAGCCGCCCAGAAGTGTCAGGAGGGCCCTGCCCACCCACGCTGGCGGGGCTGTGGAAATACCGGAAAACATGCGTTGAACTGGGGGTTCGTCTGTCGTACCCTCGTTCGGGTGGTTCACCGGGGCGTGCTCCTGACCATCGCCGGATCTGGTCCCGACGTTACCGGTAGACCCATGACCCTTGAGGGATGGCCACCCGGTTGTGGGGCGGCCGCTTCGGCCGTATCGTTACCTTCCAGCGCTCCGGAGGGCCCGGGGTGAGAAAACCGATGTCCGTTAAGGCCGTCTGCCGCTCCGATTCATATCGGTGCAGCGCAGCGGAACCGTACGGCACAACCGAATCGTCGCTCCGCCGGGTTTTCCGTGCGGAGCGTTCGCGTGAGCGGCCGCCAGAGGTCGCTACCGGTGGGAGGCACCCACCGGTTCAAGTCGCAGGAGCCATCATGGCAAGCAAGGCAATAGTCGGCCAGAAGGTCGGCATGACCCAGGTGTGGGATGACGAGAACCACGTCGTTCCCGTCACCGTGTTGCGCGTGCTCCCCAACCGGGTCGTCCAGATCAAGACCGTCGCCAGCGACGGCTATAGCGCCCTCCAGGTCACCTTCGGCCAGCGAGATTCAGCCAAGTTGACCCGTCCCGAGGCGGGCCACTTCGACGGTGCCGGCGTGGATGCCGGTGTGCACCTCGTCGAGTTGAGGGTCGACGATGTCGACGGGTACGAACTTGGTCAGGAAATCACCGTCGATTCGCTCGCCGACGAGTCCCGGGTCGACGTCACCTCTGTAAGCAAGGGCAAGGGCTTCGCCGGCGTGATGAAGCGTCACGGCTTCGCCGGCCAGCGGGCCTCGCACGGTGCCCACAAGGTGCACCGCAAGCCTGGAGCCATCGGCCAGTGTGCCACGCCATCTCGCGTGTTCAAGGGCAAGAAGATGCCCGGTCGGCTCGGCAACCAGCGCACCACCACGCTGAACCTCAAGGTCGTCGAGGCCGATTCCGAGCGCAGTCTGCTGCTGGTCAGGGGCTCGGTACCCGGACCCAGCGGTGCCACGGTCCTGATCCGCAACGCCGTGAAGGGTGCCTGACGATGGCTGATGTAACAGTTCGCACCATGACAGGCTCCAACGGCGGTTCGCTGCAACTCGATGAATCGGTGTTCGGCATAACTCCCAACACAGCCGTCCTGCATCAGGTGGTGACTGCCCAGTTGGCGGCACGCCGAAGCGGAGCCCAGAGCACCAAGACCCGGGCCGAGGCCCGTGGTGGTGGTGCGAAGCCCTGGCGTCAGAAGGGAACCGGTCGTGCCCGACACGGTTCCAGCAGGTCGCCGATCTGGCGTGGTGGTGGCGTGGCGCTCGGCCCCAAGCCCCGCAGTTACGCCCAGAAGACCCCCAAGAAGATGATCCGCCTTGCACTCAACTCGGCACTCTCGGACCGGGCGTCTGAGGGCCGGGTTGCTGTCGTTGATGCCTGGAACTTCGAGGTTCCACGCACACGCGATGCCGTTGCCGCCCTGGAGGCCCTCAACCTCGAGGGACGTGTGCTTCTGGTGGCCGATCGTGGCGACGTGAACACCTGGAAGAGCTTCGCCAACCTCGGAAACGTGCACGTGATCTCGCCCGGCGAACTGAATGCATACGACGTACTGGTCTGCGATTGGGTTGTCTTCACCCAGGCCACCCTGCCGGTCGGTTCCGCATCGACCGGGTCACCTGCACCTGTCGACTCCGAGCCGGCAACCGACGAGGAGGAAGAGGAGTGAAGGACGCACGCGACGTCATCCGACGCCCGGTGGTTTCCGAGAAGTCCTACGGGCTCCTCGAGGATCACGTCTACACCTTTGAGGTCGCCAACTCGGCCTCCAAGCCCGAGATCCGCGATGCGGTCGAGGCCATCTTCGATGTCACCGTCAAGAAGGTGAACACGCTCAACCGCGACGGAAAGCGCAAGCGGAACCGTCGCACAATGTCCTACAGTTCCCGCCCCGATGTGAAGCGGGCATACGTCACCCTCGTCGAGGGTGACTCGATCGAGTTGTTCGAGGTATAGGGCCATGCCACAACGCAAGCGCAAGCCGACCAGTCCGGGCAGACGGTTCCAGACCGTCGCCGACTTCTCGGAAATCACGAGTACAACCCCAGAGAGGTCCCTCCTCGAGAAGCAGAATTCCACCGGCGGTCGTAACAACTACGGGCGTAAGACCTCACGTCACCGCGGCGGTGGCCACAAGCAGCGCTACAGGGTTGTCGACTTCCGGCGCAACAAGGACGGAGTGCCCGCAAAGGTGGCCGCTCTCGAGTACGACCCGAACCGCAGCTGCCGGATTCTCCTGTTGCACTACCACGATGGTGAGAAGCGCTACATCCTGGCGCCCAGGGGTGTCCAGGTTGGCGACACGCTCCAATCCGGTCAGGGCAGCGAGATCCGCCCCGGCAACGCCCTGCCTCTCCGCTACATCCCGGTAGGAACCGTCGTCCACAACGTCGAATTGCAGCCCGACGGCGGTGGCAAGATGGCCCGCAGTGCCGGCTCCAGCGTTCAGCTAGTTGCCAAGGAGGGAGACTTCGCGACACTTCGCCTGCCCAGCAGTGAGATGCGTAGGGTCCGAATCGACTGCAAGGCGACAGTCGGCGAGGTTGGCAACCAGGAACATGAGCTGATCAAGATCGGAAAGGCCGGCCGCAACCGCTGGAAGGGCAAGCGCCCACAGACCCGCGGTGTGGCGATGAACCCGGTCGACCACCCGTTGGGTGGCGGTGAGGGCAAGTCCTCGGGTGGCCGACACCCGGTCTCTCCATGGGGAAAGCCCGAGGGCCGTACCCGAAAGCGGGACAAGCAGTCCGACAAAATGATCGTGCGCCGGCGCCGCCGCCGCGGATCGCGGAGGTAGGCAGAGATGCCACGGAGTCTCAGCAAGGGACCGTTCGTAGACGACCATCTCCTGAAGAAGGTCGATGTGTTGAACGAGTCCGGTGAGAAGAAGGTCATCAGGACCTGGTCACGACGCTCGACGATCGTCCCCGACATGGTCGGCCACACGATCGCGGTCCATGATGGCCGCAAGCATGTGCCGGTCTACGTGACCGAGTCGATGGTCGGACACAAGTTGGGCGAGTTCGCCCCGACGCGGACGTTCAGGTCCCATTCGACCCAGGAGAAGGCGGTCAATCGCTGATGGTCGCAACCAAGACCAATGAGCGGCCGGGAACCCGGGCCGTGGCACGGCACATTCGTGTGTCGGCGTCGAAGGCGCGTGCCGTGCTCGACCTGATTAGGGGCGAGTCCTACGGGCGGGCCTCAGAGATCCTGGAGTTTTCCGAGCGCTCTGTGTCCGACGTGATCACCAAGTGCCTGGACTCGGCTGTCGCCAACGCCGAGCACAACGACGAGATCAGCGCCGAGGAACTCTACGTGTCGGCCTGCTACGCCGATGAGGGGCCGACGCTCAAGCGCTGGCGCCCGAGGGCACGGGGACGTGCAACGCGCATCAACAAGAGGACCTGTCACATCACGATCATCGTGAGCCGCTACAGCGCCGATGAATTGACGGCGATGCGTGAGCGGGCGGAGTCCCGGGGCCGGACCGGAGCCAGCGAGCAGGCAGCCGAGTCACGTCGTCAACGTGTCCAGAAGAGCCGTGCCGCCGAGGCCGAGGTTGCCGAGGAAGCCGCCGAAGAAGCAGCCGCCGACACAGTCGATGAGGCTGTCGAAGAAGCCGAAGATACTGATGAAGAGGCCGCTGAGGCTGTCGAAGAGGCGCCCGAAGAACCAGAAGATGAAGCCGCCGACGAAAACGGGTCCACAGAGTCCCCGAAGGAGCAGGGCTGATGGGCCAGAAGGTAAACCCGTACGGGTTCCGCCTAGGCGTGACCACCGACTGGAAGTCGCGATGGTTCGCGACCCGGCAGGAGTACGCCGACAACATCATTGAGGACTGGCAGGTGCGCGAGTACCTCATGACCGAGTTGCCACACGCTGCTATCAGCCGTGTTGAGGTTGAGCGCACCCGCGACCGTCTCCGGATCGATGTGCACACGGCCAGGCCAGGGATCGTCATCGGCCGAAAGGGCGCCGAAGCCGACCGCCTGAGGGCCGGCCTGGGTGAGATCACCGGGAACAACAGGGTCCAACTCAACATCCAGGAGATCAAGGAGCCTGAGTTGGATGCGGCCCTCATTGCGCAGGGTGTCGCCGACCAGTTGGCCGGCCGGATCGCCTTTCGACGGGCAATGAAGCGTGCCGTCCAGAACGCCCAGAAGGCCGGTGCCCTCGGAATCAGGGTGCAATGCTCGGGTCGTCTCGGTGGCTCAGAGATGTCCCGTTCCGAGTGGTACCGCGAGGGTCGTGTGCCGCTTCACACCCTGCGGGCCGATATCGACTATGGGTTCCGCGAGGCCCGCACGACCTACGGCCGCATCGGCGTGAAGGTCTGGATCTACAAGGGCGACATCCTGCCCTACAAGAGCCAACTCGAGGACAAGATCACCAGGGAGGCCGCAATGGCCGTCGGGGAGACCTCGGGCCAGACAAAGCCGGGCAAGGTTGTCTCTTCGTCCGCAGCGGTCCATCGCCGTCCGGCTGAAGAGGTAGTGGCTGAACAGGAGCAGGTGCCGTCAGAGGCAACCGCCGAGGCCGGCGACACCGACGCAGAACCGGCTCCGCTCGTCAAGGAGGGCGACGCCGAGTTCGAGAAGTTGCTCGCCGAAGAGGAGGCCATCGAGGCCTCTACCCGCGAACAGCACGAAACACCCCACTTCCGCTCCGGGGATGGTGACTGATCATGCTGATGCCAAAGAAGGTCAGGCACCGAAAGCAGCACCGTGGTCGGATGCGCGGCAACTCCAAGGGGATGACCGAGGTCACCTTCGGCGAGTATGGAATCCAGGCACTGGAGCCCGGGTGGATCACCGCCCGCCAGATCGAAGCTGCCCGTATCGCCATGACCCGTCACATCAAGCGCGGTGGCAAGGTCTGGATCAACGTCTTCCCAGACAAGCCGGTCACCGAAAAGCCTGCTGAGACCCGCATGGGTTCAGGCAAGGGAAGCCCCGAGAAGTGGGTTGCCGTGGTCAAGCCCGGCCGAGTCCTGTTCGAACTCTCCTACAGCGACATAGTCGTTGCCCGAGAGGCGATCGACCGGGCCATCCAGAAGCTTCCGATCAGGGCTCGGTTCGTCGAGCGTGAGGAGGGCTTCTAGTAATGGCGAAGAAGAAGGCACTTACCGATGTCGGTGATACCGAATTGCTCGAGCAGTTGAGCGAGTCCAAAGAGGAATTCTTCAACCTGCGGTTTCAGTTGGTAACCGGCGAGTTGGAGAACCACGCACGCATCGGCGAGGTCAAGAAGACCATCGCCCGCCTCTTGACAGAGTTGCGTGCACGTGAGATCGAAGCAGCAGAAGCCATGGCTAATGCTGGCGAGGAGGTGGCCGGCTGATGGCCGAGACCGAAGCAACCAGCCCTGAGGGGACAGAGGCCAGGCCGAACCGCCGCAAGGTGCGTGAAGGCGTGGTCGTGTCAGACGTTCAGGACAAGACGGCGGTGGTCCTCGTGGTCGACCGTGTGCGGCACCGCCGCTACGGCAAGACCATCCAGAGGTCCAAGCGCCTACACGCCCACGATGAGACCAACGACGCCAAGATCGGCGACCGGGTCAGGGTCCAGGAGACCCGTCCGCTCTCCAAGTTGAAGCGGTGGCGTCTGGTCGACATTCTCGAGAGGGCCAGGTAGATGATCCAACAGGAGACCCGACTCAGGGTGGCCGACAACTCGGGTGCCCGTGAGGTGCTCTGCATCAAGGTGCTGGGCGGCTCGAAGCGGCGTTATGCGTCCATCGGCGACGTGTTCACCGCGACGGTGAAGGAAGCCACTCCGGGCGCAGCGGTAAAGAAGGGCGAGGTCGTCAGGTGTGTTGTCGTACGCACGAAGAAGGAACGTCGGCGTCCCGACGGCTCATACATCAGGTTCGACGAGAACGCTGCAGTGTTGCTCAACGAACAGGACCAGCCGCGCGGGACACGCATCTTCGGTCCTGTAGGTCGCGAGCTGCGGGACCGGAAGTTCATGCGAATCGTCTCCCTTGCGCCGGAGGTGCTCTGAGATGAAGATCAAGAAGGGTGACAACGTACGGATCTTGGCCGGCAAGGATAGGGGACGCGAGGGAGAGGTGACCCGCGTACTCCCGGCAGGGGACAAGGTGATCGTTGAGGGCGTAAACATCGCCAAGCGCCACCAGAAGCCGACCAGCGCCACCATGCAGGGAGGCATCATCGACAAGGCCATGCCGCTCCACGTGTCCAACGTGGCGCTCATCAGCCCCAGTGACGGTAAGCCGACCAGGGTGGGCTACCGCTTCGATGCCGATGGCGTGAAGGTCAGGATCTGTCGTAGGACGGGGGTGGATCTCGATGGCTGAGACAACCACCTCAACCGCCGTCCGTCTCCGCGACCTGTACGCCGACGAGGTCCAGTTGGCCCTCCAGGCCGAGTTGGGTCTTGCCAACATCATGCAGGTACCGAAGCTCAAGAAGATCGTCGTCAACATGGGTGTTGGTGACGCCGCCCAGCAGGCGAAGCTGCTCGATGGTGCTCTTGTCGACCTCGAGTTGATCACCGGCCAGAAGCCCCTTGTGACCAAGGCCCGGACCTCCATCTCCAACTTCAAGTTGAGGGAAGGGCAGTCGATCGGCGCCAAGGTCACGCTCCGGGGTCCACGAATGTACGAGTTTCTGGATCGGCTGATCAGCCTCGCTATTCCCCGGGTCCGTGACTTCCGGGGTCTCAACCCGCGGTCGTTTGACGGCAACGGGAACTACACGTTCGGCGTGACCGAACAGTTGATCTTCCCTGAGATCGACTACGACACCGTTGATCGCACACGGGGCATGGACATAACGATCGTGACATCCGCATCCGATGACGCTGGAGGCCGTGCCCTCCTCACCGCATTCGGGTTTCCGTTCCGCAAGGAGGGGCAGTAGTGGCAAAGAAAGCACTCGTCAACAAACAGCAGAAGACACCCAAGTTCAAGGTCCGCGCCTACACGCGGTGCCGTCGCTGTGGGCGTCCGCGGTCCGTGTACCGGGCCTTCAACCTGTGTCGGGTATGCCTGCGCTCGATGGCCCATGCCGGTGAGATCCCGGGCCTCACCAAGGCCAGTTGGTAGGGGTGATCTGAGATGACGATGACAGACCCAGTGGCCGACATGCTCACCCGCATCCGCAACGCCAACCAGGCGATGCACGACGGGCTGGACATGCCGTCCTCCAACCAGAAGGTCGCCCTGGCAGGGGTCCTCAAGAACGAGGGCTACATCGCCGACTTCGGCGTGGCCGATGCCTCCAGTGGACCCGGCAAGGTGCTGACGATCCAGATGAAGTACTCCCCTGAGCGGGAGAGGGTGATAAGCGGAGTCCAGCGTGTGTCAAAGCCGGGCCTCCGCGTCTACACCAACTCAAGCAAGATTCCCCGTGTTCTGGGCGGTCTCGGCGTTGCCGTGATCAGCACCAGTAAGGGCCTGATGAGCGACCGTGAGGCACGTCGCCGCCATATGGGCGGCGAGGTGCTCTGCTACGTCTGGTAGGGGAGGAACGACATGTCCAGAGTCGGCAAGGCTCCAATCACCGTTCCCTCCGGCGTCGAGGTGACCCTCGACGGCCAGCACGTCGAGGTGACAGGCCCAAAGGGAACCATCGACATGACCGTCCCGGGTGAGATCAGCGTGCGCCAGGACGGCGACACGATCGTGGTGGAACGGCCCGATGACGAGAGGAAGAACCGGGCTCTCCACGGCCTGGCCAGGTCTCTCGTGAACAACATGGTGCTGGGCGTATCAGAGGGCTTCAGTCGTGAACTCCAGATCGTCGGAGTCGGCTACCGGGCCGTGGCCAAGGGTACCGATGCCCTCGAGTTGCAGTTGGGCTTCAGCCACCCGGTCAACGTGAAGGCCCCCGACGGGGTCACGTTCGACGTTCCCGAACCCACGAGGATCATCGTGTCTGGGGTCGACAAGCAGGCGGTGGGCCAGACGGCCGCTGTCATCCGTTCGTACCGCAAGCCCGAGCCGTACAAGGGCAAGGGAGTCCGGTACCTCGGTGAACATGTGGCCCGCAAGGCCGGAAAGGCAGCCAAGTGAGCGCCATCGATCGACGCACGGGACGCATCCGCCGGCACCGTCGGGTACGCAAGGCCGTTCGCGGCACTGCATCCCGGCCGCGCCTTGCTGTATTCCGGTCCAGCCGGAACATCTCGGCACAGGTCATCGACGACCACACCGGGACCACCCTGGCTTCGGCTTCCAGCCAGCAGGCTGGGGTCGCCGATGGTTCCACCGGTATGGCTGCGGCTACCGAGGTGGGGAGGGCCGTGGCCGAACGGGCGCGCACGGCCGGAATCGAAATGGTTGTATTCGACCGGGGCGGTTACCGGTACCACGGACGGGTGGCGGCTCTGGCCGATGCCGCCCGCGATGCAGGACTGGAGTTCTAGTGGCACAGCAGAGGCACAAGACCGACGACTCCCAGCTTCGGGAGTCGAGGGTCATCCACATCAACCGGGTCGCCAAGGTGGTCAAGGGTGGTCGACGGTTCTCGTTCACGGCCCTTGTGGTCGTCGGCGACGGCGCAGGCCGGGTCGGCCTCGGGTACGGAAAGGCCAAGGAGGTCCCCCTCGCTATCCAGAAGGGCACCGAAGAGGCCAAGCGGAACCTGTTCGACGTGGCGTTGACAGGCTCCACGATCATCCATCCGGTCCTCGGGGTCATGGGTGGTGGGCGTGTCATGCTCAAGCCCGCTGCTCCCGGAACCGGCGTGATCGCCGGTGGCGCTGCCAGGGCCATCCTCGAAGAGGCTGGTGTCCACGACATTCTCTGCAAGTCGATGGGATCCTCCAACCACATCAACGTGGCGAGGGCCACGATCAACGGCCTCAAGGCCCTTCGCAGGCCCGATGAGATCGCACGCCTGCGGGGTCTCGACCCCGAGGAGTTCGTGCCTGCGGCACTGCTCACCTCCTACCGCCGTACCGAGGCCGGCATCGACGGACCGGGATCCGACGAGGCTGACGAAGAGGTGTCTGCATGAGCGCCGCCAAGACCGGGAACCTCAAGGTGACCCAGATCCGCTCAACGATCGGCACCAAGCCAAAGCAGCGTGGGACCATCCGGGCGCTGGGCCTGGGCAAGATCGGTCGAAGTAACATCCTGCCTGACCGGGGCGAGATCCGCGGCATGATCGCCCGGGTCCCACACCTGGTGACGGTAGAGGAGGTCGAGTGATATGAAGGTCCATGATCTGACTCCGCCACCCGGGTCTCACAAGCGGGGCAAGCGGGTAGCGCGAGGCATCGGCGGCAAGGGTGGCAAGACCGCCGGTCGCGGCATGAAGGGCCAGCGTGCCCGCAACACGGTCCGTCTCGGCTTCGAAGGCGGACAGATGCCCTTCCACCAGCGAATTCCGAAATTGCGTGGCTTCAAGAACCCGTTCCGGGTCGAGTACCAGGCCATCAACCTGGACTCCATCGAGGAGTCCGGCCTGACCGACGTGAGCCCTGAGACACTGCTCGCCAAGGGCCTGGCCGGCAAGAACTCCCTCGTCAAAATCCTGGGTCGGGGCGAGGTCACGCGAGCAGTGAACGTGAAGGCCCACGCCTTCTCCGGGCCCGCCGAGGAGGCGATCGTGGCTGCCGGAGGGAGCATCGAGAAGCTGCCCCTGCCGTTTGCCGTGAGGCCTCCTGCCAGCGGCAACGCTCTGATGAACCGCTGACCACATCCATTCACCCCCGGTCGAACCGGGGAACACCCGACCACCGGGAGCCAACGTGATTTCCAGCATGCTGAACATGTTCAGGGTCGCCGATCTACGCAAGCGGATCCTGTTCACCCTCCTCATGATCCTGCTTTACCGGATCGGCGCGTTCATGCCCGCTCCGGGAATCGACGTTGAGCAGGTCCAGTTGCTGCGAGACAGGGCCAACCAGGGCGGCGTGCTGGCCTTCCTCCAGTTGTTCTCGGGTGGCGCCCTGACCACGTTCGCCGTGTTCGCCCTTGGTGTAATGCCCTACATCACCGCGTCGATCATCATGCAGGTCCTCGGAGTGGTCGTTCCCAAGATCGAACAGTGGCAGCAGCAGGGCGCCGTGGGGCAGCGCAAGATCACCCAGTGGACCCGCTACCTGACCGTGGCAATTGCCGTCATCCAGTCCACCAGCTTCGCCTTCCTGTTCAACAGCGGCGGCAACTCGATCAGCGGCTCGTCGGGTGCGAACCTGCTACCCAACTTCCACATAGGAACGGTCAGCGTCGTGGTGCTCACCCTCACCGCAGGCACCGCGCTCCTCATGTGGATGGGTGAGCTGATCACCCAGAAGGGGATCGGCAACGGTATGTCGCTCCTGATCATGATCTCGATCGTGAGTGCCTTCCCAGCGCAGGGGTCACTGATTCACGCCGAGAACGGTCCGGTAGCGCTGGGCATAGTCCTTGTTGTCCTGATCGGGCTGGTGGCTGCGATCGTGTTCGTTGAACAGGGGCAGCGTCGGATCCCGGTGCAGTTCGCCAAGCGGGTGGTGGGTCGCCGCATGTACGGAGGCCAGAACACCTACATACCCCTCAAGGTCAACCAGTCGGGTGTGATCCCGATCATCTTCGCCTCGTCGGTCCTGTACCTTCCGGTGCTTCTCGCTGCCGCCCTTCCGTGGGACGGCTTCCGTCGCTGGATCGACGACAACCTGGCCCAGCCCGACAACGTCTTCTACTTCAGCATCACCGGCCTGCTGGTGGTGGGCTTCGCGTACTTCTACACGGCAATCACCTTTGATCCGGTCAAGCAGGCCGACACGATCCGCAAGCAGGGTGGGTTCGTTCCCGGAATCCGTCCCGGCTACCAGACCGAGCGGTACCTGGCCAAGATCCTTTCCCGGATCACGCTGCCCGGCGCCCTCTTCCTGGCGGCGGTTGCGCTGATCCCGTCGATCCTCATCAACGTGTTCCTCGATACCAGTTCCGGGATCGGCGGCTCCTCCGGAGCGGGTGCGGCGGGCTTCGGGTTCGTCGGTATCTCGATCCTGATCGCAGCCGGTGTGTCCCTCGAGACCATGAAGCAGGTCGACTCACAGCTGACCATGCGCAACTACGAGGGCTTCCTCAAGTAGTCCTCGTAGTTGGTGGAACCTGACATCGTGACAACAGTCCACCTGGTGATCCTGGGCCGTCAGGGCTCAGGTAAGGGCACCCAGTGCGTACGTCTGGTGGAGGCCTACGGCATGGTTCACGTCTCGACCGGCGACATGCTGCGGTCTGCGGTGGCAGCCGGTACCGAACTGGGTCGTGAGGCCCAGGCAATCATGGATGCCGGGGACCTCGTACCCGACGAGGTGGTGAACGGGATTGTGGCCGAGAGGCTGGCGATGCCAGACGTGGTCGAGCACGGTGTCATCCTCGATGGCTTTCCCCGTACCCCCGTCCAGGCTCAGGCGCTCGAGGACATGTTGGACTCTACTGGGACACCACTGTGCGGTGCCCTCAACCTGGATGTACCCGTCGATGTGGTCATCGGCCGAATGCTGGAGCGTGGCCGTGTCGACGACACCGAGGAGGCGATACGCCTTCGCCTGGACCTGTACGAATCGGAGACAGCGCCCCTGCTCTCGTGGTTCGAGGACCGTGGCATGTTGAAGGTGGTCGACGGCCTCGGAAGCGAGGAAGAGGTCTTTGACCGCCTCTGCACCCTTGTGGACGTGGACGGGGTACTTGCATGACCGGTTCTCCCCGGGCGGTCCGTATCGACGGGTTGGACCCTTCTGGGGCCTGCGATAGCGTTGTCCCTCGGCCTCGGCCTCGGCCGGGCCGTTGCCCGCGTCGCTGGTGGGCATACGGGTACGAATGTCCACGATCGTCTGGTGCGCCAACGGTGTTTCCCGGATGATCGGAGCCGCAGTATTCAAGCAGAAGAACACAACCGGGAGCATGACCCTGACGAAGTCCAAGGAAGACGCGATCGTGATGGAGGGCACGGTGTTGGAGCCGTTGCCCAACGCCATGTTTCGTGTCGAGTTGGAGAATGGTCACAATGTGCTGGCCCACATCTCCGGCAAGATGCGGATGCACTACATCCGGATTCTTCCGGGCGATCGCGTTCAGGTCGAGTTGACTCCCTACGACCTCCAGCGGGGTCGCATCACCTACCGCTACAAGTAGCCAGAGCCGGCTGGTCGATCCGACCAGCCGACACGAAGATCGAATGAGCAGGTTATGAAGGTCCGAACAAGCGTCAAGCGGATGTGCGAGAAGTGCCGGGTCATCCGGCGCCACGGTCGCGTGCAGGTGATCTGCAGTAACCCGCGTCACAAGCAGCGTCAGGGCTAGGGGAACACACCAAATGGCACGAATATCCGGCGTCGACATCCCCCGCGAGAAGCGGGTGTTGATCGCTCTCACTTACATCCACGGCATTGGCCGTACCACCGCAGGATTGGTTTGCGAGGGTGCCGGCGTAAACCCGTCGACACGTGTAAGGGACCTCACCGACGAGGAGGTCACCCATGTCAGGGTCTTCGTCGATCAGCAGCTGAAGGTCGAAGGTGACCTGAGGCGTGAGGTCTCCCAGAACATCAAGCGCAAGATGGACATCGGCTGCTACCAGGGCCTGCGCCACCGTCGCGGCCTTCCGGTCCGCGGACAGCGCACCCACACGAACGCCAGGACACGCAAGGGTCCCCGTAAGACAGTCGCCAACAGGAAACAGGCAGTGAAGTAATGGCAAAACCGTCAGCAGGGGGCCGTCGTCCCCGTAAGAAGGAGCGCAAGAACGTCCCGCACGGCGTGGCGCACATCAAGAGTTCCTTCAACAACACGATCATTACCATCACCGACCAGGGTGGCAACACCCTGGCCTGGGCCACGGCGGGCAACGTGGGTTTCAAGGGCTCCCGCAAGTCGACGCCCTTCGCTGCTCAGATGGCCGCCGAGCAGTGTGCGCGTCAGGCCATGGAGCACGGGGTCCGCAAGGTCGACGTGGTTGTCAGGGGGCCAGGGTCGGGTCGTGAGACCGCCATCCGAACTATCCAGAGCACGGGCATAGAGGTGACCGGCATCAAGGATGTCACCCCGATTCCCCACAACGGTTGCCGCCCCCCCAAGCGGCGGAGGGTCTGATGTCGCGCTACACGGGTCCCAGGGCGCGTATTTCGCGTCGCCTGAGCACGAACATCTTCGGGACCAAGGGTGAAACCGTTGCCCTCGACAAGCGTCCCTATCCACCCGGGGAGCACGGTCGTACCCGCCGCCGGGGCAACCCTTCCGAGTACCTGGCCCAGCTCCAGGAGAAGCAGAAGGCCAGGTTCTCCTACGGTCTGACAGAGCGACAGTTCAGGCGCCTCTACGACGAGGCCAACCGTCGTGACGGTGTCACCGGCGACAACCTGCTCCGGTTCCTGGAGTTGCGCCTCGACAACGTGGTCTACAGGGCCGGCATGGCTGCGACCCGACCGCAGGCCCGCCAGATGGTCAACCATGGCCATGTCAACGTCGATGGGCGTCGTGTCGACATCCCCAGCTTCCGTGTCAAGAAGGGCCAGGTCGTGACCCTGCGTGACAAGGCCAGGAACATGGTCGTGGTGCAGTGGAACATCGACGTGCTCGACCGTCAGGCTCCGGCATGGCTCGAGGTCGCCGACGGCGGCCACGAGGTCACCGTTAAGGAACTGCCCCTCCGTGACCAGATCGACATCCCGCTCCGGGAACAGCTCGTGGTCGAACTCTACAGCAAGTAACCGACAGGGGCCTCCGGCACGGCTTCATTGCTCAACCCGGGACCTGCAGACAAACGATTCGAACAACACAGACAGTTGGTCGGGTTCCCTCCGGGAGCCGGAACCAGGAAGCGCTGCGAAGGCAGCGAGAAGGTGGGCAGCCATGCTGGTCATTCAGCGTCCGACCGTTGAGGTCGAAACCGAACTAGAAGGAAATCGCCAGCAGTTCGCTGTGGGTCCGCTCGAGCCGGGCTTCGGCCATACCCTCGGCAACTCCCTACGTCGCACCCTGTTGTCGTCCATTCCGGGCGCGGCGGTGACACAGGTTCGCTTTGACGATGCTCTCCATGAGTTCGGCACGATCGAAGGTGTCGTCGAGGACGTCACCGACATCATCTTGAACCTGAAGGACCTTGAGGTCCGCTGCCACAGTGACGAGCCCGTGACCCTTCGTGTCGATGTCCGTGGTGCTGTCGATGTCACAGCCGAGGTGTTGGCTACCAACGACGAGGTCGAGGTCGTGAACCCCGACCTGCACCTGGCGACGCTGAACTCCAAGGGCCGGCTGGCCTTTGAACTGACGGTCGAGCGTGGCCGTGGCTTCCTGCCTGCCGAGCGTGTCGGCGGTGAGCCGGTCATCGGGGTCATTCTCGTTGATGCCCTGTTCTCACCGGTTCGCCGGGTTGCCTTCAATGTCTCACCCACCCGGGTGGAGCAGTCGAGCGACTACGACAGGCTAGTGCTCGACATCGAGACCGATGGAACCATCTCCCCCCGGGAGGCCCTGGCTTCGGCTGGCGCCACGTTGGGTTCCCTGATCCAACTTGTCGAGAACATGAGCGATGAGCCTCAGGGTCTTGAGCTCGGCGAGGCCGAGTCCGCGATCGTGGGCTCCCCCGACATGGCCCTCCCCATCGAGGACCTAGATCTCTCGGAGCGTCCCCGCAACTGTCTCAAGCGTGCCCAGGTCGACACCATCGGCCAGTTGCTCGAGAAGTCCGAGGACGACCTCCTGGCTGTCACCAATTTCGGCCAGAAGTCCCTCGACGAGGTGATCGAGAAGTTGGACGAGCGGGGCCTGTCTCTGCGGGTTCGGGGCTGAGAACATGCCTGCAACTCCAAGGAAGGGCCGCCGTTTCGGTGGCAGTTCTGCGCACCAGAAGTCGATGATGGCCAACCTGGTTGCTTCGTTGATCGCTGCTGAGGCGATCACGACGACCGAGGCCAAGGCCAAGGCGGTGCGTCCGATAGCCGAGAAGATGATCACCAAGGCCCGCAAGGGCGGCCTCCACAACCACCGTCAGGTGGTGTCGTTCCTGCGTGACCGGGAGATGACCGCAAAGCTCTTCGACGAGATAGGCCCGCGCTACGAGGACCGGCTGGGTGGTTACACCCGGATCCTCAAGGTGGGGCCGCGCCACGGCGACAAGGCGCCGATGGCCCGTATCGAACTTGTCTGATCTCCTGTAGCCACCTCAGGTAGTCTGGCCAGGTAATTGTGAGAGTTCGGGCAGGGGTCGCATACGACGGGGCACCGTTTCACGGATTTGCGGTCAACAGGGATGTACGCACCATCGCTGGTGACCTCGAGGCCGTCCTGGCCCGGGTCGTCGGGTCCGAGGTGGTCGTCACCTGTGCCGGTCGTACCGACCGTGGAGTTCACGCTGCTGGCCAGGTTCTCAGCTTCGACGTTCCAGATGATGTCGACCTTGGCAAGTTGTGCCGGTCGGTCAACCGGCTGTGTGCGCCTTCGATCGTCATGTCGGATATCGAAGCGGCCGAGGATGACTTTGACGCCCGGTTCAATGCAACCGGTCGGACATATCGCTACCGGGTCCTGAACCGGCCCCGTCCTGACCCCCTCCTGTCGCCGACGACCTGGCACGTGGCAGAGGCACTCGATATGTCTGCGATGAATACGGCGTGTGCCGACCTGATCGGTGAGCATGACTTCACCTCGTTCTGCAGGCGGCGCAAGAACCCACTCAGCGAGAGCGCCAAGGTGCTCGTCAGGCGGATTGAGGAAGCTGCATGGAGTGGCCCTGTCGATGACGTCCTGGTCTTCGAGATAACGGCATCGGCCTTCTGCCACCAGATGGTAAGGTCGATCGTTGGGGTTCTGGTACCGATCGGGGCTGGATGGCTTCCCGTCACAGGGGTGGCGAAGGTGCTCGCAGCCCTTGACCGTCAGGCTGCTGGCAAGCCGGCTCCACCCCAGGGCCTTTCTCTCTGGTCCGTCCGGTATCCGGTCGGTTGAGCCGATCCCATGCGATGCCCGGCGGGTTGCCGGGCGGGGGTGTCGGGCATAGCCTTTACCCCCGGTTCGTGTGGTGACCGGGGTCTATCCCAGTTACCTGCATCCGGACCGGGCCGTGTCCCGGAACCGGGCTCCACGGCTACACATTCGAGAGGAACACCCGTGTCCACCTATACACCCAAGGCAGGCGAGATCGAGCGTGCGTGGCACGTCGTCGACGCTGATGGCCTGGTACTCGGTCGCCTCGCCTCCGAGGTGGCTTCGGTCCTCCGCGGCAAGCACAAGCCCACCTTCACCCCCCATGTCGACACCGGCGACCACGTCGTCATCGTGAACGCCGGCAAGGTGGTCCTGACCGGTGCCAAGGAGTCCGACAAGAACGTCTACGACCACTCCGGCTACCCGGGTGGTCTCAAGTCCCGTACTTACGGTCAGTTCCTTGCCGACAAGCCCGAAGAGGCGCTTCGCCGCACCGTCAGGGGCATGCTCCCACGGAACCGTTTGGGCCGCCAGATGCTCAAGAAGCTGAAGGTCTACCGCGGCGCCGAACATCCCCATGGGGCACAGCAGCCGCAGCCGCTGGCCCTTGAACACACCAGGGCCCGTAGGGCCTGACCGAGGAACAGCTGATGTCTAAGCCGATCATCCAGACCACAGGCCGTCGCAAGAGATCCGTAGCGCGCGTGCGCCTGCGTCCCGGGACCGGCACCGTGACGGTCAACGGCCGTCCTGTTGTCGACTACTTCCCATCTGAGAGCCACCGCCTCGTGTTCATGGAGCCCCTTCGGGTCACAGCCACGGAGGGCACATACGACATCGACGCGACCCTCCATGGTGGTGGTGTTAGCGGCCAGGCTGGAGCCCTTCGCCTTGGCATTGCCAGGGCTCTCGAGGCTCTCGAGTCCGAGAGGCGTCCTGCGCTCAAGGAGGCCGGGTTTCTTACCCGCGATGATCGCAAGAAGGAGTCCAAGAAGTACGGCCTCAAGAAGGCCCGTAAGGCTCCGCAGTACAGCAAGCGCTGAACCCCGCGGGTACCGGGAGCAGCCCGGCCCGTAGTCTTCAGAGATGGACCTCAGCTTCGGGACCGACGGGGTCCGCGGACGAATAGGCACCGAACTCGACGCTGCCTCGGTACGAGGCCTGGGTTTGGCAGCGGCTGGCCACCTGGGCTCAGCCAGGGTGGTTGTCGGACACGATTCACGCGAGTCCGGTCCCGACCTGTTGTATGCCCTCGCCGACGGCTTCGTAGCCGGTGGGGTCGAGGTGGTGTCCATCGGCATGGCGCCGACTCCGGCCGTGGCATGTCTGGCCGCCCTGGACTCGGTTGCCGGGGCAATGGTCTCGGCTTCGCACAACCCCTGGTGGGACAACGGTGTGAAGTTGTTTGCTGCCGGTGGGCGCAAGCTGGGTGACGCAACCCAGGCAGCGATCCAGGAGGTCTGGCATCTGCGCCCCCGGCTCGACCCGACCGGCAACTTCTCCGTTGTCGACGTCGACGACGGTCGGTGGGCCGACTCCGTTGTGAGCTCAGTTGCCCCCGGGGTGCTTACCGGGATGCGTCTTGTCGTTGACTGCGCAAACGGTGCCACGTCTTTGAGCGCCGGCGGGGTTCTGTCGAAGCTCGGCGCACAGGTGACCGTCATCCACGATTCTCCCGACGGCCGGAACATCAACGAGGGGTGCGGATCCACGAGGCCCGAAGGCCTGCAGGATGCAGTGGTGTCGTTGGGGGCCGATGCGGGCCTTGCGTTCGATGGAGACGGTGACCGTGTAGTCGTCGTGGCCGCTGATGGTTCTCTGCTGGACGGCGACCACCTGTTGGCCATCTGCGCGGTGGACCGCCTCGGTAGGGGGTTGTTGACCGGGTCGACCGTCGTCGTCACCGTCATGGCCAACCTGGGCCTTCGTCGTGGCCTCGCTGATCACGGAATCATGGTCCATGAGACCGATGTCGGGGACCGCAACGTTCTGGAGGCGCTCGACAACGGCGGCTGGTCCCTGGGTGGTGAGCAGTCCGGCCACATTGTGTTCCCCGAGTTCGCCACTACAGGTGACGGCCTGCTGACCGGGGTGCAGGTTCTTGATGCAGTGGTGAGGGCGGGCCGCACGATCGGAGACATGGCCGCCGAGTTGGTCAGCCGTGCGCCACAGGTCCTCGAGAGCATCCCGGTGTCGGGGAGCGGTGCTGCCGTTGTGGCCGGTGTCGCAGACCTGATCCACGAGGAGGCGGATCGCCTCGGCTCGAATGGGCGTGTGCTGGTGAGACCCTCAGGGACCGAGCCCGTGGTGAGGGTGATGGTCGAGGCAGTTGATGCCGGTACAGCCGAGGCCGTGGCAGAGAGGCTCTGTCTGGCCGTAAGGAATGCTGACGCGGGCACTGAACCGGGGGCCGCGACGGGCAGTTGACCGGACGGTCCTAGAATTGGTGGAAGGGCACCCCTGGAGGGCGCGCCACAGATCCGGATACACCGGCTCCGATACGAGAACCAAGGCCTGCCGATCAGGCGAGAAAGGGCGAGGATCAGGGCATGTGCGGCATTATCGCGGTTCTCAGGCGGCCCTCGGGTCGGCCGGTTCCGACGGCTACAGATGTCACAGGTCCCGTTCAACTGGCTCTTGATCTCCTCGGTGGGTTGGTAGCCGCTCCAGACGAAGTCGGCCTGAAGGAGGTGGCCGACCAGCTTGAACTGGCCGACCGGTTGTTGGGTGGTGTTTCCGGGTTGACGGCAATGGAGGCCGAAGGTTCGCTCATCGGGTCACTTGATCTACTGCTGGAACAGGTTTCTGAGCACCTCATTCGGATGGAGAAGGTCCTCGAAGGTGCGCGGGCCGACCTCGAGTTGGCCAACGTCGCCCTGGTGAGGGCCAGGGACGCTGCATGGTCGCTGTGCCACGACCGCATGGGTGCCCATGCCGGCGTGGCTTCGCTGTCGTCACTGCGCCGGCCACCCAGCGAGTCCGGCCGTGCCGTGCTGCTCTCGGTCCACCAGGCCCTCACCGCCATCGACAGGCTGGAGGTTCGTGGTCGGGATTCGGCGGGCCTCGTCGTAACCGTCTGGGACCACGGCTTCGATGACGTTGACGTGATGGGCCGTGACGAGGATCCCCTTCTCCGCAGCGGAGCGGTCAGGCCCCTCGCCGGCGGCGGCTTCTCGTTCGTGGTGAAGGCTGCAGCGGAGATCGGGGAGTTGGGGGACAACACCGCTGCAATGCGAAGGGCTCTCGCCGGTGACACGGTGCTGGCCGGCCTGCTCGTCAGCCCGTCGGTTCGTGGTGCCGTGCTGGGCCACACCCGCTGGGCCAGCGTCGGCCTCATTTCTGAGGCGAACGCACATCCGCTCGACTCCACCCGGGCCGACGGAGCGGCCGCACCGCTGGTGCTGGCCGTCCAGAACGGCGATGTCGACAACCATGCGGACCTTGTTGCCTCCGAGGACCTTTCGGTGGCAGCCGAGATCACGACCGACACGAGGGTTGTTTCTGCGTTGTGTGCAAGGCACCTGACCGCAGGCGAGTCCGAGGACGAGGCCTTCCGACGTACCGTCGCCGCCTTTGAGGGGTCGGTCGCCGTAGCTGCTTCGATGGGTGCCTCTCCAGATCGCCTCTGGCTGGCCCTACGCGGCAGTGGACAGGCCCTCTACGTAGGCGTTGCCGAAGACGCCTTCATCGTCGCGAGTGAGCCGTACGGGGTGGTGGAGCTGACAGATGCCTACCTGCGAATGGAGGGAGGGGCCGTCTCTGATGGTGTCGGCCCGGCGGTCGGCAACGGCCAGATCATCGGGTTGGACGGTTCGCTTGCCGGTGACCTGGCCGGCATCGACCGACGGTCCTACGACGGCAGGCTGCTCCCAGTGGGAGAGCACGAGTTCGTTAGGGCCGGCATCACCACACGTGACATTGACCGCGGCGACAGCCCTCACTATCTGATCAAGGAGATTGGCGAGGCTCCGGCTTCGGTCCGGTCCACCCTGCGGGGCAGGCTCGTCGATGTCAACGGTACGCCTACGGTGAGGCTCGGAGAACGTGCCCTGGGCGCTGACCTGCGCGCCGACCTGGCTGGGGGCCGGATCCGTCGGGTGACCATCATCGGACAGGGAACCGCAGCAGTGGCGGGCGAGGCGGTTGCGCTCTCGGTAGCCGCAGAGTTCGCAGGGTCAGACCTGATCACCGAGGCGAGGACTGCCACAGAACTGTCTGGCTCAGGTCTGCGTCGCGACATGTCAGACACCCTGATTGTCGCGATCAGCCAGTCCGGTACGACTACCGACACCAATCGCACCGTTGACCTGGTGAGGGCCCGCGGTGCCAGGGTGCTCGCAATAGTGAACCGTAGGAACAGCGACCTGACCGATCGGGCCGACGGCGTGTTCTACACATCCGATGGTCGTGACGTCGAGATGAGCGTCGCATCCACCAAGGCCTTCTACGCCCAGGTGGTGGCAGGCGTCCTGTTGGCAGCGGCGCTCGCCGATGCCGCCGGCCTCCCCGGTGCCGATGACCGGGCGGGCCTCCTCGACGGCTTGCGCGAGCTTCCCGAAGCCATGGTCGAGGTGTTGGCGCTACAGGAGCAGATCGGGAATGTGGCTGACCGGTACGGGCCCGGGCGTCGCCACTGGGCCGTTGTCGGAACTGGTGCGAACCTGATCGCGGCCCGCGAGATCAGGATCAAGCTCTCAGAACTCTGTTACAAGTCCATCGCCGCTGACGCCACCGAGGACAAGAAGCACATCGACCTGTCGGCTGAGCCGCTGGTGCTTGTCTGTGCCACCGGAATGGTGGGTTCGACGGCTGATGACGTGGCCAAGGAGGTTGCCATCTACCGGGCCCACAAGGCCGCGCCGATTGTCGTTACCGACGCCGATCCCGGCCTCGGTAGGTTCCCTGACGCCCTCGACGTCGTGACCGTTCCGCGGGTGCACCCGCGTCTGGCATTCGTGCTCTCGACAATGGTCGGGCACCTGTTCGGCTACGAGGCTGCGCGTTCCATCGACGCCCAGGCGACCCCGCTGCGAGAGGCACATGCCGCCATCGAACGCCTGGCTGCGGCCGGTCTGGCAGCTGATGCATCCACCGGCCCGGTCGAGGCCCTGCGGTCGCAGTTGAGGCCGCTGGCATCCCGGTTCTTCGACGAGCTCAGGTCTGGCCGCCTGAACGGCCACCTCGAAGCTTCAACGGCTGCCCGCCTGTCAGCACAGTTCCGTTACGCCACCGGAGACCTGCCACTGGAGTCCTATCAGCTTGAGTTCGGTCCGGTTGGCACCCCGGCGCTGGTACTCGACGACCTGGCCGGAGCCCTGACGCAGGCCATCGAGGAACTCACCCGACCCATCGACGCCATCAAGCACCAGGCCAAGACGGTCACGGTGGGGATCTCCAGGAGCGACGAGATGCTCCTCACCGCCGGCCTTGTCCGCGAGGTCCTCGATGCCGGGGCGCCGCGTGATTCGCTCAGCTACAGGACCCTACGGTTGCTCGCCGACCTGGACGCTGCCGTTGCCCAGGTCGTCGGGTTCACCCGTTACCGGGTCGATGGGCTCGACGGGGACACCCCGACGGTGGCGATCGTCGACAGGGGTGGAATCTCCACGGGCATTGAGTCACGTTCTGATCGTGATCCTGCACTTCGCGGCACCAAGCACAGCGTGGTCGTGGCACGTGAGGTTCTCGTTACCCGGGGAGCCAGGGACGGCCGCACGATCGTCCTGGTTCCCGAGGTAAAGGACCGTCAGGCGGTCGGCCTGACCCTGCTTCATGTGGTGCTCCACGAGTACCTGCCTCCTGATGACCTGCGTGGTGTGCTCCATGGCTACCGCAACCGGTACGACAAGATCCGCGATGCCGTCTGTGAGACAGAGCCCCACCTGCGCGACGACCGGTTGGCCGACCTGCCAGTCGAGGACCTCCTGGTTGATCCCGTGGGAGGGATAGCTGATCGCCTTCGTGCGGAGGGTTCGTCCTGATGCGGGCGGTGGGGGCGCCGCGTTGATTGGTATCGGAACGGACCTGGTCGACATGGGGCGCTTCCGCCGTTCCCTTGAGCGCACCCCCGGCCTGAGGGCACGGTTGTTCAGGCCGGCTGAGCGTGCCTACGCCGACCTGCGAGCCGATCCGACGGAGAGGTATGCGGTTCGATTTGCGGCCAAGGAGGCGGTGCTCAAGGCACTCGGCCTCGGCCTGGGTGGTGCCGCGATGTATGACATCGAGGTTGTGCGCGAGCCGTCTGGCAGGCCGGCCCTGCTCCTTCACGGCGGAGCGGCCGAAGCCGCCAGCGCTGCCGGCGTGGAGCGCTGGCTCCTGACCCTCAGCCACACCGACCTGGTGGCGACGGCCACGGCGGTGGCTCTGTGACGGGCCGGGCTCTCAGGGCGGCCGTGTCGTGATTCCGGTTGTCACCCCGGCTGAGATGGCCGAGATCGATGCGGCTTCCCCGGAGGCGGTAGACGTCCTGGTCGGACGTGCCGGAGCCGCGGTGGCACGGGCCGTACTCGAGGAGCTGGGTGGTGGCTACGGCAGGCGGGTGGTGGTGCTCGCCGGCCCGGGTTCCAACGGCGCCGACGGTCGGGTGGCCGCCGAGAGGTTGGAGCAGCGAGGCGTACGGACCATCGTAGTTGACGCCCTTGACGCACCCGAGCGGCTTCCTCCGGCGGATCTCGTCGTGGATGCGGCATTCGGCACCGGGCTGCGACATCCTTTCGAGCCACCTCGAACGTCTTCGCCAGTACTGGCCGTTGACCTGCCCTCTGGTCTTGACGGCCTGACCGGTGTGGCCATGGGTGCTCCGATGGGCGCTGTACGGACCGTCACGTTCGCTGCCCTCAAGCCGGGCCTGCTGCTCGGTGAAGGGCCCGGCCTGGCTGGGCGGGTCGAGGTGGCCGACATCGGCCTCGACGTCTCTGGGGCCGGAGCCTTCTTGGTCGAGGACAGCGACATCTCCGGCCTCGTTCCAATGCGGCGACCGGATGCCCACAAGTGGCACAGCGCCTGCTGGGTGGTAGCCGGATCTCCCGGCATGGAGGGGGCCGCCCACCTGGCGGCCGCCGCGGCCCAGCGGGCTGGTGCCGGTTACGTGCGCCTCTCGGTTCCCGGTGGCGTTGACGCAGGTACACCTGTCGAGGTGGTCGGGCATCCGGTGGATGTCGGCCTGGCAGAGGTCTCCGGGGATCTGGACAGGTTCGCATCGCTGGTGGTGGGGCCCGGTCTCGGTACCGACGGTGATACCTGGTCAGGGGTGCGGCGCCTGGTGGCCAGTTCGACCGTCCCGGTCGTTGTCGATGGTGACGCCCTGAACGCCCTCGTGGGTGGTGACCAGGAGCGTCGGTGGGTGGCACCGGTGGTCCTGACCCCACATGACGGGGAGTACGAGCGCCTGACCGGTAGCCGCCCGGAACCTGACCGCATCGGAGCCGCCAGGGCCCTGGCCCGGTCGTTCGATGCGGTCGTGCTCCTGAAGGGTCCGACGACGGTCGTGGCGGCACCCGACGGACGGGTCCGGCTGGTCACGGCTGGTGACAGCCGTCTGGCCACTGCGGGTACCGGTGACGTCCTGGCGGGCATCTTGGGGGCTTTCGTGGCCCGTGGGGCCGACCCGTTGGACGCGGCAGCCGCAGCAGCGCACGTGCACGGCCGGTTGGCGACAGCCTGCCCCGAAACCGGTCTGGTAGCCGGAGACCTGGCCACGCATCTCGTCGAGGTGCTCGTGGGTCTCAAGGTCGACCCTTTAGAGGGGGCGTCGTTCTGATGAGACCCACATGGGCCGACATCGACCTTGCGGCTATTGCCCACAACGTCAGCGTGTTCTTGGAGGTAGCCGGCAAGAGTGACCTGTGCGCCGTTGTCAAGGCCGGTGCCTACGGTCATGGAACTGGCGAGGTGGGCAGGGTCGTTGTCGAGGCTGGTGCTAAGTGGCTGGGGGTGGCCCTGGTCGACGAGGCCGCTGAGCTCCGGTCAGCCGGAATTGACGTCCCGATCCTTGTCCTTTCCGAGCCGAGGCCGTCCGAGATGGCCGGGTTGGCCGAACTCGCCGGAGTCAGGCCCACCGTGTACTCCGAGGCCGGTGTAGATGCCTTCGCCTCTGTCGCACCAGCCGGCTCACCGGCCCATCTCAAGCTCGACACGGGGATGAATCGGGTGGGTGCGAAGCCGTCGGATGCGGTCCGGCTGGCCGGGCACATCAAGGAGGCGGGCTTGACCCTGGAGGGACTCTTCACCCACTTCGCCTCGGCTGACCAGCCCGGCGACCACCTCACCGGGGCCCAGGTGGAAGCGTTCGACGGGGCATTGGCAGAACTCTCGGCCGCTGGTCTGAACCCGCCCGTCGTCCACATGGCCAACACGGGGGCGACCCTCACCCGGCCGGACTGCCACAGGTCAATGGTCAGGATCGGAATTGGCCTCTACGGAGTGGAACCCTCAACGGCACTCCGAGGGGTGTGCGCGGACCTGGGGCTCCGACAGGCCGTTCGCCTCCGTAGCGAGGTCGCCCATCTGCACGATGTGGAAGCCGGCGGGGTCGTCTCGTATGGCCGCATGTGGATGGCTGACCGACGGACGAGGTTGGCCACCCTGCCGATCGGTTACGCAGACGGCCTCACCAGGTCGTGGTGGGAGCATGGGCAGGTGCTCATCGGTGGAAGGCGCCGGGCCGTACGAGGCGTGATCACCATGGACCAGACGGTCGTCGAGGTGGACGACCGGGTTGCCGTTGGCGACGAGGCCGTGATCCTCGGTGGCCAGGGTGACGGGTTCCTGGCTGTCGGCGAGATGGCAGATGCGACCGGCACCATCGGGTACGAGGTTCTTGCCACCGTCGGGTCCCGGGTGCCCCGCAGGTACTGAGTCGGATCCGGAACAGACCAGTGAGCCGTGTCCTCCTCGTCGAGCCGTACCACAGCGGCTCGCATGCAGCGTGGGCCGAGGGCCTCGCCGCCCACAGCCGCCACGAGGTAGTGGGCGTGAACCACCCGGGCGCCTACTGGAGGTGGCGGATGCGGGGTTCGTCGCTGACGCTGGCAGCCGCGGCCGAGGCCGCCGTGGAGCGGGCGGGACAACCTGACCTCGTGATCGTCAGCGGCATGATCGACCTGGCGGCGTGGCTGGGGTTCAGCCGCCGGTTCCTCGGTGACGTTCCGGTTGTCCTGTACATGCACGAGAACCAGCTCATGTATCCCCTGGCCCCCGGTCAGCGAGTCGATGACTCACTACCGCTGATCAACTGGTTGGGGATGGCTGCTGCCGACGAGGTCTGGTTCAACTCGGCCTTCCAGCGCGACGGCCTCCTCGACGCCCTGCCGGCCCTCCTCGAGCGTGCTCCCGACGAGGTGCACACCCCGTGGCTGGCAGGTGTCGCCTCGGCCTGTCAGGTCGTGCCTGTGGGAGTCGACCTCTCGGACGTACCGGTCCGTGACACCGCTGCCAGCCCGGAGGTGCCGATGGTTCTCTGGAACCAGCGCTGGGACCACGACAAGAACCCCGGAGCGGTGATGAACGCGCTACTGAGGCTGGCTGCCGAGGGTGTTGCATTCCGGGTGGCCGTGGTGGGCGAGAACTCGCGTGTGGACCCGAGGGAGATGACCGAAGCCAGGGTGCAGTTGGGTGACCGGGTAGTCCAGTTCGGGCACCTGCCAAGGCCGGAGTACGTGGGTCTGCTGGGAACCAGCGACGTGGTGGTGAGCGCTGCCCACCACGAGTTCTTCGGGATAGCGGTGGTCGAGGCAATGGCAGCGGGTGCGGTGCCGGTGTTGCCGACCAGACAGAGCTATCCGGAGCTGGTGCCGGACAGATGGCACGGGGTGGCCCTTTATCCCGACGAAGGGCTCACCAGCCGCCTCAGGGATGTCCTCGGCGACCTTCCCGGGTGGCGTGATCGGGTGGCGGGGCTGGACGCGGTGATGCACCGGTTCGACTGGCGACGGGTGGTCGAGGACTATGACGACCGCATCGATGCGCTGGTCGCAGGGGCGTGCAACTAGCGTCGGTGGTGTGAAGTTCCCGATCGACGGCGTCAGGGTGGGCCACTGGACCGACGAGGCTGCACTCACGGGGTGTACAGCAGTCCTGTTCCCTGAGGGGACGGTTGCATCCGGTGAAGTCCGTGGGGGAGCGCCGGCCACACGCGAGTTCGACCTGCTGGCTCCCGAGAGGAGCGTCAGCCGCCTGGATGCCGTCGTCATCTCTGGTGGATCGGCCTTCGGCCTGGCGGCAGCAGATGGCGTCGTGGCCCATCTCGAGGAGCAGGGTGTCGGCTTTCCCACACCTGCTGGTCCGGTGCCGATCGTGGTGGGGATGTCCCTCTTTGACCTCATGGTGGGTGACGGTTCGGTCAGGCCCGGTGTCGCCGAGGGGCGCATGGCAGCCCTCGCGGCCGTGCCAGATGACGTGGGTGTCGGCCGGGTGGGTGCCGGTGCAGGTGCCACGGTCGGAACGTGGCGGGGACGGGGCCATTCAGCCCCCGGAGGAATCGGAATCGCCTCCGCCCAGCGTGGCGATCTGGTCGTGGCGGCCGTCCTGGCGGTCAACGCAGCCGGCGACATCGACGACGGTTCGGTTCCGGAGTCGGTCGTCGATGGCGTGTTTGACTCATGGCCTGACATGACAGCGGCTGGTTCGCTTGCCGATGGAGGCAGGGACAACACGACGATCGGTGTGGTTGTCACAAACGGGGCTGTCGACAAGGCCGGATGCCTGCTGCTGGCGCAGTCGGCCCATGACGGCCTGGCCCGGGCGATCTTTCCCCCTCACACGAGGTCCGACGGTGACGCCGTGGTGGCAGCCGCGACCGGTGGGGTTCCCGTCGGTGGACCCGAGCTCGACATCCTGCGGGTGCTGACCGTGGCTGTCGTGGAGAGGGCGATCAGGAACGCCTGCTGAAGCCGGTTGCGCCCGGCCGGGACAGCCCTTGTCTGTACGCTTCAGGGGTGTCAACCTCTCTGGAACTGCTGGCCGTGGAGGCCGGCTCATGCACCATGTGCGGCCTCGCTGACGGTCGCAGCAGTGTTGTCTTCGGTTCGGGTGACCCTGCAGCGAACCTGATGTTCGTCGGCGAGGGACCCGGTGCCGAGGAGGACCGCCAGGGCATTCCGTTCGTTGGCCGGTCGGGAACGCTGCTGGACCGCCTGCTCGACGAGGAACTGGGCATCGACCGTGCCGACTGCTACATCACGAACGTCGTCAAGTGCCGGCCTCCCGAGAACCGCGACCCGAGGCCGGACGAGATTGCGGCGTGTCGCCCCTACCTGGGTGACCAGATCCGGTCCATTGACCCCGCGGTCGTCGTCACCCTCGGAAACTTCTCCTCCAAACTGCTTCTCGAGACCGACACAGGCATCACGAAGTTGAGGGGGAGGGCCTACCCGTTCGGTGACAGGCACCTCGTGCCGACCTTTCACCCGGCTGCGGCCCTGCGCGGCGGCGCTGACGTCCTGTCCCGGATGCGGTCAGACATGGTCCGGGCGAAGATGCTGATGGAGCGGGTATGAGCGCACTGACGGTCATAGCCACCCACTCCGCTGGCCAGACCATGGCCGTGGCGCGTTCCCTGGCCGGGTTGGTCAGGGCCGGCGACCTGATCGTGTTGTGCGGCGACCTCGGTGCGGGCAAGACGGCATTCACCCAGGGCCTCGGCCGGGCCCTCGGGGTGACCACACCGGTCACGTCGCCCACGTTCACCCTTGCCAACCGCTACGAGGGGGATTTCGTGGTGAACCACCTCGACGTCTACCGACTCGTCCACATCGACGAGGTGCGCGACCTGGGTCTCCATGAACTGCTTGACGACAGGTCCGTGACGGTTATCGAGTGGGGTGACGCCATCGCCGGTGCACTACCCGGTGGATACCTCGAGGTCCGGATGACCCTCGGCGACGGCCCCGACGACCGATTCCTCGAGCTCCGCACGGTTGGTGACGGGTGGGCTGACCGTGAGGCCACCCTTGCCGCCATGGACGCCTTGACGGCGAACGGCGGTGAGCCGTGTTGATCCTCGCCATCGAGAGTGCCAGCGGCCAGGTTGGCTGTGCGATCGGAGGTCACGAGGGGGTGCTGGCCTCGGCCCATTCAGGTCAGGGCCGCCGTCACGCCGAGGCCCTGGGCCCGCAGATCGACTTTGTGCGGCGCCAGGCCGGCATCCAGCTCACCGACCTGGGTGCCGTGGCGATCGACGTGGGTCCGGGCCTGTACACGGGCCTCCGGGTCGGCATTGTCGCCGGCGTGTCGATGGCATACGCGCTGAGTATCCCGGTGATTGGTGTCTCAAGCCTTGACCTGTTGGCATTTCCGGCCCGCTGGACCAGCCGCCTGATCGTGTCCGCCCTCGACGCACGGAGGGGCGAGTTGTTCGTGGCCATGTTCCGAAAGGTCCCCGGTGGGATTCAACGGGTGGTGGACCCACGTGTGTGCGGTCCGGCTGACCTTGCCTCAGAACTGGAGGCCTCCGAGGAGAGGAGCCTGCTTGTCGGTGACGGGGCCCTTCGCTACCAGGAGATGTTCGCCGGCATCAGGGGGGTGGAGTTGGCCGAACAGGGGCTGGCCAACCCCAGCGCCAGAGCGCTTGCCCAGCTCGCCCACGCCAGGGTCATGCGCGAGGAGTTCGTGCAGCCGTGGGAGCTCGAACCGGTCTACCTGCGTAGGCCCGATGCTGAGATCAACTGGACAACGAGGGAGGGCGGGGCGTGAGTGTCGTCACAGCAGGCGACCCGGTTGTCCTGCGGCAGATGGGCGAGGCTGACGTTCATGCCGTGACGGCCATCGACGAGATGGTCTTCGTGCGGCCCTGGTCCACCGGCTTTCTGCGTGATCAGGTCCTTGGAACCGACACCAGGTTCCATGTCGTCGCCGAGGCGGGTGGCGAGGTGGTTGGCCATGCGGGTCTCGCAGTGGTGGCCGACGAGGGTCATGTCACCACCGTGGCAGTTCATCCGACGGCTCAGGGGACGGGGATCGGTTGCCTCCTGCTGGCCGAACTCTGCCGCCGGTCGGTGTCGCTCGACCTGGTGGCGATGACGCTCGAGGTGAGGGCATCCAACGTTCCGGCAAGGGGTCTCTACGCCAGGTTTGGGTTCGCCCCGTCGGGTGTACGGCCCGGCTACTACTCCGACAACGACGAGGATGCCCTTGTCATGTGGGTGCACGACATCGCCGATCCGTCGTTCATGGAGCGGGTCGAGGCGGCCTGCGTGGCCCGTCAGGTTCCAGGTGGGGGTGGTGACCATGTCTGACCTGGTTCTGGCAATCGAGACCTCGTGTGATGAGACCGCCGCTTCCGTGGTCGAGGCTGCGCGGCTGGTGCGCTCATCGGTCGTCAGCAGTCAGGTTGACCAGCACGCCAGGTACGGAGGTGTGGTCCCCGAAGTTGCTAGCCGGGCACACGTCGAGTTGTTGGTTCCGGTCGTGGCCGAGGCGATGGTTGCAGCCGGGGTCGAGGGCCGCGATCTTGCGGTTGTAGCCGCCACCACCGGGCCCGGCTTGGTCGGTTCGCTGCTGGTGGGGGTGAGCGCCGCCAAGGCGCTGTCGCTCTCGTGGGATGTCCCCTTCGTGGCCGTCAACCACCTCGAGGCCCACCTCTACGCCGCCCTCCTCGAGGAGCCCGACCTGGAGATGCCGATGGTCGTCCTTTTGGTCTCGGGTGGCCACACCATGCTCGTCGTCATGGAGGACCACGGTCGCTACAGGCTGCTCGGGTCGACGCTCGACGATGCCGCCGGTGAGGCTTTCGACAAGGTGGCACGCTATCTGGGCCTGGGGTACCCGGGGGGACCGGCCGTTGACCACCTGGCACTGGACGGTGATCGGTCGGCGTATTCCTACCCACGTGCCCTCGTCCAGGAGAATCCGGCGACCCTTTCCGGCGATCGTCGCTACGCGTTCTCGTTCAGCGGGTTGAAGACGGCGGTCGTGAACCACCTCCGATCCGACCCCGATGCGTCGACAGTTGATGTCGTTGCCTCCTTCCAGGAGGCGGTGGTGGACGCCCTCGTGACCAAGGCCCGGTGGGCGATCGAGGAGACGGGTGTGAGGGCCGCCTGCCTGGGAGGGGGCGTGGCAGCCAACTCCCGCCTTAGGGAACGGTTCACAGAGATCTGCGAGGGTGCCGGTGCGCGCGCGTTTCTGCCTCCGCCTTCGATGTGTACCGACAACGCAGCGATGGTCGCTGCTGCGGGTTGGTGGCAGTTCAGGCGTGAGGGGCCCAGCCCGCTCGACACCGGTGCCGATCCGAACCTGGGCCTGAACCTGATCGGTTAGGCGGCCCGGCGGTTTCCGGCGGACTCTCGCGAAACTCCGGCCGGCACGTTGTGGGCCACACCGCCCACCCCTATCGTTAGCACTCGTCCAAGGAGACTGCTAACCGCCAGATGGAGGCGTTTTCTATGAATCTTCAACCACTTGAGGACCGCATTGTGGTCCGCCCCAGCGAGTCCGAGGAGACCACGGCCAGCGGCCTGGTCATTCCCGACACAGCCAAGGAGAAGCCCCAGCAGGGTGAGGTCCTGGCCGTCGGCCCCGGTCGTCGTTCCGACCAGAGCGGTGAGCTCGTCCCGATGGACGTAGCCACCGGCGACACCGTCGTCTACAGCAAGTACGGCGGCACCGAGATCGCCGTTGCCGGCGAGGACCTCTTGATCCTCAACGCCCGCGACGTGCTGGCAATCGTCAAGTAGGCGCCCATGTCAAAGATCCTGAAGTTTGACGAGGAGGCCCGCCGCGGCCTCGAGGCCGGCGTGAACAAACTGGCCGACGCAGTGAAGGTGACCCTCGGCCCGCGCGGTCGCAACGTGGTGCTCGACAAGAAGTTCGGTGCACCGACCATCACCAACGATGGCGTTTCCATCGCCCGTGAGGTCGAGTTGGAGGACATCTTTGAGAACATGGGTGCCCAGCTGGTGAAGGAGGTCGCTACCAAGACCAACGACGTCGCCGGCGACGGAACCACGACGGCCACGGTGCTGGCACAGGCACTGGTCCGCGAGGGCCTGCGCAACGTGACCGCTGGTGCCAACCCGATGGGCCTCAAGCGCGGCATCGAGAAGGCGACCCGTGCGGCCGTCGACTCCATCGCCGAGCAGGCCGTGCAGGTCGACGACTCCAAGGAGCAGATCGCCAACGTGGCAGCCATTTCGGCCGCCGACGAGGCGATCGGGTCCGTCATCGCCGATGCCATCGACAAGGTCGGCAAGGACGGCGTCGTGACCGTCGAGGAGTCCAACACCTTCGGCATGGACCTTGACTTCGTAGAGGGCATGCAGTTCGACAAGGGCTACATGTCGCCCTACTTCGTGACTGATCCCGAGCGCCAGGAGGCCATCCTCGAGGATCCGTACATCCTGTTCAACCAGGGCAAGATCAGCTCTGTCCAGGACATGCTGCCGGTGCTCGAGAAGGTCATGCAGGCTGGTCGTCCGCTTCTGATCGTCGCCGAGGATGTCGAGGGCGAGGCCCTGGCCACCCTGGTGGTCAACAAGATCCGCGGCACCTTCAACTCGGTGTCGGTGAAGGCTCCCGGGTTCGGTGAGCGTCGCAAGGCGATGCTCCAGGATATGGCGATCCTCACCGGCGGCCAGGTGGTTGCCGAAGAGGTCGGCCTGAAGCTCGACGGCGTGACCCTCGACATGATGGGCACCGCCCGCAAGGTCGTGATCACCAAGGACGATACTACGATCATCGAGGGTGCAGGCGATGTAGCCGAGGTAGATGCCCGCATCACCCAGATCAAGCGTGAGATCGAAGAGACGGACTCCGACTGGGACAGCGAGAAGCTCCAGGAGCGGCTCGCCAAGCTGGCCGGTGGCGTCGCCGTCGTCCAGGTTGGTGCCGCCACCGAGGTGGAGCTAAAGGAGAAGAAGCACCGCATCGAGGACGCCCTCTCGGCTACCCGCGCGGCCATTGAGGAGGGGGTTGTCGCCGGTGGCGGCACGGCCCTCATCCGGGCACGCGGTACTGTCGCCGAGGTGATTGAGAGCCTCTCAGACGATGAGGAGACAGGTGCCCGCATCCTGCACACCGCTCTGGTGGCTCCGACACGGCTGATTGCCGACAACGCCGGCCTCGAGGGATCCATCATGGTCCGCGAGGTCGAGCAGGCCTCGGGCACGACCGGCCTCAACGCCCTGACCGGCGAGCTGGAGGATCTGGTTGCCGCAGGCATCCTGGATCCAGCCAAGGTGACCCGTGCGGCACTGCAGAACGCGGCGTCCATCGCTGCGCTGCTCCTGACCACAGAGGCGCTCGTCGCCGACAAGCCCGAACCTGCGGCAGCGATGCCGGCTGGCGGTGGCATGGATCCCATGGGCGGCATGGGCGGTATGGGTGGAATGATGTAACGGTCCCTCGGGACAGTTCGACCGGGAGCCGGGCCGCAGGGCCCGGCTCCCGGCGTTTTGGGCGACCCCGGTACCCTCGGTACATGGAACCCCCGGTGGACAGCGACGTTGGCCTGACGGATCCGACAGCGTGGTGAACAGGCGCCCCGGCCGGGGGCCCCAGGTGATCCGGCGCCCTGACGGCTGGACCGAGGGTGGACCGTCGCCGTGGGCCGACCTGGCTCACGTGGCACCCACGATCACGGATCTGGCGCTGGCTCTGGCCCGCCACGAGCCGTTACCGGTGGACCGCCCCGAGGCTCCGGCACCTGAACGGACCTCGGCCGTGCTGGTGCCCCTCTACGAGTCCAACGGTGCTGCAACCGTCGTGCTCACTCGGCGATCACCCGGCCTCCGGGCGCACGGCCACGAGGTGAGCTTTCCGGGGGGTGGTCATGATGTCGACGACACCGACCACTGGACTACCGCCCTCCGGGAGGCACACGAGGAGATCGGCCTCGACCCTTCCCTCCCGGCCCGGCTGGGTGAGTTGGACAGGTGGATGACCGTGGGAAGCCGCAGTTGGATCCACACCTACGTGGCCGAACTCACCGACATTCCCGAACTGGTGCCCGACCCCTCCGAGGTCGAGCTGATCCTGCACGTGCCCCTCATTGATCTGCTCGGTGACGGCGTGTTCAGCGAGGAGTTCTGGCCCATCGACGGGAACGTCAGGACTGTCACGTTCTTCGAGCTGGCCGGTGACACGGTCTGGGGGGCCACGGCCGCGATGCTGCGCCAACTGCTCTGTATCGGTCTGGGCATAGAGGACCGGCAGCGGTAGGGTCCGACGATGTTCCCAGGGCCGCTTTCGACCGGGGTGGGCAACCGTGCTCACTGAGCCACCACATCATCTCACCCCCGAGGAGTTCCGCGAGGCGGGCTACGTCACCATCGATTGGATCGTGGATTACCTGGCCGGCATAGAGGACCAACCCGTGTTTCCGGCCGTGGAGCCGGGCCAGATCCGCGCATCCCTTCCAGACGCTGTTCCCGAGGTCGGAGAACCGATCGAGGACGTGCTGGCCGACGTGGACCGCCTGATCGCTCCGGGCATCACACACTGGCAGCATCCCGGCTTTTTCGGCTACTTCCCCGGGAACTCGTCGGCCCCGGCGGTGCTGGGCGAGTTGATCTCCGCAGGCTTCGGGATTCAGGGAATGCTCTGGTCGACCAGCCCCGCGTGCACGGAATTGGAGATTCATGTCCTGGACCTTCTGGTCGACATCTGTGGTCTGCCCGACCGGTTCAGGTCAGACGGTCCGGGGGGTGGCGTGATCCAGGACTCTGCCTCGTCGGCGTCACTCTGTGCCGTGTTGGCTGCACGCGATCGGGCCGGCGGTGCGGCGGTTCTGGCGGACCTGCGTGTGTACACCTCCAGCCAGTCGCACTCCTCGATCGAGAAGGACGTGCGGGTCGCCGGGTTCGGAGCCCACCAGCTGCGGGCCATCGACACCGACGGTGACTACGCCATGGACCCCTCAGCCCTCCGTGCCGCTGTCAAGGCCGACCTGGCCGATGGCCTGATTCCGTGTCTCGTCGTGGCTACCGTCGGCACGACGTCGTCAGGCGCGTTTGATCCGCTTCCAGAGATCGCCGAGGTGGCCGCCGGTGCCGGTGCGTGGTTGCACGTGGATGCTGCATGGGCCGGCTCAGCAGCCGTCTGTCCCGAATACCGCTGGATCCTGGCCGGGCTCGAGCATGCTGACAGCTATGTGTTCAACCCGCACAAGTGGATGCTCACAAACTTTGACTGCAGCGCCTTCTTCGTAGCCGACAGGAAACCCCTGCTCGACTCGTTGTCGGTGGTTCCCGAGTACCTGCGCAATACCGCCAGCGACTCGGGAGAGGTCATCGACTACCGGGACTGGCAGGTTCCCCTTGGTCGCCGGTTCCGGTCCCTGAAGCTCTGGTTCGTGCTGCGTAGCTACGGGGTCGAGGGCCTGCGTGCCCACATCCACCACCACGTCGAGGCGGCCTCGGAACTGGCTGGGCGCATCTCAGCGAACCCACGACTGGAGTTGGCTACTCCGGTGTCGCTGGCGCTGGTCTGCTTCAGGCACGTGGACGGCGATGTCGCCGGGGAGAACCTCCTGACTGCCCTAAACGCCACCGGAGAGGTCCTGTTGACCCATACCAGGCTGTCTGACCGGTACGTCCTTCGGGTGGCGGTCGGCGGTAGCCGGACCACCTCGGACCATGTCGGGCGGCTGGCCGACCTGCTCGACGATCTGGCCTGAGAGGGGCGTTTCGTCGCTTCTGTCGGCGCCTCTGACGTGGGTCATTGGCCGCTAAGGTCTTCTCTTTCCACCTGGCGGAGGAAGGGCCGGTGAGCCGTGGCTGAGATTGAGATCGGTATGGGCAAGAGTGGACGTCGGGCGTACGGCTTTGACGACATCGCGATCGTGCCCAGTAGGCGTACCCGAGACCCTGAGGACGTCGACATCAGCTGGCAGATTGACGCCTACCGGTTCGACCTGCCCCTGATGGCATCGGCGATGGATGGCGTGGTCAGCCCCGCCACGGCCATCGAGGTGGGCCGCCTGGGGGGTGTGGGTGTGCTCAACCTTGAGGGCCTGTGGACCCGCTACGAGGACGCCGATGCCGTGCTCGCCGAGATCGCCTCGCTTTCCGTCGAGCAGGCAACCCAGCGGATGCAGGAGCTCTACCAGGCACCCGTGAAGCCCGAACTGATCACCGCCCGGATCAGGGAGATCCGGGAGGCCGGGGTCGTTGCTTGTGCGTCGGTCACCCCTCAGCGGACCGAGGCATATCTTGACCACATCCTGGCCGGTGAGCTCGACATCCTGGTCATCCAGGGAACGGTCGTGTCCGCAGAGCACGTGTCGACCACGGTCGAGCCTCTGAACCTGAAGACCTTCATCCGCAAGCTCGACATTCCGGTGATCGTCGGCGGTTGTGCCACGTACAAGGCGGGCCTGCACCTGATGCGAACCGGTGCTGCCGGTATCCTCGTCGGCGTCGGCCCGGGTCACGCCTGCACAACCCGGGGCGTACTCGGCCTTGGCGTGCCACAGGCAACGGCAATAGCCGATGTCCGGGCAGCACGGATGCGCCACCTCGACGAGACCGGCGTCTACTGCCATGTGATCGCCGATGGCGGTATGGCCACCGGTGGTGACATCTCCAAGGCAATCGTCTGTGGCGCCGACGCCGTCATGGTCGGATCCCCCCTGGCGGCCGCCTCCGAGGCGCCGGGCCGTGGCTACCACTGGGGAATGGCCACGTTCCACCCGACCCTGCCCAGGGGTGCCCGCGTCAAGACCGACACGAGGGGCACGCTCAGCGAGATCCTCCTCGGCCCAGCCAGGGAGAACGACGGTCGCCTGAACCTGTTCGGTGGCCTGCGGACCTCGATGGCCACCTGCGGCTACCTCGACATCAAGGAGTTCCAGAAGGCCGAGGTGATGGTGGCGCCTGCGCTCCAGACCGAGGGCAAGTCGCTGCAGAAGTCCCAGGGTGTGGGGATGGGGCACTGACCCTGACGCCATGAGCACCGGTCCATGACAGGGGTCTCAGACTCCATAGGCGGTGCCGCTGCGGCGACCGACCGCATCCTGGTGGTCGACTTCGGCGCCCAGTACGCGCAGTTGATAGCCCGGCGGGTGCGCGAGGCGAACGTGTTCAGCGAGATCGTTCCGCATGACATCTCGGCAGCCGACCTTGCGGCCCTCAGGCCTTCGGGAGTCATCTTTTCCGGTGGCCCCACCTCGGTGCACGTCGAGGGGGCGCCCCGGATAGATCCCGGTGTCTACGACCTCGGGGTTCCGATTCTCGGCATCTGTTACGGGGCGCAACTGATTGCCCACCAGAGGGGCGGCACGGTGGGGCGCAACGAGCGGGGCGAGTACGGCCGAACCGACATGACCGTCACAGATCCCGGGGTGCTGCTTGTTGATGCCGGAAGCGGGTTGCACGGGGTGTGGATGAGCCACTTCGACGCCATCACAGCCGCACCCGACGGCGCCGCGGTCACTGCGTCCTCCCCCGACGCTCCCGTGGCTGTTTTCGAGGCCCCCGAGCACGGTTTCTACGGGGTCCAGTTCCATCCCGAGGTGCACCACACGCCGTGTGGGCAGGACCTTCTGGCTCGGTTCGTCCACGAGGTGTGCGGCTGCGCCGGCGACTGGAACATGGGCTCCATCATCGGATCGTCTGTGACCGCCATCCGCGAGCAGGTGGGTACCGGTAGGGCCATCTGTGGCCTCTCAGGCGGGGTCGACTCGGCCGTGGCCGCAGCGCTCGTCCATGAGGCGATCGGCCACCAGTTGACCTGCGTGTTCGTTGACACCGGGTTGATGCGGGCCGGTGAGGGCAAGCAGGTCGTCGAGACCTTTCAGAAGACCCAGGGGATCGAGTTGATCCACATTCGGGCGGCCGACCGGTTCTTTGAGGGTCTGGTCGGAGTCACCGAGCCAGAGGCGAAGCGGAAGGTAATCGGCGAGCTGTTCATCCGCATCTTCGAGGGGGCTGCGGGGGGCATCGATGATGCACGCTTCCTGGTGCAGGGCACGCTCTACCCCGACGTCATCGAGTCGGGTATCGGCCATGCCGCCAAGATCAAGAGCCATCACAACGTGGGAGGCCTACCAGATGACATGGGCTTCGAGTTGGTGGAGCCCCTGAGGAACCTGTTCAAAGACGAGGTCCGGTCGGTGGGCAGCCAGCTGGGTCTGCCCGACGAGATCGTCATGCGCCAGCCGTTTCCGGGCCCCGGACTCGGGGTGCGCATCATCGGCGAGGTGACCCCTGAAACCGTCGGAGTGCTCCAGGCAGCCGACCTGATCGTCCGTGAGGAGTTGCACAGTGCGGGCCTCGAGCGTGAGATCTGGCAGGCCTTCGCAGTGCTGCCCGACATCCGGTCCGTGGGTGTTATGGGCGATGAGCGCACCTACGCCCGCCCGGTGATCATCCGGGCCGTTTCCAGCGAGGATGCAATGACCGCCGACTGGGCACGCCTCCCATACGACCTGCTCGAGACCATGTCGAGTCGTATCATCAACGAGGTGGACGGCGTCAACAGGGTCGCCTACGACATCACCTCAAAGCCCCCGGGAACGATCGAGTGGGAGTAGGCGACGGCCCCGCCGGCGCGGCTGCGTCGCCGGTGGCCGTGGATAGCCTTGCGGCTTACACGACGGCGTGCGCCTTCTTCGGTGAGCAACTCTCGTTGGTTGGCGATGACGACTGGGATGCCGCTACGCGATGTGATGGGTGGGATGTCCGCTCCCTCGTGGCCCACGTGGTGCTGGGCGAGGCGATGGTCGTGGATCTGTTCAACGGCGGCGAGGTTGCCAGGGCCCCCGAGGTGGACACCTCGGTGCTGGGCCCAAACCCAATGGCGACCTGGAGGGGCACGGCTGTGGCTGCTCTAGAGGCGGCGTCGGTCGGCGATGTGCTGGACCGCTCCCACAGCCACCCCTCTGGCGACTTCATCGGCACGGTCATCTTGGGCTTCAGGGCAACCGACAACCTGATCCACGGCTGGGACCTGGCTACGGCGTGTGGCCGTCAGGTGGAACTTCCCGTCTCTCTTGCCGAGAGGTGCCTCGACTTCTGGCGACCGGTGGCCGGCACGGGGGCGATGAGCGGCCACTTCGCCGAACCGGTCATGCCACCCGAGGATGCTCCGGCGGGGGTGCGCCTGCTGGCGCTGCTGGGCCGTTCAGGCTGAAGCCTCCCGAGTGGGTCAGACCCCTGTGAGGGCCTCGACCACCGGCCCGAACTCGACCATGGAGTCCTCGTTCATGCCTATGTAGGTGAGGCCCCAGCGCTCTCGCCAGGCCAGCAGGGTCTCGACACACTGACCCTCCGAGCCGACAAGGACGTGCGGAGAAGCCAGCGCCTCCTCGGGGGAGATGCCGAGGGCCGGGGCCATCAGGTCGGCGATTCCCTCCGGGTCGTCTGTGATCAAGGCAAGGTGGACGCGGGTCTGGAGTTCGATCTGGCTGAACCGGTCTCCGGCGGCCTCTCTGATCCATTGCAGTTTCTGGTCTGTAGCAGCCGTCGTGGCCGATGGTCCTGCGTTGTGGTCGATCACGCCGGCGTGGAGGCTGGCGTTGAGGCCCACGATGTCGGCCTGGTGTGCAGCGAGGGTGAGCATTCGCTGGCCGCCTCCGGCCAGCAGGATCGGGGGGTGTGGCCGCTGGACGCAGGCAGGCTGGCCGTCGAGGCCGCGGATCGTGTAGTGCTCGCCGTCGAAGTCGAACGGGCCGTCCGTGAAGCATCCCTTGAGTACGGCGATGGCCTCGGCAAGCCTCTCGATTCGTATGCCGGGACGGTCCAGGGGGATTCCCGACTGCTCGTAGTCGGATGTCTTCCAGCCGGCGCCCACCCCGAGTTCGAGGCGACCGTCGGACAACAGGTCGAGGGTGGCAGCCTGCTTTGCCAGAAAGGCCGGGTGACGGAAGTCGTTTGACAGCACAAGGGTCGTGAGGCGCAGGTTGTGGGTCGCCTCGGCGGTGACGGCCAGGGCGATCAGTGGGGCCATCTCGGTGTCAAGGTGGTCGGAAACCGAGACGGCCGAGTAGCCGAGGTCTTCGGCGCGTCGGCCCAACTCGCGCCATTCGGCAGCCGGCCTTGGAACCGACGCCTGGATGCTGAAGCGGAAGGGTCTGGTCATGGCCGGCAACACTATCCAAAGGCTGGTCGGAGCAAGGGAGCCGGTCACACCCCAGCGGTAGGGTGGCGCCGATGGCCCCAGCCGATCCAGAAACCCACGAGACGGGCCTCAACCCGGCCCAACTCGATGCCGTGACCCATCCCACGGGTCCCCTGCTCGTGGTGGCCGGTGCAGGGTCCGGCAAGACCCGTGTCCTCACCAAGCGGGTGGCCCATCTGATCGCCGAGAGGAATGTCTCGCCCTTCGGGATCCTGGCCATCACGTTCACTAACAAGGCCGCCGCTGAGATGAAGGAGAGGGTGGCGGCCCTCGTTGGTCCTGTCGCCCACCGGATGTGGGTGTCGACATTCCACTCGGCGTGTGTGCGAATGCTGCGCTCTGACGCCGAACACATCGGGTTCCCGTCACGGTTCAGCATCTACGACCAGGGCGATGCCGTCCGTCTGACCGGCTACGTCATCCGTGACCTGAACCTCGACAACAAGCGGTTCCCCGCCCGGGCGATCCATGCATCCATCTCTGCCTCCAAGAACGAGGGTGTCGGCTCGTCGGCCTACACAGAGAGGGCGACCGGCCCGTTCGAGCAGAGGATTGCCGAGGTGTTCATCGAGTACCAGAAGCGGCTCCAGCGAGCCGGCGCCATGGACTTCGACGACCTGCTGGCCAACACGGTCCACCTACTGCGCTCCAACCCCGATGTCCTGGACCAGCACCGCAGGCGGTTCCAGCACGTCCTGGTCGACGAGTACCAGGACACCAACCGGGTCCAGAACGAACTGGTGATGTTGCTGGCTGAGGAGCACCGGAACCTGTTCGTGGTGGGTGACAGCGACCAGTCCATCTACAGGTTCCGCGGAGCTGACATCCGCAATATCCTGGACTTCGAGACCGCCTTCCCCGATGCCACCGTTGTGGTGCTTGACCAGAACTACCGCTCCACCCAGACGATCCTGGATGCCGCCAACGCTGTGATCACCAGGAACGCCGGCCGCATGCCCAAGGAACTCTGGACCGACACCGGGCCCGGTGAGTCAATCCTGGCCTACAAGGCCGGCGATGAGGAGGACGAGGCGCGCTGGGTGGTTGAACGCATCAAGGCACTCTGTTCCGGTGGTGGTTTCCGCTGGTCGGACATGGCTGTCTTCTACCGGACCAACGCCCAGAGCAGGGTGGTCGAGGAACGGCTAGTTCGCAGCGGGGTTCCCTACATGGTCGTCGGTGGTACCCGCTTCTATGAGAGGCGTGAGGTCCGCGACGCAATGGCCTACCTCAAGCTGGCCGCCAACCCCGCCGACGAGGTGGCGGCCAAGCGGGTACTGAACGTTCCCAAGAGGGGGGTTGGTGACACCTCGGTACGACGCATCGACGCCCTGGCCGAGGTGACGGGATGCGGGTTCCTCGAGGCGCTCTACCGGTGTTCTGAGGCAGGCGTGTCCGGTCGTGCCGTTGGAGGTATCCGTTCGTTCCTGGACCTGCACGAGACCTTGGTCGACCATATCGATGACGGGCCCGCGGCGGTTCTCGAAGCTGCACTTGCGGGCTCCGGGTACCTTGACGAACTGGCGGCCGAGCACTCGGTCGAGGCCGACGGAAGGCTCGAGAACCTGGCTGAACTGGTTGGGGTGGCGAGGGATTTCGACGACGTGGCCGACTTCCTGGAACAGGTCGGGCTGGTCGCCGACACCGACGATCTTCCAGATTCGGCCGATGAACCCGACGGTGGTGGGTCAGGTACGAGAGCGCCTGCCGACGGCGAGGTCGTCCTGATGACGCTGCACGCCGCCAAGGGCCTCGAGTACCCGGTGGTGTTCATCATCGGCATGGAGGACGGCGTCTTCCCACACATGCGGTCCCTGGGTGATCCCGACCAGCTCGAGGAGGAGAGGCGCCTCGCCTATGTGGGCATCACCCGGGCCCGACAGCGACTCCACCTCAGCCATGCCTGGTGTCGGATGCTGCACGGCCAGACCCAGTACAACCCGCCGAGCAGGTTCCTTGAGGAGATACCTGAAGGTCTCGTGAAGGAGGTCGACGGTGGAAGGTCTGCAGGCTCAAACAACAGATCGTCGGGTTGGGGAACGGGCTCGCGTCGAAACGGTGGTTCCGAGGATCGCAGCTGGTTCGGCCCCACCCGGACGCCTGATGACGTGAGAGACAAGGACGGCGACGAGTCCGGTGGCATGATCTTCGGCAGAGGGACGGGTTCCAGGTCAGCCGGGTCATCCTCGACGGGCGCCCACGACCTCGGCCTCCAGGCCGGTGATGATGTGGTCCATTCGGCGTGGGGTGACGGCGTCGTCGTATCGGTGAGCGGCGCCGGCGACCGGGCCGAGGCCGTGGTCCGGTTCCCGAAGAAGGGAGAGAAGCGGCTGCTGTTGGCCTGGGCCCCCCTCGTCCGACCCTGATGCCCGACCTCAGGGCAGTGGGCCCGAGCACCAGGTGGCTCCAGTACGCTTGCCGATCGCATCCCTCCTCACGGTGGGATCTGCCCGTGTAGCTCAGTCGGAAGAGCGGCTCACTCGTAATGAGCAGGTCCGGGGTTCGAATCCCCGCGCGGGCTCGTGGCGGTCGGTTGAATCGACCGTGTCCGTAACCGTTTCGTCGGCAGTTGTCCGTGCCGACCGTTCCAACTCATAGGATGCGAACCATGAACCTTCTAGCTGGCGTCATCTGGCACTACTGGCTGGCAGTGCCCCTCGTAGGCGGTGGCATTCTGCTCTGCATCGCCACCCTGGTCGGATACCTGCAGAAGGTGTCAGCGACCCGCTATCCAAAGCGCTGAAGGCCTGACCGTGGCGGCCGGTGTGCCGTCCGCCGGCATCTCTGACCGGTTGCCGTCGGTCATTGACTGGGATGTGGCGGAACAGGTAGCAACCCGTATCGCCGCCAGGGCACCCTTTGGCGGAACCCACCACCTCGATGGTCTCGTCGAGGAGTTCGACGTCCATACGGCGAGGGCCGAGGGGCTGGTTGCCGAAACTACCGGGTTGAGAGCCCTGCATGGCGAGGCCCGGGCGCGTGTGGTCGACAGGGACGACTGGATCCGAGCCAACCTGGCGTCGTTGCAGCGGTTGCTGCGACCCCTGCTGGACAAGATGGCCGAACGCTCCTCCACCTCGCTCACGCCGCTGACAAGCCGGGTGGCTGGTATCGAGTTGGGGGCTGTTCTGGGGTGGATGTCAATACGGGTTCTGGGCCAGTACGACCTGTTGGTGCTCGAGGACGAGGCCGCCGAGGACCAGGACCTCGTCTACTACGTGGGTCCCAACCTAGTTGCCCTTGAACGTCGCTACGCCTTTGACCCGCACCAGTTCAGGTTGTGGCTGGCTCTCCACGAGGTGACCCACAGGGCGCAGTTCACCGGAGTGCCGTGGATGAGGGAGCACTACCTGAGTCTTGTGAGGTCCCTCCTCGAGGACTCCGACGTAGAGCCGACCCACCTGCTCGACTCCCTCAGGTCCCTGGTGGAGGGACGCCGCAACGGTTCCGACATCGGCGGAGGCGTGCTGACGGCGATCGCCTCACCGGAACAACAAGAGGCCCTTGATGACATTGCCGGCCTGATGAGCCTGCTGGAGGGCCACGGCGACGTGACCATGGACCGGGCAGGAGAGGGAATCGTCGTGGGGGCTGACCGGTTCGGCAGGGTCCTCCGGGAGCGGCGACGGTCGGCTTCGGGCTTTACCAGGATCTTCCAGAAACTCGTGGGGCTCGAGGCCAAGTTGGCTCAGTACGCCAAGGGCGAGGCATTCATCGGGAAGGTCGAGGAGGCCGGAGGGAGCACCCTGTTGAACCGCGTCTGGGAAGCTCCGGCGAACCTTCCTGACCTGGCCGAGATCAAGTCGCCAGAGGTCTGGATCGCCCGCATGGGTGTGGTCGACGAGCCGGAACAGTGAGCGGGCTCGACGTGTCGGACCTGTTGGCCCGGTGCACGTTCGCCCCACCCGGTACGCAGGTCGACTGCGCGGTTTCCGGAGGCCCCGACTCGATGGCCCTGATGGTCCTGGCAGTCGAGGCCGGCCTGGACGTCACCGCCTGGCATGTGGACCACGGGTTGCGGCCCGAGTCCGCTTCCGAGGGCGAACTCGTCGCCCGGACAGCTGTCTCGGTCAGTGCGGCCGTCATGAGGGTTGAGGCACCTGTCGAACACGGCCCGAACCTGGAGGCGCGTGCCCGTGAGGCACGCATCGTCGTCCTGCCGGCCGGGGTTCTCACAGGCCACACCGCCGATGACCAGGCCGAGACCGTGATCATGAACATCCTCCGCGGTGCAGGGATCCAGGGCGCTGCCGGCATCGGGGATCCCGACAGGCGGCCCCTGTTGGCTCTTCGCCGGGCCGAGACCACCGCAGTGTGTGCAGTTGCGGGCATCACCCCGGCTCACGACACGATGAACGACGACCCGCGCTTTTTCCGCAACAGGGTGAGGCATGAGATCGTTCCCCTGATGGCCGAGGTCTCAGGGCGTGACCCTGTGCCCCTCCTCGCCCGTCATGCCGACCGGGCCCGAGAGGCTGTCGGCCTCCTCTCCACTCTCGTCGACGGAATTGACGCGACCGATGTCTCGGTTCTCTCCGGTCTCTCAGACGACCTTGCCAGGCTGGCCCTGAGGACATGGTTGACCGACTGCTCGGGTGGTCGACCTCCGGATCTGGCGTCGGTCGACAGGGTCCTCGAGGTTGCCCGTGGGTCACGTCGCGCGGCAGAGGTCGTTGGTGGACACCGCGTCGAGCGGTCGGCGGGTCGACTCACCCACCTGCCCGACTAGGGTCGTTCGCCATGGGCCACGACCAGCTTGAGGGCGACGCCGGACCGGGGCTGGTCCCGGGGAGAACCCTCGTCAGCGCCGAGCAGTTGGCTGAACGTGTGGCCCAACTGGGGGCCGAGATCACGGTGGACTACGCCGGTCGTTCACCCCTGCTGGTGGGGGTGCTCAAGGGTGCGTTCATGTTCATGAGCGACCTCTCCAGGGTCATCGACCTGCCCGTCGAGTTCGACTTCATGGCCGTTTCCTCCTACGGACACTCGACGCGCTCCTCGGGTGTCGTGCGTATAGTCAAGGATCTTGACCTGGACCTGGCTGGTCGCGACGTCATCCTCGTCGAGGACATCGTCGACAGCGGCCTGACCCTCAACTACCTGCGACGTAACCTCCTTGCCAGGAACCCGGCAAGCCTCGAGGTGTGTGCGCTGCTGGTTCGTGAGGACCACAGCGTCGACGAGTCCATCTTGCGCTACGAGGGCTTCAGGATTCCCGGAGAGTTCGTGGTCGGATACGGGCTAGACGTCGACCAGCGTTACCGCAACCTTCCCGACATCAGGGTCGTCGAGCAGGCTTCAGGGGTTGAGGTGGCCGAGGCCTCGTAGCCGCCTCCGGGTGGGAGTCATCCGGAATGACTGGAAATGATCCACAATCATCGTCGGTCGGCCCCTTGCGCCACCGATCACACCGTTAGATTCAGGGGTGTGGGTGCCGTGATGGGAGTTCTGAACGTGACCCCCGATTCCTTCTCGGACGGGGGTCTCTACCTGGACCATTCGGCTGCCCTGGAACACGGCAGAAGGCTCATTGACGAGGGTGCCACCGTTGTCGACGTGGGTGGCGAGTCAACCCGCCCCGGGGCTGACCCCGTTGGCGTCGACGAGGAGTTGAGACGGGTGATTCCGGTAGTGGCGAGCCTGGCCGACGAGGTCAGGGTCTCCATCGACACCCGTCACGAGGAGGTCGCCAGGGCCGCTGTGGCAGCCGGGGCCACGATCGTGAACGATGTGAGTGCCGGCCTGGGATCGGTAGCCGCAGACTTGGGCGTCGCGTGGGTCGCCATGCACATGCTGGGTGACCCTAGAACGATGCAGGAAGATCCCCGGTATGACGACGTGGTTGGCGAGGTACGTGACTACCTCATCGACAGGGCCGAGCAGGCTAGGGACAACGGGGTCCGGGAGGTGTGGATCGACCCGGGGATCGGGTTCGGCAAGACGACCGGACACAACCTCGAGATCCTGGCGAACCTGGATGCCCTCGTCGATACAGGATGGCCGGTCGTGGTCGGGGTGAGCCGCAAGAGGTTTCTCGGAGAACTGACCGCTGCAAGCGACGGGTTAGACGGGCTCACACCTGTGGGTGACCGCCGCGAGGGATCGGTGGCGCTGGCAACGTGGGCGTACGCACGGGGTGTCGACATGGTCAGGGCCCACGATGTGCGAGCGACCCTGGATGCTGCGAGGGTGGTTGCATGAGCGAAGCCACCAGCCTCGGGGAGGAACGATGAGGGGTAAGTGGGCCAAGGGCATTGTGCCCACGGCGTTCGCCTGGATCATCCAGGACCAGATTGCGGTCTGTGAGCGTCCAGGTGGCTTCGGCACCAGCCACCGACGCGTGCGGCGCCAGGAGGAGATCATCTGGATCCGCGAGAACAACTTCGACACGGTCGTCTCCCTGCTGGCGAGTGACCACAACCTCCACAACTACGACGAGTTGGATGTCGCCTGGGTGCAGTTGCCGTTCAGTGGTGCCGACGACGGTCTGGAGCGGCTCGTGGACGTGTTCGAGCGGTTCCAGGAGATGACAAAGGATGCTTGTCGTATCATCGTGCACCGCGACGAGTTGAACGACGTGGTATGTGGCCTTATGGCGGCCTTCCTGCTCTGGCGGGGGCTCGTGCCGACAGGGCCGAGGGCAATCTCGATCACTGAGCAGTTGCTCAGCCGGCCCCTCGGCAATCCGGGTCGTAGCATTGTGGCCCTGGTGGTTGAGGCGGCTCCCGATCCGCCGTCATGAGCGGTGGTGCAGGCCCCACCCGTAGGGCGCTGCTCAGCCTCGGCTCCAATGTCGGCGACCGTTGGGAACACCTGCGTGGGGCCGTTGCCGCCATGCCCGACGTGGTCGACGTGTCAACCGTCTACGAGACGGCTCCCGTCGGCGGTCCCGACCAGGGCCCCTACCTGAACTGTGTGGTCCGGCTGCAGACCGACCTGTCACCGAAGGCCCTCCTCGAACTCTGTCGTGGGCTGGAGGTGGAAGCGGGACGTGTGCGTCGGGTGCGGTGGGGCCCACGGACCCTCGACGTGGACATCCTCTGGGTTGACGGTGAGAGTGTTGATGACGAGGGCCTGACGGTTCCGCATCCACGCATGTTCGAGCGGGCCTTCGTGCTGGTCCCGCTACGCGATGTTGCGCCTGACCTGGTCGACGAGATCCCCGGTGGAACAGCCGGGGACGATGTGGTACCTGTCGGGCCACTCGCTGAACCAGCCGGGGCCTGAGCCGTGGCAGGTCGGGCACGTATCATCGGCCCGGGCCGAGCTGGGACGGCAATGGCCAGGGCGATGGAGGACTCTGGATGGACGGTCGTCGACCTTGTCGGACGCCACGATGCACAGGATCGCGCTGCCGACGGAGTTGATCTGCTCCTGATTACCACGCCGGACCGGGCGGTCGCCGACGCCGCCTCGTCAGTAGCCCCGGTCGAGGAGACCGTGGTGGCCCACCTGTCGGGTGTGCTGGGCCTTGAGGCACTGGCTCCACACAGTCGACGGGCAAGCCTGCATCCGCTCGTTTCCCTTCCAGGTGACAGCGTCGGGACCGGTCCCGTGTTCGACGGCGCGTGGTTCGCCGTAGCCGGAGATCCACTGGCAGGACGGCTGGTTGAGGACCTCGGAGGGTGGCCTGTGGCCGTCTCCCCCGAGGATCGGGCTGCCTACCATGCGGCGGCGGTCATCGCGTCTAACCACCTCGTGGCACTACTTGGCCAGGCCGAGCGGGTCGCCGAGTCGGTCGGGGTTCCCCTCGAGGCCTTCCTCCAGCTGGCAGCGGGATCGGTCGACAACGTGCGGAGGTTGGGTGCCGCCGGTGCGCTCACAGGGCCGGCCGCTCGAGGCGATGAGGACACGATCAGAGCTCATCTGGAAGCCCTGGAACCCGCCGAACGCGATTCGTATTCGGCTGTGGCGGAACTGGCACGCCGGTTGGCTGGACGGACCTCCCGGTGACCGGTGTCGAGGTGGCTCGGACGGTGGCAGGGCTGCGATCCAGGTTGGATGCGGAGCGCGCTGCAGGAAAGACGGTTGGCCTTGTTCCCACGATGGGATGCCTGCACGCCGGCCACGCCTCGCTGATCGACGCCGCCACCGGGAACGACCTGACCGTCGTGTCACTGTTCGTCAACCCACTCCAGTTCGCTCCCGATGAGGACCTGGCCGACTATCCGGGGGACTCGGAGGCCGACCTTGAGGTCTGCACGCTGCACGGCGCCGACCTGCTCTTCTCACCATCTGTAGAGGAGATGTACCCGGGAACCGGTGTGCCCGAGGTGGAGGTCGGTGACCTGGCAGCCCGCTATGAGGGGGCCAGCAGGCCCACACACTTCGGTGGTGTCGCCACAGCCGTTTCCAGGCTCTTCAAGGTCGTGGGCGCCTGTCGCGCCTACTTCGGGGAAAAGGACTTCCAGCAACTGGCGGTGGTGCGACAGATGGTGGCTGAGCACTCAATGCCCGTTGAGGTGATCGGCTGCCCGACTGTCCGCGAACACGACGGCCTGGCCCTGTCCAGCCGCAACGTCTACCTGACCGCACCTGAACGCGGTGAGGCACCTGTCCTGTACCGGGCACTGCAGGTCGGGGCAGCGGTGGTGGAGGGCGGAGAGACAGATCCTGGGGCCGTTGTCTCGTTGATGGCCGAGGTGGTCGGCAGCGCAGCCACCGGTGAGTTGGACTATGCGGCGGTTGTCGATCCGGCCACGTTCGAGACGCCGACCCGCATCACCGGTGCCGGGGTTCGCCTACTGGTCGCGTGCCGGTTCGGGCGGGCGAGGCTCATCGACAACATGGCAGCGGTACCGGCATGACCGGGCCGACCGGTGGGTTGGATGACCGGAGGGAGGGGGCAGGCTGGTTGGCTATGGATGCTGATGCCGTTGACCGGGTGGCCCTGGTGGACTCCCGCATGGGTCGACGGAGCGGAACTTCTGCAACACCGCCACCTGAGGTGGTGGTTGAGTGCGTGCGGAGGGCACTTGACGAGGACCTCAGGCCCGACGGTGACCTGACAGCGGTGCTTCTGCCCGAGGGCGCCGTGGTGACAGCCACCATCGGTGCGCGCAGCGCCGGCGTCCTGGCCGGCTCCGACTGTGCCGTCGAGGCGTTCAGACAGGTTGATCCAGACATCCGTGTCGACTGGATGAGGGTCGACGGCGACGTGCTGGATGCGGGTGAGGTGATGGCAACGGTGACAGGTCCACTGGCGTCGGTGCTCACCGCGGAGCGGACCGCGCTCAACTTCGTGGGCCACCTCTCAGGCATTGCCACGCTGGTGGCCCGCTGGGTTGAGGTGGCAGGAGCAGGTGCCGTCGTCTGGGACACCCGCAAGACCACGCCGGGCCTGCGGGTGCTCGAGAAGGCGGCGGTCCGGGCCGGTGGAGGTGCCAACCACCGGGCCAACCTGAGTGAGTGGGTGATGATCAAGGACAACCACCTGTTCGGCACCGACATGGTGTCCGCCGTGAATGTGGCCCGGTCACGCTGGTCCGACCGCGCAGTCCATGTCGAGTGCGACGAGGTCGGCCAGGTCGGCCAGGCGCTCGTGGCGGGCGCCGACGCTATCCTGCTCGACAACATGGCCCCTGGCGAGGTGCGGGCCTGTGTCGAGCTCGTAGCGGAGTGGGACGGGGAGAGGCCCCTGCTCGAGGCATCCGGTGGCATTACCCTCGACGTTCTGGCCGACTATGCAGCGACCGGTGTGGACTGCATTTCCAGTGGGGTGTTGACCAACTCGGCCCCTACCCTCGACGTGGGCCTCGACCTGGGCCCTGATCTGGAAGGCTTGTCACAATGACCGCTACAACCGGGCCCGGAGGCCCCTCGATGCTGTTGACCATCGACGTGGGAAACACCCAGACCGTGATCGGCCTCTACGAGGACGACGGCGACGCATCCTCAGCCGAAGCCGGCCTCCTTGAGCACTGGCGCATAGCCACCGACGACGCCCGTACGGCCGACGAACACGCCGTTGTGATCGGCAACCTCCTGCGGTCGGCCGGGTACGACCTCGACGTGGGTGGTGTGAGCGTTTGCTCGGGCGTGCCCCGCGTGCTGGCCAGCCTCAGGGAGATGATCGACCGCTACACCGGTGCTGTTCCCGTGGTTATCGAGCCAGGCGTCAGAACCGGCATGCCGATCCTCTACGACAACCCCAAGGAGGTCGGAGCCGACCGGATCGCCAACGCCGTGGGTGCGTACGCTCTCTACGGGGGCCCCAGCGTCGTTGTCGACTTCGGCACCGGCAACAACTTCGACGTGATCTCCGCCGATGGCGAGTTCATCGGCGGCGCCATTGCCCCCGGAATCGAGATCAGCCTCGATGCCCTCTTCGGCCGGGCGGCTGCACTGCGCTCAATCGAGCTGGTCGAGCCGCGGAGCGTCATCGGAAAGAGCACCGTCGAGTCGCTGCAGTCTGGAGCCGTCTACGGCTTCGCAGCCCAGATCGACGGCATGGTCGAGAGGTTCCGTGGTGAGTTGGGTGAATGCACGGTCATCGCCACCGGTGGCCTGGCTTCGCTGATCTCACCCGTTGCTGCGTCGATCCAACACGTCGAGCCGTTCCTGACCCTCCACGGGCTACGCCTGGTCTTCGACCTGAACCGGGAGGGCTGACCGAAATGACCGCTCCGGCCGAAGACAAGACGCCATACCGCTTCGGGCCCACGACCTTGGTGGCGGAACTCCACGAGGGCTACGCCCAACTCGAGGATGGTGAGGAGACCGGCGTCGAGGTGACCGTCGCCGGACGCCTGATGTTGCGCCGCGACCAGGGGAAGCTGGCGTTCGGGGTGCTCGCCGACCAGACCGGCCGCATCCAGCTGTTCGCCCCTCAGGCCTCAACACCCGACTTCGACGGGTTCACCAGCCTTCACATCGGTGACTGGCTGGGGGTCACCGGAGAGGTCATCAAGACACGGAGGGGCGAGTTGTCTGTCCGTGTCGGTTCGTGGGTGCGCCTGGCCGAGGCTCGCCTGCCGTTCCCCGACAAGTGGCACGGCATCTCCGATCCCGACACCCGCTTCCGTCAGCGCTATGTGGACCTGTGGGTGACCGACGAGGCCCGACGGGTGTTCACCCAGCGCAGCCGGGCCGTCTCGTTGATGCGCCGCTGGCTCGAGGAACAGGACTTCATCGAAGTCGAGACCCCGGTGTTCCACCCGATTCCAGGTGGCGCCGCGGCAAACCCGTTCACGACCCACCACAACGCCCTGGACCTGGACCTGTACCTGCGCATCGCCCCCGAGCTGTATCTCAAGAGGCTCATCGTGGGTGGCTTTGAGCGGGTGTTCGAGATCGCCCGGGTGTTCCGCAACGAGGGGTTGTCCACGAGGCACAACCCCGAGTTCACGATGCTCGAGCTCTACCAGGCGTATGCGGACTACGGCGACATCATGGTGCTCGTCGAGGAGCTCGTGGCCCACCTGGCACAGGAACTCCTGGGAACCACCTCAGTTGTCTACGACGGACGCGAGCTGGACCTTTCAGCACCGTGGAGGCGCGCAACCATGTTCGATCTCCTCGAGGAGCACAGCGGGCTGCGGGTCGACATGGACACGCCACGGTCCGAGCTTGTCGGCTACTGCGAAGAGCGTGGCATTCCCGTCGAGGGCCACCACGGTGTGGGCAAGCTCATCTTGGAGCTCTACGAGAAGACCACCGAAGCCGAGCTCTGGGGCCCTGTGTTCGTGACCGACTATCCCAAGGAGGTTTCACCGCTGGCCCGCGACCATCGCACGAGCCCGGGGCTGGTTGAGAGATTCGAGGGGATCGTGGCCGGGCGCGAGATCTGCAACGCCTTCAGCGAGCTGGTGGATCCAGATGAGCAGAGGGCCCGCTTCGGGGCACAGGAGGCTGACAGAGCCGCCGGCGACGACGAGGCCATGGTCGTCGACGAGGACTACCTGCGTGCCCTCGAATACGGGCTGCCTCCGACGGGCGGCCTGGGGATCGGCGTGGACCGGCTGGTGATGCTGCTTGGCGGGGTTTCGGCAATCCGCGATGTGATCCTGTTTCCGACGCTGAGGCCGGAACAGGGCTGACCCCGGTCGGCTCCTCAGGCGGGCAGATCCGTCACCCGTGCCAGGAGAAGGTCGCAGGTTGAGCGCAGCGTCAAGACGGCCGGCGTGTCGGGAAGGTCGTCAAGCGAGGCACGTGCACGGTCGGTGAAGTCGACGGCGGTCTGGGTGGCAGCACCAATGGCGGAGTCGGAGCGCACGATCATGCGGGCGTGGTCACGGGTGGCGTCGTCGATGGGGCCGCCCAGCAGCCCTCGCAGGTTGTCGCCCGAAGGGCCGCCCAGCGCCAGGATCACCGGCAGGGTGTAGACGCCTTCGACGAGGTCGTTGCCTGCCGGCTTACCCAGTTGCTCGTCGGTGGCGACCACGTCGAGGATGTCGTCGATTACCTGGAAGGCCATTCCGTAGTGGTAGCCGAAGTCGGTGACAGCCTTGACCAGTTGGCGGGGGTGGCCCGCCACGATTGCACCTACGTGTGCCGAGGTGGCGAGCAGGGCGGCGGTCTTGCCGGAGATCGATGTGAGGTAGGCATCGCGGGAGCGGTCCACGTCGAATGCATGCTGTAGTTCGCGGATCTGGCCTTCGCAGAGGGAGGCGATCGTGGACGCCAGTAGGCCTGCCACCTCGGTGCCCAGCCTGGCGGCTATCTCGGAGGCGCGTGCCAGCAGGTAGTCGCCGGCAAGGATGGCCTCGAGGTTGCCCCAGCGGGCGTTGACGCTCTCGACGGTGCGCCTGGTGTCGGCGCCGTCCATGACGTCGTCGTGGTAGAGGGAGCCCTGGTGCACCAGTTCCACGGCGACGCCACCGGAGATGACGTCGTCGGTGGCGCTGCCGGGTTCTGTGCTCGTGACGAGCGAGGCGGTAATGGCCAGTGCCGGTCTGATCCGCTTTCCGCCGGCGTCGATGAGGTGCCTGGCGACCTCGGTCAGGAAGGGGTCATCGGCCTCGACGACGTGTCGGAGCCCTGCCTCAATCCGATCCAGGTCGGCCGCCATGCCGGGTGGGTCCAGGAGGGGTGTCGGGTTCGCCACCCGGGGAGGATAGGGCGCGGGGCGGGTTGGCCGAAACTGTCGGCTTCTTGAGCTTGGGGGTCAGCCGGTCGGTGACACACCGGTAGCGGTACACTTTGTGGACGAGCCTGGTGTCGATGGGCCGCTGAGGCGGCCCGGTTGGCATCGGTCCGTCGATTTCACACGGGATTCAGACAGGTCAGGAGAAACCGGTTGTTCGAGCGGTTCACGGACAGGGCACGCAGGGTCGTGGTACTGGCCCAGGAAGAGGCGCGCCTCCTCAATCACAACTACATCGGAACCGAGCACATCCTGCTGGGGCTGATCCACGAGGGCGAGGGCGTTGCAGCCAAGGCCCTGGAGTCCCTCGGCATCTCACTCGAGGCCGTACGCAGCCAGGTAGAGGACCTGATCGGCCAGGGCGGTAGCTCGCCCAGCGGCCACATCCCGTTCACCCCGCGAGCCAAGAAGGTGCTTGAGCTGTCGCTGCGGGAGGCACTGCAGTTGGGCCACAACTACATCGGAACCGAGCACATCCTGCTGGGGCTCATCCGCGAGGGCGAGGGCGTTGCGGCCCAGGTTCTCGTCAAGCTGGGGGCCGACCTGTCACGGGTGCGTCAGCAGGTAATCCAGCTGCTGTCGGGCTATTCGGGTGCTGGACCGGGTCAGGGCTCTGGCGAGAAGGCCGGTGCAACCACCGGTGGCAGCAGCGGCGACCCGGGCTCGGGTTCACTGGTGCTCGACCAGTTCGGACGCAACCTCACCCAGTCCGCCCGCGACAAGCAGCTTGATCCCGTAATCGGACGGGTGAACGAGACCGAACGCGTCATGCAGATCCTGTCGCGTCGCACTAAGAACAACCCGGTGCTGATCGGTGAGCCGGGCGTCGGCAAGACCGCCATTGTCGAGGGCCTCGCCCAGATGATCGCCAACGACGACGTGCCGGAGACCATCGCCAACAAGCAGGTCTACACTCTCGACCTTGGTGCACTGGTTGCGGGTAGCCGCTACCGGGGTGACTTCGAGGAACGTCTCAAGAAGGTCCTCAAGGAAATCAAGACCCGTGGCGACATCGTCTTGTTCATCGACGAGATCCACACCCTCGTCGGTGCCGGTGCAGCCGAGGGTGCCATCGATGCCGCCTCGATCCTGAAGCCCATGTTGGCCCGAGGCGAGTTGCAGACCATTGGTGCCACCACGCTCGACGAGTACCGCAAGCACTTCGAGAAGGATGCCGCCCTCGAGAGGCGCTTCCAGCCGGTCAAGGTCGACGAGCCCACGGTGACCCATACGATCGAGATCCTCAAGGGTCTCCGCGAGCGCTACGAGACGCACCACCGCGTGACCATCACCGATCAGGCCCTCGTGGCGGCAGCCAACCTGGCAGACCGCTACATCTCCGACCGCTTCCTCCCCGACAAGGCCATCGACCTCATCGACGAGGCCGGCTCCCGCCTGCGCATCAGGCGCATGCACACCCCCGAGGACCTTCGTGATCTGGAGGTTGCGCTGGCCGAGGTGGTGATGCAGAAGAAGGCTGCTGTCGAGGCCCAGGACTTTGAGGAGGCCGGGGGTCTGCGCGACCGCGAAAAGGAGATCCTTGCCACCAAGGAGGCCAAGGAGGCTGAGATTCGTTCATCAGGCGTCGACCTGTTCGACGAGGTCGACGAGGAGGCCATTGCTGAGGTTCTTTCGCTCTGGACGGGAATCCCGGTCTACAAGCTCACCGAGGAGGAGACCCAGAAGCTGCTCCGAATGGAAGACGAGCTGCACAAGAGGGTCATAGGCCAGGAGGACTCCATCAAGGCGGTCAGCCAGGCCATTCGCCGCACGCGTGCCGGCCTCAAGGATCCCAAGCGGCCATCGGGTTCGTTCGTGTTCCTCGGGCCGTCCGGTGTCGGTAAGACCGAGTTGGCCAAGACCCTTGCCGAGTTCCTCTTCGGCGACGAAGACGCCCTCATTGCCCTTGACATGTCCGAGTACATGGAGAAGCACACGGTCAGCAGGCTGGTGGGCTCGCCCCCCGGCTACGTCGGCTACGACGAGGGGGGCCAGCTGACCGAGGCGGTCCGTCGCCGTCCGTTCTCGGTGGTCCTGTTCGACGAGGTCGAAAAGGCCCACCCCGACGTGTTCAACACGCTGCTGCAGATCCTCGAAGAGGGCAGGCTCACCGATTCGCAGGGCCGGTCCGTCGACTTCCGCAACACCGTCCTGATCATGACCTCAAACCTGGGTACGGCCGACCTGCGTAAGGCCAACCTGGGTTTCACCAAGTCAGACGAGGCCGTGTCCTACGAGCGCATGAAGGTCAAGGTGAACGATGCTCTCAAGGACCACTTCAAGCCCGAGTTCCTGAACCGAATCGACGACACCATCGTCTTCCACGAGTTGACCATTCCAGAGGTAACCCGCATCGTCGACCTCATGATCCGTCGTGTGTCGATGCAGTTGGCCGGCCAGGGCCTGGGCCTTGAGTTGACCGATGCCGCCAAGGACCACCTGGCACACGAGGGCTACGACCCCACGATGGGAGCGAGGCCGTTGCGCCGTGCCATCCAGCACCTGGTCGAGGATCCCCTCAGCGAACGCCTGTTGAACAAGGAGTTCACTGCAGGCCAGATCGTTATCGTCGATGTGGCCACCGACGAGGAGAAGGTCGAAGCCGCCGATGATGCCCCGGTGCTGGTGTTTCGTTCCATTGAGGGTTTCGAGCCACCGACGGTCGAGATGGCCGTAGAGGGCGCTGAGTAGACCAGCGGCCGACAGCACCGCTGTCGCACCGTTCCCACGTACGTGTCCCGCTGGCTAGCGTCGTGACCATGTCCCTGCCGCTTCTCTGCTCGCCATCGCGGCCCGGGTTCGGCCGGGTGGTTTCCCACCTGCTTCGGCTGGTGCTGCTGCTGGTGGGCCTTGTGGTGGTGGCGTCAGCCTGTCGTGTCGATACCACGGTCTCGGTTCGCCTCGGCGAGAACGGCTCAGGCGTGGTCGAGGTCGCCCTGGTTCTTGATGACGAGGCGGTGGAGGCAGTTGGCGGACTCGACCACCAGGTACGCCTCGAGGACCTGGAGGATGCAGGGTGGGACGTCGCCGGGCCGGAGCGTCTGGTCGAGAATGGCCTCACGTCGGTGGTTGCGACCAAGGGCTTCGAGGTGCCCGACAGGCTTCCACCGATTCTGGATGAGATAGCCGGCCCGGGTGTGTTCACCGACATGGGCCTTGTGAGGAAACGGTCGTTCGCGCGTACGACGTGGAGCCTGTCGGGAAGGGTCGACCTGTCGGGTGGCCTTGAGGCCTTCAGCGATCCGGCCCTCAGCGAGACGCTGTCAGGCTTGCCGTTGGGTCGTACCCGGGAGGAGTTGGCGGAACTGGCCGGTTGTGTCGGCTGCGATCCTGCCGACATGTTCAGCCTGGACCTGGTCGTGGCCCTGCCCGGCGAGGTTGTCGCCAACGTCGGCAGGGTCGATGACGGCGTGGCTGTGTGGACCGTGGCGCTGGGAGATTCGACATCGACGGTCGTCGACGTGTCCGGCTCCCTCGCCGACCGTGCCCCACGGCTCTGGTTGGGGGCGTCGCTGACGATGGCCTCGCTGCTGGTTGTGCTGGGCCTGTTCCGGCTGGTTCGCCGCCACCTGGGCCACAACCCCCTCGGGCGCCGGGTTCGACACCTACCGAGGCCGACGCGAAGGCGTGGCCGTCCGGTCGAGATCATCGAGCAGAGGCCGCCCCGATCCGAAGAGACCGGCGAACGTCGCCTTGAGCTCGTTGTGCTCGGCGGGATCGGGGTGGTCTGGGACGGTGGAACCGACCCGGAGGGCCTACTCGTTTCGTTCGTCAGGGAACACGGCGGCGTAGCCGATCCGCGCGAGGTCGCCGACAGGTACCGTGCCGCCAGCCTCGGCCAGGTTTCCGCTGCGGAGTTCTGGGCCGCTGTCGGAGTTGTCGGCGATGTCGCGGACTTGGATGCGCAGTACCTGTCCGGTGTCAGGCTGAGACCCGATGTTCCTGTGTTCCTCGACCAGATGGTCAAGCGGGAGATGACGGTTGCGTGCCTGACGAACGCTGTGCTGCCGTGGACCGTGTTGCTGCGCAACAGGTTCAACCTGGATGGTCTGATCAGCCACTGGGTGGTCAGCGGCGAGGTGGGGGCCCGCAAGCCGGGTCAGGCCATGTTCGAGGCCCTCCGCCGCATGTCCGCGGTGTCGTTTTCCAACATGCTGCTGATCGATTCTGAGATTGCAACGCTCGAGGCAGCCAGAACCATGGGCATGTCGACGGTGTTGATGACCGGAACGGCGCTGGTGCCCGAGGGCTTTGCACACCCGACGATTGACACCTTCTCAGGCCTCTTCCGTCAAAGGGGTGGTCAGCCCCCGAGCCAGTAGGGGGTCTGGTCGGCTGATTCCCCGGGGCGGTCCCGGTGGGCTAGACAGGGTCAGTGAGAATTCATCTGCCCTCAGGTACGGCTGCTGAGCTGGTGCAACCGGTAGGTGGTGCAGGCAGTCGTGGTCTAGTCGTTGTTCCCGACATCATGGGACTGCGGCCACTGTGCACCGAGATGGTGGCGGACCTGTCAGTTGCCAATGGCTGGTCGGTGTGTGCCTTCGAGCTCTATCCGGGCCAGGAGTATCTGGATCTTGAGGGGCGTCACGAGGCGGCCGCCGATCTCAGCGACGAGCGGGTCCTGGGTGATGCCGTTGCCGCAGCCGATGCGACCGGGGCCGGGATCGTCGGAATCCTTGGCTTCTGCATGGGTGGCATGTACGTGCTCAAGGCCGTGACCACGGGGCGCTTTGACCGGCACTGCCCCTTCTACGGGATGATCAGGGTGCCCGAGCGCTGGCACGGCGTTGGCCAGGGTGAGCCCCTCGCCGCCCTGTCAGAGGGTGACGCCTCGTCGGTGCTGGCGATCATCGGGTGCGATGACCCGTACACGCCACCGGCCGATATCGACGACCTCGAGGCAACCGGTGCCACCGTGGTGCGCTACGAGGATGCCGGCCACGGTTTCGTCCATGACCCTTCCCGGCCTTCACACCGGGCAGCCGATGCAGCCGACGCCTGGAAGCGGGTCATGGAGTGGCTGGGTTCCTGAGGGAACCGGTCAGTCCAGGTCAGCGGGCCCTGATGGTCAGTTGTTCGCGGTTGGTGACGCGGTAGGTGCGGTCGATCTGTTCAATCCATCCGAGTCGGATGAACAAGGCGATGGCCTTGTTGACACGTTCACGCGATGCCCCGACCATGCCGGCCAGTTCCTCCTGGGTGATCGGGAGGAAGAACTCGTCCGACTCTCCGGCCAGTTCCAGGAGCCGTTTGGCGGTGCGACCCGTGACGTCGAGGAACACGGAGTCGGCAAGGGCCTCGTCCATGTTGCGCAGTCGTCCGGCCAGCATCTCGACCACGGGCCAGAGCAGGGAGGGGTCTCCCTGGTAGAGGTTGTTCAGCGGTTCGTAGGAGACTGCGGTGACCACGGACGCCTCGAGGGCACGGGCTCCGGCAGATCGGCCCTGCCGGCTGAACAGGCCCATCTCGCCGAAGAGGTCGCCGGGCTCCATCAGGGCCACCATCGATTCGCGGCCGTCTATCGACCTGTTGGTGATTGCTATGCGGCCCGAGATGACCACGTAGAGCTCATCAGGGGTGTCGCCCTCTTCGAAGATGACGTCTCCGCGTTGCAGTTGGCGGTCAGTTGAGGCCGCTGCGATGGTGTTGAGGTCGGCCGGGGCGAGGCCGGCAAAGAGCGTTGTTTCGCTGAGGAGGGTGGTGTCTGGCATGTCGGTTGGCCATGCTAGTTAGGTGCAACGTCACCAATCAGCATCGATCGCAACCAGAGCGATGTCTCGGCACCCAGTCGGGTGTACGTCATGAGCGTGTGGACCGTGGTTGTGGCCGCCGGTGACGGCCGCCGGTTCGGCTCCGACAAGCAGTCAGCCGACCTGGGGGGAGTGTCTGTGCTCGGTCGCTCGGTAGCTACTGCGTCTGCAGCTTCGGACGGGGTCGTTGTCGTTGTCGGTGAGAGCCGGGTCGACGGTGCCCGGATGCTCCTTGCCGGCCTCGACGGTGTTGTCGAGGTGGTCAGCGGTGGTGCCACCCGCTCTGCATCGGTGAGGGCGGGCCTTGCGGCGGTTCCCGGTGCTGCCGAGGTCGTGCTCGTACACGATGGCGCCCGTCCCCTGGCAACAGGCGCCCTCTATGGTCGGGTGGTCGCTGCAGTTGAGAAGGGTGCCGACGCCGTGGTTCCGGTTGTAGCCGTTTCCGACTCGCTGCGGTCCACCTCGGGTGGCCCCGTTGACCGTGAGGCGATTGTGGCGGTCCAGACACCCCAGGGGTTCGCTGCCGGTGTGATCAGGGCCGCCCATGCCGACCGAGGAGATGCCACTGACGACGCCACGCTGGTGGAGGCCAACGGTGGCACAGTGGTGGTCGTGAAGGGCGAGACAGATAACGTGAAGATCACCCGACCGGTGGACCTTGAGGTCGCCAGGTGCCTGTCAGCGGGAGGGCGCGAGGATGCATGAGATGCGCGTGGGGCAGGGATTTGACGTACACCCGTTCTCCGACGATCCGGACCGGCAACTGGTGCTGGGCGGCGTGGTGCTGGAGGGCCCGGGCCTCGTTGGGCACAGCGACTCCGACCCGGTGTCACATGCCTGTATCGACGCCCTGTTGGGTGCGGCGGGCATGGGTGATATCGGGGAGCGCTACCCCGACACGGATTCGACTTATGCCGGTGCCGACAGCGTCGGCCTGCTTGCCGACACCGTCGCTGTGCTGGGTGCCGAGGGTTGGCGGGTGGTCAACCTGGACTGCACGGTCGTGCTTGAGGCACCGAGGCTGGCACCGCATCGGGCTGTCATTCAGGATCGTCTGGGTTCGGTGGTCGGTGCACCGGTCTCGGTGAAGGCCAAGCGGGCCGAGGGTCTTGGTGCGTTGGGCCGCCGTGAGGGGATTGCCGCAATGGCGGTGGTCCTGTTGGCGCGCCAGTGAGTGGCCCGAAGGGCCGTAGCGGACCCACTCGGGGTGGTGGCGGCTCAGGTGGTCGTGGTGGGGGACGAGGGCGCGGGCCCGGACGTGACCCCAGGTCACGGGGTGGCGGCCAACGCGGTTCGACACCGGTTCGGGGACGGTCGACCGAGCCCCCCAAGGGCCTCGGCGGTGACCAGGTCGAGGGAAGGCACGCCGTACGTGAGCTGTTGTTGGCCGGTACCCGCCGCACGAGGGAGGTGGTGCTGGCCACCGAGATGGACTCGGCTCCGATCCTCGACGACATCATCGACCTGGCCGACGAGGCGAGGGTCTCGATCCGTGAGCTGTCGCGTGTCAGGTTCGAGTCGATGGCCAGGACCGATGCACCTCAGGGTGTCCTGGCGATGGCAGCACCCCTTCGGGACCATGGCCTCGAGGAGTTGCTGCACCGCGACGCCTCGGGTGCCGATCCGTTCCTGTTGATGCTGGACGGTATTACCGACCCCGGTAACCTGGGGGCGATCCTCCGCTCTGCAGAGTGCGCCGGAGTGACCGGCGTGATCCTGCCGAGGCACCGCGCTGCCAGGGTCTCGCCCACGGCTGCCAAGGCCGCCGCCGGGGCAGTCGAGCACCTGCGCATGGCGAGCGTGTCCGGCCTCCCCAAGGCAATGGGTCGCCTCGCCGATGCAGGCATCTGGTCTGTGGGCCTCGACGTGGGTGGCGACCAGTTGATCCACGACCTGAAGGTGGCTGACCAGCCGCTTGCCCTGGTGATGGGTGCTGAGGGTCCGGGGTTGTCGCGCCTCGTAAGGGAGCGTTGTGACGCCCTGGCGCACATTCCGCTACGGGGGGTGCTGGGGTCCATGAACGTCTCGGCTGCGGCAGCCGTGGCCCTCTTCGAGGTGGCACGCCACAGGAACACGGCCGGGCCGGTGGAGCCCGAGGTCGGATTCGAACCGACGACCTGACGCTTACAAGGCGCCTGCTCTGACCAACTGAGCTACTCGGGCTGGATGGCGCGGTTCGTGGCGCGGAATGGCCACGGGACACGATCCCTTCGGCGGTAAGGCTACTGAGGTCGATCGTTGGTGGGGCCTTCGAGTTGGTCGCCCAGTCGAGGCATTGCCTCATGAACTCCAGGCTTCGGCAGCCTCGACGATCCAGATCCTGAACTACCCTCCGCGCGTCGGTACCTACGTGGAGGTGTGGTCTGGTGGCTGCTGTTGGGAACACCATGGTGGAGTTGGACGAGGACCAGATCCGCGTTGACCTTGCTGCCGCCTTCCGGCTAGCGGCCAGGATGGACCTCCACGAGTCGGTGGCAAACCACTTCAGTGCCACCATCTCGTCCGATGGAAAGCGGTTCCTCTGTAACCCGAAGTGGCGGCACTTCAGTCTCGTAAGGGCCAGCGAGCTCCTGCTTCTTGACGCCGACGACCCTTCCACCATGGACAGATCGGATGCACCGGATCCGTCTGCCTGGTGCATCCACGGTGCAATCCACGCCAGGATTCCGACTGCCCGGGCCGTGCTGCACTGCCATCCGCCCTACGCCACGGCCATGTGCGGGCTGGCTGATCCGACAATTCCGCCGATCGACCAGGCAACGGCCCGTTTCTGGGGTCGCACTGTCTACGACATGGAAATTGGTGGGCCGCCGGACGAGCAGGCGGAGGGTGCCCGTGTGGCTGAGGCCATGGTGGGCAACACGGTGATGATGATGGGAAACCACGGCGTAACAGTGGTCGGGGAGACCGTGGCCCACGCCTTCGAGGAGCTCTACTACCTGGAGCGCGCGTGTCGTAACGTGGTGTTGGCCCTGAGTTCTGGCAGGCCTCTCCGTGTCATGGACAACGCCCTGGCAGCCAGCGTGGTCAGGATGTGGGAACGCTTCACCGACCAGGGCGTGGCCCACTTCAACGAGCAGAAGGCACTCCTGGACCTCGAGGATCCCAGCTACCGGGACTGACTGGAAGCAGCCAGCTCCGTATACGTTCGGAGAATCGGTACCACGGACTCAATGCCGAGGGGGGGTGCTTGTAAAGCCCCTCCGGCTGGATGATGATCATCACATGGCCCTGACCCAACGCGACCGGGAGATCCTGGACTTCGAGCGCACCTGGTGGGATTCCCCTGCTCCGAAGGACGTCCAGATCCTGGAACGCTTCGAGTTGTCGGCCACCCGCTACCAGCAACTGCTGACCACGCTGCTCGAGGACGAGGAGGCGATGGCCTACGACCCGCTCGTCGTGAGGCGACTCCAGCGGCAGCGTGAGCGTCGCCGTCGTGCACGCTTTGAGAGTCCGGTGGTCGAGGACACCAAGTGAACATCGGGGGTCGTGGACGTAACGTCGGGCTGGGCCCCAGCAACCCGGCAGCTGCGCCGAGGGCGCTCCTGCTTATTGCCGTGGCGCTTGTAATCGGCCTTGTCCTTTTGTGGAAGGCGGTCGACAGCGATGTCGGCACCGTGGTGGTGCCCGAACCGGCCGGTGGCGACGACACGGCCCAGGTGGACGAAACGCCCGATGCGACCGAGACAGATGCCCCGGATGACTCTGCTGCCGTGGCGCCCACAACCGAGGCCCCCGTGGCGACCACCGCTACTGCAGCCGTCCTGTTCCCGAGCAGGTCACCGAGTGATGTGAAGGTCCTTGTGGCCAACGGTTCGGGTATCGGCGGTGCAGCCGGTGCTGTGACCGACCTCTTGAACCCCAGGGGCTATGCCCTTGAATCGCCGGCCAACGCCAACCGCACCGATGTCTCGGGAATCTTCTACCGGTCCGGCTTTGCAGACGATGCCCGGATGGTCATGGAGGTGGTGGCACCGGGAAACCCGGACCTGCTGTCCCAGATACCCACCGGAGGCCTGTCGGTTCCCGACGGCACCCTTGAGCGCCTGGCCAATGCCGACGTCGTCGTCATCCTCGGCGCTGATGGAATCATCTACTCGGGCTGAGGTTTCGCCGGTGCGGGTGGTGGCCGCACCTGACAAGTTCAGGGGAACCGGATCGGCCCAGCAGGTCGCCTGTGCCATTGCAGGTTCCGTCTCCGCGTTGGGTGGCAGCACCGACATGGTTCCCATGGCTGACGGTGGTGAGGGCACCCTCGATGCCCTTGGAGGCCCCAATAGGTCGAGTACCGTGACCGGGCCGCTGGGCGAACCGGTGGAGGCGCAATGGCGGCTCGACGGCCGCACGGCCGTCATCGAGATGGCAAGGGCATCAGGTCTTGACCTGGCCGGGGGGCAGGTCGGGAACAGCCCCCTCGACGCCACGACAGCGGGAACCGGTGAGTTGATCCTGGCCGCAGTCGAAAAGGGCGCGCGGCGGGTAATCATCGGGCTGGGCGGGTCGGCTACCACCGACGGTGGGTTGGGTGCGCTCAAGGCGATGGGCTCACCGGCGCGGTTCCGTGGCATTGAGCTGCTTGTCGCCTGCGATGTGAGGACACGCTTCGTGGATGCGGCCGAGGTGTTCGGTCCCCAGAAGGGTGCCAGCCCGGCGCAGGTGGCAATGTTGCGTGGTCGCCTCGAGAGGCTCGCCCAGGTCTATGCAGAGGAGCACGGTGTCGAGGTGATGGGCCTTGCCAGGTCCGGGGCTGCCGGTGGTCTGGCGGGTGGCCTGGCGGCGGTGGGTGCGCGGCTGGTCGACGGCGTTGACCTTGTTGCCGAGGAGGTGGCGCTCGACGAGGTCGTGGCCGGTGCCGACCTGGTTGTCACCGGAGAGGGCCGCCTCGACGAGGCATCGTTTGAGGGCAAGGTTGTGGGCGGTGTCGCCACCCATGCGGCGGCGGCAGGCGTTCCCCTCCTGGTGGTGGCTGGGCAGGTGGATTCGGTTGTGGCCGGTCGGGTGGAGGTCGTTTCGCTGGTGGAGGAGTTCGGTGAGGAACGGGCGACCACCGACACCCTCGCCTGTGTGGAAGAGGCCGTTGGATCCAACCTGAGGTCCCGCTGGCCCGCTTGAGCCGGGTTTTCTCTGATGGTGCGGAATCCTGACTGCTTTGGTAGGGTTTACTTCTGATGGGGCGGTCGCCGTTCAGCCCGCCCCCCCCGGAACGATGAATAGGTGGAACCAATGGCTGTAACCGTACGAATCCCGACGACGCTTCGACCTCTCACGGGCGGGGCGCCCGAGGTGGCTGTCGACGCTGCAACCGTGGGCGAGGCACTGACGGCTCTCGACCAGTCGCATCCCGGCTTCGGTGAGCGGATCCTCGACGAGGCCGGGGCCCTGCGACGCTTCGTGAACGTGTTCGTGAGCGACGACGACGTACGCTTCCTCGACGGCCTTGCCACCCAGGTACCCGATGGCGACACCGTGGCCATCGTCCCAGCTGTAGCCGGAGGCTGAACCCCGGTCGGTTGAGCCCGGCTCCAGATGGTCCAGCCTCTCCGGTTGGCGCCCTGACAGGTTGTGATTCGCCGCTGCTGCTGGTTGGATTGGCACTCGCACCATGAGAGTGCCAACGGCGTGGCGTACCCCGTCCCCGGGCTATCTCACACACCACGGGTCACCATGACCCACCGATGAAAGGCATCCGCTGATGGCGAAGATCATCTCGTTCGACGAGCAGGCCCGCCGGTCTCTCGAAAGTGGCATGGACCAGTTGGCCGACGCAGTCCGCGTCACCTTGGGCCCCAAGGGCCGAAACGTCGTGCTCGACAAGAAGTGGGGCGCCCCCACGATCACCAACGACGGCGTCTCCATCGCCAAGGAAATCGATCTTGAGGACCCCTACGAGCGCATCGGCGCCGAACTGGTCAAGGAAGTTGCCAAGAAGACCGACGACGTGGCAGGCGATGGAACCACCACGGCCACTGTCCTGGCGTGGGCGATGGTCCACGAGGGCCTTCGCAACGTCGCCGCCGGCGCCAACCCGATGTCGGTCAAGAAGGGTATCGAGGCAGCCGTAGCTGCCGCCGTCGGTGCCATCGGCGACGTTTCCGTAGACGTGTCCAGCGATAAGGACCAGATCGCCAACGTGGCCGCCATCTCGTCGGCAGACGCCGAGATCGGGTCAATGATCTCCGAGGCGATCGACAAGGTCGGCAAGGACGGCGTAATCACCGTCGAAGAGGGCCAGACCTTCGGAATGGAGATGGACCTGGTCGAGGGCATGCGCTTCGACAAGGGCTACATCTCGCCCTACTTCGTGACCGACCCCGATCGCATGGAGGCCGTGCTGGAGGACCCCTACATCCTGCTGGTGGGTTCCAAGATCTCGGCAGTACGCGACCTGGTCCCGGCCCTCGAAAAGGTCATGCAGGCCGGCAGCAACCTCGTGATCATCGCCGAGGACGTCGAGGGCGAGGCTCTGGCCACGCTCGTCGTCAACAAGATCCGCGGTACGTTTACCTCGGTGGCCATCAAGGCCCCGGGCTTCGGCGACCGTCGCAAGGCGATGCTCCAGGACATGGCGATCCTCACCGGTGGCCAGGTCATCTCCGAAGAGGTCGGCCTCAAGATCGACGGCGTCACCCTCGAGATGCTGGGCCGTGCCCGCAAGATGGTTGTCACCAAGGACGAGACCACCCTCGTCGAGGGTGCCGGTGACGAGGCCGACATTGCCGGCCGTATCGCCCAGATCAAGGGTGAGATCGACAACACCGACTCCGACTACGACCGCGAGAAGCTCCAGGAGCGTCTCGCCAAGTTGTCCGGCGGCGTGGCCGTCCTAAAGGTCGGTGCCGCCACCGAGGTCGAGTTGAAGGAGAAGAAGCATCGCATCGAGGATGCCGTCTCCACGACCAAGGCGGCCATCGAAGAGGGTGTCGTCGCCGGAGGCGGCGTGACACTGCTGCGTGCCCAGGAGGCAGCGGTAGCTGCCGGAGAGGGTCTCGAGCGTGATGAGGCGACCGGAGCGCGTATCGTGGCCAAGGCTCTCGAAGCACCCCTGTACCAGATCGCCGTGAACGCCGGCATGGAGGGCGGCGTCATCGTCGAGAGGGTTCGTGCCCTGGACGGCCCCAACGGTCTCAACGCCGAGACGGGCGAATACGAGGACCTGGTCGCGGCCGGCATCATCGATGCCGCAAAGGTCACCCGGTCCGCTCTGCAGAACGCAGCGTCCATAGCGGCGCTGTTCCTCACAACCGAGGCTGTCATCGCCGACGCACCCGAGGAGGGCGCCGGTGGCGGTGGAATGCCGGACATGGACTATTAGACGGACCTGTCCACCGGACACAGTTCACCCGGAGCGCCCCGCGGGGCGCTCCGTGGCGTTTTGGCCTCTCGGGCGTGTTCACTGGTGTCTGTGACAGTTCGATGCCGTGTCGGGGGATGTTGAGGTGACGGCCAGGGGGCGGACATCGAGGGTCCTGACCCGTCGTGTCGACGGTGTGGAGAACAGGCGTGTTCCTGACTACCTGATCGTCGAGGAGCCGATGTCGATCCGCCTTGACGGCACTCTGGTCGCCACGACCATGCGCACACCTGGCGATGACTTCGACCTTGCGGTCGGATTCTGCATGACAGAGGGCGTGCTGGGTGGAGTCCCCGTAAAGGGTGTGCGCTACTGCGGTGAAGGGCCGGTCGTCGAGTCGGCATTCAACGACGTCACGGTCGAAACCGGTGGATTGGCACCGGAGCCAACGCCACGCCTGGGCCCGGCCTCCTCATCGTGTGGCCTGTGTGGTTCCCTCACAATCGAGGAACTGTCCAAACGGCTGGAGCCTCTTGAGGTCGAGCCGTTCGACCTGGACCTTCTGGCAGGCCTTGCTGACCGGATCGGTAGTGACCAGCCGCTGTTCGGGGCAACAGGTGCCGTCCATGCAGCAGTTGCCTTCGACCGTTCTGGTGAACCGGTGGTTGAGCGTGAGGACATCGGCCGACACAACGCAGTCGACAAGGTGGTCGGCCACCTCCACCTCAACGGGCTCCTGCCTGCCACGGGCCTCGGCCTCTGGGTGAGCGGACGTGCCTCCTTTGAGCTCGCGCAGAAGGCGTGGGCAGCAGGGTTTGCCGCTCTCGTTGCCGTCAGCGCTCCGTCAGCGCTGGCTGTGGAGACAGCCCGGATAGCAGGATTCCAGCTGGCCGGTTTCGCCAGGGACAGACGCCTCAACCTCTACACCGGAGACTAAGAGGGTCCCGGTTGCTGCCAGCATGCCGGGCGGGCTCAGCACTACCTAGAATCCGTTGCGATGACCGAACCAGCCTCACCCTCTGAGGGCCTCTGTGTCCTGCACCTGTTCCTCAGGGTGCGCCGGTCCCTCATCGGCCCGTCGGTCGACGTCCGCGCTGTAAAGGCAGCGGTCCGGGCCGCCACGGATGCCGGCGACCAGGTGGTTCCCGTGGCCATCCTCGGACATAAGGCCGATATGGCCCTGATGGCACTTGGCGATGACCTCTGGAGGCTCCGCGACCTCCAGACGGCCGTGGTGGCCGCAGGCCTCGAGGTGGTCGAGAGCTATCTGTCCATGACCGAGGTCTCCGAATACGCAGCCGGAGTGCCCGACGAGATGAAGCAGGCCCGCCTCTACCCACAGCTCCCACCAGCGGGAAAGCCGGCCTGGTGCTTCTACCCGATGTCAAGGAGCCGGGTGGTCGGCGCCAACTGGTTCACCCTTCCCTTTGAGGAGCGGATGGAGTTGATGCGCGAACACGGCGCCTCGGGACGGACCTTCGCCGGTCGGATTCTCCAGGTGGTGACCGGTTCGACTGGCGTCGACGACTACGAGTGGGGCGTGACCCTGTTCGGAGAGCGCCCTGACGACCTGAAGGAGGTCGTCTACACAATGCGCTACGATCAGGCGTCAGCCGTCTACGCAGACTTCGGACCCTTCTACACGGGGATGGTCGACGACATCGACGTGGTGCTACGCCGTGTCGGCTGCCGTTGACAGTGGCTGACAGAAGGCCATGTGAACGCTGCCACCTTCAGCGCCGACGACCTGCTGGCTGATCGGACCCTAACGGGATCGGCATTCTGCCGGGCTCTCACCGAGCGCACCGACGCCTTTCTGGTAGATGTGTTCGAGGCTGGCGCCCCACCTGACGCAACTGCACTGGTGGCGGTCGGCGGATACGGTCGAAGAGAGCTCTGTCCCGGAAGCGACATCGACGTGGTCCTGCTCAGCGGCCCTGGCGTCGACGTTGCAGACTTCGCCAAGAGCCTCTGGTATCCGCTGTGGGACGCCGGATTCAAGCTGGGGCACCAGGTGGGAACGGTCGAACAGATCCTTGATGTGGCCGACGGCGATCTGGATACCGCGACCAGCCTCCTGGCTGCCCGACACGTCGCCGGCAACACGGGCCTTGCAGGAGCACTCGTTGAGGGTGGCCGAGATCAGTGGATGGGCAGTGCTAAAGAGAACCTGGAGGCGCTGACTATCCGGGTCGAGGAGCGACATGGGGAACACGGCGAAGTTGCATTTCTTCTGGAACCAGAGCTGAAGGAGGGGCGCGGCGGCCTACGCGATATCCACACGCTGGCATGGGCCGAAGCCACCGAACCGGTGCTGCACGCCTCGGAAACGGTGGGCCTGTCAGATGCCTTCGAGGTGCTCCTCACCGTCCGGGTGGAGTTGCACAGGGTGACCGGTGGCCGTTCAGACAGACTTCTCCTCGAGTTGCAGGACGAGGTGGCCGAGAGGCTTGGGCACGGTGACGCCGACCGACTCATGGCCGATGTCGCCGCGGCGGCTGGTGCCATTACATGGGCGGTCGACGGTGTCACACGACGCCTCAGGCGAATGGTCAGAGACAAGCGGCGGCCGTGGCCGGTGGGTCGGTCCAGACCGAAGGTGATGGACATGGGTGGCGGCATCCGGCTCGACGGAGACAGGCTGTTTCTCGCCGACGAGGCATCGATCGGTGATGATCCCCTGCTCGTGCTGCGCGTTGCATCCGCTGCCGCCGCTGAGGGGGCCTACCTGGACCGTCTTGCTCTCGAACGCCTGGCATCGGAGTCGAAGCCGGTGCCCGAACCCTGGCCCGACGAGGCACGTCACCTCCTTGAGGGCCTGTTGGCCACGGGCCCCAACCTGGTGCAGGTTGTCGAAGACCTTGACCAGGTCGGGTTGTTCGTCCGCCTGATTCCGGAGTGGGAACCGTGCCGACACAGACCACAGCGCAACGCCTACCACCGCTTCACCGTCGACCGTCACCTGCTGGAGGCGACAGCCGAGGCTGGGGGCCTGAGCCATGCGGTGGATCGGCCCGACCTGTTAGTCGTGGGAGCCCTGCTACACGACATCGGCAAGGGCTACCCCGGCGATCACACTGAGGTGGGAATGGGCCTCGTGCGAACCATCGCCACGCGGATGGGCTACCCCGGCGACGACGTGGACCTCCTTGTGGCGATGGTCGAACACCACCTGCTCCTTCCAGACGTGGCCACCAGACGCGACCTTGACGACTCCGGAACGATCCTGGCTGTCGCCCAGTCGGTGGAAAGCCAGAGCCTGCTCAGCCTGCTTGCGGCCCTCACCGAGGCCGATTCCCTGGCTACCGGCCCCTCGGCATGGAGTCGCTGGAAGGCCGACCTGATCGGTGACCTAGTTGCGCGGGTCGACTACGTGCTGGCCGGGGGCGACATCTCCGAACTGGTCGTCGGGGTGTTCCCCAGTGCCGAACTGCGTGATCTGCTCAACGACGGCGAGGACCTGACCCGGGGCGAGGGGTCAACCCTCACGATCATCACCACCGACATGCCCGGGGTGTTTTCCAAGGTAGCTGGGGTACTCGCCCTCAACGGCCTCGACGTGGTGGATGCTTCGGCGCACTCCGAGGGGGGCCGTGCCCTGTCGGTGTTCCGCGTGACAGGTGTGTTCGGACAGGACCCCGACTGGGCTCGTGTGGCAAGGCAGGTGGAGAGGGCCCTGACAGGCCGCCTTGCGATTGTGGCCCGCCTGGGGGAGCGGTCCCGGACCTATCGTCAGTCACCAACCTCAGCGCGACCTGTCAGCCCGCGGGTGTCCGTGGACAACGAGGCGTCGACCGTGGCGACCGTGCTCGAGGTGAGCTGCCCAGACAGCGTCGGTGTGCTCTACCAGATCACCAGCGCCTTCACCGAGCTTGGCCTCGACATCGTGAGTGCACGGGTCCAGACGATCGGGTCCGATGTGGTTGATGCCTTCTACCTTCGTGACGGATCGGGGGCCAAGATCACCGATGCCACCCGTCTGGCCGAGATCGAGTCGTCGGTGCTGCGGTGGGTGAAGTCGGACCTCTGAGCCGGTGTCGCCGGTTGTGATCGCCTACGGTCCGGAGGCATGAACGAACCGGGCCATGCTCCGCCGACCCGTCAGGAGTTGCTCCGGTGGGCGGAGTCGTTGGCGGCAATCGCCCGCACCGGCCTCGGCTTCACCGAGGTCCTCTACGAACAGGAGCGCTTCGAGGAGGTGCTCAAGGTGGCCGCCGACATCCGCGTTCGGGCCGAGTCAGGTGGCGAAACCCAAGATGTCGGTGAGTTGATGGATGGGTGGTTGGCATCGGTGGGCGAGGGGGTACCCGGCTACGTGACCCCCAAGTCGACGGTGGCGGCCGTGGTCGGCAATGACGACGGAGATCTGCTGCTCGTGCAGCGGGCCGAGTCCGGGCTGTGGCTCTATCCGACGGGCTGGGCCGACGTGGGCTACTCGCCGGCCGAGGTCGTCATCAAAGAGGTTCTCGAGGAGACCGGCATCCACTGTGAGGTGGTCAGGCCCATTGCCATCTTGGACGGCTTCCGGCTGGGCTTCACCGGTATTCCGCTCTACTCGCTGGTGTTCCACTGCCGCATGACGGGTGGCGAGTTGAGGGCGCATCCGCTCGAGTGCCGCGACGTCGGGTTCTTCGCCGAGGGTTGCCTGCCCGACGACACGGTCCTTCCTGACGAATGGGCCGACGAGGCGTTCAGGGCTATCCGCGGCGAACACGTCGACGTCCGCTTCGATGCGCCCCGTGACCCGCCGTGGCGGGGAGACGAACCGACCTGAGGGTCAGGGCTTACCGGGCTGGTTTCGCAGGAAGTCCTCGATGTCAGCCACCAGACGGTCAGGGTTGTCGTCGGGCTCCTCGTCGAAGTCCACCTCCAGGCGCTCGACGTACTCAGTCGTGTCCACATCTTCGGCCACCAGGTCGCTGACCTGGCGCTCGTAGGCCGCTGCAGCTATCTCGAGGTCGGTACAGGGGATGATCGTTCCCAGCACAGTGCTCAGGCCCTCCACCAGGGCCAGGGCGGCCTTGGGGGAAGGGGCACTTGAGACGTATGCCGGCACGCTCGCCCAGAGGGACGCCGTCGGTATTCCTGCCGCCCGCAGGCCGGTTCCCAGGACACCAACAATGCCAGTGGGTCCCTCGTAGGTCGACGGCGACAGGCTCAGGTGCTCGGCGATCACCGTGTCGTCTGAGGTGCCGTAGACCTGCACGGGCCTCGTGTGGGGCACGTCGGTCAACAGGGCGCCGAGGGTGACGGCAAGGCTGGCGCCCACCTCGTTGGCGGTAGTGACCACGTGGTCCACGAAGGTCCGCCAGCGCAACTGAGGCTCGTGTCCGGTCAGGACGACCAGGTCGTGGTCGGTTCCGGGGATGTGTGCGGCGTACACGCTCGTGGAGGGCCAGGCGATGTGACGGGAACCTTCGTCGTCGAGGTGGACACTCGGGCGGGCAACCGTGAAGTCGAAGAAGTCCTCGGCATCGATTGTGGCCACCTCTGTTGACTCGAAGTGGTCACGCACGTATCGGGCCGCGGTGGACGACGCCTCGCCGGCGTCGTTCCAACCCTCGAAGGCTGCAACCAGGATTGGTGACCTGAGGTCGTTGAGCCCTGCAGCGTTGGACCAGTGCAGGTGTGGTGCGGGTGTGCCGGCCATCGCTCGGAGGCTACCGGTGGCTGGTGCAGCGCGCTCCCGTGGGGGTGGGCGATCCGGTTGGTCGGTCGGGTCCTTCTACACTCGGCACAGATGACAGAGCAGCACGTAGAGATCCGCGAGGCCACCGTGGTGGACGACGCCCTGGTCGAGGCCATGGCCCGGCTGGTTCCACAATTGTCCAACTCCAACCTCGCCCCCGACGAGGCGGCACTGTCGGCGATCGTTGAATCTGATACGTCGATCCTGCTGCTGGCCGAGGAGGGGGGAGCGGTGCTGGGGATGATGACGCTTGTTGTCTTCCGCATTCCGACGGGTGTACGGGCATGGATCGAGGACGTGGTCGTGGACGAGGCCGCCAGGGGCCGTGGCGTGGGCGAGGCCCTCAACCGGGTCGCCATCCAGCGTGCACACGATGCCGGGGCCAGGACGGTGGATCTGACCTCCCGACCGTCCCGGGAGGCCGCAAGCCGGCTCTACAGCCGCCTCGGCTTCGAGCAGCGCGACACCAACGTCTACCGCCTGGAGTCGTAACGCAGCAGGGCTCGGGCTTCCTGGAGTCGAATCCGGTGCAATCCCCGCCGTATGGGGCAGCATGGTGGGATGGACGAAAGAACTGAGATCGACTGGCGGGCACTCCGCTCGGTGGCTGCGGAGGCTGCCGCCAACGCCTACGCCCCCTACTCAAGGTTTCCCGTGGGTGCCGCAGGCCTCACAGACGACGGCCGGATCGTCTCGGGCTGCAACGTGGAGAACGCCTCCTACGGCCTCACCCTGTGTGCCGAGTGTGGCATGGTCTCCGACATGCACCTCACCGGTGGGGGTCGGCTCGTGGCCGTGGTCGCGACCAACCCCGAGGGAGAACCGCTTGCTCCCTGTGGCCGGTGCAGGCAACTCCTGCTTGAGGCCGGAGGCACAGACCTGTTGGTCGACGGCCGCAACGGGCCCCGCACCATCGTCGAACTGCTGGCCGATCCTTTCTCCCCAGAAGACATGACCTCGGACTGAACCGTGGACACTGTTGAGATCATCAGGGCCAAGCGCGATGGTCACAGGCTCACCGACGAGCAGATCACGTGGTTCATCCACAACTACGCCGCAGGCGGTGTCATCGCCGACGAGCAGGCGGCTGCGCTCGCCATGGCAATCTTCTTTCGGGGTATGGAGCCCGATGAACTGGCCGTCTGGACCGGCGCAATGGTCGACTCGGGGAGTCGGCTGGACCTGGGTGGCGTGGGCCTCCCAACGGTCGACAAGCACTCCACCGGGGGCGTCGGAGACAAGGTCTCGCTCATCCTCGTGCCCCTCGTCGCCGCATGTGGTGCAGCCGTCCCGCAGTTGTCCGGCAGGGGACTCGGCCACAGCGGCGGCACGCTCGACAAGATGGAGGCCATCCCCGGCTGGAGGGCCTCGTTGAGCGTCGACGAGATGGTCGACCAGATGCGCAACGTGGGAGGCGTCATCGCTGGCGCCACCGAGGACATCAGCCCCGCCGACCGCCGCCTCTACGCACTGCGGGACGTGACCGCCACCGTCGACTCCATCCCGCTCATAGCCAGCTCGATCATGTCCAAGAAGATCGCCGAGGGAACCGATTCGCTGGTGCTGGATGTCAAGTTCGGCTCGGGAGCCTTCATGCCCGAGTTGGATCGGGCGAGGGAACTGGCTCGAACCATGGTCGGGCTGGGGGAGAACAACGGGGTGCGTACCGTCGCCCTGCTCACGGCCATGCACACCGTTCTGGGTAGGACAGCGGGAAACGCCCTTGAGGTGGTCGAGAGCCTCGGGGTGCTGGAGGGAGGCGGCCCCGCCGACCTCATCGAGGTGACCCTGGCTCTGGCAGACGAGATGGTCGCCCTGGCGGGGCTGGACGCCGACCCGGCAGCTGTCCTGGCTTCGGGGAGGCCCCGCGAGGTGTTCGAGGAGATGGTAGCCGCACAGGGAGGTGACCTCTCGGCGGACCTGCCGGTAGCACCCCACGTCGAGGTCGTCACGGTCGACGAGGCCGGTTGGCTGGGTAGCCTGGACTGCCTCTCGGTGGGAATCGCCGCGTGGCGCCTGGGTGCGGGGCGTGCCCGCAAGGAGGACACCGTGAGCGCCTCGGCGGGAGTGGTCTGCCTGGCCAAGCCGGGAGACGCCGTGGAGGCCGGTCAGCCGGTTCTGGAACTGCACGCGGAAGACCCGGGCCTGTTCACCGTTGCCCGTGATGCCCTTGAAGGTGCGATCGACGTGGTCGGCGAGGCGCCAGCCCAGATGCCGCTGGTTGTAGACCGGATCGGGGCCTGAGGCCGCCTCAGCGCCCGATCGGGTGCCAGACGGTCTTCATCTCCAGGAAGTCGCCGATCATGTACGGGCTGGCACCTGCGGGGTCGGCCCTCACGATGCGCTTCACGTTGTCGGCGGCAGTGGCCACGGCCTCATCCTCGAGGCCGTCAGGTGCACCCGTGAGGTCCACAGAGTTGACGTCCATGTGACCCAGCGCCCACGGCAGCAGTTCGGCCTTGTCGCCGGTGAGGATGTTGACCACTCCTCCCGGCACGTCGGAGGTTGCAAGAACCTCGCCCAGCGTCACAGCTGCCAGAGTCGAGGTGGCGCCACTGATAACCACAGCGGTGTTGCCCGAGACGATCACGGGGGCGATCCGTGAGAGCAGGCCGAGCAGTGGCTGATCATCGGGCGCGGCAACGACCACCACGCCGGTCGGCTCCGGGAAGGTGAAGTTGAAGTAGGGGCCGACGACAGGGTTGACCGTGCCGAGGACGTGGTGGAGCTTGTCGGCCCAGCCTGCGTACCAGACCCAGCGGTCTATGGACCTGTCCACCTCGGCTGTGGCAGCACCCGAAGAGTGGCCCATGTCGGTCAGCACCGAGGTGAACTCGGCCCTGCGGGACTCCATGACCTCGACCACCCGGTAGAGCACCTGGCCGCGGTTGTAGGCGGTCCGGTCAGCCCATCCGGCCTGGGCACTGCGTGCCGCCCTGACCGCTTCGCGGAGGTCCTTGCGGGAAGCCTTGGCAGCGTTGGCCAAAAGGTCTCCGCCAGCTGAGTGGACCTGGAACGTTCTTCCCGATTCGGACCGGGGGAACACCCCACCGATGAACAGCTTGAAGGTCTTGTCGACCGGAATGTGGTCGGCCATCACGCACCTCCCCCTGTGACGCCGGTTCGCTCGTGGAGATACGGCGCCAGGCCGTGCATGCCACCCTCCCTGCCGAAGCCGCTCTCCTTGTAGCCACCGAACGGACTGGCCGGGTCGAACCGGTTGTAGGTGTTGGCCCACACCACGCCCGCCCGCAACTTCTCGGTCATCCAGAGGATCTTGGAGCCCTTCTCGGTCCAGATGCCGGCCGACAGGCCGTAGGGCGTGTTGTTGGCCTTCTCCACGGCCTCCTCGGCAGTGCGGAACGTCTGGACGGTGAGCACGGGTCCGAAGATCTCCTCGCGGGCCACCGTGTGGCTCTGCTGCACCCCGGTGAACACCGATGGCGGGAACCAGTAGCCCTTGTCGGGGAGGTCGCACTCGGGCTGGTAGAGGTCAGCCCCCTCGGCCACGCCGGTAGCGACCATGTCGGTGATGCACTGCAGTTGGTCAGCCGAGTTGATCGCTCCGACGTCGGTGTTCTTGTCGAGTGGGTCGCCGAGGCGCAGCATCGAGATCCGGTGCCTGAGGCGTTCGACGAACTGGTCAGCGATCGACTCCTCAACGAGCAGGCGTGAACCGGCGCAGCACACGTGGCCCTGGTTGGAGTAGATGCCCGTTACCACCGCCTCCACGGCCTGGTCGACTGCCGAGTCCTCGAACACGATGTGGGCGGCCTTGCCGCCCAGTTCCAGGGTGAGGGGGATCCGGCGGGTTGATGCGGCCCGTTGGATGGCTTTGCCGACCTCGGTCGACCCTGTGAAGGCCAGCTTGTCGATTCCGCGGTGGTCGACGATGGCTGCGCCCGTGGCGCCGGCACCGGTAACGATGTTGACAACTCCGGGTGGCAGATCGATGTCGAGCAGCACATCGGCCAACAGGAGGGCCGTGAGCGGTGTGGTCTCTGCGGGCTTGAGCACCACCGTGTTGCCGGCGGCGAGGGCCGGTGCCAGCTTCCAGGCGGCCATCATGAGCGGGAAGTTCCAGGGCACGATCTGGCCCGCCACCCCATGGGGGGCCACCGCCCTGTTGGGGAAGGCGTACTCAAGCTTGTCGGCCCAGCCCGCGTAGTAGAAGAACCAGGCTGCCGACAGGGGAAGGTCCAGGTCCCGGCTCTCCCTGATGGGCTTGCCGCCGTCCATGGTCTCGAGTACGGCGAACTCACGGGAGCGTTCCTGGAGCTGGCGGGCGATGCGGAACATGTACCTGCCCCTTTCGCTCCCGGACATCTGGCCCCAGGGTCCCTCAAAGGCGGTACGTGCGGCTGCCACGGCACGGTCGACGTCTTCGGCTGAACCGTCGGCAACGTCGGCCAGGTGTGCCTCGGTGGCCGGGTTGACGGTCGGGAAGGTGGCTCCGGAGGACGGTTCGACGAAGGCACCGTTGATGAAGTGGCCGTAGGTGTCGGCGATATTGACCACCGCAGTGGATTCCGGTGCGGGGGCGTAGTCGATGCCGAACGGCTCAGGTGGGTTGTCTGTTGGGGCCATGGTCTCAGTCCACCGTGACGTAGTCGGGGCCGCTGTAGCGGCCTGTGTCGAGTTTCTGGATCTGCATTAGGACGTCGTTGAGCAGGCTGGAGGCACCCAGGCGGAACAGATCCGGGGTGAGCCAGTCGGTGCCGAGCGTCTCACCGACGATCACCAGGTGGTGCCACGCCTGCTTGGCGGTACGTATCCCACCGGCTCCCTTGAGCCCAACGACCACACCTGTCTGGTCCGCGTAGTCGCGGATTGCCTCAGCCATGTTGAGGACCATTGGGTGGGTGGCGGCCCTGGGGAGCTTCCCCGTGGAGGTCTTGATGAAGTCGGCGCCGGCAGCCATGGCCAGCATCGACGCCCTCCGGACCTGGTCGTACGAGCCCAGTTCACCGGTCTCCAGGATGACCTTGAGGTGTGCTGCACCACACGTGTCCTTGGCGGCGGCGATCTCGTCGTGGGCCCTACCGAGGTCGCCCGACAGGAACGCCGACCGGTTCAGGACGATGTCGATCTCACCTGCTCCTCGGCCCACGGCGTCGGCGATGTCGGCGACCCTTACGGCAGGTGCGGACATGCCGGCCGGGAAGGCCCCGGCCACGCTGGCCACTATCACGCCGGTACCGACTACAGCCTCCACGGCGTGTTCCACCATCTCGGGGTAGACGCACACTGCCGCTACCGACGGAATCGCGGGGTTGGCCGGGTCGGGCCTGATCGCCTTCTGGCACAGTGACGCCACCTTGCCCGGGGTGTCCGTGCCCTCGAGGGTGGTCAGGTCAATGCACCTGATCGTGGTGTGTAGGGCTGCCTGCTTGCTGGTGGTCTTGATCGACCGTGTGCACAGGGCCGCGGCCCGTGCCTCCAGCGAGACAGCGTCGACAGGCGTCGTGCTCACGGGACCACCGCCCGTGGTCGGGAGAAACACAGTCGAGCCTGTCATGTGACCACCCCGGTCAACACGAGGCCTGCGCCGTCCAGCAGGTTGTCCAGAAGGTGGGTTGCGGCCACCTCGGCCCCATGGAGGTCGTCACCTGGAGTGGTGTCGATCACCTCGGCGTACGCCTTCAGCATCGGTTCGGTGCCGCTGGGTCGGACCACAAGGCGGCCACCGTCCAGGTTGAAGACGATTGCGTCTGTTGGTGGCAACACCGAACCGGGTGCGGCGAGGTCGGTCACCGACACCACGACCATGCCGGCGATGGCTCCTGGTGGACTGGCCCGCAGGTGGTCCATCAACCCGGCCATCAGTGACTCTCCGTCGGGCCCCTCGAAGCGAATGGTCCGCAGGCCCGTCCTGTGCAGCCCGTGGATGCGCCACAGGTCGTGCAGGTGGTCGATGACCGTCCGCCCGGCCTCCTTCCGGGTCGCCGCCAACTCGGCAAAGGCCAGGGCGGCGGTGATGCCGTCCTTGTCGCGGACGAGATCACCCACGGCGAAACCCGCCGCTTCCTCGTACCCGAACACGAAGTCGGCCGACGGGTCGAGCAGGCCGGGCCTGACAATCCACTTGAAGCCCGTGAGGGTCTCGGCATGGCGAACCCCGTGGTGGGCGGCAATCGACTCGAGCATCCTGGACGAGACCACCGATGTCGCTACAAGGCGGTTGTGGCCGGAGCCCCCGGTGAGTACATGGTCGGCGAGCAGTGCTCCGACGTCGTCACCGGTAAGGGTGCGCCAGGATGACCCGTCGGGGACGGCCACAGCAAGGCGGTCGGCATCGGGGTCGTTGGCGAGCACGATGTCGGCACCGGTGTCGTCAGCGAGTGCGATGGCCAGGTCCAGAGCACCGGGGACCTCGGGATTCGGGTACTCCACGGTCGGGAAATCGGGGTCAGGGTCGCCCTGTTCGGGGACCACCAGGGGTTCGTCGAAGCCTGCGCTCTCAAAGACCCCGAGCATGGTGTCGCGGCCCACGCCGTGCAGAGGTGTGTAGACGACCGAGAGGCCACGCGGCGAGTCGACCTGCACGACCGAGGTCGCCGCGTCGATGTAGCGAACCACCTCTTCCTGCCCAGCCCGGGTGATGAGAGGGCTGTCGGCATCGGCGAGGTCGTCGTCGGTGGGTAGGGGTGCATCATCGATAAGGGCCGAGATCTCCGAGTCGATCGGAGAGATGATCTGGGCACCATCGGACCAGTAGACCTTGTAACCGTTGTCGGCACGCGGGTTGTGGCTGGCCGTGACCATGATTCCGGCGTCGGCCCCCTTGCTGCGCAGGGTGAAAGCCAGTATCGGTGTCGGCAGCGGCCCCGGGAGCAGGATGCTGGCGACACCCTGGGCTGCAAGCACCTTCACGGTGTCATCGGCGAACACGTCGCTCATGTGGCGGGCATCGAAGCAGACGACTACCAGGGGAGTGCTGTCGGAGTCCGCAGAGTTGCCGTTCGGGCCATTGCCGGTCAGGAGGTGGCGGGCAATAGCCGAGGCCGTCATTCGCACCATCACACGGTTCATCCGCATCGGGCCTGTACCGAGTGCCCCTCTTAGGCCAGCCGTGCCGAACACCAGCCTCTCGCCGAAGCGCTGCTGCACGGCGTCGCCTGCGTCGGCCAGAAGTGCCTCGGTTTCGGCACGCGTGTCCGGGTCGGGGTCAACTTCCAGCCATCTCCGTGCGGTGTCAGCTGAGCGTTCCGTGGCGGTAACCGTCCTCACAGCCTCTCCAGCACGCCGCGCAGGAGCGCCAGCATGCGGGGTCCCGCTGCCCTGGCGGCCTCAAGGACCTCGGCGTGGTCCAGGTTCTCGTTGCCCATCCCGGCAGCGGCGTTGGTCACGAGGGAGATACCGAGCACCTCGGTTCCGAGGTGCCTGGCGGCGATCGTTTCGAGCACCGTCGACATGCCGACCAGGTCTGCACCCAGGCCTCCCAGCATCCGCACCTCGGCCGGTGTCTCGTAGGCGCCACCTAGCAGGCCTGCGTAGATGCCCTCGGGAAGCGAACTGTCCACGTCGTGTGCGAGCTTCCGCAACCTCATGGAGTAGGCCTCGGTCAGGTCAACGAAGCGGGCCGGCCTGTCGGGTGGCGGGGGCGGTCCGGCCATGGGTGACGTACCGGTCAGGTTCAACTGGTCGCACAGGACCACCGGCTGGCCGACAGGCCAGGCAGGGTTGAGGCCCCCTGCGGCGTTTGTGAGGACTGCCACCCTGCAACCGGCTGCGATTGCGGTGCGCACCCCGTGTACGACCGTGGACACCGGGTGGCCCTCGTAGAGGTGGCTGCGGCCTCCCAGCACGAGGGTGGTGGTGTCACCCACCGCCACCGACAGGGCGCTGTTGCGGTGTCCCGCAACGGTCGGTGCCGGAAAGCCCGGAAGGTCGTCGAGAGCCACATCGGCCAGGACCTCACCCAGGCCGTTGGCTGCCGCCGCCCAACCCGAGCCCAGAACCACGACGGCGTCATGGGTCGCCTGCCCTGTGCGTTCGGCAAGGGCGGCTGCGGCCTCGTCGGCCAGCGAGAAGGGGTCTGGGTGGGGGTTGTTCATCGTGGTTGGTCGGCACGGAGTGGGGATCTACCCGGCTCTCGGTGCCCACTGGAACGGTAGCGGCTCACCGGCGTCGGCCGCACCGTCAGGGTCTGCCAGGTTGGTGCCTAGGCCTCGCCGTTGTGGGCCTCGAGACGTGCGGCCAGGCGCGCTGCGAGGCGCCTGTCGTTGCGTTCGACGGCGGCCCGGGCGCCGATCATGAGCAACTGAACCGCCACGAAGATGGCCGAAAGCGCTACCAGCACCGGCCAGCCGATGAGCAGGCCCACGACCAGCACGCCGATGGCTACAAACGTGGTCACGACCATGGTCCTGACCCTACGGCCCGTTGGCACAGACGGGGTGTCGGCGACCGGTGGGGTGCGGATTCCGGGCCACAGTTAGTGTGTCGGCATGGACGACCCTCGTTCGACGTTGTCGGGTATTCCCCTCTCGCCGGTCTACGGCGAAGGGCCGCTACCGGGCGAGTACCCCTACACCCGCGGGGTGCATACCGACATGTACCGGTCCCGCCTGTGGACGATGCGCATGTTCGCCGGGTTCGGCACGGCTACCGACACCAACGGCCGCTTCAGGGAACTGCTCCGCTCCGGAAGCACGGGCCTCTCGACAGCATTCGACATGCCAACCCTCATGGGCCGCGACTCGGACCACCCCTGGTCACTGGGAGAGGTCGGCCGGGCGGGGGTGGCCGTCGACACCGTCGAGGACATGGCCGACCTCTTCGCCGACATCGATCTGGGTGGGGTGTCCACCTCGATGACCATCAACGGACCGGCCGCGATCCTGTTGGCCATGTACGTGGTTGTCGCCGAACAGGGTGGTGTCGACAGGGGGCAACTGGCGGGAACCCTCCAGAACGACATCCTCAAGGAGTACCAGGCGCAAAAGGAGTACATCTTCCCGCCCCGGCCATCGGTTCGCCTCGTCACCGACGTGATCCGGTTCACCGCCGCCGAGATGCCCCGCTGGAACCCGGTGTCGGTCTCCGGCTACCACATCAGGGAGGCTGGCTCCACGGCCGTGCAGGAGTTGGCGTTCACCCTTGCAAACGGTTTCGCCTACGTCGAGGCCGCTGTCGCAGCCGGTCTCCACGTCGATGACTTCGCACCCCGCCTCAGCTTCTTCTTCAACAGCCATGTCGACTTCTTCGAGGAGATAGGCAAGTTCAGGGCTGCCCGACGGATCTGGGCCCGGTGGTTGCGCGAACGCTACGGCGCGGTCGATGAGCGCAGCCTCAAGTTGCGCTTCCACACCCAGACAGCCGGAGTGTCCCTTACCGCGCAGCAACCGGAGACCAACATCGCGAGGGTGGCACTTCAGGCCCTGGCCGGTGTGCTGGGTGGCACCCAGAGCCTCCACACGGACAGCCACGACGAGGCCCTGGCGCTGCCGAGCGAGGAGGCGGCACGCACCGCCCTTCGTACCCAGCAGGTCATCGCCCACGAGACGGGTGTGACCGGGGTGGCAGACCCGTTGGGGGGTTCGTCCTACGTGGAGTGGATGACAGACGAGGTCGAGCGACGGGCCGAGGAGGTCTTTGCCCACCTCGACGAGATCGGCGGTGGATCAATCCTGGAGGGGGTCCATGAGGGCATCCAGAGCGGCTGGTTCATGGGTGAGATCGCAGAGTCGGCCTACCGCTTCGAACGCGAGGTGAACGCCGGGGAGCGCATTGTGGTCGGGGTCAATGCCTTCATCGAGGGCAATGGTTCCTCGGGTGCAGAGTTGTTGAGGGTTGGCCAGGAGGCCGAAGACGACCAGTTGGCCCGTCTGGCCGCCGTGCGATTGGGGCGCGACAGCGAGGCGGTCGCAGCGTCGCTGGGCCGGGTCATCGCCGATGCGACCGATACCGGGGTCAACCTGATGCCTTCCCTCGTCAGAGCAGTAGAGGCACGGGCGACCGTGGGAGAGATAGTCGAGGCACTCGAGGGAGTGTTCGGCACCTATGTCGAGACGGCGGTCGTGTGATGGTCGGGACCGACCTGCCGATAAGGGTGGTCCTCGCCAAGCTGGGCTTTGACGGCCACGACCGTGGGTTGAAGGTGGTGGCACGCATGCTCCGCGATGCCGGCATGGAGGTCGTCTACTTGGGGCTCCGCCAGACCACCGACAGCATCGTCGCCGCCGTTGAACAGGAGGACGCCGATGTCGTCGGAATCTCCATGCACAACGCCGGGCACCTCACCCTTGGACCGATGATCGTCGCCGCCCTTGACGAGGTTGGTCTCGACGTACCGGTCGTGATCGGTGGCATCGTGCCCGATGCCGACCTCTCCGAACTGGAGGCCGCCGGGGTGGCAGCGGTGCTCGGGCCGGGCGCATCAGTCGAAGAGGTCGTCTCCACGGTCAGGTCAGCGGTAGGTCGAAATGGAATCACCTGAACCAGAGGCAGGGTTGTCGGCAGTCGTCGAACTGGCCGAGGCCTCCCGCTCGGGTGACCGCAGGGCCACTGCCCGACTCCTCAGCCTCGTCGAGCGGGGCGGGGTTCTCGCAGACGAGGTTGCATCGGCCACCCAGGCGCATGTGGGTGGGGCCCACGTGGTGGGCATCACCGGCGCACCAGGGTCAGGCAAGTCCACCATCACCAACTCGCTGACGACCCTCCTCTCCGAGGCTGGTCAGCAGCCGGCTGTGCTGGCTGTGGATCCGTCTTCGCCACTAACGGGTGGGGCGATCCTCGGGGACCGTGTGCGTATGAACGGTGCCTCAGACGCTGGTGTCTTCATCCGCTCGATGGCCACCCGCGGCCATGCCGGAGGCCTGGCACTTGCGGCCTCCGGGGCGGTCAGGGTACTCGACGCCGCTGGCTTTGACCCGGTGGTCATTGAGACAGTCGGGGTGGGACAGGTCGAGGTTGATGTGACCGACGCGGCCGACACCACGATCGTCGTGGTCGCTCCCGGCTGGGGTGATGCCGTCCAGGCCAACAAGGCGGGCCTGCTCGAGGTTGCCGACCTCTTCGTGGTCAACAAGGCCGACCGGCCGGGAGCCACCGATGCCCGCAGGGACCTGGAGTTGATGCTCGACCTGTCGACCGTTACTGGTCGGGCTGGTTTCGAGAGGCCGTCGATCACCATGACCACGGCTACTGAGGGAGACGGGATCGGCGAACTGGCTACCGCTGTCGCCGGTCACCTTGACCTGCTGTCCCAGGGAGTCGAGCTGGACCGGCGTCGGGAGAAACGCCGGATCGCCGAGGTGCGGGCCCACCTGGAGCACCTGCTGGTCGGTGCCGCTGACGAGATGCTCGCGAGCGAGGGACTTCAGCCCGTTCGGGCCTCCGAATCGCCCATGATGGTGGCCCGGAGGCTGGCAGGGCAGTTGTTGGACTGAAACCGCCACGTGACCAAGGGCACGGTCCATTTGCGACCACACGGATAGACTTGCCCGTCATGGTTCCCCGCACTATCGCGTTTCCTGCGCGCCTTTGGCACGAGTACGGGCAGAAGCTGATGCGGTTCGCCGGGGTCTCGGTCGTGAACGTTCTCACAGGCCAGACTCTGCTGGTGATCCTCTACGGGCGCCTGGGCTGGTCGGGAATGGCAGCCAACGCCGTGGCGGTCGCCGTCGGGAGCGTCCCCGCCTACCTGCTCAGCCGTCACTACGTCTGGGAGAAGAACAAGGGTGACCACAAGATCGGTGAGATCCTTCCCTTCTGGTCACTGGCGTTCGTGGGCCTGATCCTCTCGACCGCCCTCGTGGGTGTCGTCGACAGCTTCAGTGACAGAACCATTGCCGTGCAGGCGGCCAACGCCATCGCCTTCGGACTGCTGTGGCTGGTCCGCTTTGCCGTTCTTGAACACCTGCTCTGGGGTGGCCGGCCCGACGACGAGCTGGTCGAAACCTCAGGCTGACTGGTGGACGTGCCGGTGGACGAACGCCTCCGGGACCTCATCGCCCGGGCCGAGGCGGTCAGGGGTTTCATGCCGACCGACGAGGGCCTGGCCCTGCACCGCCACGCATCAGATGTCACCGTGGACGGGCCGTTCCTCGAGGTGGGCAGTTACTGCGGCAAGTCGGCCCTCTACCTTGGCGCGGCCGCCGAGGCATGTAGCCGGGTCCTCTACTCAGTCGACCACCACCGCGGATCCGAGGAGAACCAACCGGGATGGGAATGGCACGAGCCAGACCTGGTTGATCCGGCGACCGGCCTCATCGACACCCTTCCGCTGTTTCGACGGACGATTCACGAGGCCTCCCTCGACAGGACCGTGGTAGCGGTGGTCGGCGACTCGTCGGCGGTGGCGGCATCGTGGGCGACTCCGCTGGCGCTGCTGTTCATCGACGGTGGCCATGGCAGCGAGCCGGCCCATGCCGACTACGAGGGATGGGTTCCCCACCTGGCTCCCGGAGGCACCCTCCTGATCCACGACGTGTTTCCAGACCCGGCCGATGGTGGTCGTCCACCCTTTGAGATCTACAACAGAGCCCTTGACTCCGGTGCCTTTGCCGAGATGGCTGCCACGGGCTCGCTGCGCGGGCTCCAGAGGATGGGTCCGGACATCTGAGCCGGACCAGCCTCAGTCGGACTCGTGTACCGGTGCCCTGGTCGAGATGATGTCAGGCAGTCCCGTGTGTTCAGTGAACAGGCCTGAAGCCGGGCTGGCCCCTGAGAGGGCATCGGCGGTCAGGACCACCGCAGCGGCTGAGTAGGTGGTGCGCTCTCCGTTGGGGAAAGTCACGCCTTCCGGGTGGACCAGCCCGGTCACGTATCTGCCGTCATCACAGCGCATCGCCTGGATCCACGAAAACATCTGTTCAGCGACAGGGCGGGCGCCGGCGAACAGGTGGGCGATGGCGCACTCGCAGGTCTCGGCGACTGTCACCCACGGTCGGTTGCTGACACAGCGCACGCCGAGGCCATCCATGACGAACTCGTCGTAGCGCCCGCCCAGGTGCGGGATGGCATCGCCTCCGTCGACGGTGCCTGAGAGGACCGGGTAGTACCAGTCCATTGCCCACCGGTCCTTCGGGGCGAAGGCGCCGTCCGGCCTGGTTCTCACAGTGTGTGCCAGATAGGCCAGCGAGAGTTCCCAGTCGGGCCGTTCGTGGCCCAGTTCCTCGGCGATGGCGATGGCGCAGCGGAGGCTGTGGGAGATGCTGGCCGAGCCGGCTAACAGGGCGAACGACCACGGTGTGCCGTCGGCGTGGCGTGCCCAGAGAATCTCACCCCTGGTGGTCTGGAGGTCCAGCACGAAGTCGATGGCTGGCTCCACCACAGGCCACATCGCCTCCAGGAACCCACGGTCGCGGGTCATCAGCCAGTGGTGCCACGCACCCGTAGCCACGTATGCGATGACGTTGGCGTCGTGCTTGTGGTCCTCGATGCCCTCGGCCGTGTAGTACTGGTGCCAGGCTCCGTTGGGGAGTTGTGTGTCGGCCAGCCAGCGGTAGGCGGCCTCGGCTTCATCGAGGTGGCCGGTTGCTGCCAGGGCCATGGCGGCTTCGACGTGGTTCCACGGGTCGGCGTGGCCGCCCGGGAACCAGGGAATCATGCCGTTGGGTAGCTGCCACTCGGCGATACCCGCAGCGGTGCAGTGCACCTGGGCCACATCGAGCACCCCTGGAACCTCAGGCAGAGACATGTGACAACTCCCTGGCCGACCTGACGGTCGCTTCGGAGACCGTCTTTGTCGCATACACCACGAGGCTCTTCCCGAGCACGGGGCTGAGGAGGCGTTCGGCCAGCCGGGTCACCCTGGGTGCAGTCACGATGTCCCATGTCAGCAGACGGTGGTAGAGGCTGACGAGCCGGCTCTCCTCTATCGGGCGATTCGGGCCGACGGCGCAACGCAGCCACCAGTAGGGGCTGTGCAGGGCGTGCGCACGGTGCGAGGCGACCGGCACCAGGCCGGCGGCACTCATCTTGGAGTTGAGCTCTGACCGTCGGTAGATGCGGACGTGGCCGCCGACGACGTTGGGAGCGTGGTAGTCCTCGGAGAGCACCCAGCAGATCCGCTCGGGGAGGTGCGCCGGCACGGTCACCGCCAGGGTTCCGCCGGGCCGCAGGACCCTGGTCAACTCGGCCAGAGCGCCGTCATCGTCGTGAATGTGTTCGAGAACCTCAGAGGCGATGACATGGTCGAAGGAGTCGTCGTCAAAGGGCATCGACGTTGCGTCACCGCCGGCCGTTCCAACCGATGCCGTCTCAGGGATTTCGCCATCCAGGTACATGGCCGCCACCACGCCGCGGACCTGCCTCAAGTCGTCGATCCCCAGATCACAGGCCACCACGGCGGCGCCTCTTCGGAGGACCTCGTAGGCGTGCCTGCCGAATCCGCATCCCAGGTCCAGGACCCTGTCGCCCGGCTTCAGGCCGAGGCGTCCGTAGTCGACGGTGAGCACTGCGACCAGGCTCCTCAGGCGCCCTGCCCGGACAGAAGTGCCCGGTACTGCTCAACGGTCCGCACGGCCGTGTGACGCCAACTCCAGTTGTCGACCACACGGCGTCGGCCTGCGGCCCCGATCCGGTCGCGGGCGGCGGGGTCGTCAAGCGCTGTCCTCAGCATCGCCGCCAGGGCGTCGGAGTCGCCCGGTGGGACCTGGTAACAGGTCTCAGCGTGGGTGCCGGTTACCTCCGGTAGGGCGCCTCCGGTGGTGGTCACGAGCGTCACGCCACACGACATGGCTTCGATAGCGGGAAGCGAGAAGCCCTCGTAGAGCGACGGCACCACAGCCAACTCGGCCTCGCTGTAGAGCTCGACGATCCGCTCATCGGGAACGCCGTGCACATAGCTGACACAGTCGGTGAGGCCGAGTCGTTCAAAGGCGTCGGTGGACTCGCTGTCCTCCCTCGGCCTTCCGATGATGACCAACTCCACCTGACGCTCGGTCCGCAGCTTGGCCACGGCCTCCAGCAGGAACCTGAGGCCCTTCATCGCCACGTCGGCGCTTGCCGTTGTGACGATTCGACCGGTGACCCGCTTGACGTGGTCCAGTGGGCGGAACAACTCAGGGTCGACCCCGACGGGAACAACGTGCAGGCGATCAGGGTCGACACCGTGGTCGGCGACGATGTCGCCTCTTGACGACTCGGAGACCGTCATGACACGCTCCATCCGGCTAGCCACCCTTGTCTGCATACGGGTGAAGGAGTACCAGCGACGCTTGCCCACGTTCTCGATCAGCGACCTGGCGTGCCGGATCTCGAGACGGCGGTCGACGGTGATCGGGTGGTGGATCGTCGACAGGACAGGGAAGTGCTCGCGGTTCTGGAGCAACAACAGGCCCCAGCCGAGGCACTGGTTGTCGTGGATCAGGTCGAAGTCGGCGCGGCGCTTCCGCAGGTGGTCCCAGGCGCGCATGCTGAACGCCATCGGTTCAGAGAAGTTGCCGGTGCTGAACGACATGGCCTCGGCGACGTCCCACGGGGTCTTCATCTCCCAGATGCGGGCCTTGCGCATCGGGAAGTGGTCGTTGTAGAGGTCGAGGCTGGGAAGCCTCACCATCGGAATCCGTTCGTCCAGTTCGGGGTACGGCTGGCCGGCCAGCACCTCGACGTGGTGGCCCAGATCGACCAGTGCCTTCGTGAGGTGTCTCGTGTAGACGCCCTGGCCCCCGCAGTGGGGCTTGCCCCGGTACGCGAGGTAGGCGATGCGTAGTGCTCCATCGTCGGGCGTGGCGGGGCCGGGCATCCGACAAGTCTGGCTGCATGCATTGCGATTACCACCCGGTAACAGATGGAACCTGCCGGGTCCAGCCGTCAGGTGGGGCCCCGGTAGGGTCGGTTCGTGCGAGCGCTGGTGCAACGAGTTGAGCGGGCGGCAGTGAGCGTTGGCGACGAGGTGGTCGGCGCGATTGCTACCGGCCTGTGCGTCTTTGTCGGCGTCACCCACGATGACAGTGAGACCGAAGCCGATCGCCTCGTCGACCGCCTGGCGGGAATCCGGATCATGGACGACGACGAGGGTGTGATGAACCGGTCTGTCAAGGACGTGGGCGGTGAGGTCCTCGTGGTGAGCCAGTTCACCCTCTACGGCGACGCCAGCAGGGGCCGGCGGCCCACCTGGCTTGCTGCAGCCCGCCCCGAGCAGGCAGAGCCACTCGTTGAGCGCGTGGTCTCAGGTCTAAGGGACCGGGGCATTGTCGTCGCCACGGGACGCTTCCGGGCCCTGATGTCGGTGGACCTCGTGAACAACGGTCCCGCAACAATCATGCTGGAGGTCTGAGCTTGCCGGGTGTTCCAGGTGACAGGTTCGGGACCGCCGCATCCGACTACGCCCGGTACCGGAAGGGTTTTCCGCCCGAGACCCTCGACCGCCTGGAAGTACATGGCATCGGCATGTCCGGCCAGCACATCCTTGACCTCGGGTGCGGCACGGGAACCATCGCACGTCAGATGGCCGCCCGTGGCTGCACCGTCGTCGGGCTCGACGTCGACCCCCGGATGCTCGAGGCTGCCGGCGAGATGGCTCTGGCCGACGGTGTCGAGGTCGACTGGGTGGAGGCACCGGCAGAGTCGACCGGTCTGGCTGACGGGTCATTCGACTCGATAGTGGCGGGGCAGAGCTGGCACTGGTTCAACCAGGACGAGGCCATCACCGAGGTCGGTCGCCTGCTGGCACCGGACGGCCGGTTCGCTGTCTGTGGATTCGACTGGCTCCCGCTGCCCGACACCGTCCCCGGAGCCACCGAGGCCCTCATTCAGGCCTACAACCCGGCATGGGACCTGGGGGGCATTCGTAACTACGAGCCGAGCCTCCTGCCCCTACTGGACAGAGTCGACTTCAAGGTGGTCGTCACGTTCCGGTTCGACCTGGACGTCGTGTATGAGGAGCCGGCCTGGCGGCGTCGAATCGTAGCCAGCGCCGGCATCGTGAACCTGCCACCCGGGGAGGCGGCCACCTTCGACCGGGACCTTGCTGAGATGCTGGCCGAGAGGTTCCCGGGAACAGAGGTGCACACCCCTCACCGGGTCTGGGCGATCGTGGCCACGCCACCGGGGGCCTGAGCCTCAGCTAGCGGTTCGCTCCACCAGGCCTGTAATGGCGTCGAGTAGTTCAGGCCAGGCTCCCTCGGGCCACTCGTGGCCCATGCCCTCGATGAGGACCAGCTCTGCGCCCGGCACGGCGTCGGCCGTGTGCCCACCGCACCTTGGCAGGATCAACCGGTCGTCGGTTCCGTGAATGACGGTTGTGGGCACGTTCAGCTTGGCCAGTGCCGGACAGCGGTCGCCGTCGGCCATGATCGCCGCCATCTGACGGCTTGTGCCCTCAGGGTGCCATGCCCTTTCGGCGGCGATGGTGGCCACATCCAGGAAGTGGTCCTCGTCGAAGTCGAAGCCGCTACCGGCGATCAGCCGGAACGTCTCCATACCGACCCTGATCCGCCCCTCCCTGGAGTCCGGGTTCTGTTCCATCCTCATCAACTTCATCGTGAGGCTGAACGAACCGGCCGGCTGGCCCGGACTGGACATTGTGGAGCAGAGGGACAGGACACGGTCAGGGTGCTCAATGGCCAGGCGCTGGGCGATCATGCCCCCCATCGAGACACCTACGACGTGGGCCGCCTCGATCCCGAGGGCGTCGAGCACCCCGGCGGCGTCGTCAGCCATGTCGGAGAGGGTGTAGGCGACCTTTGGCGTGATGCCAAGCTTCGAGCGCAGCCAGACGGCGGCCATGTTCGGCTCGGGCTCGTCGTCGAACCAGGTGGACAGGCCGACATCGCGGTTGTCGAACCGGATCACGTGAAAGCCGCAGGCCGCCAACTGATCGACTAGGTCATCTGACCAGTGGATCAACTGGAAGCCAAGGCCCATGATGAGGAGCACCGCGGGATCGACAGGGTCTCCGGTGGTCTCGACCTGGATGCTGATTCCGTTTGCCTCAACCTGTGGCATCTGTGCTCCTCTTGCTACCTCGACCTCTGTCTGGAGTCTGCCAGAGGACGATGGCGTGACCCGCTACGGCGAGCAGCACCGACAACACGAGCATGGGGACGGGTCCGAGCCTCGTGGCCCACGTGAGGCCCTCGCGGAGCTCGACCGTTCCGTGGAGTACCGCCTGTTCGCCCACACCGGTGCGCGCCACGAGGTTTCCATCGGGGTCGATGATGGCGCTGAAGCCGGTCGGTGCGGCCAGGACCATCCAGCGGCCGGTCTCGAGCGCCCGTAGGCGGCTGGAGGCGACCTGCTGGGTCTGGACCTGGGTAAGCCAGTAGCTGGCCCCGTTGGTCGGGTTCAACATGACCTGCGCCCCGTCGAGCACCGGGTCACGGGTGCGGTGGCCGAAGAAGACCTCCCATGAGATGGTCACCCCCAGGCGTCCTGCCGAGGTTTCCAGCACAGCGTCTCCGGTGCCGGGAAGCAGGTCACGCGTTGGGAGCATGTCACCCGCGATGGGGTCCAGCATCCAGCGCAGCGGCACGAACTCGCCGAAGGGGACGGTGCGCACCTTGTCATAGCGGTCCACGACGGTGCCATCGGGTTCGATGGCGGTGGAGTAGTTGACGTTGGCCTTCGGATCGGTGGGTGAACGGTGGAACCAGCCCGGGACCAGCACGGCACCGAGCCGCTGGGCCTCGGCCGTCAGCGCCAGGTCGGCATCGTCGGAGTAGAGCCTGTCCGCGCGGCGGTTGCCCGAGGTGGGAAGTGGCGCCGGGTTGACGACGTTCTCGGGCCACAGCACCAGGTCGACTGGTCTCGTCACCAGCTGTGAGGCCTCCATCTGGCTGGTGAACACGACTGCCGCACCGGTCGGCGACGCCCTCGTTCGCTGCGGACCACCGCCCTGCACCGCAGCCAGGTCAAGGCTTCCGACGACATGGCCTGTCGGGGCTACGGCTGCCAGAACAGTGGTCAGGAGTACGACACCACCACCGGCCACTGCACTGCGGAGGGACAGCCGATCACCCCTCCACACGTCGACGAGGGCACTCAGGGACATTCCGACGGCCACGACAACGACAACCAAGAGCAGCGACCCTGCTACGCGCACGACCGGTGCCAGCGGACCGGCAGCCTGGCCAATCGGGATGGTCGCCAGCGGAACACCCCCGAAGGGAACGCTCCAGCGGGCGAACTCGGCGATGGTGAACGATCCGACCAGACCAGTCCTGCGCCCGCGCCCTGATGGGGCGACGCAGGCCGCCAGGCCGAAGAAGGTGGCGTGGAGAAGCCCGGCGAACACCCACCCAGGTGGTGTCAGGTCGAGCATCCAGAGGGTTGCTGGAAGGCTCCATGCCGCCGTTGCCAGCACCGTGCGGCGGAATCGGACGATGGCCGGTTGTCCTGCGATGACCTGGTCCAACATTGCGATACCGACGAAGGCGGCGGGCCACCAACCCCATGGCGGAACCGCTGCCGCCAGGAGCAGGCCGGCGCCGATTGCCGCCAGGCCTGTGCGCAGAAACGGAGGTCCAGACATCAGAGCAGCGGTGGAGCCTCAGCCGAGGAGCTCTGAGACAGCCGCAGCCGCGTCGCTGCCTGACCGGACACATGCGGGTATGCCGACCCCGTTGTGGGCTGAGCCCGTGACGAACAGTCCGGGCGCATCCTGGTTGAGGCCCAGGAGCATCTCGGCCATCTGGCGCCTGTGGCCCACCGGGAACTGTGCCAGCGAGTCGGGCCAGCGCGTAACGCGCGCAGCCGTCGGACCGGCCTTGACGCCCAGGGTGGTGGACAGGTCGCGTCGCAGGGCGGTGACCAGAGTGTCGTCGTCCATGTGGCTGGAGCGGTCATCGTCGATCCGACCCGCCGAGACCCGCAGGATCGTGTGTTCACCGTCGTCCAGGTGGCTCCACTTGCTACCGGCGAACGAGCAGGCGGTCATCAACATGTCAGACCCCCGGGGAACGAGGAAGCCGCTCTGGTCGGCAGGTACCTCCAGGTCGGAGCGCCTGTAGGCGACCGCGGCAAGCGAGACCGAGGCGTGGCGTATCCCCCTGAGGGTGGTGGCGGCCCTGGGGCAGGCAGCCTTGACGAGCGTTGCCGCAACAGGAGCAGGTGTCGTCACTACAACGGCATCTGCCGTCTCGGTGCCGTTGTCGAGATCGATCAGCCAGCGGTTCTCGTCGGCCGTAATGGAGAGCACGCGTTGGTTTGTCCGGACGCGGTGGGCCAGGCGCTCGACAAGCGTTTCGATCAGGTGTGCCATACCGGCCGGATGGGCGTTGAAGATGGGTGCGGCCGGGTCGGCTCCGGCCGTTGCAATGCGGAGGGTCGCCAGCAGCCCGTCGTCGCTGCGTGCCGCCCTGAGGAACTGCGGTGTCATTGAGGCACAGCTCATCTCGTCGGCTAGGCCGGCGTTGACGCCACCCAGCAGCGGGTCGACAAGTCGTTCGAGGACCGCATCTCCGGCACATGACCTGATCACCTCGCCGATGCTCAGGTCTCCGGCCGGGCCGTCGCCGGCGGGAAGTCGCTTCTCGGGCAGTCCCGGGCCTGCCAGCCTCCTCAGGTCGGCTTCGGGGAGGAGGCCCGGCTGGACCATCGCAGGGTCGAGCGGCAATCCCAGGACGCTGCCGGCTGGAATCGGCCGAAGCCGTTCGTCCAGCCAGAGCGACGCCGACCGTGCACTGGGAGCGACGAGTTCGTCGGACAGGCCCAGTTCGGTGCACAGGTCTGCGGCCCACGGCACGCTCATCAGGAAGGAGTCGGCGCCCTCGTCGACGGGAAGCCCGGCAAACGGCGTCGTGACAAGCCTTCCTCCCGCCGCGGGTGCTGCCTCCAGAACCGTCACCTCCAGCCCGGGGCGGTCGACCATGAGCCTGTGGGCGGCGCTGAGGCCGGTGATGCCTGCGCCGACCACCACCACATGCCTGCCTGCAGTCGGGTTCACCAGGTCATCCGCTGGCCAGCTGGCTGTTCAGGTCGGGTGACATCTCGTGCACGAGGTGGGCCACCTGTTCGAGCACTGCCGGGTCGGTCTCTGGAAGGACACCGTGGCCCAGGTTGAATACATGGCCGGGGTGACCGTTGTTGCGACGCAGGATGTCTGCCACCTCGGCCTCGACCACCTCGATCGGTCCCAGACAGACGGCAGGGTCCAAGTTGCCCTGAAGCACCGTGTTGGAGCCGAGGCGATCACGGGCGACGTCGATGGGGACCCGCCAGTCGACACCGACGACGTCGCAGCCCGTATCGGCCATGAGGTGGAGGATCTCGCCTGTTCCGACACCGAAGTGAATGCGGGGTACATCGGCAACCGCCTCGAAAACACGGCGGGATGCCGGTTGCACGAAACGCTCATAGGCGGCCGGGCTGAGAGCCCCGGCCCAACTGTCGAAAACCTGCACCGCTGCGACACCGGCATCTATCTGGGAGCGCAGCGACGAGATCGCCAGGTCCGCCAGACGGTCAATCAGCCTGAACCACAGGTCGGGGTTGCCGGACATGAGGGCCTTCGTGCGTCCGTAGGTGCGTGAGGGAGAGCCCTCAATCAAGTAGGAGGCCACGGTGAACGGGGCCCCTGCGAAGCCGATCACGGGTACGGGAGACTCGTCGGCCAGGATCTGCACGGCCTCGAGTACGTACGGGGTGTCGACCTCGGGTTCGAGTGGGCGGAGCCTCTTGAGGTCTGACTCGTCGGCAAAGGGCTGTTCCACCACCGGGCCGACACCGGGCTGGACGTCGACACCGAAGCCGATTGCGTTCACCGGAACCACGATGTCGGAATAAAGGATCGCCGCATCGACGCCGTAGCGGTGGACCGGCTGGAGCGTCAGTTCGGCGGCCAGGGCCGGATCGGCAATGGCATCCAGGATGCTGCCCCCACCCCGAACAGCGCGGTACTCGGGTAGTGACCTTCCGGCCTGCCTCATGAACCAGACGGGCGTGCACCCATGGGGGAGGCCCTGACAGGCTGCCAGGAACGGGTCGGTGCTGGTCACGTGCCGACGCTACCGAGGTGCACCCTGCGCTGCCCGTTCCAGGAGGCCGCGAGCCGTTGTCGAGCGTGGATGTGCAAGGCATGCCCGGGCCGAAAGCGCCGCACCCCCGCAGATGTCGGCCATCGAGGAGCGGTCCATGTCTCCACCACTGCGAATCTCCAGGTCGATGGCAGTTGGTTGCACGACCAGCACGGGAGTGCTCCTGGAACGGATTGCCTCTACCTCGCGGCGGAGGGTACGGCTGTGCCATGCCCGACCGAGCGGCCCGTCAGGCCTTGCCGAGGCGCTGGGAACGGCGGTCATTGACGAGGAGACGACGACCAGGTCCAACCCCAGAGTGGACAGCAGGTCGGCGTTCGTGGTCGAGTGCGAGCCGCCGTCAACGTAGCGGTCTCCGTCGATGGCAACAGGGGTGAGGTGGCCTGGAACCGCCGACGAGGCCTGCACCGCCTCGCCGATCCCGGCATCGACGTCGTCGCGGCCGAACACGACACGCTTTCCCGAGTCGAGGTCGACGGCACAGATCCAGGTTGCATCCCGGGGCCACGGGCCCGGGTGCACCTGGTCGGCGCGCTCAGCGATGGTCACACCCGACACGGTTCCCTCCGGCAGGACACCGGCAATGGCAACCACGGGTCTGGGCCTCTTGGGGCTGAGAATCTCACGGATGGGGAGCATCGGGTTGGCTGGCCACCACGAACCGGTCCGATCGGTCGGCGGTGGAATGTCGAGCCTGGTGGTGACCCGTCCAGCGATTTCCTGACCTTCTGAGCTGAGGGGAGCGCCCGTGCAGTTCGCAGCGAGGTCCGTTGCGGTGAGGCCGGCCCTCAGCGAGATAGCAGTTGATGCACCAGCCGAGGTACCCACCATCACGTCGGCGGTACGGGGGTCCCAACCGGTGGCGTCTGAGACGGCGGCCAGCACCCCGGCGTGGAAGGCGGCGGCGTGCATGCCGCCAGCGCTCAGGACAAGGCCGATGCTCGTCACGGGTTGGACCTCATGGATGCCATCGTCGCATGCAAATCCGGGTTTTCCTGCCCTCAGGTGGCATATCCACCCCGCGGGTCGGTCGGGTGTAGACGCTGTAGAATCGATCTTCGGCCGAATTCGGGATGTGCGCCCTCCGGGGAGCCCGTAGCGGCCGGTGACGGTGCAGGAGGTTGTAGCGATCCATCCGGAACTCGAGGCCGAACAGGCCTACGTCGACAACGCATACCGGTGCCTCGACGAAGCGCGTGACCGTGCCCTGGAGCTGGTGTCGATGGTCGAGGTCGGCAGCGGTGGAACCAACCAGGCCAGGTTCGAGCGCGAGGCCATCTGGGGATCCGTGGCGCTCCGTCTGGAACAACTGGACCTCGGTGATGCATCCCTTGTCTTTGGCCGTATCGACCAGGAACCCGAGCTCGGCGACGGCAGCTTCCACATCGGACGTGTAGGGGTCTGGGACGACGACCAGGAACCGGTCGTCGTCGACTGGCGCGCACCGGTGGCCGAGGCCTTCTACAGGGCAACCGGTCCGGTCCCAATGGGCCTGCGTAGGCGCCGCCACTTCGTGAGCCGTGGCCGCATGATCGTGGGTCTCGAGGATGAACTCTTTGGCGACCTCGAGCGGTTCCGTACCGACGATGGCCGCGGCCTTCGCGGTGAGGGCGCCCTCATCGCCGCCCTCGAATCGGCCCGGACAGGTCGCCTCGGAGACATCGTCGGGACGATCCAGGCCGAACAGGACGAGATAATCAGATCGCCGCTACCGGGGGTGCTGGCCGTCCAGGGAGGCCCCGGAACCGGCAAGACGGTCGTGGCACTCCACCGCGCCGCCTACCTCCTCTACACGCACCGGTTCCCCCTTGAGGGCCAGGGCGTGCTGGTTGTCGGACCCAACCGCCTGTTTCTCGCCTACATCGAACAGGTGCTGCCTTCTCTCGGAGAGGCCGGGGTGCAACTCGCCACCCTTGGCGACATGGTCGGCGGTGTGCGCATCTCTGACAGCCGTGACGAGGTGGACGTGTCCCGCCTCAAGGGTGACCTCCGGATGGTCCGCATGATCGCCCGGGCGGCGCGTACCCGCCAGCAGCCACTTCGTGACGATGTCCGCGTGGGTCATGGCCTGCAGTGGCTCACGGTTCCCGCTGCTGCCACCACGCCGATAATCGCCGAGGCCAGGCGCCGCTTCCGGACCCACAATGCTGCCAGGCGTTTCGTTGAGGCCGAGTTCTTCGCTGTGATGGCCGCGGGAGGCCGTGGCGATCTGGACCCCGAGGGTCTGCGTGAACGCCTGCGTGGAGGGATAGCGGTACGCGAGGCCCTGGAGTGGATGTGGCCGGTTCTGACACCTGCTCAACTGCTGAACGACCTCTTCGGTTCACATGCACTCCTGCGTGCCGCTGACCCCTCCCTGACCGATGCAGAGGTGGATGCCCTGTACAGGCCCAGGGCACAGTCACCCGAGGGACTTCTCTGGTCCGCCTCGGATGCCCCGCTTCTCGACGAGGCCAGGGCTGTCCTGGGCCCGCGGCCCGGGCGCAGGGAGGAGGATGCAGTGCGCACCTTTGGGCACATCGTGGTCGACGAGATCCAGGACATGTCGCCCATGGACCTGCGCATGCTGGACCGCCGTTCCCTCAACGGTTCGATGACGGTCGTGGGAGACATAGCCCAGGCCACCGGAGCGTGGGCACACCACGACTGGGACAGCATCCTCGACCACCTCCCTGACCGACGCCCGGCCCGTCGCAACGAGTTGACCGTCGGCTACAGGATTCCTACACCACTCATGGATGTCGCCTCACGGGTGCTCAGCGAGGCGGCGCCAGACCTTGCGCCGCCAATGTCGATCAGGTCCGATGGCGATCCACCCAGGTATGTCCAGGTGAGCGACATGGCCACTGACCTTGCTGAAGCGGTTCTGGTCGAACTGGAGGCCGTGGAGACGGGCAACCTGGCGGTCATCGTCGCCCGCTCACAGGTGGTCGAGGTGGAACAGGCCCTCGTGGATGCCGGCATCGAGTTCGGCCAGCCGACCCGGCGGGGTCTGGACGAGCGGGTGGCGGTAGTGCCGGTGTCGCTGGTCAAGGGACTGGAGGTGGATGCGGCCCTGGTGGTGGAGCCGTCGCGCATCGTGCGTGAGCAGGACCAGGGGATGCGCGCCCTCTACGTTGCCCTCACACGTGCCACAAGGCGGCTCACGATCCTCCACGCCGAACCGTTGCCACCGGTAATGACAGGCTGAGCCCGGTGGCCTACTCGTAACCGATTGCGTCGAGCACGTTCAGGCGAGATGCCCGACGCGCCGGGAAGATGGCCGCCACCATGCCGAACGCCCCTGACACCAGCAGGTAGAAGCCCAGCTTTCGCACCGGAATCGACACGATGTCGACAAACGTCTCCGGTATCGCGGCTATTGCCGCCAGGCCGAAGAGCACTCCCATGGCAACCCCCAGGAGGCCACCGAACAGGGAGATGATCACGGCCTCCCACCTGACCATTTGCCGCAGTTGGCGTCGGGTCATGCCGATGGCCCGCAGGAGGCCCAGCTCGCGGGTGCGCTCGAATATGGACAGCGCCAACGTGTTGGTGATGCCGAGCACTGCGATGAACAGCGACAACCCTAGGAACACGGTGATCACGGCAAGCAGTTGATCGAGTTGTGCCTGAGTGGACGCCCGAAGCTCGGCTTTGTCCTCGACGGTGAGTTGCGGGTAGCTGTCGGTTATGGACTCGACGGCAATCCTGGCATCGCCCATGTCGGCCTCTGGTGAGTACACGACAGAGACGAAGCTGTCGGGAGCATCCGGAAGAAAGCGGTCGAAGGTGGGGGTGTCGACCACCCAGTTCCCGAGCATCGTGGAGTCGGCGATGATCGCCGCCACCGTGAACGTGGCCTCGCGGTCGCCCGGGAAGCCGCCGACAATGGTTGAGCCGACCTCCAGGTTCAGGTCCTCGGCCGGGTCGACGTGGACGAGGATCGTTCCATCGGTTCCGGCTGTGGCCGGTCCGTCGGTGGCACCTCCAACCACCTGCAGGTCCATGTGGTCGTTGAGCACCGACAGGTCGGCGCTGACGACGTCGCGTCCGACTCCGTCAATCTCCATCCCGTCAAGTCCGAACCGGTAGCGGACCGTGGACTCCAGTAGGTCTGGTCGGGTTAGGGCCACTTCGTCGAGAGCGGATGCAAGTTCGCCGGAGAAGCCGGCCGTCGGGTCAAAGGCGTTGAAGTAGATGAACAAGTCGGACTCGACGCTGTCGTCAAGGGACTGGACGATCGTGGCCTTCATGGAGTCGCTGACAACCGCGGCGAGGCTGACAAGGGCCAGGCCCACCGTGAGCGCCGCCGCAGTCGCTGCTGTGCGCCTGGGCGCCCTGGCTGCGTTCTCACGGGCCAGACGACCGGGCACCTTGTAGACGCGTTCGATGGGCCGGCCCACCAGATTTGCCAGAGGGCGCGCCACCGCCGGGCTGAGCAGGTAGATGCCCATGAAGGTCCCTAGGGCTCCGGCTGAGAGCGAGATCAGTAGGGGGCGGGTGTCCAACTCGGTGCTCATGCCGAAGGCCAGCAGGGCGACGCCTGCCAGGGTCACGGCTCCTCCGACCCAGATCCGTTGTCGAAGCCCCGTCGGTGTCAACCGGGCCTGATCCCGGAGGGCAGCCACCGGAGGAATTCTGCGGACCCTGCGGGCCGGTCCCAGAGACGACAGCACGGTGGCACCGATTCCGACGACAGCGGCGACCACGATCGTCCGCAGCCGAATCGGAATGTCTCCCGGCAGGTTCCCGAAGTCGATAGCCACAAGAACCCAACGAAGGAACGAGGCCAGCAGGTAGCCGCCGATGAGGCCCAGCACGGTTGCCACCGCACCGATGACGAGGGCCTCCAGTCGGACAGATCGGCTGACCTGGCGACCCGTTGCTCCCAGAGACCTCAGCAGGGCCAGCTCGCGGACCCGTTGGCCCAACACGATTGAGAACGTGTTGTTGATGATGAAGGAACTGACCACGACGGCGATGATGGCGAATGCCAATAGGACGTTGGATAGCACCGACACGATCCGGTCGAAGTCCTTCTTGTCCTCCGCTGTGGTGGCAGCGGCGGTTACCACCTCGAGGCGGGCTTCGGTGAATGGAGCCAGGGCCTCCTGTTGCTCGGCGGGGAGGAGCTCCATTTCGGCCAGGAATCTGGCGGTAGCGGTGTCCAGCCGTGCCTGGATATCGGCAATGACGATGGCTTCGTCGGCATCGTCGGTTAGGGACACGGCGAGCGAGTCGTAGAGTCCCTCACGACCGAGGAACTCCTGGGCTGTGACACCGTCGAAGGCGCTGATGGTCGCTCCGGGCGACTTGTTCTCATCAGGAGACCCGAAGTAGATGAGACCAACGAGGGTGAACTGCCTATTGCCGCCTGCAGCGCTCACGACGTAGGTCTCTCCCACCTCGAAACCGTTGATGGAGGCCGTGCGGGTGTCGAGTACGAACTCTCCGATGGTGGTCGGGTCGGCAAGTGGCCCGGTCCGTACGGGAGCACGACCCTCAGCAATGAACAGCTGGCCGAGAGGCTCGACGTCAGAGAAGTTCATGCCGAACTTGGGCCCGTTGGAGGACACTGCCGCGGGCTCACCTGTCTCGTCCAGGTAGATGGGGATCACGTTGAAGGCCCTGATCTGTGGCTCGACCGCAGCGACACCGGGGATCTCGGTAGTGATGACCTCGGTCAGCTCGTCAGGCACGGGAAGGCGGTTGATCCGGTCACCGTCACCAATGGCGGTCCTGACCTCAAGGTCCAGGCCACCGGTGATCTCAACGGCCAACTCGTCAAAGGTGTCCCGGATGCGGTCTGTCAGAAAGAACGCGGTGGAGAGAAACGACACCCCCAGGACCACGGCCAGCGTGGTCAGTGCGTACCGGAGCTTCTGCCGGCTGATGTTGCGGAGGGTCAGGCGGAACACCGGTTCAGTCGCCCAGTTGCTTGACGCGGTCCAAAATGCCGTCGGCGGTCGGGTCGTTCATCTCGGAGACGATCTGGCCGTCGCCCAGGAACAGCACGGTGTGGGCCGTGGCAGCGGCGTTTGCGTCGTGGGTGACCATGACCATGGTCTGGTCCAGGTCATCAACTGCACTGCGCAGGAAGTCCAACACCTCGCCACCGGTGGTGGAGTCCAGGTTCCCGGTCGGTTCGTCGGCGAACACGATTGCCGGCTTGCCGACAAGTGCCCTACCGATTGCCACCCTCTGCTGCTGGCCTCCCGAGAGTTCGTCGGGACGGTGGCGGAGCCGGTCGCCGATGCCGAGAGAGGTGACGAGGTTATCCATCCAGTCCCGATCCGGCTTGCGACCGGCCAGATCCAGGGGGAGGGTTAGGTTCTCGGCTGCCGTGAGCGTGGGGATCAGGTTGAAGGACTGGAACACGAAGCCCACCTTGTCGCGGCGCAGCAGCGTGAGCTCACGGTCGGAGAGACTGCCCAACTCGGTGTCGCCTATGAAGACGTTTCCCGAGGTGAGGTCGTCGAGGCCGGCCACGCAGTGCATGAGGGTGGATTTGCCGGAACCGGACGGGCCCATGATGGCGGTGTAGCGACCTGCCTCGAACCCGGCGCTGACCCCGTCGAGAGCCCGGACCTCGGTGTCGCCTGCCCCGTAGACCTTGGTGCCGTCCGCCATCCTCGCGGCAGCGGGTGGCGTGGGAGAGGGGGTTGTGCCTGATCCGGATGCTTCGCTCAGGTCGTTCATCCCGTCAGACTAGGTGCTCGCCACTAGGGAACCATCCGCGGAATTGGGAGATCTGATGTCGACAGAGGTATTGCTGCGACCGGTGGAACCGGCCGACCTGACGACCGTGCTGGCCATGAACAACGAGGCGGTGCCGGCGGTAAACCATCTCGATGCCGGCGATCTGTCCTGGCTCTCAGGAGTCGCACACACCTTTCTGGTGGCATGTCGCGCGGAAACAGGCAGATATGCCGGGTTCCTGATCGGCCTGGAGGGTCCGGGGTTGGCCTACCGGAGCGACAACTACCGGTGGTTCAGCGAGCGCTACGAACATTTCATCTACGTGGATCGCGTCGTGGTTGCACCCAATGACTGGGGCACGGGAATAGGCAGGGCCCTATACACCGAGTTCGTGTCGGCAGCTGACCGCCACCCGGTTCTGTGCGCCGAGGTGAACCTGCTGCCCCGAAACGACCGTTCGCTGGCTTTCCACGAGGCGTTCGGCTTTGTACCTGTGGGAGAACAGGACACCGAAGGTGGGTCCAAGCGGGTCCAGATGCTGGTCCTGGAGTTGTGACGGGCGGCAACCGGGCTGGGCCCGGTAGCGGGGACGGCTCAGTCGTGGACCAGCGTGGTGCCTGCCGGGCGTAGACCCGGTTCGCCACATGACCAGCAAGGTTCGGAGAGTCGCCCGTGCCAGGTCACATCGCAACACTCACAGGTGAGGGTGACGTGATCGGCCGGCACCTGGTCGGGTACCACAGTGGTGGTTGCAGAGAGCATCGGCTGAGCGGCAGGTCCTGGCGGCGGGCCCGGATGCGAGGTCGGCTGAGGGTCCCGTTGTCCACGCAGGTGCGGTACCGGTGCCATGCGCGGCACCCTAACCAGACCCCGCGCGCGCGGGGGTGACCCCTGAAACTGCCCGTAGCCTGCCCATGTCAGAAGTGCCGACTGCGATTGCCTGTCGTTTCGGTGCCCCATCCGACCGGAGAACCCCAATGACAGACAACATGCCCGCTGCCGACGCTTCAGGAGAGCGTCGGACATCCTTTGACGGCCCACCCCCTATGACCATCGACCCTGCCAGGACCTACACGGCCGAGATGGTCACCTCGCTGGGGACGATGACGATCCACCTGGACCCGATCAGGGCGCCAAAGACGGTCAACAACTTCGTGGTCCTGGCGGGCTGCCGGTATTACGACAGCATCGTGTTTCACCGGGTGATCAACGGCTTCATGGTCCAGGGCGGCGATCCCGAAGGAAGCGGCAGGGGTGGACCCGGCTACAGGTTCGAAGACGAACTCCCGGCACCCGGGCGCTACGAGATCGGGTCCCTCGCCATGGCCAACGCCGGGCCTGACACCAACGGTAGCCAGTTTTTCATCGTCACCGGAGCCAGCGGCGTGGGCCTTCCACCCAGCTACTCGCTGTTTGGGAAGGTCATTGCGGGCCTGGAGGTCGCCGATGCCATCCAGAATGTGGCCACCGGTCCCGGCGACAGGCCACTGACCGACGTCGTGATCGAGTCGGTGACGATCACCGTCGGCGACTGACCAGTTGACCGGAGCAAGGGAGAGAGACCATGGCAATCGAGCGTGTGGGAATAGTCGGTGGAGGCCAGATGGGCGGCGGCGTCGCCGAGGTCACGGCCAGGTCGGGCCTGGCGACCGTGGTACGCGAGGTCAGCCCTGAGGCTGCTGAGAGGAGCCGCACCGGAATCGAGCGGTCGCTCGGCCGGGCCCTCGACCGCGGCAAGATCGACGAGGCAGCCCATAAGGCGATCCTCGACAGGCTCACGTTCACCACGGACCTGTCGGACCTGTCTGAATGTGATCTGGTCGTAGAAGCGGTCATCGAGTCGTTCGACCTGAAGGCCGAGATCTTCGCCGAGCTGGATGCCATCGTCACCTCGCCTGATGCGATCCTTGCAACCAACACCTCGTCGATTCCGATCATCGACATCGCCATGGCCACGGACCGGCCTGATCACGTGGTGGGCCTCCACTTCTTCAACCCGGCGCCGGTGATGGCACTCGTCGAGGTGATTCCTTCAGTGCGAACCGATCCTTCCGTGACCGAACAGGTCACCGCCCTTGCCACCGACGTGCTCGGCAAGACCGTCGTGGCCGCCAAGGACCGGGCCGGCTTTGTGGTGAACATGCTGCTGGTGCCCTACCTGCTCGGCGCCATGCGCATGCTCGAGGACGGTCATGCCACCGCCGAGGACATCGACACCGGCATGACCCTGGGTGCGGGCCACCCGATGGGCCCGCTCACCCTCAGCGACCTGATCGGCCTCGACACGATGCTCCTCGTGGGCGAGACCCTCCAGGCTGAGTACGGCGATCCGTCGTACGCTCCTCCGGCCCTGCTGCGGCGCATGGTCTCCGCCGGCCACCTGGGTCGCAAGACCGGTAGGGGCTTCTACGACTACTCCTGAGGTCTGCCGCTGCCCATCCGTGAGGCAAGGACTGCTGCCACGATGGCGAGGACGGCGGCCAGCAGGTGCAGCACAAGGAACCTGGTTCCGCTGACCGAGTTGCCCATCAGAGAGGTCAGCACGGTGATGCCGATGGCTGCACCGATCTGTTGGAGCATGTTCAGCGATCCTCCGGCGATGCCAAGGTCGTCGTCGCCGGCTGCGAGCGTCACCGAGTTGGCGACGGCCGGACGGATGTAGCCGCTTCCGGTGCCAGCCACGGCGGCTCCCAGGATGAATACGGGAAGCCATCGCTGCTGAGCCCCGACCCCAGCCAGGACCATCGCTGCGGCAAAGGTGAACATTCCTGTCATCACGACTCGGCGGGTGCCGTGACGGGGGTCGTGGATGCCCCCGGCCCTGGCCGAGAAGGCGAACGCAAGGGGCCTTGGGAGCATCAGGAGTCCGATGACCGTGGGGCGAAAACCCCAGCGGCGTTCCAACAGGAATGGAGCCATCACCATGGCACCCATGTACCCCGACTGCAGGACCGCCTGGGCGACCATCGGGAGGATGAAGGTCCGTCGTCTCAACAGCCGCGGTGCGATCAACGGGTTGGCGACGCGTCGCTCGACACCTACGAAGGCAATGAGGGCGACGGGCGAGACGGCGAGACAGATGAGGACGAGGGGGCTGTTCCAGCCCGAGTTGAGCCCCCTGTTGAGGGCGATGAGCAGGCTGGCCGTGCCGGCACCGAGGAGGACCGATCCCGGTATGTCAAAGCGGGTGTCCGGCCGGGCCGGCGTCTCCGGCACGATCTGGACTGCCGCCACCAGGGCGATGACGACGGTGGTTCCCTGCACGACGAACAGGGCCCTCCAGCCCATCCACTCGATGAGTGGCCCTCCCGTAACCACGCCCACGGCGGGCGAGAGCGCAACGACCGCAGCCCAGATTCCGAGAGCACGCGGCCGATCCCGCTTCGGATAGATGGACAGGATCATGGCCATCGCCGACGGTCCCGAGACGGCGATCGCTGTCTGTGCGAGGGTCCGGAGCACGATGAGCGAGGCCACATCCCATGCCAGGGCGGTTGCGTAGGACAGCACACATCCGGCCATGAAGCCGGAGAGGTAGATGCGCCGATGGCCGTGGAGGTCACCCATCTTTCCGGCGATCGGCGTCGCCAACGCGAAGGCCAGCAGCGGTGCGGCTATCACCCACGTAATCGTGTTGTCGCCTGTACCGAGGCTCTCTGCGATCGTCGGCAGCGATGCCGAGAGCACGGTCACCGGGTAACTCCCGGCCGCAGCACCGGACAGGGCCACGATCAGGACGAGCCTCGGGTAGTCGGGCCTCTGCCTGAGCGCTTTCCGCCGTGCCCCAAGGCCGGTGTCAGGCCCGTCGGCGTCGTCGGTCATCTGACGGTGAACCTATTGCGGGCCCGCTGCGAGCCCAGCAGTGGCTGCCGGTACGGTCGGTAGTCGTGTCGGCTGGATGCGCGCCCATCGGAATAGTCGTGAACCCGCGGGCGGGTACCGACGTGCGCCGGGCCGTGTCGGCAGCAGCGAACGTGACCGTCGAGGCCAAGGCCAACATCGTCCGCAGGGTCGTATTGGGTGCGGTGGAGGCAGGCGCAGACCGCTTCGTGGTCCAGGAGGACCCACACAGCATCGTAAGGAGGGCCACCGAGACGATTCGGAGTATCACCCTTGAGTGGGTGGACGAGCCGAGGGTCTTCACCGAGGAGGACACCGTTTCGGCAGTCTCCGCCATGAGGGACAGTGACGCCGCCGTGGTTGTCGTCCTGGGCGGTGACGGCACCAACAGGGCGGCTGCGAGGGCATGGCGGGACATTCCCGTGATCCCGGTGTCGACGGGAACAAACAACGCCTTTCCCATGTTCGTCGAGGCGACGGTCGCCGGTTCGGCCGCAGGACACCTGGCATGCGGGTTGTGCGACGTCGACGAGGTCTCGTCGCCCGCCAAGGTGGTAGGCCTCACGGTCGAAGGTCCGGGTGCCGAACCGCCGCTCAACGACTTGGCCCTGATCGACGCCGTCGCCGTCGACGACCCGTACGTGGGTTCGTTCGAACTGTTCGACCCGGCGACGCTGGTACTGGCGGTACTCACCAGGGCGGATCCGATGTCAATCGGCTTCGCCGGCGTTGGTGGCCGGGTGCACCCGGTGTCGCCATCAGATGATGCCGGGCTGCTGCTCAGGTTCGGCCCGGCTGAAGGCTGTCCGACCGCTGTGCGGGCACCGACCGCTCCCGGCCACTTTGACCACCTGGGCCTTGCCGAGATTCGCCGCCTGGACCTGGGTGAGGAGGTCCGTGTCGATGGCCCCGTCCTGTTGGCCTTCGACGGTGAGCGCAAGCGCCGTCTGGGGGATGGCGCCCACGCGGTTCTGGCGGTGCGGCGGGACGGTCCACGTGTCGTCGACGTTGTCGCCGTAATGGAGGCTGCTGTGTCGGGAGGCGCCTACAGCAGGTGACTGATCGGGTCGCAGGGACCGCCACCGGGTCGCAGGGACCGCCACCGGGTCGGTGGGTGTCCCCGATCCGTCAGGTTTGTGGAACTACCGTTTCGGTCATGCGGCACCTGTGTATGCGGTCTGCCTGTACGGGCACCGCCTCCGTGCTGGTCGAGATGAACGTAGTCGAACTCAGCTTCACCATCCGCGACCTCGCCGAGGTCGATGGCCCCGGTCGGGTTGTCCTTTGTGCGGCCCACATGGACCGCATGCGTGCACCCAGGGGCTGGGCCCTGATCGACGAGCGGTCCGATGCCAGCCTCCTGGTATTCCCTGACCGACCACCCCCAGAAGAGTCCGAGGCGGGCTCGGGTAGTGAAGACACGCGACAGGAGGCCTCGGTCACAGCCCTTCAGCCCGGCAGCGCGCCAGGCCGGGCTCCTCAACAGGTTCGATCAGTCGACGCCGCCGTGCATCCCCTGGACCTGGCCAGACCAGCGAAGCCCGACGTGTCCGAGCCGGCCGAGATGCCGCTGCTGGCCCGCGCGTTTCTCGGAGTCGACCGTCACCCGTCGACCTCGGAGTCTCCGGTCGGCGACCGGGAACCGGACGGTGGACGGGGTGATGCCGAAGTGGTCGACGCGTTCCCGTCCGATGACACAGACTGGGACCAGCGTGACCACCTCGACGAGTACGACGACGAGCAGCTGTCGCTCGGGCCATACGAGCCCGAACACATCGCCTGACCCGGCCTCTCGGCCTGACAGAGCGCCCGGACCGGGTTGCATGGCATGACCAGACGCCGGTGGGTGTTGTCTGCGGTTGGGGTTGCCTTCTTCGCCCTGCTGCTGGGAACGACGCTGGTACGGCCTACCTCGACCACACCTCCTGTGGAGACCGCTGCCAGCACGGTCACTCTGGCCCATGCGCTGCCTCCCTCAGCTGCGGAGGCCACGGTCTCGGCTGGGACATTGCCGCCGACCACCACCACCAGTGTGTCACCGCCGACCACCACCAGCCCACCGCCAGCCACGTCGACCCCAGTGGCTACGCCCGTTTCCCGGACCTCCTACGACGGATGGGTTGACCCGGCCTCGATGGGCGCACCCTGGGGCGACATCGTGCCCGGCGTGTTGACCTTCAGGGGTTCTCCAACACGCCGTTGGCACGGCACCGGCCCAGTGCCAACCGACCCGATCGTGGCCTGGCGCTTTCCGGCAGAAGGACAGATGTGTTCCATGTCGAGCGTCGCCGGGGTGGAACAGGAGTGGTGCGGCATGGGCTGGACGGGCCAACCGGCGGTCTTTGAGAGGCGGGGCCGCACATGGGTCGTGTTCGGGGCGTTCGACGCGAGGGTCCACTTCCTCGACGGTGCGACCGGTGAGAAGATCATTCCCGACTTCGCCACGGCCGACATCATCAAGGGCTCCGTGACCGTGGACCCCGACGGGTACCCGCTCGTGTACGTGGGTTCCCGCGACGACAGGCTGAGGATCCTGGCAATCGACCGGGCAAGGCCTACCGAGTTGTGGGGTCTCGACGCTGACGACACCGAGCCTAGAATGTGGAACAACGACTGGGACGCCTCACCCCTGGTGCTCGATGATCACCTCTTCGAGGGAGGTGAGAACAGCCGCTTTCACGTGGTCCGCCTGAACCGTTCGTACGGTGACGACGGCCTCGTGACCGTCGACCCGGCACTGGTGTGGGACGTCGCCGGCTGGGACGACGACCTTCTGGCAGAGGTCGACTCCAACGTCTCGATCGAGAGCTCGCCCCTGATCGTGGGGAACACCCTCTACTTCGCCAATTCCGGTGGCCTGGTGCAGGGCTGGGATATCGCCGGCCTGACCGATGGTGTTGAACCGACCCGCGTGTTCCGCTTCTGGGCGGGAGACGACGTCGACGCCACGCTCGTGCCAGACGATGACGGGATGCTGTACGTCGGGGTCGAGTACGAGCGGGAAACCATACGTTCGTTGGAACTGGGGCAGGTCCTGAAGCTGGACCCGTCGAGGCCGGACGACCCGCTGGTCTGGGCCGTGGAGGCCCATACGAAGGTCGGCACCGGCGTGTGGGCCACCCCGGCCATTTACGGCGACCTCGTGGTCGTCTCGACGGCTGATGGAGAGGTCCTCGGAATCTCGCGTGATGCTGGAGAAGTGCGCTGGAAGCTGGAGATTCCCGGCCCCGTCTGGTCGTCTCCCACCATCGTCGACGATGTGATGGTCATAGGTGACTGCACCGGAATGGTGCGTGCGTTTGACCTTTCCGGAACCAGATCCGTTCCGACGCAGATCTGGGAGGCACCCACGGGAATCTGTGTGGAGGCGTCGGCTGCAGTCTGGGACGGAACCGTCTACATTGGATCACGCGACGGGCACCTCTACGCACTCCGCGACCGGCCCTGAGGTCGTTGCGGTCGAGTTGTCCCGGATTCTTCCCGACGATGACCTCTTGGTAGGTTTCCCGTCTGCCCACAGACCCTGAACCGGAGAGCAGCCACAGATGTCCGAACTGACAGAAGCAGAGGTCCGAGCCCTTGCAAGGCAGTTGGTTGAGGACGTACCCCCCGACCAGGTCGGCCAGTTTGAGTTCAGGGGCGCCCAGTTCGACCGAGGCCTCGCCATGGTCCAGTTCCCCGAGGGTCTCGGCGGCCTGGGCCTCTCCAGCCGGCGCCTCCAGACGGCAGTCGACTCTGAGCTGCGTTCCGTCGGGGTCACCTACAACGACCTGCTCATCAACCCGATCGGCATCGGCATGGGTGGCCCGGTGGTTCTCACATATGCAAGCGACGAGCAGAAGCAGCGCCTGCTCCGGCCGATGTTCACCGGCGAGGAGATCTGGTGCCAGATGTTCAGCGAACCCGGCTCGGGTTCGGACGTGGCTGGCCTATCGACCCGTGCAGAACGGGACGGCGACGAGTGGATCGTGAACGGCCAGAAGGTCTGGACGACCCTCGCCCATGTCTCTCGGTGGGGAATGCTTGTTGCCAGGACCAACCCCGACCAGCCAAAGCACAAGGGCCTCACCTACTTCCTGCTCGACATGGAATCGCCAGGCGTAGAGGTCAGGCCGCTGCACCAGATCACCGGTGAGGCCGAGTTCAACGAGGTGTTCCTGTCCGACGTCCGCATTCCCCACGACCGCGTCTTCGGCGATGTGGGTGGTGGTTGGGGTGCAGCGGTCACCACGCTCATGAACGAGAGGGTGGCCCTTGGCGGCGGTGTGCCAAAGAAGGGATCGGGACCCATTCAGGACCTTGTCGATGTCTGGAAGGAAACTAGGGACAGCCTGGATCCGGTGACGGGGGCGGTCCTGCGGGACCGGGTTGCAGACCTGTGGGCACAGGCCGAGGCACTCCGGCTGACCAACTGGCGGGCGAGGGAGGCCAGCCGTGGTGGAAACCCCGGTCCGGAGGGGTCGGTGACGAAGCTGATGTCGGCCGAGATGAACCAGCACATCTACGAGACGTGCATGGACATCGTCGGTGCCGGCGGGATGCTCTACGAGGCCGGCTACGAGCGCAAGAGGCCAGACGGCCTGCGTGGTTCTGACTCACATGTGAGGTACGCCTTCCTGCGCGCCCGGGCCAACACCATCGAGGGTGGCACCTCCGAGGTGATGCGCAACATCCTGGGCGAGCGGGTCCTGGGCCTGCCCGGTGATGTCCGGGTCGACAAGGAACTCCCGTGGTCAGAGGTTCCCCGGAACTGATCGGACCATGTCGGTGACCTGATGCCCCTGAACACCCTGCTTGACAGGCACTCGACCTACCGCCCGGACCACCCGGCCCTGGTCTTCAACGAAGAGCGGGTCACATGGGCTGAGTTGCGCCGCAGGGTCGACAGCCTCATCCACCAACTCAGGGCAGAGGGTCTGGAGGTGGGCGACAAGGTGGCCCTCATCCTGGACAACTGCCTCGAGGTACTCGAGATGTACCACGCAGCCGCCAAGGCCGGGTTCGTAGTGGTTCCTCTCAGCCCGATGCTGCGTGGCAGTGGCCTGACGACGCTCGTCAACGATTCCGATGTCGTGGCCGTGGTCACGATGCAGCGCATGGTTGAGCATCTTGAGCCGGTTCGTTCCGGCCTTGTGAACGTGGCAGGGGACCGGTTCTTTCTGGTTGACGGTGGGGCGGACGGATACCGCAGGTATCCCGACACATCTGTTGAGCCACCCGAGCCGGTCCCTGCAGCCGACCTGACCGATGACGACCTTTACAACATCATCTACTCCAGCGGAACGACCGGGCTGCCGAAGGGGATCGTCCACACCCACGGAATTCGCGAGGCGTATGCCACGGGCCATGCAACCGGTTGTCGGATCCACCCTGAGAGCGTTGCGGTCCATTCGGGATCGCTCGTGTTCAACGGTGCGTTCCTGACGCTCATGCCGGCCATGTACCTGGGCTGCACCTTCGTGCTCATGGAGGCATTCGACCCTGCGGGGCTGATCGACGTGATGATTGCCAACGATGTGACGCATGCGGTGCTGGTGCCCTCCCAGATCATCCAACTGCTGGCCGATCCCGCCTTTGACGAGGCGCACATTCCCTCCCTCGAGATGGTCCTGACCGTCGGCGCTCCGCTTCACCTGGAGCACAAGGAGGAACTCGTGCGCCGTATGCCGAAGCGGTTCTACGAGCTGTACGGCCTGACCGAGGGTCTCTGCACAGTGCTCGACCGCGATGCACCCCATTCGAAGCTGGGATCGGTTGGGGTGCCTCCGCCTCTCTACGAGCTGAGGATCGTGGATGACGACGGCAACGACGTACCGGTCTGCGAGGTGGGTGAGATCGTGGGCCGCGGGCCGGTGCTGATGCCTGGCTACTACAAGCGCCCGGACCTGACCGCAGAGGCCATTCGTGACGGCTGGCTCCACAGCGGAGACCTGGGGCGACTGGACGAGGACGGCTACCTCTACCTGGTTGACCGTAAGAAGGACATGATCATCTCGGGTGGCGTCAACGTCTATCCGCGCGATATCGAGGAACTCGTCGTGGCGCACCCATCGGTCAGGGATGTGGCCGTGTTCGGCGCGCCCCACCCCCAGTGGGGTGAGCACCCCGTGGCGGCCGTGGTGCTCGACGAAGAGGTCGACCTCGAAGAGGTCAGGTTATGGGTGAACGAGCGGGTCGAGGCCCGCTACCAGAAGGTGGGCGTGGTCTACGTCGTCGACGCCTTTCCGGTGAACGTGGCCGGTAAGACCCTTCGGCGGGTGCTGCGCGATGACTACCTGGAGGGCTGAGGCTCAGGCCCTGCGCCAGGTGGTTCCGGCCGGCGTGTCCTCCAGTTGGATTCCCCTTGTGGTGAGGGCTTCGCGGATGCTGTCGGCCTGGGCGTAGTCGCCTGCGGCCTTGGCTGCGCTCCGGTCCGCCACCATGGCGTCGATCTCTGTGGCCTCCGGGTCCGGTGCCGACGACCCCCGGGAACCCAGGCCGAGGCCGAGCACCGAAGCGAGGGTTGTGACGGTGCTGGCAAGGGCTGCGGCGCCGGTTTCGTCCTCGATGTCGATGGCCCTGTTGGCATCTCGGACAGCGTCGAAGATGACCGCTACCGCCGCCGGTGTGCCCAGGTCGTCATCCATGGCCGAGCGGAACCGCTCGACGACACCCGGGTCCGGTTCCGACGGCGGAAGGTCGGCCTGACCGATGCGGTCGGCGAAGGTGTCGAGGCGTCCGAGTGCAGCAGCGGCCTGGTCGAGGGTGTCGGACCCGATCTCCATGGTGCGCCGGTAGTGGGTCTGCAGCACGAGCAGCCGGAGTGCTCTGGGGTCCCATGCCTCGAGCAGGTCGCCCAGGGTCGTGAAGTTCCCCAGCGACTTCGACATCTTCTCGCCGCCGACCTGGACCATGCCGTTGTGCACCCAGTGGGTGGCGAACGCCCGTTCGCAACCGAGTGCCTCGGCACGCTCGTTCTCGTGGTGGGGAAAGATCAGGTCGTCGCCGCCGCCGTGGATGTCGAAGCCGTCGCCCAGCAGGTCCAGCGACATCGCGACGCACTCGATGTGCCAGCCGGGGCGACCGGGCCCCCACGGTGAGTCCCATGAGGGCTCACCCTCCTTTGCGGCCTTCCAGAGGGCGAAGTCCAGCGGGTCGGCCTTGTCGTCGTCGACGTCGACACGGGCACCGGCCCCCTCGCGCAGTTCCTCGGGAGACCGGTGGACGAGGGCGCCGTACTCGGGCAGGCGGTCGACGGCGAAGTAGACGCCTGAGTCGGTCGTGTAGGCCATCTCCCTGTCGACCAGGTCGGCTACCACAGCAATCATCTGCTCCACGTACTCGGTGGCCCTCGGTCGAAGGTCGGGGTGGGCGATGTTGAGGAGGTCCATCTGGTCGATGAACGCCCTCTCGAAGCGGGCTGCCAACTCAGGCTCAGTGGAGTCCTCTTCTGCCGCCCTGGCGATGATCTTGTCGTCGATGTCGGTGATGTTGGAGGCCGAGCAGACCTCGTAGCCGGACCAGCGCAGGTACCTGACCAGGATGTCGAATGCAAGGGTGCTGCGGGCGTGGCCCAGGTGTGGCAGGTCGTAGACGGTCGGCCCACACCAGTAGACGGACGCCTTCCCGGGGTCGCGGGGGACGAAGTCGGTCTTGTCGCCGGTGAGGCTGTCGGTGAAGCGCAGCACCGGGTCAGGATACGCGGAAGGGGGCCCTGGAGTGGGGGTGCCTGCCGCAGGTCAGGTCGTACGTACCCATGACTCTGGAACGCTCTCATCGAGGCGGATGCCCAGCAGGCCCGCTGCCTCGGTCAGGCCTGCTGCCGAGCCGGGGTTCTTACCGGCCCCGGCCAGGATGGCCCCAGCCAACATGTCGAGGGCGTCACGTGCGGCGGCGGTGTTGAGGTCGTCGTCCAGGGCGTTCCTGATCGTCGCCAGGGTCGGGGCGGGGTCAGGGCCGGTCGGCCTACCTGCGGCGGTGATGAGTCGGTCGAGGCGTGTGACCCCGTCGTCGATGTCGTGGTCGAACCACTCGAAGCCCGCCCGGTAGTGGTGGGCCAGCAGCGACAGGCGGATTGCCCTCGGGTCGTGGAGATGACGCAGGTTGCGAATGAAGACCAGGTTGCCCAGCGACTTGGACATCTTGATGCCCTCGTAGGAGACCATTGCCACGTGCATCCAGTGGCGTGTCAGCGGCACCCCGTTTGCCGCCCCGCTCTGGGTCTCCTCGCACTCGTGGTGGGGGAACACCAGGTCGTCGCCGCCACCATGCAGGTCAATGGTCTGGCCCAGCTCTGCCATGGCCATCGCCGAGCACTCGATGTGCCAGCCGGGCCGCCCTGGGCCGAACGGTGAGTCCCATGACGGTTCGTCGTCGGCGCTGGCCTGCCAGAGGATGAAGTCCAGCGGGTTCCGTAGGCGCGGATCGTCGGGGTTGGCGCCGCGTTCCGCGGCATAGGCGACCATGGTCGCCTCGTCGTAGCCGGACACCGATCCGAAGCCCTCCCAGGTGGAGGTGTCGAAGAAGGTCGTTCCCTCAACGGTGTAGGTATGCCCGGTCGACTCGAGGCGATCAATCAGGTCGAGTATGGACTGGATGGACTCGGTGGCCCTGGGTTCGGCTGAAGCCGGTCGAAGGTCGAGCGCTGCGAGGTCCTCGTGGAAGCTTGCGACCTCGCTGGTGGCCAGGTTCAGGTAGTCCACGCCGAGTTCCCGGGCTTTGCCGAGGATCGAGTCGTCGACGTCGGTCACGTTGCGGACCATGTGCACCTCGTGGCCCAGGTCCTCCAGGCGCCTGATCACCAGGTCGAACGTTAGGTAGGTGAACGCATGGCCCAGGTGGGTGGCGTCGTAGGGGGTGATGCCGCACACGTACATGGTGACGGTCGGGCCCGGCTCGAATGGCACGACCTCGCCGCGGGCCGTGTCGAACAGGTGCATGGTCATGGGGGCGCACGGTAGCGGGCGTACCGCTGTCTGTTTGTGCCCGGTCCGGCTGCCGGGGCCGGTCCTCAGGTTCGTTCGAAGGGGACCGAGTGCTCCCAGTCGGCGAGGAGTGTCCGTATTGCCATGACCACCAGCAGAGGTTGGTCGAGCATCATGTGGTGCCCCGCCTGTGGAATCTCGATGACCGGCGCCACACGGCCCAGCTGTTCGTACATGTAGGCACCGATGTCGGCTGTCACGAGGCCGTGTTCGGCCCGGAACAGGGCGATCCGACAGGTCACCTGCTGCAGCAGTTCATTGGCCGTCGACCGGGGTGACAGGAAGATGCGCGGGTCGAACTTCCAGGTGACGCCGCCTTCAACCTCCGTGAGGGAGTTTGCAGCGATATGGCCCATCAGGAAGGGCTCGCAGTGCTCCTGTTCTGGCACGGTCCGGAAGCGCGCTATCGCGGCATCCCGGTCCGGGTAAACTTTGGGGTTGGCGAACTGGCTCCGGGTGGTGGTCTCCATCTCGGGATCCGGCTTCCGAACGGCAGAGTCCAGAATTACGGCTCCGGCGATCTGGTCGCCCCGCGTGGCGGCCGTGGCGAGGGTCACGAAGCCACCCATGGAGTGGCCGATCACGATCGGCGGTCCGGCCATGTCGGCGTCCCGTGCGACCGTGACGACCTCGTCGCACCATGCCTCCAGCGAGTACCTGTCCCTCCTGTCGCTGTCGCCGTGGCCAGACATGTCGATTGCAGCGGCCCGGTAGACGCCCGCGAACTGGGCTGCGATGTGTGTCCACCAATGGGCATGGGCCGCACCACCGTGTACGAACACCAGGCCCGGGCAGTTCGGCTCACCCCAGACCAGGTAGTGGATGTCAGTCCCGCTGACTTGAACAGTCCGGTCCTCATACTCGACGGCCATGGCAGCCGAGTACCAGTCCGGTGCTGTCTGGTTTGGAGGTTTGGCTTCGTTCATGTTCTCTTTCGGCCGCTTGCGCCCTCGACAGGAATCGAACCTGTGGCCTACCGCTTAGGAGGCGGTCGCTCTATCCGACTGAGCTACGAGGGCGGGGGAGGCGCGTTATGTGGCGCGTTACTGCTGATAACGGCCAGTGTCGCTGTGAAGGCTATAGGCGGGGCTGGTTTGCTTCCTTGGGATTCGACTTTGGAGTGGGTGGCTGCCAGACGAAGCTCTCATCCAATGCCCACGATGGGTATGGCGATGACCTGTGGAAGGCGTCAGCGTCGTAGGTGTAGCCCGGCCCGGTGACACCCGACCTAGGCGCCGAGTGCGAACAGAATCACGGTGAGCACCCCGAAGGCCCCACCGACCATCTGCAGGGCAGCTAGCCGTTCATGGAAGAACTTCCAGGCGATGACTATCGACACCCCCGGGCAGAGGCAGATCAGCGCGGTGACCACCGCCGCCGAGCCCCGCTGGTAGGCCAGGGTACTGAGCATGAACGCAATGGCGCTAGTGGCACCGAGGATCGCCCCGAATCGGGTGGTCACCCGGTCAGGAAGCCCCCTTCCGGGCATCAACACAGAGACGACCGGGAGAACAACAAATCCGACTGCCAGTGTCATGAACGCCGGGAAGACCCCTGCCGAGTCGTCGACGAACGACAGGAAGAGCCCAGCAATCCCGATGCAGGTCCCAACCACGACAGCCATCCCGAGCACCGGGCTGTGGAAAACCTCGCCTATGGTCGGAACGCGACCCTCTCCAGAGAGAAGCACCACCGCGGGGAATGCCGCCACCAGTCCGAGGAGTTCCCACGTACCGAGGTGTTGTCCAACCAGTGGGCCGGCCACTGCGGGGACGGTAATCGCAGTCAGCCCAAAGGTAGGGGCGAAGACAGCGATCGGTCCCCGAGCCATACCCAGATAGAGCAGGGGGCGGGTGGCCGACATCGAAAGCCCCGCCAAAACCGACCAGCCGATGTCGGAGCGGGCCAGCGACTCGGGGGGGCTAAACAACAGATAGACGCCGATCACCAATGCTCCGACGCTGGTAGCCACAATCGACATTCCCACCGCGGCCCCCGACCGGCCAGACTTCCGCACACCGATCCCGCCAAGTAGGTCACCAATGCCAAAGAACACCGCCGACAGGCCACCTAAGAGAACAGTCACCGACCCATCCTGCCCGGAAACGTTTATGAACTTGTTTGCTGAACTCTTAGTTTCCGCTCCGTCAACCAAACCGGTGCCGGTTGGCCGCCAGAGTCAGGCGGTCACCTCGACCCATGAGGTCGTGTCCTCGTCCCAGTCGTAGAACGGTGCCTGCGCCTTCCTGGAAACTTGATTTGGTCCCGTGCGGAGCAAGAGAGAAGGTAGTTAGCTGTGATCGTGAACAAGGTTCTGACAAGCGTGGTTACTTTGGCGTTCTTTGCCGCTGGATGTGGCGGGAGTACGGATACATCTGCCCCCGCAACTACCGTGGCGCCTACGACGACTGTGGCGCCTACGACGACTGTGGCGCCTACGACGACTGTGGCGCCTACGACGACTGTGGCGCCTACGACGACTGTGGCGCCTACGACGACTGTGGCGCCTACGACGACTGTGGCGCCTACGACGACTGTGGCGCCTACGACGACTGTGGCGCCTACGACGACGACTGCTGGGCCGCTTTCGTGGCCAAACGATGTTGGTTCCAGTCGCTTCGGTGTACTGGGCCAAGAGTTCGACGTTCCCGGTGGATGGATCCGTCCGCATCCTGGCGAATTCCTCTGGTCAGAAATCCAACCCACACCTGACCGGTGGGACTGGGGTCGGGTCGATTGGCACGTCAACACCTGGCAAGACCGTCGACTGGCGATTCTTGGCACTCTCTGGCCCTTCGCCCAATGGGATCAGGAGAACTGCCATGCGAACGACCCAGAGGTCCAGCCGGTACTGCACAGATTGCCAACCAAGTTGTTTGCTCCCTGTGATGAAACGAAGTTCGTTGGTTGGCTGACCGCAGTGGTAGAGCGTTACGACGGAGATGGTGTCGAGGACATGCCGGGCCTCGCATATCCGATACGCCACTGGGAGGTGGCCAACGAACCGTCGATGCAGGGAGGCCATGGCCACTTCTTCCAAGGGACTTCAGCCGACTACCTGTCGATGCTTCGCCTTGCATTCGAAACGATCACAACTGCCGATCCTGAGGCCACGGTGCTGACGGGCGGACAGGCAGGTATGCAGCCGTCCTTTACCGACTTCTGGACACCGGTTCTCGAGTCGGCTGCCGGGTTCTTCCACGTAGGCAACATCCACTCGATCGGCTCTGACCATTCTTTCTTTTCCGATGGCTACAGGGCCCTTCTCGACGAGACGGGCCATGCAGGTGCCGAGTACTGGATTACCGAGGCCCTCGTCTCGACTTGGCCTGAGCCAGGACAGATGAGTCCGACAGGTGATGAACTTGGACGAAATACTCTCACCGGCTTTGCCACGGCTTTTGCCGATGGGGCCTCCCGAATCTTCAATGTCGGTCCCCACGACCCGACCGGTGGGCCAGGCCCGGAGTCGGATTCTGCGTTCCTTCTCCTAGCCGAGACGGTCGGCGACTTCACGTCTGCGTCCTGGGCAGGGGAAAGCCTGGTCCGATTCGACATGCCGGACGGCAGGACCGTCTATGCAGCCTGGGACGGCGCCGGTCTTCCTGACACCGTTACTGGCGTGGTTGAAACCGTTGGTTACGACGGGACGGCCGGTTCCGCCGATGCAGCTGGATTCTCAGCCGCAACTCCGACCTTGGTAACAGTTGGGTAATTGTTTGTCGATAGTGACACGCGCCTCGGTGGGTGACGCCGAGTGACTGGCTTCAGTGCTCCCACGGAAGTGATCTTGTTGTCGTGCAGCGGTTGTCCACGGAAGCTACGGAGTCCGGGAATCGTGGTACGCCCCCCAGGGCAGGTCACATTGTGCAAAACTCGACCTCAGGAGGAGGGATGTCTGCGGACTGGGACTCACCCCTATAACCGGAACGGGCCTTTGGCCGCACGTCCTGACATCGCCTATAGCAGATCAGCCGGGGCGCTACGTCAGGTTCCTAGTCGGCGGACCAGTCGGGGACTGGTGCCGGGTCCTGGATCATGAGGAGCCATGACACTGAGAGCGATAGGAGGTAGGGCCCGGCATTCACAGGGAAAGTTATTCGCTGGTCTCGGAAGTGCTCGGCTGAGCAAGCCAATATAGAAGCACCAAATTTCCGAAGGGCACGAGCCCAAGTAGGAGCCATGTTCCTTTTCGACCCATGTCATGTAGGCGACGTACACCCAATGTGATCAACACCCAGGCATAGGCAATGGCGTACACGACCTCCGGTCCGGTCTGATCGGTACTGAGACCCAAAATGGCGGCGAAGATTCCCCCTAGAACCAAGAACACAATGGGGTGAATGAGGAACGGCCACCAAAATGCGGGTCGTGTGGTCCTGCCTTGTAAATCTCGGAAACGACGCCAGGACTCCAGGTAGTAATCAATAACTTTCATCGGCAGACAGTAGCCCTCTTCCATGCCAGATTGGTGGGGACAACCGAGCCACCGCCCATCAGAGTGGTCTTGCACAATGTTGTCCGCCCCCGGGGCTCGAACCCAGAACCTGCATATCAAGGGCCCGATGCACTGCTAACTGGGTTTGCGTCGCCCTTCGCGCGTTCCCAATCTGTCCGAAACGCGTTCCTGGCCTCATCGGAGTTGCCTTGAGAACCCCTTCGTTGCAGGGGTTTGGGGGTTTCGCGCCACCCTCCACGAGGGCGAGTTCACGGCTGGTCACCAGCCAGCCCCCTAGAGCGGGAAGTCAGGAGACGGGCTCGCTGGAACGCAGGTCGGCCAGAAGTCGGTGTGTGTCCGGGGCTCTGTTGGACGTATCGGACCCGTCGAGACCCTCCAGCGTCAGTGCCCCTCCGGGAGGGAAGAGGCTGAGCCGGTCGGGGCGTCGGTTGTTTCCGGTCACGGCATCGTTCCTTCCGGGACTCTGAAGACCTCTATCCGCCGGTTCTCGGGTAGAAGCATTTTCGCGGCTGTCTTGATCTCGTCTGGCGATATCCGTTCCACCTCGTAGTACCGGTCAGCGAGGGTCGCTGAATCCTCACCGCCGCTGCGTCCCCAGGCAATGAGGCGTTCCAGGATGTCCCCGTTGGTGATGAAGTCCAGATCGGTAAGCACCGTGGATCTGGCCCGTTCCAGCTCATCCCTGTCGGGCCCGGACGCAGCCAGATCGGCCATCTCCGCAAGCGTCCGGGAATACAGTTCGGCAATCCCTTCCGGGTTGCCGTTGACGCTAACGAACACCTCAGCCACCGGAATCGGGTGTTCCACGAGGTCGATGAAGACCTGGCCGCCTCCGTAGGACAGGCCCATCTCTTCCCGGAGTGTCGTGAACAGGCGTGACTGCAGGATCCTCTCGAGCACCCTCGAAGCCGCCAGCATCTCCTCGGTCGGGTCAACCTCTGTTATCACAAGCAGTTCGAACCCGGCAGATGCCTCGTTGGCCCCGGCGCTGACAGTCCTCGTAACTACGCCAACCGGAGGTTCGGGTGCGAGGGCGGCCCACGTGTCTGAAGGCCCCGCAGGAAGGGTGCCCACGTACCGGTCCGCCAGGCGCCGTACGGTGATCTCGTCGGTGTCGCCGACGACTGCGATGACGAGGTCGTCGACATCGCCCAGGCGGCTCTCGAACATTGCCAGCGCACCCTCAGCTGAGAAGTTCGTGACCTGGGACGCATCGGGATACGGCCTGAAGTAGGCGTCGCCCCCGTAACGGGCATCAGCCAACTGAACCGACGAGGCAGCGTAGGGGTCCGCCTCGACCGAGCGCTGTTCGCTGGTGATCGCCTCTACGGCCTCATCGAAGGCCGGGCCGTCGACACGCGGTTCGTTGGCCCGCAGATACGACAATGCAAACAACGACTCCAGGTCGGTGCTGCGGGCCGAGCCCATGAAACCCTCGGTTGTCTCGTTGATCATCGACATCAGCCAGATGCCGGCTGACTGCTGGAACGCCTCGACCTCCAGGGCGCTCAGGTCCGCCGCCCCGCTCCGGTCAACCGCTCCCGTCGCCTTGTCGACCAATGCCGAGCTACCCGGTTCCAGGAGCGTCCAACCGCCCTGTGACTCCGCCCAGAGGTCGACTTGTCCCTCGGAGATGTCGGACCGGGTGAAGATGACGCTGGCCCCGTTCCTGTACACGAACTCGACCGCGCCATGGGTCGAGATCCGGTTCACGGCTACAGGGTCCACGGCCGTCGGCGGCTCCATGAGAGAGTCGACAACACCTGTGGTTTCCGCTCGTCCGGTACCCGCGGTGCCGGTCAGGCCTTCATTGACGGCAGCTTCCAGTTCGGCAGTGGACGGCAGGTCGGCGGGATCGTGACCGACCACGAGTACCAACGGGGCCGCCTCCCCGAACGTGGTGGCGAAGTGCGAGGAGAGCTCGTCGGCCGTGATCGATTCAAGCATCTCTGTCTGGCGTGCGTGTCGGGCCGTCACCTCACCTATGTCGGCTCCTCCAAGGAAGTGCGCCACGTAGGAGGCGGCGAACGAGTAGTCCTGACGCGTTGCCTCGGCAGCCAGGGACTGGTCCAGGGCGTTGGCGAAGGCCGCCCGGTTCCTCTCCACCGAATCAGATGGGAAGCCGCGGTTGGCGAGGCCGCGCAACTCCAACAGCATTGCCGTCACCGATGCGGCCTCGTCTTTCGCCACGTAGTTGAACCCCATGAACCTGAGACTGTCGGTGTAGGCGAACTCCGTGGCGAAGGGCCTCACCACGGGGAGGTTCCCAGCAGCGACCTGCTCGTCCAGGTGTGACTGCACGAGCGCAGACACCAGACCGTCCAGGAGTGCGGTCCTCTCACCGTCAACCGTTCCGGGTTCCCTGTCGGGGAGGCTGTAGTCGATCGACACGAAGGGGCTCGGTGCGTCAGGGTGCACCACTACCTCGGCGACAACTCCGGTAACCAATCCAGCCTGTCGGGCTCGGGGCTCGGGGCTGTCGGCCCTGGCCACGTTGTCGCTGAAGCGGTCGATGACCTCGCGTTCCATGAGGTCCACCGCCAGGTCACCGACAGCGACCACGGCCATTAGGTCGGGCCGGTACCAGCGGTCGTAGAAGTGGATCAGGTCCACCGGATCGGTGGTCACGATCGCCCCTTCGGTCCCGATCGGGTCACAGCCCTCGTACACGGATCCCTCTGTGTAGACCTCGTCGAAGCGGGTGGCGATGAGGCCTTGGGCTGTTTCGGTCATCCGGTACTCCTCGAGCACCACACCCCTCTCGGCAACGACAGCATCGGGATCCAGGGTGGCAGCAGTGGCCCACTGGTCCAGGACGTCAAAGGCCACCTCGACGTGCTCGGGGCTGTCCAGCGACACCGTCAGGCCGTAGACGGTCGCATCACAACTCGTGTAGGCGTTCACATCGGCACCAACCTGCATTCCGAGGGTCTGAAGGGCGTCGTCCAGTTGGTTGCCGGGGTAGTCGGCGGTGCCGTTGAAGAGCATGTGCTCGAGGAAGTGGGCGATGCCCGAACCTGTCACATTCTGTTCGAGGGAGCCTGCCGCCACCACCAGACGTAGTTCCAGGCTGCCCCCGGGTGCATCGTTGGAGCGGAGGTAGTAGGTGAGGCCGTTGTCAAGGTGCCCGATGGTGACCGCAGGGTCCACGGGGAGGGTGACGCTTCCGGGGTCATCTACGGCAGCGGTCACCGAGCTGCCGCTAAGAGCGGTTTCGCCCGGACCGGGCCCACTGCCACAGGCTGCCAGAAGAAGCGCCAGGAGAGCCCCGGCACCGAGTCTCATCTGACTGTTCCTGTCTGCATCGGGTGAGGCATCAGGAAAGGGGGTGGCGCCGGGCGCCTCACGCAGCCCGCTCCACCCTGGCTTCGCTGTAGGGCGTGACCATGTCCTCGACGACGTCCTCGGGGCCGGCCACCAGCACGTACTCCAGGTTCCTGAGGCGCCCCGGGGTGCCGACCCTGCGGCCTTCACGGTTGTGGACGCCGATGGTGGCACCCACGTAGCGACCCGACTCGAAGGCCAGGGCTGCCGTGTGGCCACGATCGGAACATGCGTCGATCAGCTCGTCCAGGCCCAGCCAGGACTCGTTGTTGTAGGAGAGCACCACAATGTGTGCCTCGACGTCGGCTATCACGCTCCGTAGGGCATCAGGCATCAGGGGCTTGCGGTTGAAGGGGCTTGAGGAGCCCGGCTCGCGGCACTCCACCCGCTTGTTGGCTATGCCGTAGTGGTCGGGATCGTCCCATGCCACCAGGGTCTCCCAGACGTGGTAGTTGGCCAGGTAGCGGTGCTGGTTGTAGGGCGGGTCCAGGTATGCCAAGTCGAAGGGTCCGAGCCCGGTCGCAAGGTCGATGGCATTGCCACGGATTGCTGCACCCGGTCCGGGGAGCAGGTCAGGCACCCGGAGTTCAAGGTGGTTGTGGCTACGGGGTGCCCAGTTCTTGAGATACGCCATCTGTACGCCCGTGGTCGAGTCCACCCTGTCCGTTGCCTCCATGAGGCTGGTCAGGAGGACCGGGAAGAGCGGGTCCTCCCTGTGACCCTCGAGGTCATCTCGGATGGCATCGACCCGTTCTCCGTTGAAGGGCTGTACGTACCTGGCGTCGTGACAGAAGGTCTCCGTGAAGTACCCGGCGCTCCCCGCAAGGCCGTTCAGCCGCTTGACCTCAGCGGCGAGCCGGTCCATGTCGACAAGGCTGGAATCGGTTGCCACGTAGCAGCCCGCCAGGACCTCGCCGTACCTGGTGATGTCCACCGCGGTCACGTGGGCTCCCTGTTTCTTGAAAGCCTGTGCCACCCGGGTGGTTCCCGAGAACATGTCGAGGGCCGTTGAGGCCCCACTCCGGGCGAACAGATCCGAGAGCAGTGGCACCAGGCGCCTCTTGGACCCGATGTACTTGATCACCGGTTCAACCCGATGGGATCGTCGTGGGGATCGGTGTGTCGTCGACCGGTTCAGCCTCAATGGGCTGGTCTCCGGTCTCCTCGGCCAGGTTGATCGCCGGACGGGTCAGCCCGGTCTGCCCCTCCGGGATCACGAGGAACTCGATTCGACGGTTTCGGCCCTTGCCCTCCTTTGTGAGGTTGTCCGAGATCGGATCGGTCTCACCCAGGCCGAGGGTTGTCAACTGTTCCGGTTCAGCACCCCTGGCAACCAACTGGGTGCGTACAGCCTCGGCCCTTATGGTCGACAACTCCAGGTTGGCCTCGGCCTCACCGTCGCTATCGGTGTGACCGATGATCTGGACCGAAACCGTCGGGTTCATCGCCAGGAATCCGGCAATCAGGTCGAGGGTCGGTACCGACTCCTCGGTGATGCGGTCCCCTCCGCTGCCGAAGCGGATGGGTGAGTGGGCCGCTGCTGCGCTCAGCCTGGCCTGAAGCAACAGATCGGCCTGGGCGGCCGGAAGGTCCGGCACCTCGGGTTCGTCGCCCTCTTCGATCTCTGGCTCGGGCACCATCAGCCTGTTGTCCACGCCGATCACCTCGGCCTGGGCCTGGGCCACGCGGGTGGCGGCCTCCTTCAGCTCGGGTGACGCCACCCGGCCGTAGAGGATCACGGTCCAGTCCTCGACCTGGACCTCAACGGACGGCAGGCCGGCCTGGATCATGGCGGCCTGCACCACGCCGGTCAGGTCCAACTGCTCGTCCTCGGTCACCTCCTCGCCGGATGAGCCGATCGCCACCACGACGAAGAAGGCGATCACCAGGAGGCCCGCGACCAGGCCGCGCCGCTCGAGCAGCATCTCGGCGAACCCCCCCCGGGGAGGTGAGCTGGGTCGACGCCCGCCACCGAATGCCGGGCCGAAGCCCCCTGTGCGTCCGCGACGGTCGCGGGGGTCGCGCATCCAGCCCGTCATCGGCCGGTCATGGGAGTCGTCTCAGGTGTCGGATACCACAAGCCTGCCCGACGGCAGGACCCGACGGCACGCATGCCGCCTACCCGGGTGGTTTTCGCAGTTCAGATCCCCGCTAGGGGAGCCACGATCCTCTCGCCGAACTCGGCCAGGGAAGCTTCCGGGTCGGCCCAGAACAGGAAGGCCGGAACGACCATCCGGCTAACTCCCATCGCAGCCGACTCCTGCGCCGCACCTACCGGATCATCGCCCATGAGGTCCTCTCCATCGCCTGTGACCTCAATCGAGCCAGGGTCGCGGCCGTGCTCCTCGGCCGACTGACGCATAGTCGCCAACAGGTCGCCCAGGTCCCCGCCACCGGTAGGGAAGAAGCCGTCACCCAGGCGCCCGGCTCGGCGGGCCGCAGCGTGGCTGTGACCGCCGACCACCACGGGGACCGTCCCGTCTGCAGGCTTGGGGTTCGAGGAGACCTCGCTGAACGACACGAACTCACCGTCGAACGAGACACCGTTCCCGGACCACAGGGTGCGAAGCACCGACACGTACTCGTCGGTACGGGCTGCACGGCGTTCCCATGGCACGCCCATTGCCTCGAACTCCTCGCGGAGCCACCCGACCCCGATGCCCAGCTCAACGCGTCCTCCTGTCAGGTCGTCGAGGGTTCCCACCCGCTTGGCCAGGGCAAGGGGCTCGTGTTCCGGGAGGATCAGGATGCCGGTACCCAGGCGGATGGTCGAGGTATTGGCCCCCAGCCAGGTCAGCCAGATCAGGGGATCGACCAGGGGGGTGTCAGGCCCCATCGGCATCTTGCCGCTCGGGTCGTACGGGTAGGCCGATTCGTAGTCATGCGGGTAGACGACGTGCTCCACCGTCCAGACCGACTCAAACCCGGCTGCCTCTGCGTTGGTGCCCAGGGCAACTGCTCCCTCGGCGCCACCGAACGGCCCTGCGTTAGCGAATGCGATGCCGACCTTCATGGCGGTCCCTCCACTTTGACCCTCTGTCAGGATCCTCGTCGAAGCAGTGAGTCTGTCTGGTCGGCCGCCCATGCTGCCAGTCGGGGTCATGATCGGGGCCTGGAACCGGTCCCTACACTTCTTGTTATGGGAGACGGATCAGGAGGCGCCGACCGCCTCAGCACCATCCTTCTCGAGCCCGACTGCGCTCCGGGACTTTGGGCATCGATCGGCTCGGGGGAGATGGAGATCCTGGTGCCGGAACTGCTATTGCTCGCCATGGAGCAGGACCCCATCCACCGCCACAAGGACGTCTTGGCCCACACGATCGCCGTTGTCAACAAGACCCGGCCAGAGATCACGGTCCGCCTCGGTGCACTCTTCCACGACATTGCCAAGCCACGCACCAGGTCCTATGAACACGGAGGGGTCACCTTTCGACACCACGAGGTTGTCGGGGCGCGCATGGCCCGCAAGCGGCTCGAGGCCCTGGGCTACCCGGAACAGGTGCTCGACGATGTGAGCGAGCTGGTACGGCTCTCCGGCCGCTTCAAGGGCTACTCCGAAGGCTGGTCCGACTCAGCCGTACGCCGCTACGCCAGGGACGCCGGGCCGCTGCTCGGAACACTCAACGAGATGATCCGTTGCGACTGCACCACCCGCAGCCAGGTGAAGGTCGCCGCAGTCCAGTCGGCGATGGATGACCTGGAACTGCGAATATCGGTGCTCGCCGAGGCAGAGCGGTTGGCCGCCGAGCGGCCCGAGATGGACGGTGCCGCCGTAATGGCCCACCTGGGGATTGCCCCCGGCCCGGTGGTCGGAGAGGCCCTCTCCTTTCTGCTCGAGACCAAGCGGGCCGAAGGCCATCTCGAGCGTGCTGAGCTCGAAGCCCGCCTCGACGCATGGTGGGCCTCGCCGCGCTGAGGGGGGATTCCGGCGGGTCGACGCCTCCAACCGCCTGTGAAGAATGAGGTGCTCCCACCTATGGCGCACGGGTTGTACGCGCAGTACGGTCGGGCGCCCAAGTCGGACGAGGCCGACGGCCGGGCTCAAGCCCTCCCCGTCGGCGAAGGGGGTTTGCCGTGAAGGCGTTCTCGCCGGACCGCATCCGAAACGTGGCCCTGGTGGGCCCACCGGGGTCTGGCAAGACCTCGCTCGCAGAGGCAATGCTCTTCCGGGCCGGTGCCATAAAGAGGGTCGGCCGGGTGGAGGACGGCTCGACGGTCTGTGACCACGAGCCAGAGGAGAGGGAATCCGGCCATTCCATGAGCGCGGCGCTCGCCGTGTTTGAGTGGCAGGACCACAAGGTGAACCTGCTTGACACCCCCGGAGCGTTCGACTTTGCGGGTGAGGCAGTGGGAGCCCTGGCTGCAGCCGACCTGGCCGTGTTCGTGGTCGACGCATCCAGCGGCCTCGACCACGCCACCATCGACCTGTGGCGCGAGGTAGCGGCCCGGTCCCTGCCGAGGCTTATCTTCGTCAACAAGCTGGACAGGGAACACACAAGCTTCGAAAGGGTGCTCGCCGAACTGCAGAACGCATTCGGCGCCGGCGTCGCACCCCTGGAGATCCCGATCGGACAGGCCGAGGCCTTCCACGGAATCGCAGACCTGCTGACCGACACCGCATGGATCTACGACAGCGGCCATGCTGAACTGGACGAGATTCCCGACGACATGGAAGAGCGCGAGGCGGCAATCCACGCTGAGCTCGTGGAGAACATTGTCGTCGCCAACGATGAGCTGCTGGAGAGCTACCTGGATGGCGAGATCCCCAGCGTCGAGAAGCTCGAAGAGGTCATGGGACATGGTGTGGCCGCAGGAACGGTGTTCCCGGTGGTGTGCGGCTCAGCCACCATTCCGATTGCCGTCGACCGCCTGTGCAACTACATAGTCGAGATCGGCCCCTCGCCGCTCGACCGGCCCCCGGTCGACGTGACCGTCGCCGGGGTGGAGTCGAACCTCGAGCCCGACCCGGCAGCCGATGTCCTCCTTCAGGTGTTCAAGACGGCGGTCGATCCCTACCTGGGCCACGTCTCCTACTTCAGGGTCCTGACCGGCACGGTGCGCCGCGATCTGCAGCTCATAAACGGTCGCACCGGAGATGACGAGAGGTTCCGGTCGGTCATGTCCCTCCAGGGCGGCGAGTCCGTGGACGTGGACCAGTTGCCCGCAGGCGACATCGGTGCGGTCGCCAAGCTCTCGGAAACCCTCACCGGGGACACGCTCTCGGGAGCGGGGCGGGCAGAGGCTCCTCCGATCGGCTTCCCGGTACCGGTGCTCTCAGTTGCAGTGGCGGCCAGCACCCGTAACGACGAGGACAAGCTGGCCAACGCACTCCACCGGATCGTCGAGGAGGACCCGGTCCTTACCGTGCACCGCGACGACGAGACCCATCAGACCCTGATGTCGGGCCTGGGAGAATCACACCTGCGCAGCGTCATCTCCAAGCTGGACCGCAAGTTCGGAGTCAAGGTGGACACCGACGACGTACGGGTTCCGTTCCGCGAGACAATCACCAACTCCTCCTCAGCGGAGGGCAAGTACAAGAAGCAGAGCGGCGGCCACGGCCAGTTCGGGGTTGCCTCCATCCGCCTGGAGCCGACCCTTCCGGGTTCGGGATTCGAGTTCGTCGACGAGGTGAAGGGTGGGGTGATCCCCAAGCAGCACATCCCCGCGGTCGAGGCAGGGATACGGGAGGCGATGGCCCACGGCGGCATGGTCGGCTACCCGGTCGTGGATGTGAAGGCCACGGTCTACGACGGCAAACACCATGCCGTCGACTCCTCGGAGATGAGCTTCAAGATGGCGGGTCGCCTGGCCTTCCAGGAGGCACTGGCCCTGGCTTCACCCGTGGTCCTCGAGCCGATCTCAGTTGTCGAGGTGACTGTTCCGGCCGAGTGTCTCGGCGACGTGATGGGTGACCTGTCCTCCAGGAGGGCGACCGTGCAGGGATCGATTCCCAGCGACTGGGGCGAACAGGTGATAAGCGCCACCGTCCCTGCGTCCGAGATCCTGCGCTACGCCATCGACCTGCGGTCGATCACCGGCGGTCGGGGCCGGTTCACGGCTGAACACGACCACTACGCCAGGGTGCCCCCCGGGGTGAGGGTTCCAGAACCCCCGGAACGCTGAGCAGACGCCGTGCGAGCGAATGTCAACTGAGCGGGTTGAGCGGCTCCTGGGCGAGCTGACCACTGCTGAGAAGGTCGCTCTGATGACGGGGCGCGACATGTGGAGCGTCAACCCGGTCGACAGGCTGGGCATTCCGGCCCTCAAGGTCACCGACGGCCCCAACGGTGCCCGTGGCACCGGCCTCCTGGGTACCGGCACCCCTGCGTTGTGCATCCCGTGTGGTTCTGCCCTCGGTGCGACATGGAACCCCGTGCTGGTTGAGGCGCTCGGTGGGGCCCTGGCCGAGGAGACCCGTGTAAGGGGCTGTCATGTACTGCTGGCTCCGACGGTGAACATTCACCGGTCGCCACTGGGTGGCCGCAACTTCGAGTGCTATTCAGAAGACCCCCACCTCACCGGGAGAATTGCCGTCGGGTTCATCAGGGGTGTTCAGGCAGGTGGAGTCGGTACGACAATCAAGCACTTCGTTGCCAACGACTCCGAGTTCGAACGCAACACGATTGACTCCGTGGTTCCGGAGCGGGCCCTCCGTGAGGTCTACCTGAGGCCCTTTGAGATGGCGATCGTCGAGGCCGGCGCCTGGGGCATCATGGCTGCCTACAACCGGGTGAACGGGACCTACGCCTGTGAGAACGCCGAGATGCTCACGGGCGTCCTCGTCGATGAGTGGGGCTTTGACGGCGTCGTGGTCAGCGACTGGTTCGGGACCAGGTCCACGGTTGCTTCAGCCAGCGCCGGCCTCCACCTGGAGATGCCCGGCCCGGGAAGGTTCTACGGTCCCGACCTCGTGTCCGCGTTAGAGGACGGCGAGGTCGACGAGGTGGTGCTGGACGACTCAGCACGCCGACTCCTGACGCTCATGGAGAGAACCGGCGCCCTCGACGACCCCCTGAACCGAGCCGAGGCCCGCCTGGACCTGTCTGCGCACAGGGACCTGGCCAGGAGGGCCGCCACGGAGGCCATGGTGCTATTCCAGAACGACGGCCTGTTGCCCCTCGATCGTGCGGGAATAGGGAGCCTCGCGGTGATTGGACCAAACGCGGCGGCTGCGATGATCATGGGCGGGGGATCCTCGGCACTGGTGCCCCAACACGACACGTCACCCCTGGATGCCCTCGTTGGCCGCCTCGACGGCATCGACGTCGTCCACGAACCAGGGGCCATCACAGAAAGGACCATTCGGCCAATCCCGTCGAGGCTTCTCGAGGACGGCTTCAGGGTCGAGTACTTCGACGGGCCGCAGTGGACGGGAGAGCCATTGCTGGTGGAGCACCGCTCCGACGGAAGGATTCTGAGGGTCGGTGACGTACCCGGAATGTCCGATTCGGGCCCCTTCACAGCACGTGCCACGGCCACGCTGGTGTCCGAGTTCACCGGAGTGCACACCCTGGCAATGGCCCAGGTCGGACGGGCCAGGGTTCTGATCAACGGCCACCAGGTGCTCGACGGCATAACGGATCCTCCCGGGCAGGGTGAGGCATTCTTCGGCCTGGGCAGCGAGGAGATCACAGCCCAGGTCCACCTGGAGGCAGGGGAGCCTGTTTCCATAGTGGTGGAGTACTCGTCTGAGGGGGCCTTCATGTTCAGGGGCGCCCAGGTGGGCCTGCGCCCCCCTGATGGTGGCGACCTGATCGAAAGGGCTGAAGCCCTCGCTGCTGCCAGCGATGCGGTGGTCCTCGTCGTGGGCACGAACGACGACTGGGAGACCGAGGGGAGGGACCGTGAGGCCATGGACCTGCCGGGCGACCAGCCCGAGTTGATCCGCCGAGTCGTGGCTGCCAACCCCCGGACCGTCGTGGTCGTGAACGCAGGATCGGTGGTGACCATGGACTGGGCGGACGGGACCCGTGCGGTCCTCCAGACCTGGTTCGGTGGCCAGGAGATGGCCGATGCCCTGGTTGACGTCCTGTTCGGCGAGGCTGAACCTGGCGGCCGCCTACCTACCACCGTGCCCCGCAGGCTTGAGGACACACCGGCATTCACCAACTACCCGGGTGAGAACGGCGAGGTCAGGTACGGCGAGGGTGTGTTCGTCGGCTACCGCTGGTACGACGCAAGGGCCCTGGAACCGCGTTTCCCGTTCGGTCACGGTCTGGGCTACGGCACGGTCGAGTGGGGTGAGACAACGCTGTCAGGTGAGCCCACGGTCGCCGAGTTGGCCGGTGGTTCCGAGATCATTGTCTCGGTCGAGTTGGTCAACACCGGCGATCGAGTGACCACAGAGGTGGTCCAGTGCTACGTATCCGAGTCGGACCCGGCGCTGGCCCGGCCGCCACGAGAGCTGAGGGGTTTCGCCAAGGTCGAGATGGAACCCGGAGAGACCTCTGTGGCCGAGATCCGGCTGGGCCAAAGGGCGTTCGCCTACTACGACCCGGGCGACCCTACCTGGGCTGACCGTTCGGCGCGCCTGCCTGTGGCGGCCGGGGGCGGCGGGGCCGGCCCCGGCCACCGTCCGGAGCCGGGCTGGTACGCGGACCCCGGTGACTACGAGATCTGCCTGGGTGCGTCGTCGCGTGACATCAGGAAGGTTGTTCCCGTGTACCTGAGGGGCGGCAGCGGGTAGCCTCAACTGCGACAATCAGCCGGGGAGCTTGGGCCTTTGTGCCGGGCTGAGAGGGCAGCGACCGCCAGAGGCGGGGGTGCTGTCGACCCGAACCGAACCTGCTCTGGGTAATGCCAGCGAAGGGAGATCCGGTGAGATCCCTGAACCAGACCACCACCCCTGCGGTGCTGCTCCTGTTGACGGTCCTACTCGTCGGCGCATGCGCTGCCGGTGACGGTTCCTCCACGGTGCCGATCAGCGCCACCACCGGACCAGAACCTGCCAGTGGGCGGACGGTCACGCTCGTGACCCACGACTCCTTCTGGGTGTCCGAGGGAACGTTGGAGGCGTTTACCACCGAGACCGGCGTGGAGGTCGAGATCCAGAGGCTGGGCGACACGGGGCAGCTCGTTGCATCGGCGATCCTCACATCCGGGGACCCGCTCGGCGACGTGCTCTACGGTGTCGACAACACCTTCCTGCAGCGGGCCCTCGACGCCGATCTCTTCATACCCTACGAATCACCCGCCCTGGCGGGCGTTGCGGCTCCGCTCATCCTGGATCCCGGGCACAGGGTCACGCCGATCGACTTCGGAGACGTGTGTGTCAACTACTGGATCGACGCCTTCGACGACGACCTGCCGGCACCCTCCGGCCTTGCGGACCTTGTCGATCCCGCCTACTCCGGGATGCTCGCTGTGCAGAACCCCGAGACCTCGTCGCCGGGTATGGCCTTCCTGCTGGCAACCATCGCCGAATACGGCGAGGGTTGGGAGGAGTACTGGTCAGCGCTGCGCCGCAACGATGTCTCCGTGACCACCGGCTGGGAGGACGCCTACTACGGAGAGTTCATCGCAGGAGGAGGGGACCGACCGATCGTGGTCTCCTACGCCTCCAGCCCTCCCGCCGAGGTGATCTACGCCGACCCACCCGTCGACTCACCTCCGACTGCCGTGCTCACCGACACCTGCTTCAGGCAGGTCGAGTTCGCGGGGATCTTGGCCGGAAGCGACAACAATGCTGCCGCCGAGGCGCTGTTGGACTTCCTGCTCTCGGCGACCTTCCAGGAGGACATCCCGCTCAACATGTTCGTCTTCCCGGCACTCGAGGCGGCGACCCTGCCTGACGAGTTCATCGACTTCGTGGAACTGGTCGACGACCCCCATGCCCTGGATCCGGCCGTCATAGAGGCCAACCGGAACGACTGGACCGAGAGGTGGACCAGCCTCGTGCTCCGATGAGGGGCCACCTGGCACGCATCTTCTGCGTCGGCCTGCCAGCAGCATTCCTGGGCGTGTTCTTCGTGTTCCCGGTGGTGTCGATTCTGCGCCTGGGCCTCTCCGGCGGAGGCCTCGAGCACCTGACAGGACTGCCCGCTAGCGACACGTTCAGGGGCATCGCATGGTTCACGCTCTGGCAGGCGGCCGTCTCGACGGTCCTGACCGTCGTCGTGGCCCTGCCGGCAGCCCACCTGGCCTCCCGCCGCAGATTCAGAGGCCGACGCCTCGTACGTGCGCTGACGACGGTGCCCTTCGTCCTGCCGACGGTCGTCGTGGGTGGTGCGTTCCTGGCGCTGTTCGACAGACTCGGGCTCGACAGCGGGCCGGTCACCCTGACCCACACCGTCTGGGCGGTCCTCGTCGCCCATGTGTTCTTCAACGTTGCGGTGGTAATCCGAACCGTCGGATCATTCTGGGAGGGCATGGATCCGGGTGTCGAGGAACAGGCGCGGATGCTCGGTGCCTCACCGCTGCGGGCCTTCGTGATGGTGACCCTCCCACGCCTCTGGCCCGCCATCGCGTCTGCAGCCTCGATCGTGTTCCTGTTCTGTCTCACCTCCTTCGGGGTGATCCTGCTGCTGGGTGGCCCCGGAATCGCCACCCTGGAGACCGAGATCTGGCGGCACGCAGTGTGGCGGGGCGACTTCCGGGCGGCGACGGCCCTGGCGGTCGTGCAGTTGGTGGCCGTCATCGCTGTGGTGGTAGTGGGCAACAGGCTGCAGCGTCGTCGGGCCGTGGACCAGCGAACTGTCCGGTGCCGGCAGCCCGCTGCCGGCAGGCTGGAACTGGTCGCCAACCTCGGCCTGTTGAGTGCAGTGCTCGGGTTGCCCGCTGTTGTTCTTGTCGAGCGTTCGTTCCGCTCGGGTGGCGGCTACTCCCTCGCCAACTACCGGGCATTGGCGGAGAGGGTCGACCTCCTGCCGGTTACCGCTCTCGGGGCTCTTGGCAACTCGCTCCTGTTCGCAGTTGTTGCAGTCGCCCTGGCTGTCACGGTCGGTGGCCTCGCCTCACTAGTTGTCGTTCATGGACCGCGTGGCATCTCGCGGGTCTTCGACCTGGGCCTGATGCTGCCGCTGGGTGTTTCGGCGGTGACCATCGGCTTCGGGATGCTCGTTGCACTGGGCCAGCCACCCCTCGACCTCCGTTCGTCCCGGTGGCTGGTTCCGGTGGCGCACGCCCTGATCGGGATTCCGTTCGTGATGCGCACCCTCGTGCCGACCCTGCGCAGCATCGACAGCAGGCTGCGGGAGGCTGCAGCGGTGCTCGGGGCCCCGCCAGGGCTGGTTCGCAGGTGGGTCGATCTTCCGATTGCGGGACGGGCCCTGACCGTGGGTGCGGGCTTCGCATTCGCCGTATCGCTGGGTGAGTTCGGCGCAACCTCGTTCCTGCCGCGCCAACCTGACCGCCTCACGGCACCGCTGGCCCTGTTCCGCCTGCTCGCGACTCCGGGCCAGGCGCTACGCGGCCAGGCAATGGCCCTAGCGGTTACGCTCATGGCCCTGACCGCCCTGTCCGTTCTCCTGATTGAGGGGCACAGCGGACCCGCAGGGAGTGACCTCTGACATGCCGGGCAAGAGTGGGCTGGGCGTGAGAGGACTGTGCGTTTCCTTCGGCGACTCAGCCGTGCTGGACGGCATCGACCTGAATGTGGGCGAGGGTGAGATTCTCGTGCTCCTCGGGCCCAGCGGATGCGGCAAGAGCACCCTGCTAAGGGCAATCGCCGGTCTCGAGTCGCCCTCAGCGGGGACCGTGACATGGGACGGCTGTGACCTGACCTCGACAGCGCCGCACGAACGTGATTTCGGCCTGGTGTTCCAGGACCACGCCCTGTTCCCCCACATGGACGTGACATCCAACGTGGCCTTCGGGCTGCGCGTTGCGGGCGTACCGGTCGACGAGTGCCGTAGCCGGGTGGCAGGGATGCTCGACCTTGTCGGGCTTGCGGACTTCGGCCAGAGGTCGGTCGACACCCTGTCGGGCGGTGAGGCCCAGCGGGTGGCCCTCGCCCGATCCCTAGCCCCCTGGCCCCGCCTGCTGATGCTGGACGAGCCGCTGGGGTCCCTGGACCGTGCAAGGAGGGACAGGCTGGTGGCCGAGCTGGGTGAGTTGCTGCGCGGTCTTCACCAGGCATCGGTCTACGTAACCCACGATCATGACGAGGCGTTCGCACTGGCAGACCGGATAGCTGTCCTCGGCCAGGGCCGCATCCAGAGGATCGGAACCGTGGCCGAGGTGTGGAGCGAGCCGGAGAGCGTGTACGTGGCGCGGTGCCTGGGCCATGAGAACCTGATCGAGTTGGATCGGTCGGGCGGGTGCGCCCTGGGCAGGCTGGGGGACGGGCCCGGAACCGTGCTCCTACGGTCGGGACAGTTGCTCCTCTCGGGGGCCGGTGGTGGTCCGGAGGCCACCGTCACCGGGTCGTCCTTTCGTGGAGACCGGTTTCACCTGCGTCTTGCCGTGGGTGACATGGAACTCGTCGCCCCGTCGGTCGAGCCGATTCCGGTGGGTTCCACGGTGGAGCTGTCCCTGGGGGAGGATCCGGTGGTACCGCTGATGTCGTAGGCATCCGAGCCAGTTCTCGATCTTCGACTTGCAATAAGGGCTCCGAGGGAAGAGAATCGCCACCTCATGGCGATGTAATCGTCATCACACCGTTCATATGGTTTCCAAACAGAGGGGAAATTGACCATGCGTCGAGATGGACGTGTTCTGCTTGCACTTGGCTTGTCGTTTACGTTGGTAGTCGGGGCCTGTGGCTCCGATGCGGCTGAGGAGGCGGCTCCGGCTCCGGCTCCGGCTGCCACGACTGCGGCTCCGGCTGCTGCTGCCACGACTGCGGCTCCTTCAGCGACACCTACTACCGCGGCTCCGGCTCCGCCTGCGGCTCCTGTTGAGGTGGCCACGGTTGGTGAGCATCTGGGTGATGGGTCTTTGGGGACTGTTGAGGTTGGTCCTGGTGAGGCGATCCAGATTCGTTCTTTGAACGCGATCAGTGGTGATGTGGCTTTCTTGGGTATTCCCAATGAGAACGGCATCAGGATGGCTGTTGAGGATTACGGCCAGATTG